>Ga0074193_1002747_pt1 | contig 14919 bp, 17 predicted proteins | sample EPASupsiteHSE605_FD_64523 | JGI IMG/M metagenome (GOLD analysis project Ga0074193, IMG submission 64523) | Bioremediated contaminated groundwater from EPA Superfund site, New Mexico - Sample HSE6-05 | ecosystem: Environmental > Aquatic > Deep subsurface > Groundwater > Contaminated ... | reverse complement strand
GCATATACTGACTTGGTAATAGCACTAACAAGTAAGGATCAAAGTAATTTAGTAATATGTCAGCTTGCAGAGAAAATTTTTAAGGTTAGTAGAACCTTTGCAGTTGTAAATGATCCAAATAATGTAGACATTTTTAAAGAATTGGGAGTTGATACTGTTATAAGTACAACTGATATAATTTCATCACTTATCGAGCAAAGAATTTCTATAGAAGATATTATAAACTTAATACCTATGGAGGAAGGAAAAGTAATAAACTTAGAAGTAGAAATTTTGGAGGACTCTCCTGTTATAAACAATAAATTAAAAGATTTATCTATGCCTGAAGATTCAACTATAGGATGTATAATAAGAAATGACAAACCTGTAATACCTAATGGTGATACAATAATACTTTTAAATGATAAACTCATAATATTATGCTTGCCAAAAGTGCAGTCTAATGTACTTAAAAGTATAACCGGAAGGATTGAATAAGATATGCTCTACCTAGATCAATTAAAGCAGAAATATCAACTTATCATAGGATATATAGGAATAATAACAATAGGAGCAGGAATTGTACTGATAATACCTTTAATTTCTTTGCTTTTTTATACTGATGAAGTAAGCCAATCTATATACTTTATCATACCTTCGGCAGTATCTATATTTTTAGGTATTTTAATGACCAGTAGATTAAAAAATAGAAAAGTTATATCTCTTACAGTTCAGGATGGAGGCATAATTGTAGTTTTATCTTGGATAGTAGCTATTATTATATCCTCTTTTCCATTCACATTATCAGGCATGCTTAATTTTACTCAAGCTACTTTTGAATGTACTAGTGGGTGGACAACAACAGGCTTATCTGTAGTTGATGTTACTAAAGCACCTAAAGTATTCTTACTATGGAGAAGTATAATGCAGTTTTTCGGAGGGGCAGGACTTGCAGTAGTTATGCTTTCAACTATTATAGGTCCTCTTGGTATGGGACTTTATACTGCAGAAGCTAGGTCAGATAAATTACTCCCAAATATAAAGAAAACTACAAGTCTCATAATGAAGATATATAGCGGATATATAATAGCAGGGATAATACTATATGTAATAGCTGGAATGCCTATATTTGATGCAATAAATCACTCAATAGCTGCAGTATCAACAGGTGGTTTTTCAACAAAAGTAAATAGTATAGGAGAATATAAAAGCCCAATAATAGAATTAATAACAATTATTTTAATGATACTTGGAACTACGAACTTTGCAGCTCATTATTTAATTTTAAAAGGAAAAGTTAAAAAGTTCTTTAGAATTGGTGAAATAAGATTTATGTTCTTCCTAATGTCTTTATCAATTCCACTATTAGCATTCTATACTCTAAGAGGATTGTATACATCTCTTGGGAGATCTTTTAGAATAGCAATTTTTGAAGCAACTTCAGCTATCTCCACAACAGGTTTTTCTACAGTAGCATATACTAATTGGAATGATTTTGGAATATTTGTAATGGTTATATTAATGATTATTGGTGGTGGAACTGGTTCAACTGCTGGTGGATTAAAACTTTATAGAGCATATGTACTAATTAAATCATTATTATGGAATATAAAGGGATTCTTACTCCCTAAATACGGAGTTAGAGAGAATTATGTATTTAGACCAGATGGAAAATATTATGTGAAAGATAATCATTTGGTAGAACTAGGAAATTTTTTGATTATGTATGTTATAACTTATTTTATAGGAGTTTGCATAATTACTCTAAGCGGATATCCCCTTAGGGATGCTATGTTTGAAATTGCATCAAGTCTTAGTACGGTTGGATTATCTGTTGGAGTTACTTCAGCTAATGCCTCAGGAGTTGTTTTATGGACTGAATCTGTTTTAATGCTTTTAGGTAGATTGGAGTTCTTTGTAATTTTTTACACTGTAGCTAAGGTAATTAAAGATACCAATTTAGTATTGAAGAAATAAACATTATTCATATTAGAAGGACATGATACATGGGTAAGTGGAGCTATGTATCATGTCCTTCATCTGTCCACAGGTAGGTTATATCGCTGACCATTTTCTCGTTAGGTTTGTCCACAGAAAAATCACGATTAATGATATTTTCTGCCACCGGAAGCTTATGATTGGAATTAGTGGTTGCTTTAAATTTCTTAGAAACTCTTGATCTAATACCGCTCTCACTCATTAGACGTTCTACTCTTTTATGGTTAATAGGTTTAGGAGCTTCTTTATTTATAATTTGGGTAATCTTAATAGACCCAAAAACCTTACCGCTTTTATTGTGGATAGCTTGAATTTTAGTTAATAACTTTTTATTTTCTATTTCTCTTTTACTCTGAGGTCTTTTATCCCATGCATAGTAACTGCTTCTAGAAACACAGAGAACTTCACACAGCTTCGCTATACGATATTTATTGCAGTTAGCTTTGATAAACTCAAACCTTTTTACTTTAGGTTCTTGGCGAAGAAAGCTGCCGCTTTTTTTAGTATCTCAATTTCCTCTTTGAGTTCTCTATTCTCTTTTTCTAGCTTTCTGAGTTTTTCATCTTCAGGGCTTAGATTACCACTACCTGGGAACGGAACTGTAGGAGATTGTTTATATTTTTTCACCCAACCTTGTAGTGTTGTAGGCTTTACTCCTAGATCTGCTGCTACCTTTGTAACTGGTTCCTTAGTTCTTTCTATTCTTTTTACTGCTTCTAACTTAAATTCTGCACTATACTGATTATTCATTTAGATCATTCCCTTCACTTTTAGTATAACACGAGTTCCTCGTGTCTACCAAAGTGGGTAAAGGTCAATAGTTCTATGTTAACTCTATATTTAGACACAAGTAACAAGCTGAACCTAGCAGTAAGAAATAATGATGGAACCTGGAAAACCGTCATAACCTATACAGATACGGTAACTGCAAATACATGGAATTATATGTCCTTTAGCTGGAGCAAAAATGAAAGCAGTATATTAACCTTTAATTTGTATCTAAATGATAAAGTGTATAGTGTAGCTGATATAAGTGTAGCAACTATAAAAGACTTTACAGGAGCAATTACATCATTAGGTATGCATGATTCAGGATTATATTCAATAAATGGATTGATGGACCAATTCATTTACTCCGAAGAAGCATTATCACAAGCTGATATAAATCCTATACGAGATACTGGAAGAGGAAACTATCTTGGACTAAATAGTATAAAAAACAGCTATACCTACGAAAATGATAAAATAAAGTCAGTAAGTCACAATGGCTTTAGCTATACTTTCAACTATGATGGAGCAGAAAAATATAAATATTCCTATGATGCCAGTGGAAATCTAGGAATTCTTGAAGATTTAATTAATAACAAAACTTACAGATACATCTATGATGCATCAGACAGGTTAACAAAGTTAAAAGATTCTGATGGAAATGTAATAACTTATAACTATGACAAAGGAGGCAATATAAGCAATTTCCAAGAAAAAGTAAATGGAATTGGATATATAACTTCTTACGATTATGATAAAGATAATAGAGTAACAGATATATATTACAAAAATCCATTATTGAATAGTGAAGGAACAGAATATTTCCCACTAAATAATTCAACCTTAGGATCAAGAGGAACAAAACCTTACAGCATTGCTGGGGAAAGTTATGAAAAAGACATTGCAGTAACTGATAGCACAGTAAAACAAAAGAGGGTGCTTACCACTAACTCAAGTACAAAAATTCTATATGACTTAGGCTTAAAGCAAAGTCAAGGAACTATGGGAGTATGGTTTAATACTAAGGGTGGAGCAACAAATAGATATATTTTAGCGTCAGAAGGAAATGGATCCTTATTAACTACTTATCTAGACAGCAATAGTAAGGTTAATCTAGCAGTGAGAAATAGCAGTGGCAGCTGGTTAACTCTAATAACATCTACAGATATAGTTACTTTAAATACATGGAATTATGCAGCCTTTACTTGGAATGTATCAGGAGCAACCTTAAATGTAAAACTATATCTAAATGATAAAGTTTACTCAGGAAGTACTACAAGCTTTAAAGATTTTACCGGAGCAAAAACAGCTGTAGGAGGTACAGTATCTGGAAGTAACCAACTGAATGGACAGCTGGAGGGTTTAACATATTATACTACAGCATTAAGTAGTGAAGAAATAAACCAAGTATACACAGCTGGAAGAGGAAATAAAGTTTAAATTTCTTTCCAATATAAAGGGAAATATTTATTAGATGCAATCTATTTCTGCCTAAAGAAGAGATTTTTTCTTTGTTGTGATATAATAATAACATATTTATAATTTCAAGAGGAGAAAATAGAGAAATGGTTAAGTTAAGTAATCTAAAATTACCTAAAATCGATAATTTAATATCTGTAGCCATATTTGGTAGCTACGGTACAGAATTTTGGGTTTATGGCAGAAGTGATATAGATATCTTATTATTGTTGCAATATAGAATTGATGCTTCAACTGAATTTAAAATAGAGGATACTCTCATTCCATTGTTCAAAAAGCATTTTAACTATAAAAACATTCACTTAACCTTTATTTACATGAATGAATTTGCAAGTCCCTTTGCTAGACATTACATAAAAAGCAATGATAAATTAATAATAGATCCATTAAAGGAAATTGATTTTAGATTATATGTAAATAAATATATTAGAGAGAATGAATGGTTACAAAATAAAATAGATGAAGATATGAAGCTTTTAAGGGGGAACTGAGATGTCACCGTATTATAAATATAAAAAAGAAAAATTAGCTCTTAAATTTAATACTGCTAAGGATGTATTAACATTAATGCAAGGTGCCATGAAGGAGTATTCTAATACTAAATCAATTCATCTTAGAAGAGCCATATTAGGGTATTTTCAAGACTTCTGTGAATATATAATTGATATGTGTGAAACCTATCTTGTAATGACAGATAATTATATAGATGGATGCTCAGCTGTAGATTTGGTAAATAGTGCTCGTATTTATGGATTTATAGATGATACCTTATGTGAGTTTATAACTAACTTTGTTAGGTTAAGAAATAGATATACGCATGATTATTATAAAAGAGAGAATGTGGAAGAAGACATACTCAAATGTTGCTATTCTGATATGATGTATATTCAAATATTTTTAGAAATATCCGATCAAGAGGTTCATCTTAATTTTAATAATAAATAATATATTGAAGTTCATATTGATAGGAAAAATAGATTACTTTTGATATTACCATTAACATACAATCTTTATAAAACATAAGTAAGAAAGTGAAAAGTTAATTGTTCCGTGAATTCGTAACCCTTCTTAGATAGCCCTAGCCACCTTGCTCCAAATGGACCACCGGGATTAAAGGTAACTTTGGTATATATAATTAAAAAAACATATTTTTTCAGCATCCATTTTATTTATAATATGTATTAGATGGTTACGTACTCGTAAGATATGACGTAACATCGGAAACAGAAATACTCTTTTGTTTGCTCACTTGATCTTCATAAACTTTTTTTATTTGCTCAATAATACTATCTTCATCAAAGCTTTTTTCATAAATATTAGAGACCTTCATTATCCCCATAATGCTATTAGTTAAAAAAATACTATCTGCAGATAATAAATCCTCCTTACTGAATTTACCTTCAGTAACATCAAAGTTATTTATTATGAACTTTCTTACAGTTCCTTCAAGTAATCCACACTCTACAGATGGAGTATATATTTTTTTGTTCTTTATAAAAAATACATTAGATAGGCTTCCCTCAGATAATTTTCCCTCTGTATTGAAGAACAACACCTCATTATATCCCTCATTAATACATTTTTCATGTTCTAATATATTTTCTAAGTAATTTAAAGACTTTAAGTATGTAAGCTTGGAAAATTCATTTCTCTTAACAGAACTTATTTTAACTTTAAATCCCTTCTTATAATGCTCCTGAGTATAATTATTCCTTCTAATAGTAAATAGTGTATTGTTTTCTGTAACCACTAATTTTAACACACAGTTACTGCACTGAAGCTTATTCACAGCAGACATAACTTCATCTTTAGTAATTTCCTTATTTATTTCTATAGTAGAAAGTCCGTTATTTATCCTATCTAAATGTTCTTCAAGAAAAAGCGGCACATCATTTACAAGCATAGTCTCAAAAAGTCCCCTTCCAAAATAAAAACCACTATCTAAAAGAATATTCTCATTTTCTATTATCTTACCATTTAAAAGTATCATTACTAAAACACCCCTTTATAGTACTTTCATCAAGGCCTTAGCTTTATCTAGTGTCTCATCATATTCTGCTTCCTTTACAGATTCCCAAGTAATTCCTCCACCTATACCAAAGTAGGCATTTCCACTCTTTATAAGTATAGTTCTTATAGCTATATTTAGGTCTGCATTTCCATCAAAACCTAAGTAACCTATACATCCAGTATAAATATTTCTTCTAGTAGGCTCTAATTCCTCAATTACTTCTATAGATCTAACCTTAGGTGCACCGGTTATAGACCCCCCTGGGAAACATGCTTTTATACAGTCTACTGCTGTGTATTTCTCTTTTAATTCCCCTATAACAGTAGCTACTAAGTGAAATACAGTACTGTATTCCTCTAATTTAAAGAGCTCTATTACCTTTACAGAATACGGCTTACAGACTTTACTTAAATCATTTCTCTCCAAATCTACAATCATTAATAGCTCAGACTTATCTTTTTCACTATTTATAAGTTCTTCTCTATTCTTTAAATCTTCCTCTTCATTTTCCCCTCTAGGTCTTGTACCTTTAATAGGTCTTGTTTGAACAATATTATTTCTTATTTCCAAAAATCTCTCTGGTGAAGAAGATACTATACTAAAATCTTCAACATTCATAAATGCAGTAAATGGAGCTGGATTTATATGTCTTAAGTCCTTATATACCTCATAAGGCTCTTTATTTGTTTCACAACAGAATCTTTGGGTTAAATTGGTAATGTAAACATCTCCAGTCCGTATATATTGCCTAACCCTCTCTATTGTATCTATATACTCATCCTTACTAAAGTTTGATATAAACTTTGTAGTGCTATTATTTACTTTTCTATATTTAACTTTATGTCCCTTGGTTATTTTATCTTTTAATTCATTAATACTCTCTTCTTTTGATTTCAATATGCCTAAAGAAGTAATATAAGTTTTCTTTTTTAGGTTATCCACTATTACTGCATTATCATAAAAATAAAAATAGCAATCAGGTATTTTCACATCTTTTACAGTCATCTCAGGAATCTCTTCTATAGTTCTTGCTATGTCATAAGAAAAGTACCCCATAGCTCCAGCTATGTATGGAAGTTCTGTACTATTTTCAATTTTGTATATATTAATCAGCTTGCTAAGTTCTTTAAAAGGATCACCATTAAACTTTTTATTATTTATGATACAAATATTATTTTCATATTTAAAAGTAGTAAAAGGGTTTAATCCTATAAAAGAGTATCTACCTAAACTTTCAGCATCCATACCACTATCCAAAATAGTAACTGTTTTATCTTCTTTAAATAATGAGTAAATATCAAAGCCATCGAATTCGGTTTCTATTTCTTCAATTAAAAACTCCATATAATTCTCCTCTATTAACCCTTTTTGCTTCTTCTAGAAAATTCTTAAGCATTTCATGTCCACATTCTGTTAGTTCTGCTTCGGGATGAAACTGTACTCCTTCAACAAGATATTCTTTATGCTTAACTCCCATTATAACTCCATCAGTAGTTTCGCAGGTTATATCAAAGCATTCTGGAAGTGTTTCTTTTTCTATTATTAGCGAATGATATCTTGTAACATCTACTGGATTTTTAATTTCTTTAAATACTCCTATATTTTTATGATGTACCTTGCATACTTTTCCATGTATAGGTTCTTTACCCTTTATTATATTAGCACCAAAGGCATAACCAATACTTTGATGTCCAAGACATATTCCTAAAATAGGAATCTTACCACTAAATTTTTTAATTATATCTACACAAATACCTGATTGTTTAGGTGACTTAGGACCTGGAGAAATTATAATTCCTTCCGGCTGCATTTTTTCTACATCTTCTAATGTTAAATTATCATTTCTACAAACCTTAACATCTTCCTTTAGTTCTTCTAGATATCTTACTAAGTTATATACAAATGAATCATAGTTATCAATCATAAGAAACATGAATTCTCACTCCTCATCATTAAGTTATATTGCTTATCAAAATATTATCTTTATACAGTATATCATTTTAATATTATGCTGTTACAGAGAAAAATTCATTTGTAACTTTTCAGATACTAATTCTGTTTTACCAAATAAAAGAAATTTAAATTTTCTAAAATATAACAACTAAATAATGTCATAAATTTAAACGAAAGGGGATAACTTTTGTTACCCTTTCTTAACAATAATAGTTAATGCTGCTTTTTAAGCCTTTATAGGAACTTTAAAATAATACTATTATTAATATATATAGCCTAATTAATCTCATAAGTATATATCAGAAAGCTCAACATTAATTGAATTTACTAACCTGCCCTTTACATCAAAACAAGCTTCAAATTCATTTTCTACTACAGTTTCTTTTGCAGGTAACATTACAACAAAGTTACTACCCATATCTAATCCACTTTCTAATTCTATACTATAGTACCTTCCATAAGATTAACTAATGATTTTACAATGGATAACCCAATACTTGTATCCTTTACCTCAATCTTTACCATATCTGATGTTTTGTTTTCAGTTAAAATTACATTAATTATTCCTCCTTTTTTGGTGAATTTCATAGCGTTTGAAAGAAGATTTAATATAATTCGTTCATACTTTTCATCATCAATACTAATAGCTTTACATTCTATATTTGAATTAAAGGATAATTTTATATCTTTTTGGTTTGCATATATCTTTACTGATTCAGTAATTGCTTTAGTTAAGAGTACAATATCAATATTTTTTATTTTTAATTTAAATTGCCCTGAATTAATCTTTGTAATGTCCAGTAAGTTATTTACAAGCCTCAACAGTCTAAATGTATTTTGCTTTATATTTCTAATGAAGTTTTTAACATGTTCTGGTATTTGATTAAAATATATATGCTCAATTAATTGAATAGCAGAATAAATTACATTTAATGGTGTCTTGAACTCATGACTGATTAAAGATATAAATTCATCTTTCATAACAAGTGCTTTTTCAAGTTCTTTATTCTGCTGTTCTATTATTTTTTATATTTTTAATTTCTTCTGTTATATCATGATTTACTATGACTCCATAAATTACTTCTCCATTTTCATTATATATAGGTTTTCCACTTACCTGAAAATATTTTACATTATCTTCTACTTCTATTTTTATTTTTCTTTGATTAACAGTTTCGCCATTTAATACCTTATATGTGGGCCAATTCTTGCTTTTTAATTTTTTTCATTCAATTCGTATAATTTAATATACTCTGGATATTCATAAAATTTGGTTGTTTTAGCTTGTACACCAAGTTTTTAAAAAAAACTCTGACCCATTACCGAAGTACCAGCTTTATCAAAAATTTCTATAAAATCATCTGTGCAATGAAAAATTGCTTCTAATTGTTCGTTTTTTAACTGTATATGTTTTCTACTCAAGACACGCTCAGTGACATCATCAATCATTAAAACAATATATTTTACTTTGCCATATTCATCTATGGGAATAATTTCAATATCCCAATATCGGTTTTCATAACCATGCATAGATTGAATTTTTTTTATAAAATAATATGATTGGTTATTTTGTATAACATTTAATAATAACGTTTCTATTTTACTTCCTACATAATTACTTCTAAGCTCTTTTATAGATTTACCGTATACAAGTTCTTTATCACTATATGGTTTAGGTATATATTTTATAAATGTTTCATTTGCTTTTATGAGTATTAAATCTTGTGCTGTATAAATGGCTATACCATTCATATTATCCTTAATTAATCTATTTAAAAATTGAAACTTATTTTCAAATCGTAAATCTACCTTTTCAGAGAATGTATATAAAAATTCGTTATCTTTATTACTATTGTATTTCTCTAAAATTACAAATCTTACATCCAAAGATTTTGTAAATAAAATTGCTTCTATAAAGCTTTTTAGCATAATCTAGTTTAAAATTACACAACAATTTACTTCTCCCCTTTAATTAAAAAATAAATCAAAAATCTATTTTTATAATACTATATTTATGTAAATTTTTCTACAATTTAACACATGAATTGTAGAAAAATTGCTACTTAATAGTTAGTGGTGATATTTTAATAGATATAGAGAATATTGGTATGATACCGAGACAGGGTTGTACTAAATACCTAATCAATTAAAAATAGTATAGATGGCTTGCTTTTTTAGCAAAACCGGAAAAGAATATTATGGAGGTAATAGAAGTGAGTGAGCCAGCAATAAAAAAAGCTATTACCGTACTTGATATGCTCAGTAGAGATTCTCAAGCTGTTAGACTTGCAGAACTCAGAATGAAGAAGATACTTGATGAAAAAAGTTTAATAGAAGGTGCAAGGGAAGAAGCAAGAGAGCAAGAGCTAAAAGAAGGATTTAAAAAGTATAGGGAAAAATTTATTAGTTATGGGAATGGAGAAAGAAACAGTGGCAAAAGCTACTAACCTAGATATAGAAGAAATTCAAAGAGAAATACATCACTAGGGATATTAATAAAATACTATGTTTCTTATCTATTAGATTATACAATTCTCACCAATGCACCAACAGAAACCCAGTTAAATAACTCAATAACATTAACATTATGCAATCTAATACATCCATTTGATACAGCCTTTCCAATAGAAGAAGGATTATTTGTTCCATGAATACCATAACCTTAAAAGTGAATTTGCTACAGTTATACTTATAGATTTTTCAAGATAAGCCAAGCATATGTGGGATAATTTATATAGATAATATATATATAGGTATAATAAATAAGATAAAAATAATTGTGTGGTTTGAGTATCAATAATATATATGTTAAAATGAACCAAATAATATAAAAGAGTACATAGACTGTGGAGCTTTGATGGTCTTTACTTGTTTAATTTAATATAAGCGCTGAATTCTATAATTGAAGCGGAGGAAATAATAAACGTGGTTTCTCCACGGTATTTTTTTACCCTTTTTCAGAAATCATAAAGGATGATGAATTAAATAAATTAAAATTCATACCTTGAAGGTTAGAGGAGTTTGGATATGAAAAGATTTCGTAGTATAAAAAGTAAAATACTAACTATATATTTTGTACTAATCGTAGCATTAATAATCAGCAGCGTATGGTCTGTCATCAACTTTAGGAAATTGAATGATTCTATAGATAATATTATGGAGTCTAATTATAAAAGTATAGTAGCAGCACAAAATATGATAGAAGCAATAGAGAGACAGGATAGTGCAGAGCTAGGATATTTATTTGCAAATGATAAAGGAATGGTAGACATTTTTTATTATAACCAAATGCAGTTTTTAAAGTATCTATCTATAGCAGAGGATAACATAACTGAAAAAGATGAGTCTAAAACTATAGATAAGCTAAACAAATTATATTCCCAGTATATAGAGTCATTTTCTACACTAAAGGGAATGTATGAAAAGAGAGAACTAGGAATAGATAATAGTTACTACTATAATAATATTTTACCCCTGTTTAATAGTACAAAAGCTGAGTGCAGAAATTTATTAAATATTAATCAGGAAGCTATGGTAGTTAAAAAGAATAATGCTAAGAATATAGCAGCTAAGGCAACATACTCAACAATATTCTTATCTATAGGAATAATATTAATAGGACTAATATTAGTACTTTATTTGACTGAAGAGATTGTTAAACCAATTCATGTTTTAATAGAAAAAATAAAGAAAATTTCAGAAGGATATTATAGCCAAAAATTAGATGCAGAAGGAAATAATGAAATAGCTAATCTTGCATATGAATTTAACATAATGTCAGATAAACTAAAAAACTATGAAATGCTAAATATAAATAAATTGATGAAAGAAAAGCGGAAGAGTGAAGGCATCGTAGAGAGCATTAGTGATGGAGTAATAGTTACAGACAATTCTAATAATATAACATTGGTTAACAGAGCGGCTGAAAAGATCCTAGACATTAGAGAGAGAGAGGTATTAAATAAACACTTTTTAGAATGTATAGGAAGACAAGATATGTTTGAAATTATAAACAATGTGTCAGTTAATAAAGGGTATGATGAATATAAAAACTATGAGGATATTACAATAAAAGATAATGGAATTGATAAATTTTATCGAATTAATGTTACACCAATAATAAGTGATTCAGGGGAATATTTTGGAGTTGTAACACTCTTGCAGGATATAACTAAACTTAAAGAGATTGATCAAGTTAAGTCAGAGTTTGTTTCAACAGTATCTCATGAATTTAGAACCCCATTAACATCTATAAGTATGGGAGTAGATCTGTTGTTAGAAAATACATTAGGAAATATAAATGATGATCAAAGGGAGATTATTCAAGCTATAAAAGAGGACCAAATAAGACTTAAAAAGTTTGTAGATGAATTATTAGATTTATCAAGAATACAATCTGGCAGAATGAAAATGAATATAGAAAAGTTTGATATTAAAGATATGATAGAAAATACAGTTAGGGTATTTAACTTGCAATTGAAAGAAAAAAATATAAAACTTAATTTAGAGATCAATAATAGAAATAATAATGTAATGGGCGACATAAGTAAAATATCGCTAGTTATTAGTAATCTTATAGGTAATGCTATAAGGTACACCCCCACTGATGGAAGTGGAATTATAACAGTAGGATGCAAGTTTAGAAATAATAAGATGCTTGTTTATGTAAGTAATAATGGAGCAGGAATACCTAAGGAATATCATAAAAAGATTTTTGAAAAATTCGTTCAACTTAAGGATGATAACAATGGATCTACAGGAGGAGCAGGCCTTGGTCTTGCAATAAGTAAAGAAATAATAAATGCACATGGTGGCGATATATGGGTTACAAGCAAAGAAGGAGAGGTTACTACATTTTATTTCACATTAAATATAGATAAATAATTAGGAATAGAGGAGAATAAAATGCAGAAGATATTAATTATAGAGGATGAAAAACATATTTTACTAACATTAAAGATGTTTTTCAAAGCTTACAATGTAGAAGTAATAGCAGCTGAAGATGGTATTGAGGGAGCAAACCTTGCTTTTGAATATATACCAGATATGATACTTTTAGATATACTAATTCCTAAAATGGATGGATATATGTTGTGTGAAATATTAAAGAAAGATATCAAAACAAGGCATATTCCAATAATTTTTATGAGTGCTAAAAATCAGCAGCAGGATTTAAAAAAAGCTTTCGATATTGGGGCTAATGACTATTTAATAAAGCCTTTTACAATGGATGATATAAAAGAAGTAATAAAAAAATATTTAGAGATCACTAGGAGGGGTTAAAATGAGTAAGAAGATATTAATAGTAGATGATGAAAAGAACATAAGACTTACATTGAAAAAGTGCCTTGAAGATCAAAGATATGAAATATTTATAGCAACAAATGGTGAAGAAGGTATTAGTAAAATAAAGAGCGAAAATTTTGATTTAGTAATGCTTGACATAAAAATGCCTGGACTTAATGGAATGCAGGTTTTAAAAGAAATAAGGGACAAAGGAATAAATGTTAATGTAATTATGATGACTGCATATGGAACTATTGAAAAAGCAGTGGAAGCTATGAAGCTTGGAGCAATTGATTTTATAAGTAAGCCTTTTACCCCAGAAGAGGTAAGAGTAATTGTTAAAGAAGTTTTAGAAAGACAGGAAATTAAAGTTGAGGAAATAGAAAGTAAGGATAAAATTACCTATAAGGACGCACTGCAGTATGGGAAAAAGTGTCTTCAAAATCGAAAATATTCTGATGCTGAAGAATATCTTAAGAAAGCTATAGGATTAAATGTAGATGCACCAGAGCCTCATAATTTACTTGGAATTTTATTAGAATACAAAAATAATATACAATCGGCACTAAACCATTATAGAGTTGCACTTTCTTTAGATGCTGCATATAAACCAGCGCAACATAATTTAGATAGAGCAACTGAGTATATGTATACTAGGAAAGGAATAGATTTTGGGGATGATAATGACGATGCTCAATAAGAAGAAGGATGAATATATAATAATCGTTGGTTGTGGAAGATTAGGAGGAAGCATAGCTAACCTTCTCTCAAAAGAAGGAAAAAGTATTGTTGTCATAGATAAAAATGAATCTGCTTTTACAAAGTTGTCTGATGATTTCAGTGGATTTACCCTAGAAGCAAATGCAATTGAACTAGATACACTGCTTAGAGCTAAGATAGATAAAGCAGATGTAGTGGTAGTAGCTACTGATGATGATAATACTAACATTATGATTGCACAAATTGCAAAAATTATTTATAAAGTGCCTAGGGTTATAACAAGATTATATGAGCCTGCAAGGGAAGAAGTGTACAAAAACTTAAATATAGATACTATATGTCCTACCAACCTTTCAGCATTGGAATTTAAAAATATTATAATTAATAATGGAGAAAAGGTGGAAAAATAATGAAAATAATCATAGTAGGAGGAGGAAATAATGTATATTTCCTAACAAAAATCTTTATATCAAAAGGATATAATGTCACTATTATAAACAGTGATAAAGAAGAATGTGTAAAGCTTGCAAGGATATATAATATAGTAACAGTTAATGGAGATGCTACAAAGCCTTATATACTTGAGGATGCTGGTGTTGCATATACTGACTTGGTAATAGCACTAACAAGTAAGGATCAAAGTAATTTAGTAATATGTCAGCTTGCAGAGAAAATTTTTAAGGTTAGTAGAACCTTTGCAGTTGTAAATGATCCAAATAATGTAG
>Ga0074193_1002746_pt1 | contig 14926 bp, 15 predicted proteins | sample EPASupsiteHSE605_FD_64523 | JGI IMG/M metagenome (GOLD analysis project Ga0074193, IMG submission 64523) | Bioremediated contaminated groundwater from EPA Superfund site, New Mexico - Sample HSE6-05 | ecosystem: Environmental > Aquatic > Deep subsurface > Groundwater > Contaminated ... | reverse complement strand
GAGAGGACCACCAGCAGAGCCGCCGCTAAGAAGAGCACTTTGAAATAGATGGCGAACTGATCATGCATATAGAGTCCGCCCAAGAACACTGCTTCCTGACCGTAGAAAAAGTCATACAAGGTATAACTTAGAACCCCTAATAACGAGAAAACAGTGAGTGGCATCATGCCTTTACGAGCGCCAGCTGGAATCAGTAGTCCAATGGCCAACAGAATCAAGGCTAGCGCGGCCAGCGCTATTTCAGGCGTGAGCACTGTAGCGATATTGAACATTAGAACAACCCTCCCATCTTCGCCTGACTCACCATCTCAAGTACCTTGGCAAGGCCTGAGGAGGTAACTCCAGTATCGATCATACCCATTAGAACGTTCGGGAATATTCCTCCAAAAAAGATCACAAACCCGAATAATACGAGAGGCACTAGTTCCGGTCCTCGAATGTCGGTTAGATGGTCCCATTCGGAACGACGCGGTCCAAACAGTACGTTGGCAATCGTCCGTAAAATGTAGACTGCCGTAAAGATAATCCCCGCGATACCCAGAATGGTTTGGACAGGTAGAACCTTAATCGCACCCATAAAAATTGTGAACTCTGCAATGAAATTAACCGTCCCAGGCAATCCAAGCGAGGCCATACCTGCAATCATAAACCCAATGGCCAAGCGCGGCATTTGATGCGCCAGTCCACCCAGATCAGCAATATTACGCGTATGCGTCTTCTCGTAGATAAAACCAATCATGGAGAAGAAGAGTGCTGCCATCACACCATGGGCAAACATCATGGCCACAGCACCTGTCGCTGCCGTTGGGTTCAAGGCCGCGATGGCGATAATGACATACCCCATATGGCTCACAGAAGAATATCCGACGACATATTTGAGATCTTTTTGTGCCAAAGCGATTAAGGCCGCATAAAGGACGCTGATTACGGCCAGCGTGGCGATGTACGGTGCCCAAAAACTCGCTCCAACGGGGAGAACATACACACCTAAACGGATTAATCCATAGCCCCCAATTTTCTTTAGAACTCCAGCGTGAATCATACTCACAGCCGTAGGCGCACCAGCATAACCGTCAGGAGACCAGGAGTGGAAAGGGAACATGGAGATGAGGGATCCAAAACCAACGATCATTAAGGCAAACGCCACCTTTTGGAAGGCTGGACTGTAGAGGTCTTGCCTAGCTGACAGCTGATCAAACATGAAGGTTGGATTACCATTAGCACCTGCCGCCAGGTAAAGGGCCACCATTCCAACCAGGAGGAAGGCTGATCCAATTAACAAGTAGATAGTTAACTTCATAGCCGCGTATTCCTTGGTAACCCGTTTCGTACTTCCCCAGATGATAACCATGATGTAGATTGGAATAACCACGATTTCATAGAAGAGGAAGAAGATAAACAGGTCGCGAGCAATAAAGGTGCCCATAACACCTGCAATAAGAATAAGCAGCAGAACAAAGAATTCTTTGACTCGCTTATCGATATTCCAAGAGGCATAGATGGACGCAAAACCTATGAGGTTGGTTAGAAGAAGCATAGGCAAGCTTAATCCGTCAACTCCCAAGGCCAAGTTGACACCCAAGTCCGGTACCCAAGGAATCGTTAGAGTAAACTGCATTCCACCCAGTGCCCATTTATAGGCGTAGAAAGCGTAAAGAGAAAGTACTAACGACACAAACATACCCATCGCTGCAACTAGTTTTATGGTCTTGGTCTCTTCCTTGGGCAAGAAAACGATCAATAGCATGGCCACTAACGGTGCTAGTAGAGTGAAGGGCAGAAGCAATGACATTGAACCCACGGTTGGTAGTACTGTTGGTAGTGCCGACATTATTTCACACCTCCTAGCGTCGCTAAGGGGTTAAGAGCCGCCAGTTGACCTTCCCCAAAAGCGAAGACCATGAAGATGACGACCACTGCGAAAAAGAACACCATAGCGTACGTTTGTAGTTGTCCTGTATTTGTCCGACGGAGGACTTTGCCACTACCGCGTGTGATTAACGCCAATCCATTGACAATCCCGTCCACGATATAGATATCAAACCAGTACAGGACCTTACCCAGTCCATCCATGATGTTATGAATCAACCAGAGAAATATCTCGTCGATATAGTATTTATTTTTTAGCAATTTGTAGATACCAGGGAAGCGGGCAACGACATTCTCAGCCGAGATCGCTTTTGTGACATAGATGACATAAGCCAACCCAATCCCGAGAAGTCCCGCCACAACGGAAATTCCGGCTAAGCCCCAAGCGATTGGTTCATGATGAAATTCTCCATAGTGAACATAGAAGGCAAAGTTATGCTCTGGTAAAGCCACAAAACCACCAAAAACGCTGAAGAATGCGAGAATCATCAAGGGAATCGTCATACTCCAGGGAGATTCCTTCGTATGGTTTTCTTTCTTTTCCGGTCCCATAAAGACCACAAAGAACAGACGACACATATAAAAGGCTGTTAGGAAGGCCGTAAATAGGCCAACCGCATAAATAATGGGATGACCGTTATGCAGAGCGTGGGCTAAAATTTCATCTTTAGACCAGAAGCCTGCAAAGGGTGGAACTCCAGAAATGGCCAAGACTCCTATGAAAAAGGTCGTTCCTGTGATCGGCATCTTTTTCCATAGTCCACCCATCTCCCAAATATCCTGTTTATGATGCAGGGCAATAATCACGGAACCCGCAGCCAAGAACATTAACGCCTTAAAGAACGCATGGGTCATAAGGTGGAACATAGACGCTGTCAGCGAGCCTACTCCCAGCGCAAACATCATATAGCCCAGTTGGCTTAACGTGGAAAACGCTAGGATCCGTTTTATATCGTCTTGAGCAATGGCAATTGATGCCGAAAATATAGCTGTGAAGGCACCCAAGCCGGCAATAAACTGTAAAGCCGCCGGAGAAGCATGATCAAAAAGAAAATACATCCGGGCCACTAAATACACTCCAGCAACAACCATCGTTGCGGCATGAATCAAAGCACTGACAGGGGTCGGGCCTTCCATCGCATCTGGAAGCCACACGTGAAGAGGAAACTGTCCGGATTTTCCGATCGGTCCCATAAAGACGAGAAACGCCATGACCGTCACATACCCGACGGTTCCTATAACGGCGACATCTTGGAAATTTGTGTTCAATGCTGCGGAGAGCGCAGCAAAATCGAGGGTTCCAAACTTGGTATAGAGGAAAAGCATTCCGAGTAGCAAGCCAAAGTCCCCGACACGCGTCGTAATGAAGGCTTTCTTGGCAGCCTCTCGAGCCGACACTTTAAAGTACCAAAATCCAATCAGTAGATAGGAACAGAGTCCTACCAATTCCCAGAAAATAAACAGTTGTAAGAGGTTCGTCGCAATAACCATACCCAGCATGGACGCTGCAAACAAGGACTGGTACGCATAGTAACGCGACCAACCCACGTCTCCACGCATATAGCCTAACGAATAGATCTGTACCATTGAGGCTACTAAAGCAACTACAAACAACATCATAGCACTTAGGGGATCAATGATGGTTCCAAAATCGATCTCTAACCCTACAATATTAAGCCAATTCACATTTACGATCGCAGGATGTTCCACAATTTCCGCACCTGACTGAATAACGCCTAGGCCTATAGCAATAGCCAAGCTCAATGAGGTGAGAATAGCGAGAATAGACACTGTGGAAGACAGTCGTTTGGATCGTTTTGTGACAAAGGCGATGATTAGAAACGACAAGAAGGGCAAAGCAGGAATTAACCACGCCCACTGAAAGAGATCATGCATTTCCTTGAACACCTACCTTCTCCATAGTCTCTCTTACCACTTTAACCAATTAAATTCATCCACGTTGGCCGTCTGACGGTTACGATAAATCGTAATGACCAAGGCGAGTCCGACGGCTACTTCTGCTGCAGCAACGACAATCACGAAAAGTGCCGCCACATGCCCTGTCAGAATATAGTGAACATCAATCTTCTGATTCCAAATAAATCGGTTAAACGCCACGAAATTAATATTTACAGCATTAAGCATAAGCTCAATGGACATGAGAATAGCAACAATATTCCGCCGGGAAAATACCCCATAAAGCCCAAGACTAAAGAGCATCGCTCCAACTAAAAGGTACGTAGAAAGCCCGACACTAAAATTAGCTAAATTCATTTGCTTTCGTTCACTCCCTTCGCCAAAATCACAGCTCCTGCTAAGGCAATAGTAAGCAAAACTGCAGCGGCTTCAAAGGGAATCATATATTGAGTGAGCAACAGTAGCGACATATCCTCTGCTGATCCGCCGCTCGTCCACGGTGCGGCCAAAATGCGCCAGTCTGTATTGGTAAGAATCACCAGCCCTATCATAACAAAGACCAAGGCCGAAACAAGCGCTCCCGCAAACCAACTACGGTTTTGAGGATTACTCTCACTTACTTCACCGCGCAGAGTCAACATAACTGCAAAGACAACCATAATCGATACCGCTCCCGTATAGATCAATAACTGGACAGCCGCCAAAAAATCGGCATTCAGTAGAACATAGAGCACTGCAACGCCTGAAAAGGAAAGTGCTAGATAAAGCGCACTGTGCACAATGTTCTTGGAGGTGACAACACCCCAAGCTGCTGCAATCGACAATATCGCAAAAATAAAGAAAACGACTGTGCTCACGCTCACTCCACCTTCCCACTTGACGTGTTCGATTGCTTGGAACGCGCCATCATATCCCATAGTAATTCTTCACGATGGTAGACCGCATTTTCGAACTCTTGGGAGAGTCCAAGGGCTTTAGTCGGGCAGGCTTCCGTACATAACCCACACAAAAGGCAGCGACCCATGTTCATAACGTAAGTCTTTAACACTTTCTTATTATTCTCATCCTTTTCGCTACCTAAATTGATGACTTGATTCGGACAAACATTGACACAAAGCCCGCAAGCAATACACTTTTCCGGTTTCAGAGCCATGGAACTCCGCGTACGGAGAGGAAGATTCGGCTTTACCTCAGGATAATATTCTGTGAGATTGGGTCCGACAAAACGTTTGATTGTAATACGCAATCCTTCTATTAAACCTTTACCAAACACTCTTTTACCCTCCAATCCGCACAATGATCAGCTCGTAAACATAAATACCCAAACCTGTTAAGAAGATATTCACTAAAGATAACGGCAGCAAGATCTTCCAAGCAAAATGCATAAGATGATCAATTCTCATCCGGACAAAGGTCCAACGAGCCCACATCATTAAGAAAATCATAAACCCTATCTTGAGAATAAACCATAGCCACCCAGGCAGGAATTCAGGGCCGTACCAACCACCCAGAAACATTGAAACAGCAATTGCCGATGTGGCGACCACATTACCATATTCCGCCAACATGAACAGTCCCCACCTAAGTCCAGAGTACTCAACCAAAGGCCCTGATAGAATCTCCTGTTCCCCTTGAACCTGGTCAAAAGGAGCCCTGTTAAGTTCAGCAAGACAAGCTATAAGGTAAATAATAAAAGCAAGTGGCTGTATGAAAATAAACGGAACGCTTTTCTGAGCCTCAACAATGGATGAAAGCTTGAAAGTCTGCGTAATCATTACGACACCTAACAAAGAAAGGAGCAAAGGAATTTCATAACTGATCATCTGGGCTACCGCCCGCAGTCCTCCAAGCATGGAATATTTATTGTTAGATGACCATCCAGCAATTAACATCCCCAACGTTGTAACACTAGAAACTGCCATAAAGTAGAAAATACCCAAATCCAAATCAATCGGCACCATTCCCTTACCGAAGGGGACAACAGCATAAGCCATCAAAGTGACACCCACAAGCATCATCGGAGCCAATTTGAAGAGGAATTTATCAGCATTGATAGGTATGATATCTTCTTTGCCCAACATTTTTACAGCATCGGCGATAAATTGGAACCAACCATGGGGACCAAGTCGATTGGGCCCTGATCTCTGCGATGTCCAATGGGCAAATTTACGTTCCACCAAACTAAGAAACATAGCTGAGACGACCATAATCAGAAAAAGAACAATAAACACAATACTATTAATGGTCAAATCAGCTCCAAACGAGTGGGAGTCCGCAAACAGTCCACGGATGGCAGCTGCTATGTTTACAAATAAATTATTTAATGCGTCCATCTTCTTCTCTCCTTATAGGAAATTCCCTACTTATCTACTTCGCCTAAAACAAGATCCATAGATGCGAAAATTGTTATAAGATCTTGTATCTTCCAGCCAATCGCAATAGCAGGGAGCATTTGAACGTTAACAAATGCTCCGGGACGTATACGTACCCGGTCTGGTTTCGTCGTTCCATTACTGACAATGTACCAACCCATTTCTCCCTTAGGGTTCTCAACTCGATGATAAACTTTGCCAACTGGAGGCTTAATCACCTTAGCGACCTTTGCCATCACAGGCCCTTCCGGAATGTCTCTCAGTGCCTGTTGGAGAATTTTTCTGCTCTCTTGAAGCTCAAGCAGCCGAATAAAATGCCGATCATAGGTATCGCAGCCATACAACACCGGGACATTGAAATCAAACCTATCGTAAATTCCGTAAGGTTCAGCTTTGCGCACATCATACTGTACTCCTGATGCCCGTAGACTCGCTCCCGTGATGAGCAGGTTTTCTGCCAATTCCTGCGGGAGAATACCCACGCTTTTCATACGAGACTGAACAATCTCATTCCCAAAAAAGATACCATAATATTCTTCGGACATCTCTGGCATATCTTCGATAAAACTCCTAAGCGCAGGCATAAATTCGTCCGGAACATCATGGCTGACTCCACCAATTCGGAAGTAGTTCATAGTCATACGATTGCCTGCAGTCATCTCAAAAAGGTCGAGAATACGCTCGCGATCACGGGTACAATAACTCCAAGGAGTCCAACCGCAAATATCTAAAGAACCACTGGCAATCATGAACAAGTGACTGGCAACCCGTCCCAATTCTGCGAAAATAACACGGAGGTACTCAGCCCGCTCGGGAACTTCTATGCCCATCAATTTTTCAACCGCTTGGACATAACCCAGACTGTTATGCGGTCCTGCTAGATAATCTAAGCGGTCTGTATACGGAATAAACTGAGTATACGTGCGACTTTCCGCGACTTTTTCCAATCCACGATGGAGATACCCAATTTTGGGTTCAACTTTAGTAACAACTTCTCCATCCAAATTAACTACCATGCGAAACACGCCATGCGTACTCGTATGTTGGGGACCAATATTTATGGAATACTCTTGAGTTTTTTCAATCGTCATCGTTTCACCCCCTATTCCCCTTCTTTTCTGACACGCATGACAGCACGTTGTTCATGACTCTCAATCACATAATCCTTCCGCATTGGATACCCTTCAAAATCATCCCACATATAGATACGCTTTAAATTTGGATGTCCACTGAATTTGATACCAAACATATCGAATGCTTCACGCTCTAGAAAGTCTGCCCCCTTCCAAATGTGAGTAGCCGAGTCAATCATAGGATTGTCTCGTTCAACTCTGGCCACAATACGTAAACGCTGGGGACCGCGCAGACTAGATAATTGGTAAACAACTTCAAGGTGATCCCCCAGATCCATTCCACATAGGTCATGCAAGAAATCACACGGGACTTCCGCAAAGTTCTTAGCACCAGTTAACGCTGCTATGGCATCTGGGTAGTTAACGGTTAATTCGAGTACACCAAGGCATTCTTCAACTTCTCCGTAAACCCTGGCTGCCAACTCGCCCACTCGTGCTCTCAAAACATCACTTACCATGCTTAATTAACCTCGCTTTTGCAGGATTTTGTACCTTCTGTTTGAGTTGCAACATCCCAAATAACAATGATTCAGGACGTGGCGGGCATCCAGGAACATAGACGTCTACCGGAACAATGCTATCCGCCCCCGGTACCACGGCATAAGAATCTGCAAACGGCCCCCCTGCGCAGGCACAATTGCCCATGGCAATAACCCATTTAGGCTCAGCCATTTGATCATAAATACGGCGCGCGATGGGAGCCATTTTTCGGGTCAACGTTCCAGCCACAATCATTAAATCCGCATTTCTCGGTGAAGCCTGGAAGTACTCGTAGCCGAAACGAGATATATCATAACGTGGATCCCCTGTTGATGCCATTTCAATAGCACAGCAGGCCAAACCAAATGAAACTGGCCAGAAAGAATGCACTCGTCCCCAGTTCAGGAACTTATCGACGCTAGTAATCAGAATATTTTTTTGTTCCATAGCCTCAGCATCGCGCAGCTCTTTCTCCTTTTTTACATCCACTCCAAAGCACCTTCCTTCCAAGCATACCAAAAACCGACGATAAGAATAATCATGAAGACAAACATTTCCACAAAAGCAAAGGTTCCTAGTTTACGAAACGTCAATGCCCAAGGAAACAAAAAAATTGTTTCTACATCAAAGGCAGTAAAGACAATAGCATAGAGAAAGTAGTTGCTCTTGAATCCAATCCACGCCCTGCCAATCGGCTCATTACCGCATTCATAGGTTTTCAATTTCTCTTTATGCGGTTTATTGGGTGCCAATAGATGAACAACAGCCATGACGACTATTGGCAAAACTATCGCGAATACAAGCAACAATCCTACCGCAGCAAAATTATCTAACATTTCTCCCTCTCCTTTCACTATAATTTTAGTTGAACGAGTTCACTTCCTTTCGAGTTATGGTTGTGACATACCCGATAGCTAAAAGTATATATATAGCTATTAGTATATACGTAGAGAGTGTTGGCTACAATTGATAGATAATTTGAAAACATGTAAAATAACTCATTAAATCTTATAAACTGCCAGGAACAACTAATTTAATACTAAATTCGCACCATAAACTGAGAAAAACGACAATTTTCAAAACGTTAAGTTGACACCTATCGATGTTTCTGCCCTGGAAAGTAAATTTTTCACTCATCATTGATGCCGCCCAGTAGCATGGGGCTCTAGTATAAAAAAACCTTCGGTCCCCTTCTCCAAATGGATAAGGGGACCGAAGGAAACCTGCTCAAAAGGGAACACGTTACGTCCTGGCATACGCAAGGATCTTGGCCTCCACATGGCTCAACCACCGGACATCGGCTTCCGCGTGAAACAATGCCGCATCCGTGAGAAGGTCAGTCATCATATTCTCCCGGTTAATACCGTCTTTGGTCAGGCGATACTTAGTTTCTGTTAAGTGTTTCATTTGTTCCATGTAAATGTAAGTTTGTCGTTCAATCAGTCGGAGCGCAAGCTCCGGATTTTCCCGACTGATAAATAATAGTTTGACAAAGAGTTCATCACGTAGAGGCCTTGGTTTGGTAGCCGGTTCCTGAAGCCAACGCTCAAGCTCGATAACCCCTTTTAAGCTAATATCATACACTTTCTTGTCCGGCCGAGAATCTTGCTCTTCTTCAGTACCACTAACAAAGCCCTCTTTTTCAAGCCTGTCAAGTGTGGTATAGATTTGTCCGTAATTAAGGTTCCAGAAGTTCCCTATTCGCTCATCAAAGATACTTTTTAGTTCATATCCATGGCGTGGGTCCTCTTTTAAAATACCTAAGATGGCGTGTTTAACCGGCATGACTACTACTCTCCTTAATTTTCTGTTTAATGATTGATGTAAGAGTATAAACTTTCTCGACAATTTACTTCGTACGCAACGCTTTGACCGGATCAACCTTTGAGGCCAACCAGGCAGGGTACAAGGCGCTTAAGCCAACTACCAAAGCCATAACGATGGCAACGCTAATATTCTTCGCCCAAGGGATAGTTACATCTAAGACCCAGCCAATCGTGTATTTATCATACATAGTGCCCGCAATCTGGATAACAGCTGCCACGGGAATGGCTAGTAGAATTCCAGCTAGGAACAAAGCCCCCACTTCAATCACAAACATACCTCTAATTTGCCCGCGTGTTAGCCCCACAGAACGGAGGGTGCCGATTTCACGAACCCGCTCCAGTACAGAAATCAGCATTGAATTGGCCGTCCCAACCGTTGCCACCAGCAGGCTCACGATGATCACCAAGTTAAAGATATCGGTTATACTGCTGGTCAACTTCAACATCCTGTCCGAGTAATCAGAAGCCAAAGCCACTTGCACCCGAAAGTCACTTTTCAGATTTGCTTCGAGCTGATCCCGAACCAACGCCGGTGACACGCCTTGTTCCGAAGCTAACCAGACATAATCAATAGAGTGGTCACCCCAATATCGGATGTAGTCTTGACGGTTCATATACACACTGCCATTATAGCTATAGAAATCCCTTGTAATGCCTACAATAGGAAACTCAATGGTTCCGGCAGGAGTAGGAATCGCCAGCTCTTGTCCTATGTGCAAGCCATGTTTCAAAGCCATAGACTGTGAAATCCATATTTGGCCTTCCTGTTCCAGCGCGTCCAAGGCCTCTTCCCTCCTCGGCACTAGCACTGAGGGATCGCTTAATTGGCGCCAGTCTGCGATATCGTACGATTGGAGATCAACAGGATTGCCCTGCCATTGAATGCCAGTGGTACGTATTCCGGCAACGACTCTTACTCCGTCCACCTTCCGTACCCGTTCTAACAACAATTCAGGTAATCCTACTTGATTGCTGGAGGCGGTCTGTAATCCTTGGGTAATCAAGATGTCCGGTGAAATTAAGGCATTAACGTAGTTGACCATTGTCTGGTTAACGCTGGCGAGTATTCCTTGGAAGCCGAAAGCCATAGCCAAGCCGAGGAGTATTGGCATCCCGGTGGCCACGGCGCGTCTTGGTGAGCGCCGAAAGGAGCTTATTCCAAGACGGCCTTCCAACCCAAAAAACTTTTCAGCCAAGGGTTCTAACCTCCGTAAGAATAAGATCAAAATAGGTGGCATCATGACGGCTGCCCCTATCACGATACCGATTAAAGCTGCCTGGAATAATAAAGACAGGTTATTTCCGTAGATCAAAATTGCCCATGACGTAATTATTAGAATAGCGCCAACCAAGACCCGCCACCGAGCGTAACCGTGTTCTGTTTTAGAGTATTGGCTGTTCATAGCCTCGATAGGTGTTATTCTGGCAGCCTTCCTAGCGGGCAGCCAAGCAGTGATAAGACAGGACAGCACGCCGGCGAGCCAGATTATGGCATAATCAAGTGCTGTAAAACGAATACGGGGGATATATACCTTAAACACTTCGCGCAAAATATCGCTCACTATGCTCAGCAATCCTTGAGCCAGGTATGTTCCCAAAAGGAGCCCAAGCGAACTGCCGATCACACCGATTAGTATTGCCTGGACTAGGATTAGTTTGTGAATTTCCCATCGTTGCCAACCCAAAGCACGCAGGATACCAAGTTGACTACGTTGTTCGGATACCGAGACTCTCATGGAGTTATACATGACATACAAAGCCAAGAACAATCCCATAAACCCATAGACAGTGTCAAGGCTCTTAAAAAAAACCAACATTTTGTCTGTGTTTTCACTTCGCCCCAAAGGAGTGAGTACTTCTACGCTATTGCCCAAGCTCTCCTGTAAGGCTTTTTGCACCGCCAGTACATTGTCCGGGTTTTGCAGGACAACGCTTATGTAAGATAGTTTGCCCATCAGCCCAAAAGCTTTTTGGGCTGTATTCAGGGACATAAAGACCACTGCGCCGCTATTGGCCAGGGCCACTCCGTTGTCTTCCAAGATCCCGACCAGCCTAAAATCCTGCATTCCCTGCATGGTCTGGATGTGCCAGGTATCCCCCAATTGTCCCTGTATCCCCCGCAACAATTCCTTTGGAACGGCGATTTCCCGTTGATCTATAGCAGGCATGCGGCCTTGCATTACCTGATAGGTACGGATTTTTTCATCTTCTCCGGGCACTATGCCCATCATCGTGGTATATCCCGGCAATTCTTGGACTTGCACGGCTTTCTGCACGAAAGGAACTGCTGCTTGTACCCCGGCAGTCTTTTGCACTGTTGCCAATAGAGAATCACTCATGCCACTCTGAGGAGCTTTAACTTCCAACTGGACTTTGCCCCCCAGTAAACCGGCTAACTCTCCGCTCACATAATCGATACTCCCATTCAACCCTTGCAAAGCTACCAACGCTGCGATCGCTACCGCCACACTCAATGTGGTTAATATCGCCCGCAGTTTACTACGCCAAAAATAGGCGAGGGCTAACTTTATACTTAACAACTCTCTCACCTCGCCGCCGAATCGAGGATTCGTCCGTCTTTCAAGGTAATTAGGGTGTGACCGTAAGCGGCAACCATAGGATCATGCGTAACCATGATGACTGTAACTCCGAGGTCCTCCGTGATTTCTTTAAGAATAAAGAGCATTTCATCCCCGGTTTTAGAATCTAAGTTACCGGTAGGTTCATCAGCCAAAACAAGGGCAGGTTGGTGAATGAGAGCCCGTACGATAGCTAGCCTTTGCATTTGCCCCCCTGACAATTCTGCCGGATAATGTTTACTCCGACTTTCCAGCCCCACTCGTTTCAGCCAGTCGCCCACTTTAGGTTGCCAGATTGAACGGGACTCACCTACCATAAGTAAAGGCAAAGCGGCATTCTCCTCGGCACTCAAGGTAGGGATCAGATTAAATAACTGAAAGACAATACCAATTTCACGGCGGCGAAACAGGGTTAGCTGATTATCCTTCCAACCGGAAATTGCTTGGTTGTTTAAATAAATATCCCCTCGACTGGGTAGGTCTAACCCGGCCATTAAATTCAGTAATGTAGACTTACCGGACCCACTTGCCCCCATAACTGCCAGGAATTCGCCAGCTTTCACGTCTAAATTCACGTTGTCCAAAGCGGTTACCTGTTCCTTACCCTGGGTGTATTGTTTACACACTTGATCTAGCCTAACCCGGCATCCCCTTTCCTTCTTTTCTCCCACTGATTCTCTTATTTTTTTAGCCTTGGTTTCAACCATAGTCACACTCTCTTCGCCCCCTATAGCTAAAAGTATATATCTAGCTACTAGCATATACTCCAGTGCCACGAACATCAAGCGCTCGCTTCCCATAATTTGTGAGCAGTTTAGTTTTTTATCAAACGTGAGACTCCCACTTCTACACGTAGAAGTGGGAGTGGGACTTCGTACTCTGCGACGGTGACGCAAGTTTCCTGTGGAAGCTTGCGTCACCGTCGTCTTGAGGCTCAACTTTGGTTAAACCAGTTCACTTTTTTTAAGCTAAAGGCCCTCGTCCAAAGACGAAAGGCCCTAAATGAGGCCAATAACCAAACCTGTAATTATTCGCCTCATTGCTTGACGAATAATAATGTACGGTGTAAACTATGTTAGTATTCTTATTATTAGATTTCTAACAATATAGGAGGTTCAATAAATTGAATGACTCCGAAGCTAGGGAATTACATGATTTATTATTTGGGTTTATGGATATGTTTCACGAAAAATTTCTCCATCGCTTTCGGCAAAGAAATGAAAGCAGTTCTGCAATGAAGAAAAATCATATTAAAATCATTGTAATGTTATATCGATTTGAGAGCTTGACCTCCACGGAAATTGCCAAAATGTTAGATATTGAAAAAGGTAGTGTAACCACATTAATAGACCAATTGACAGAATCTGGTTTTGTTGTACGCTGTGATGTTGCCCACGATCGTCGCAAATCGTTAATTTTATTGACTGATTCCGGAAAAGCGCAAATGGAGTTTATTATTGATAACCACATCCAGAGTATGCACGAACTTCTTCGAGATGTTGCTTCCAATGAATTGGATCAATTTGTAGACAACCTAAAGAGCGTCGTGAAATTTATGAATCAATTATAGAAGGTGGATTATTTATGAATAATGAATTGGCCATGGCAAAGCAAAATATAGGGAGTCTACTTTGGAAGTTCTCCCTGCCAGCAATTGTTGGCATGCTGGTGAACGCACTCTATAACATTATTGATAGAATATTCGTGGGCCGTGGAGTTGGCTCTCTCGCCATTGCAGCTACCACTGTTGCCTTTCCCTTAATGCTGATTTTGATGGCCTTCTCAATGCTCATTGGAATTGGGGCTACTGCTTTAATTTCGATTCGTCTGGGAGAACAGAAAAAGGAAGAAGCCGAGAAAATTATCGGCAATGCCTTAGGGATGTTGATTATTTTACCTCTAATTATTGCGATCGTCTATCTCCTCTTTTCAGATCCTATTTTGATTATGTTTGGTGCCAGTCCGGAAGTCTTACCTTATGCGAGAGACTTTACTCACATTATCATGCTGGGTTCCGTGTTAGGTTCACTTGGTATGGGTATGAACAACTTCATAAGAGCAGAAGGCAACCCCCAATTGGCCATGAAGACGCAACTGGTGGGCACATTGGTCAACGTGGTGCTTAACTATATTTTTATCTTTAAAATGGGGTTCGGCATTAAAGGATCCGCCTTGGCAACAATAGCAGGTCAAATGGTTACAGCAATCTGGGTATTAAGCTATTTCTTTTCCGGACGAAGCCTAGTAAAAATCAGGTTGAGAAATTTGAAACCCCAAGTCCCTATACTAGCCAGTATTGTAGCTATCGGGTTTGCCCCTTTTGCTATGCAACTTGCTAACAGTGTTCAAAATCTAATACTTAACAAAAGTCTGTTTGCCTACGGTGGTGATATGGCTTTGTCAACCGTAGGAATCATTATGAGTATTTCGACATTACTCTTTATGCCTGTCGCAGGAGTAAGTCAGGGAGCACAACCCATTATTGGCTATAATTATGGGGCTAAGCAATATGGCCGAGTTAAAGAGACTCTGAAGAAGGCAGTAATCGCAAGCACTGGCATCTCTATTGTTGGCTTTTTAGTTATTCATCTCTGTCCAACACAAATTGCAGGCCTGTTCAGTGGTACCGTTATCCCGAAGATTCTATTATCCCGAAGTTTTTGAAACTCGCCGACAGGATGATCTATTTCACTGGATTTTCCTCTCATGTTGTCGTGGAAATTTCGGGATAATATTTCATCAGTATGTTT
>Ga0074193_1002745_pt1 | contig 14938 bp, 9 predicted proteins | sample EPASupsiteHSE605_FD_64523 | JGI IMG/M metagenome (GOLD analysis project Ga0074193, IMG submission 64523) | Bioremediated contaminated groundwater from EPA Superfund site, New Mexico - Sample HSE6-05 | ecosystem: Environmental > Aquatic > Deep subsurface > Groundwater > Contaminated ... | reverse complement strand
AAAACCCGGTTGTTTTTCGATACGGTTCAAGATAGTCTTAATGTGCATCCTGTCTGAGCTAAGCTGAGGAGTTTTTGGAAGAAACTTTCCCCGGCAAGGTAAGACAGGATGCTTTTTCTGAAAACCCGCAACAGGACATTGGCAATAGCATGGAGCCCCGACTCTATCAAGGCCAAGCCCTGCGGGTGTGCGCTGTGCGCACAGCCTTGACAGAGCCGAGCCTCCCTGCTCCACCTGAAGGTGGCAAGGGTGACGGGGCGGCAGGCGCCCCACACCTTCACCTCCGGCGGGGCTCAGGTTCTGGGGCTCATTTTCAAAGAGCTACCCACAGATTCTGCGGACGAGGCGAATATTCTGGAAGCACTGCCGCCTGATTTTTATCTTTTTTCAATCCGTGCATGTACTTTTCGGCATGCTCTCTTGCAACAGCCTCATATTTTTTGTCCATTTGTTGCAGTTCCAGCATGTCGTCAATTGCGCCATGTATATCACCCAAGGCTTCCTTGGTTTCTCCTCTGCGCAGCAATGCCTTGCTGAATTGAGGATCTGTTTCCAATGCTTTGGTGTAGTATTGTATGGCGTCGAGGTGTCTTTTTTTATTGCCTAATAATTCTGCTAAATCGAAAAAATAGCTTTTGAGGATTGATGGGTCTTTTTCAATGGTGGACGCCTTTGTATACAACTCAACGCCTTTTTCGATATTGTTATGGAGATGGAATTGGATGGCGCCAAGATTGGCGTAGCCAAATGCAGCATCAGGCTCTATCTGTACAATTCGCTCAAGGTCTGTTTCAGCTTTATCCAACCTTCCTAGCGCATATTGAGTCATCACTTTCGCTTTGAGGATTACGGTGTTGTCCGGGTCTTTGTCCAGCGCCTTTCCGTAGTCAGCCACGGCTTCTTGCATATTGGCGTTCGCTTGATTCAATACACCCTGGTAATAATCAGGCCATGGAGAGCAGGGAAAATCATTGCGATAACGTTTGATACCGTTTTCGATCAGGTGCAAGGTTTCCTCGTTGCCAGTATCTACAAGATACATGGTTCCAATGGATTGATGCCGTGGCATGGACATTTTTAAGTATTCGAAGGGAATGGTGTAGACGATGCTCCCTTTGGGTGAATTTTGTGCACAAGATCGCATGAAGTTCATCATCTCTTGCTCACTGCCGCCCCAGTTGGGCAAGGTGCAGTAGAATTTTTCACGGTAGGCGCCTAACCAGGCGCTATCGGCTTGTACCGCCTTTTTGAACCATTTTTCGACAACTTCGGCGGGATGGTTGCTGAGGAGGCTTACCCTTATCATGCGTGAAGCGCTCTCTGGGTCGCTCGGTTGCAAGACATGAGCGGCTTCAAAATCAGATTGCGCCTGTCGAAGCAATTCGCGGATTCTCTCCCCTCTGCTTTCCGTAACATGGTTTGCATAATCAGTTCCTCGTAGAGTTGAAGCTTCTTCGAGAAAGGAGTTGCCACGGACTACAAGGGGGAAATGGGAGTTCTTGCTCGCTTCGCACCAGTCGCTGTAGATTGTCGCATCTTTTGAGGCCGCTAACAGATCATACACTTCTTCCAGTACTCTGGCGCCATTCACTGAAATTGTTTTGGATGCGAGAAGAGCGTTGAACAGTTTCTCCGCATCAGTGAATCTTTGTGTTTGCAGGTGACGCTTCACCTCCAGGGAAATCTCTTTTGCCGTCCTTAGTCGAGAGGTGTCTTCCTTGCCAACCGACCAGGTAACATGAGTAAGGAGCGAAAACAGGACTACAGCGCAACATAGAGAAAGAAGGTGTGTTTTCATGGTGATTGCCTCGTCGAAAAACGCGGGTGAAAGGTCTGGAAAGACCACAAGCCTATTTTCTTCAATCTGACTGATGAGTTGACGTGAATGCCTTCATGAATCAGTTCAACACAGATTCTCTATTGCACGACACCGGGGGCTGTTCTGTCAAGCTGCAAATTGCAATAGCATCAAGTCGTAACCGGTCATCGCTCACTCCCGCGTTGCCTTTGGCTGGCAGTTGTCGCATAGTGTTGCCCAATAAACGTTTTGACGATAAACGATTTTGCCAAAACTGGTCGAAGGCTACGATTTATGCCGTATTTTATCCGTCAGCGCCGGTGTGTTGATGAAATTTTTTGTTATTTTCGGGTTTATTCTATTGGGTGGCCTGTTTGTCATTCGTGCGTCCCTATACCATAACGGCCCCGTTTCCGATCATTTTGACGGGCAGCGGTTCTTCAACCCCGGCAAGCCGATGGACAAGGGGTTTTGGGAGGTGCTCAAGTGGCGCTGGACGCGGCAGCCGCACCCCTGGCCCGAGTACAGCGAGCTGCCGTTCGCCGACAAGCCGCCGCAGCGGGTGGCGGGCAACCAGCTGCGGGTGTCCTTTGTCGGCCACGTCACCCTGCTCATCCAGACCCAGGGGGTGAACATCCTCACCGATCCGGTCTGGTCGGACCGGGCCAGCCCCTTCACCTGGATCGGACCCAAACGGGTCCATCCGCCGGGCATCCGTTTTGAGGATTTGCCGCTGATTGACCTGATGCTGATCAGCCACAACCACTACGATCATCTTGATCTGGCCACCGTTGAGCGGCTCTGGCGGCGCGATCATCCCCGCATCGTCACCCCTTTCGGCAACGACGCCGTCATCCGTGGCCGCATTCCCGAGGCGGCGACTGAGACCCGCGATTAGGGCGAAAGCGTGGTCGTGTCGCCGCAATTGACCGTCCATCTCGAACCCATGCACCACTGGTCGGCACGCACCCCCTTTGACCGCAACCGCGCCCTCTGGGCCGCCTTTGTCCTGTCTACACCCGGCGGCGCTGTCTATTTCGTCGGCGACAGCGGCTACGGCGGCGGCGAATATTTCCGGACGGCGCGGCGCAAGTACGGCCAGTTTCGCTTGGCGGTGTTGCCCATCGGCTCCTATGATCCCCGCTGGTTCATGTCGTATGGGCACATGAACCCCGAAGAGGCGGTCCGGGCTTGGGACGACCTGGGCCAGCCCCGGATGCTGCCCACCCACCACCGCGCCTTCCAACTGGCGGACACCGGCTACGAGGTTCCGCTGCGCGATCTCAACCTTGCCATGCAGGCGGCAGCCGTCCCCGAAGGGCGCATCCGGCCGCTGGCTGCCGGCGAACACTGGTGGGTGGAATAGCTGCAAAAGCGGCGTCGTGACCCAGTCGGCGGTTGCCCGCAGCCTCTTTGAAAAAGTTTCGGCTTTTCGCGCCGGTTCGGCGCATTTTTCCCATTGCAATTGAGGGTAATGGGGCCAGAAAAGGATAAAACTGTTGAGGATCACGGCCGGATTCTGCAACTGCTGCTCGACGTCCTTGATTCGCTTGTGGAACAGAAGCTTTTCGTTGGCGGGGCCTTCAATGTATTTCCGTCAGGCATATTGATTGGTGTCCCGGAGCGGTTTGAGCGACCGCAGTGCCCGGCCGATGGGGTTGTCCGGCACGATTCCAGCGGTGCTTTGCTCGGTTGCCCAAGCGATCATCTGGGGGGATTGCGCGGCCTCGGTGCAGAGGAACTGCGGGTCCACGGTTTTGCCGATCCGGCCAAGATCGAGGCGGTCGGCGTCGAAACAGGTCTGCACCGTCACGTCCGCATGGGTGCGCGCAGCGGTGTGGAGTCTGCAGGCGGCGAGCAGCAGTTGGAACGGTTGCTCGTCAAGCTGAAAGGCGACGCCGCGCAACTGCTCGGCCAGCATGGCCCCGCGCGTCCCGTGCTCCGGATCGGCCTGCTCGGTGAGCCGTCGGCTGTCGTGGAACAGGGCAAACAGCTCCACCACCCGCGCGTCCGCCCCGGTGGTCTCGGCCAGCCGCAGGCCGTTTGCATACACCCTGGCCCAGTGGCTGAGGCCGTGCAGTCCGCAAGGATTGATCGCCAGTTGGTTGACGATTGCCGGAATTAGTTCGGTTGAGATGCGCATAGGGCAAAAGGTTCCTGGGGGTTGTTGGCTGTTTGGCGGGCTGAACTTGCGTTTCCATTTCAAAAATAAAACGCGTTTGTTTGCCCCTCCGAGCGAAGGGGCACATCGCAGGCAAGAACCGAGATTTCTCCCTTGGCCAGAAATAACAAAACTTTTGCCTGGCCTCCACGAAATGCTCTCATCCGTCGGATGCAAATCAGAGAACGAAAGGGTGCCGTATTGGCGGTCGGTAACAAGGACCACTTATTGCACCTGAAAGGCAGGAGCTATTTCGTGCTCGCCAGCCGCTCGCCCAGTTCAAAGGCTCGTCGACAGTCCTGGGGAAAGACCTCGGCCCGCCGAGCCGCCTTGTGGGCCGGGTCCATGTATTCCATGATCACCTTCGAATAATCGGCAAACTGACAGGTGTCAAAGCAGCAGAAGGTCTCGGCCTCGACGCCGAAGATCCGGCTCAGCCAAACCTCGGTGGAGTTGAACATTGCCTCGTAGCCCATTTGCTTGGCTGTCTCTTCGCCGACGTTCATGGTGTAGAGCGCCGCTGTTTTGATCTGGCGAGGGAAGACCGAGCGGGGCGGCTGGCTGTAGATCAGCGGCGCAAAAAACAGTCGTTCTATGAACGAGCGCATCTCGCCGGTCATCTGGCCGAAATAGATCGGCGAGCCCAAAATCAGGACGTCGACCTCGGTCTCAATTTTTACAAGGAGCGGCCGCAGGTCGTCTTGCATGGCGCAGCGGCCGCTGCTGGGGCCGTCGATCATCTTGCAGGCAAAACAGCTGGAGCAGCCCTTGTAGTTGAGATCGTAGAGATGAACCAACTCGGTGGTCGCTCCCTGCGCGGCCGCGCCTTCAAGCGTTTTCTCCAGCAGGGTGGCGGTGTTCCATTTCTTCCTCGGGCTGCCGTTGACGGCGAGAACCTTCATGTGCGCTTGCTCCTTCTGTGATAGTGAATGTGATGATGGACGCCTGGGCGCAAACGGCGCCGGCGTTCACGATTGTTCCGGAATTTTAAAGCCGAGATAGACCCCGTTGCTGATCCCCATCAGCACCAGCAGGGTTTCCGGGAATTCCGGCATGGACATGACGTTAACAACGGCACGAACAAAGACCAGCCCTAAAAAAATGGTCCAGGCGACCACTTGCATCCGGTGGAAACTGAGGCCGTTGCCGTCGTTGCAGATGTCCCGCCAAAAACCTTGCGTTGCCCGAGGCCGGGCGTTCGCGGCAGCCTGGTTGGCCTGCTTGTTGTTGCCGATGACAATGGCGCTGAGCCCGGTGGCGCCGCTGATCCCCAGCAGGATCAACACCTGCTCAGGAATCCGCTCCATGGCCCCGGTGAGCAGCCAGACGCCGACAAAGCTCAGCATGACCAACAATCCCCAGAAGGCCATTTGGCTTTTGCCCAGACTGTACAGGCCGTGGCGCGAATCCCGCAAGGCGCTTGGGCTGGCAACCAGCAAGGAGAAGCTCGCGAAAAACAACAGCAGGCAGAGTCCCGCCGTCCAGAAAACCTGTTTGCCGGTGGCCACATAGAAGCGAAACGGGGTGGGGGATTGCGCTGCATAGGCCGCATAGGCGGGCTTTGCGCCGATGGTGAGGGCCACCGGCAGGGGCATCACGAAACTCTTGTGTTTTTTGCCCAGGAGTTGATCCCAGGAGGTTCTGTTTTCCGCCTCCTGCGGGACCCGCACCAGATGAAAGGCGAGGATCAATTCTCCCGAGTTTGCCCCCTGGGACACGGTGACCGGCAATTTTGCCATGGCGACGTTGTCGAGCCGCAGTTGAACCGCATCGCCCACCTCTCGTTGCGCCAGCTCCTGCGTCAGTTGCGCCGCACAGGCGTCGCGCAGGCTGATCTGCAAGGTCTCGCCCAAACGAAATAGAGAAGGCTGGGCGGCATCCGCGCTGGGCGAGCTGTTGGCGAGCAGCAGCAGCTGGGAGCTGTCGCACGCTTGGGGCGCATTTTCGCGCGGCGGTATACGCGCGGCCGCGCCCGCCTGAGCCAGGGCCGGGGATAGGGTTGGAAATAGGGTCAGGAAAAGCGTCAGAAACATCAACATTGCTTTGTGCATCGTCTCCTCCTTGGGTGCTCGCCGGTTGCTGGGGCCGGAGATCGCCCGTTTCGTTCAAACATTCCAGCCGTAACGAGGTTGCGCGGCGCAATCAGGCCTCGTTTGATTGAGAAATGCAATGCCCTCCCTGGGCAATGCAGCAGCGTTTTGGCTGGCCCCACGAAACGTTCCCATGGGGCGCTTGGACACCAGAGAACGAGAGCTGGCCGGCGGACCGTAGCCTGGATGCAGCTTGCGGAATCCGGGGCTTGATGTGATCTGTTCCCGGATACCGTTGCACTTCATCCAGGCTACGGGTTGAGATGACACACCCTCCTCGACGAGATGTCGCGGTGTGCAGCAGGCCTCGTTTGGTTGAAAAATGGAATAACCTCTCAATCGTCGCCTGCCGCTACGCCGCGTCCTGTTGCTCTTTGCTCGGCCGTTTCTTTTTCGGCGGCCGCGTCTCTGACGCTGCGGTGCTGTCGCCAACCGCCGCAAGCAACTGTTGCAACGCCGCTTTGATTGCCGCTCCCGGTTCGGGTTCCGGCAACAGGTCGATCAGGAAATGCAGCTGTTGGAGGGCTTCGCAACGTTGTTCCGCGCTGCCTGCGCTGCCCGCTGTGACCAGCGCGTCGCGATACAAGACGCTCAGGTTGTCGAGCGTCGCGGGTTGGGTGATGCGCTGCTCCGTCCGATCATCCGCGCAGCAGGCCCACTGGGCGTCGATCCGCTGGCTCTCGGCTTTGATCAGGGCAGGGGAGAACCCGCTCGGTTTGCCGGTGCGGTCGTTCGGGCTGTCTGGCCTGTCTGTGCCGCCCTGGCTGCTTTCCTGCGCCGCCCGGAGCAGGTCGGGCAGTTGACTGGCGTGGGCGTCGAATTGGGTGCACTCGCCCCAGACAGCGGCAAGGAAGGCGGCGTCCAGGGCGTTGAACAGCAGGCCGCAGTCCCACTGGCCGCTGTGTTTGCGGCTGTTCTCGGCGGCTTTCCAGTAGGCCTGTCCCATTTCGGTTAGCCAGTTTTTGGCGCCTACAGCGGTTTTTTGCCCGGCATGCGCCTGGGCCCAGCGTTTCCAACACGATCCGAGCAGCGCCAAACGCCGGGTGGTTTCGCCAATCCTGAGCAACTGTTCCAACCGCTCCCTGCCCGTGGCCATCAGGACCTTGCCTTGCTTCCGCAGTTCCGCCTTGTGCGCCTTGTCCTTGTTCGATTGGGCCAGCAGGGTCGCCCCTCGCCCCATTTCCAGGCTAGCCAATAATTCCAGACTGTGCAGGCTCAAGGCAGCGTCCTCAAAGGCCAGAGCCGCGCGGTAATGGTCGATGGCGCGCGCCGGATCGTCCAGCTCCACCCAGGCGCGGCCCAGTTTCTCGCGAACCCCGGCGTGTTGGAAATCTGATCCGCGCGCCGCCTTTTCGATGGCCATCAGCCGTTTGCGGTAATAGTCCTTTTTCTGGCTCGGGGTTGCGTCGCGCAGGCGGGCGGCCAACATTTCAAGATCGGCGACCAGATGGCTTGGATGCACATACTCGGCCGTGGCCTCGTCTTCGGCGTCGACGTCGGGGAAACAGTAGCGTTCGTCGCCGTAGGCCTGGAAAGCGCCCCAGGTGTTGGTGAACGGGTAGAGCCGGTGGGTCTCGAAGCGGGCCTGCAACAGGGCCTGACCAAAACGCGCCCCCCGGAACATGGCCTCGTAAAAGGCGCGGGCAAAGGCGCCGGCCGCCTGATCGTCCACCGCCCAGCCGGCGGCGATTACCGCTTTGCAGCCCATCTCGATGAAGGCGGTGGCCAGATTGGCGGCTAATTCGCCCCAGCCCAACTTGGCGTCCGAGGCCATACTGCCGAGATGGCAGCAGTTGATGAACACAAACTCCGGCACGCGCCTCAGCTTGCTCACCTGGGCGCTGGTGAGAAAGGTGTCCGGCCCCAGGACCATGCCGGTGCTACCGGTTTTTTTGTCGTTGATCACCCCGTGTCCGGCCAGATGCATGAAACGGTATTGGCCGTTGAATAGGGCGTCGAACACCTCCAGCGGGGTGGCGTGATTGAGGGCGTTGACCTCGTATTCGGCGCGGACAAAGCAGTCGGCCGCCTCCTTGGCCTCGGCCTGGGCGCCGGGCAACTCCACCATCTCCGATTGGGTGTCCCCAATCGCCAGCATCCGTTTGGCTTCGACCAGCCGGGTTCGGCCCCGGCCGCGTCCGGAGGCCAGTTGACGCACCAGTTCCACTCGCGCCGCCAGCGGCGGTTCGCCCATCTGGTCGGTGTCGCGCATCAATTCCCAGGGATAGGTTGCGGCCGCCGGATCAACCGACAGCATCAGGGTGCGCAGATCCGCCACCTCCTCCTTCATCGAGCTGGGCACCAGCAGCTCAAATAGGGCCCGCGACAATCCTGGTTGATCGCGGGTGGTCGCGGTGGCGCAGCGGATCAGCCCGTCCACGGCCTGGCGCTGGTTGGGTTCGGCGTTGACCACGTTGCGCGCCCGGTCGGTGACTACGGTAAAGCGCAGGGCCTGCTCCTCGGCCTCGATCTGGACGCGGATTGTGCCCGACTGGCCGCCGGCGGCCAGCGTCCGGCCGCAATAGCCGCCCTGGCCGTCGTGCAGCCGGCCGTCAAAGTCGGCCACGCCGGCAAACCGCGTCTCGTCGATCAGGTCGCGCAGGGTCTGCACCGCGGCAATCGCCCGGCCCAGAACCTCTTCATAGATGGTCAGCCGGCCGATGCGGGTTTTGAAGGCGTTTTGCTGCAGGATGCGGTTGGTCCGCCGCAGGGCGTCGAGCAGGCACCGGGTTCCCGCCTCAACGGTCAGGCCGGCGAATCCGGTGCCAACCAGCAGGGCCGACGTTGCCAGCTGCTCTGGTCGGGCCGGGTCGGCTGTGGACTGCTGTTCCTTGATCCGGGCGTATTCGAGCAGCCCCTGGGTCAGGGCCAGGGTCAGGGTTCCGGGCAACAGGTCGCCGACCGGGCCAAGGCCGACCACAATCGCGCCGGCGGGCGTGCGGGTCTCGTCTGCCTGACGAAACACCATGGCGTCGTCGGGTTGGCAGGGGAAACGACCGATCCGCTGGGCGCGTTCCAGGCGGCCTTCCAGGTGCTGGTCAAGAAACTGGACGCTGCCGCGCAGGGGCAGGCCGCTATAGGCCCCGATCAGCACCGGCGATCCGGCCCCGGCCAAGCTGCCGTGGACCACCTCGACCACTGCCGGCGACTCGCCTTTGGCTTTGGCGCGTCGTCCCGGTCGGGCGCCGCCGGCGGCAGCGGCCATAACCTCGTCGGCTGTGGGATAGAGCGCGCTTGCGGACAGCGCTCGGGCCCGGAAGACCGGCGCGGTTTCGCCCCGGCTGGCGCCGCCGGAGGTTCGCGGCAGCAACCGGGTGGTTCCGGTTTCCAGCAGTTGCTGGTAGGCGGCAAAGGCGTCGCGATGGCCGGCCAAATCGCCGTGGGCCACATCGGCGTACCACACCGGAATGCCGGCCGGAATGCCGGTTTTCCACGGCACTCGGCCGTCGCCCTCCTCGGACCAGCCGATCTCCACTGTGCCGCGCTCGACTCGCACCGCCACCGGAGTCGACGCCTGGCCGGCGACGTAGAGGGTGCATTCCGGGTCCAGGCCGGCGGCGCGCACTGCGGCTATCGTTTTTTGCGCCGCCTGCAGGGCTGTCGCTTCCGGCGTCACCCAACTCGCATCGCGTTTCGGGTCCTGATCTTCGGCAAAAAACTGGGTCCAGGTGTCGGGGCTGAAGTAGTCGCGGCCGTCGTCGGCCGGGCCGGCTTGCTCGCCCCAGGGGAGCAGCTCCAACACCCCAGGAAAGTCGCGGACAATGGCAAGAAACGCCTTCATGTCGTGTTTCCAGTCAAACCAGTGTTCGATCAGCTGGACAAAATCATCGCGGCCGAGCAGGACGGCGGCAATGGAGTGCGAGCCCCGGTTGGGCGTGCCCAGTTGCAGCAGGCGGCTGCCGGGCAGGCTCTTGAATTGTTCCCAGCGATCCTTGAGGGCCAGGCGGGCCACCAAACCGCCCATGGAGTGGGCGACAATGCGCACCGTTGTGCCCCGACCCCGCGCATCTTTCATGGCCAGATCCAGTTCGTGGGCAAAACCTGTGGCCGCTTCGGTTAGCGATTTGCGCCAGTCGTAGGCAAAGGGCCGCACCTCGTGGCTGTCGGCCAGGAACCGGGCCAATCCTTCGTAGCCCCTATCCATCCAGCCGTCGGGGTGGACGTCGGCGGCGTTGATCTGCAACTGCTCCATGTCGCCGGCGCAGAGGCTGACCGGTTCAAACCAGATGCGGTTGCGGCCGATGCGCAAATGGCTGCCCATGATGCCGGGCAGGAGGAAGACGATGGGGGCTTTGTCCTTGAACTTGGTCGCCTTGCCGCCCCGGTCGATCTCGGTCCGCGACGGTCCGTCCAGGAGGGCGAAGTCCCGGTCTTCGCCGCGCAGGGAAGCCAGCAGGGGCAGGGCGCTTTCGTCGCGGCGGAAATAGCTGAGATGATGGACCTCCGGGCCGCTCAGGCTTTTTTGTCGGACGCCCTGGGTCCGGTCGGCGCCGCCGCTCATCGAGGGCGTGTTGACCACCAGATCGGTTTCGCCGCCGTAAAAGATTTCGCTGACGCAGTCGCCCAGCCAGGGAAGCAGGCCGTCGCCGCGAAAATCGCCGGCCAGGATGTGCAAGGCCGGGCCGATGCGCACATCCGGGGCGTTGAGCAGGTCGATCAGCGGCGATTCGGGGGTCATCGCCTCCAGACCGGGCAGAATGGAGGCGTCGGCGCGCTCCCGCACCACGGCGCGAACAAAATTCTGCAGCAGATCATAGCCCTTGGCAACCGGCGCCAGCATCGGCGCCGCCTTGGCTCCCCAATCCAATCCCTTGCCCAGCAGATTGAACATCACCGTGGCCCAGCGGTCGAGCTTGCCCGCCGCCAGGGTGGTGCCGCGCGCCGGGCAGGCGACGCGAACAAACCGCTCCACCTTGATGGAACGGTTGCACATCTCCCGGTTGAGTTCGCGCAACCGCTCGGCGTCGGCCTCAAAACCCTTGCGCCCCAGCCGTTGGGCCTGGCCGAGGAATCGGTTGACGTCGTCGTCGGTGAAGGGCTCCGGGCCGACGCGGTTGGCCCGGGCCAGCAGTTCGCCCACCAGGCCGCCGCGCGAATGGCTGACCAAATGCAGCCGCACCACGCCCTCCTTGGGCAGGGCCTTGACCAGGGCCAGGGCGTTGGCGATTGGGCTTTCGGTGAGGCTGCGGTGCTCCAGGGCAAAGATGCGGGTTCCGTAGGCGTCGGCGAGTTGCCGGCGATAGGTCTCGTTGGCCCACAGGTCGCCGAAACTGCCCTCGGTGGACGAGGCCGTGCCGTGGAGGAAGATCAGGCTGGGATCGGCGGCGGCAGGCAGTTGTTCCGCCGGATTGAGGCTCAAGCGGTCGCCGGCGCAGCGGTAGAGGCCGTTGCGATGGTCAAGCCGCGCGTCCTGGAAGGTTCCGGCCGCAATCAGGGCGGTCATGCCCGCCGGCCCCTGTTTGAAGACGCGCAACCCCTTGATCACCCAGGCGCCCAAACCCTCGCGGGTCGCGCCCTCGGGCAGCCGCGGCCCGGAAAAACGCAGGCTCTGGCCAACGGTGATGGCGTCGGTTTTGTCTGCGCCGCGCCCCACCGGAGCGCCCAGGTAGTGGTGCGCATCCTCGGCCGCCGTCAGGATGCGCGTGCCGTTGGCCAGTTCCAGTTCCAGCACCGCGTCGGCTTGCAGCTTAACCTCTGGCAAAGGGACGCCCGCGCCCCGCGCCGCCCCGTCGAGGATGAAGGTCTCAACCTCCCAACCGGCCGATGCTTCCGTTTTAGCTTCAGCTTTGGAGCCTTCAATCTGCAGGGTGATGGTGACGTCGCTCATGGGGGGCCTCCTGGTCTGGGTTGCGGGATCGTGATCGTTCCTACGGCTTACGCGTGGGAACGACCAAACGCTACAAGTTTATCAGCATCGTTACGTGTTGCTGTTGTCTGAAATTCGTTGACTTTCTGGTGGGATAGTTCGATAAGAATGAGCATTGTTCGCTTGACATTGAAAATATTCCACAGGTTCCGTTCGGCAGATTTTTAGCTCCATAAAAGCGCGGGACGACACACAGGCATTGGAGGTCAGCATGAGCTTTGATGAAAAAATAGTAGCCCTTATTCAACGTCTTCCCAAACTAACGGATTGTTTGGAAACAGAAGAGTCAACAAAAAATGCTTTGGTGATGCCATTCATCTCTGCTCTTGGTTATGACGTTTTTAATCCTCGAGAAGTTGTCCCTGAGTTTACGGCTGATGTTGGCACGAAAAAGGGAGAAAAGGTTGATTATGCCATTATGCGAGACGGAGAAACTATTATTCTGTTTGAGTGTAAAAAGGCGAAAACAATACTTTCTCAGGAAAATATGAGCCAGCTGTATCGGTATTTTACGGTAACCAAGGCTCGAATTGCCATTCTTACCAATGGCATTCAATACAGGTTCTACACCGACTTGGAAGAGCCAAATAAAATGGATGGAAAACCATTTTTAGAATTTGACCTTGAAAATCCTAAGCCCAATGCCCTTGTGGAAGTCAAGAAAATGGCAAAGGACGATTTTGATTTAGATCGCATGCTCAGCGCAGCCAGCGAATTGAAATATACGTCTGAAATCAAAAAAGTTTTTGCACATCAACTGGAAGATCCGGACGAAGAGTTTGTTCGTTTCTTTTTTCAACGAATCATGCCGGGGGGCAGGTTCACGGCCTCCATGAAAGATCAATTTTCTCCTTTGATAGCCAAGGCTTTTCAACAATATTTGAGCGATAAGATTAGCGATAGATTGCGATCCGCGCTCGAAGGCGAAAAATTAACGCCTGTAATCAAAATTGATGAAGCGGCCGAAGATCATCAGGAACGAAACCCAAAAGACGGCATAGTTACGACGGAAGAGGAAATCGAAGGCTATAACATAGTTCGAGCTATAGCCGCAAAAGTCGTTCACCCAACTCGTGTTGCCCATAGAGATACAAAATCATATATGGGAATCTTGCTCGATGATAACAACCGAAAGCCTATTTGTCGCCTCTGGTTCAATGCCAAGCAAAAGTATCTCGGAGTCTTTGATGAGAACAAAGAGGAAACCAGAATCCCAATCGACTCGGCAGTCGAAATATATCAACATGCTGACAAGATCACCGCATTGCTCGAATCATATGAAAAATAGCAGACACTGATTCTCCGGCTGATCGCCAATGCCTGGCAATCCCTGCGGGCTTCCCATTCTTTTCTTTGCTTGCCCAAAGAAAAGAAACAAAAGAAAGGGCAGCCCTGCCGCTGAGACTGCCCCGTTCGCCAAGGTGCGGAACCGGCGGGGCAAAAACTCGCTGCGCTCAAACAGTTTGCCCCTTCATCCGGCTCCCCACCTCGCCGCCCGGCTCAGCGCCAACGGCCCCCATCGTGCCCGAATAGCCCTCAACGAAACAAGCCGCCGCCCGACGGGGCGACCGTCCGTGGGCGCCGGGAGGGGAGGCGTAAGGGGAGCGCAACACCCTGCCCGCCCTACGCAACCCCTCGCACCTTCGTCATTTCGGCGAATGCCGCGAGGAGAAATCTCACAAAAGGAGATATCTCTCTGGTGAAGTCGCCCAATCGAGTCGGGTAGGTTGGGGTGAGGAACGAACCCCAACAATATCAATATGTTTCACCGTCGTCCCTCATGTCGATTTCGCCGATGCCCGCGCGCGCCGACATCGCATTGCATCCTTTCGGTTTCATGACGCAAGGTTGTAATCCCCACCCTCTATCTCCCTGCGGGAGGGGTATTCTTTTCTTTGCGTGCCCAAAGAAAAGAAACAAAAGCCGGGTAGGTTGGGGTGAGGAACGAACCCCAACGTCATCATGATCGCCTGCCATGGCCTCTTGTATCGATTTCGCAGCCGCCCGCGTCCTAGTCGCGGCCTCGATATGCCAGTGGATGCTTGAATGCGGCCAATCCACCGTACCGGGAACATTGTGCAGACACCGTGTTGGGGTTCGTTCCTCACCTCAACCTACGCGCTTCCAAGGGATTCCCACCTTTTAGAACGCGGCTATTTCCGGTTAGGTATATTGACTAGTTAGGAGTTATTTTTTATCGAAATGATCATCAGGCGAAAATTCAATGAACTTAGCTTATTTGTCGGAACTACAATCCACTCATTAGGCGAGAAGAAATTATCTTGTTTGTATTCGCCTGATGCCCATTTTTTAACATTATTAAGTCTGTTTGACTCGCAACGACTAAATTTAAAATAAACTTTATCGTTTTCAATTTTTTCAATCATCAATAAGCGGTAAAATGTCGTTTTAAACAATTTTTCATTCTTTATTTTGTTCCATTGATAATATTCTGTTTGTTTTAGTTTTGTACTGTTTACTATATAAATATCACCAATTCGAGGGCTATCAATGTCGTTAATGTTAGAAAGTATCCTGTATCCTGGTAAAATAAAGCAAAAAAAGATTATAGCTATAAATATTCCTGATAATCTCGCGAATAATTTTGATTTTAATATAGTTTTTATCATTCAAATTCTTAGTAAGTTATTTTCCGGTTTCTGGCTATCATTCATCGTTTCCACCCATCCATTCCATCCATGAGTCCGCGCTTTTGGGTTTGAACTAACTGGATATCATGCAGCGCGTTGGGGTGAGGAACGAACCCCCCAACAACATCAAACATCATTATCTTTCGCCATCGCCCCTTTTTCGTTTTTGCAGATACCCGCTGCTCCGGCATTGCATTGTATCCCTCCGGTCTCATGACACAATGTTGGGGTTCGTTCCTCACCCTGGTTCCTCAGCAGAATCTGTGGGTAGCCCTCGGGGTCGGCAGGTCACCAAGCCCATGATATAAAGCTATTTTTAGCCCGTCGTATGTGCGAAATCCATAGGATCGCTTCGTGATCACCTTTGCCTTG
>Ga0074193_1002743_pt1 | contig 14948 bp, 13 predicted proteins | sample EPASupsiteHSE605_FD_64523 | JGI IMG/M metagenome (GOLD analysis project Ga0074193, IMG submission 64523) | Bioremediated contaminated groundwater from EPA Superfund site, New Mexico - Sample HSE6-05 | ecosystem: Environmental > Aquatic > Deep subsurface > Groundwater > Contaminated ... | reverse complement strand
ACCTGACATCACATTTCTAGTAGAAAATCGGGACAAAGTGAAGGCTATTCTAATTACACATGGTCATGAGGACCATGTAGGTGCTCTTCCGTATGTCTTGAAGGAAATTAACCCGCCTATATATGGCAGCAAATTGACCCTGGGAATTGTGGAAGGAAAACTTAAAGAGCACAATCTTGACAACGTGCAGCTAAATATAGTACGCCCACGGGACAAGATTAAAATTGGTCCTTTGGAAGTTGAGTTTTTCCGGGTAAGTCATAGTATACCAGATTGTATGGGTATAGCTATTCATACCCCGCTCGGAGTTATATTCCATACGGGCGATATAAAGCTCGACCAGACCCCTGTAGATGGACAGGTAGTCGATTTTCGGAAATTGGCTGAGTTTGGTGAAAAAGGTGTACTGGTTATGTTCAGTGATAGTACTAACGCCGATAGAACTGGATTCACTATGTCCGAAAAAGTAGTCGGAAATACTTTTAACGAGCTGTTTGGCAGGTGCGAGGGGCGTATTATTGTCACGACGTTTGCCTCCAATGTGCACCGTATTCAGCAGGTGATTAATACTGCCGAAAAATATGGCCGCAAAGTTGCAATTGTAGGCCGAAGTATGGTCAACAATATAAAGATATCCAGCCAGTTGGGTTATATCAATATACCCGAGGATATTCTTATTGAAATGGAAGAAATCAACAAGTACCCGCCGGAAAAAATCGTGATTGCAACTACCGGCTCACAGGGTGAACCGATGTCCGCCCTCACCAGAATGGCCACCGCCGATCACCGGTGGGTAGGGATTAAGCAGGGAGATACGGTAATTATATCGGCTACCCCCATACCAGGTAACGAAAAATTGGTTGCCAAGACAATCGATTTACTTTTTAAACAGGGTGCAGAGGTTATTTATGAAAGGGAAATGGGTGTACATGTTTCAGGGCATGCTTCTCAGGAGGAACTGAAGCTCATTCTTAATATCATTAAACCCAGGTACTTTATACCTGTACATGGAGAGTACCGCCACCTTATGAAACATGCCAAATTGGCTGAAAGTCTTGGAATACCCCGTTCACGGATATTTGTAGCCGAAAATGGTCAGGTTATTGAGATTAGTAAGAAAAAAGCACATGTGGCTGGAAAAGTTACTGCCGGAAAAGTACTTGTTGATGGATTAGGCGTAGGAGATGTAGGCAATATTGTACTTAGAGACCGCAGGCAGCTGTCCCAAGATGGGATAATGATAGTTGTAGTGTCTATTAGTAAGGAAGATGGTGAAATAGTATCAGGTCCAGACATTGTTACCCGGGGTTTTGTCTATGTCAGGGAATCTGAACAACTCATTGAAAATGCTAAAGCTAAAGTCAAAGAAGCCATGGAACAATGCTCACGTAAAAATATTACTGAATGGGCGGTCATTAAATCACAGATTCGTGATAAGCTGGGAAAACATTTATACGAAAAAACAGGCCGGAGGCCAATGATTATGCCCATTATTATGGAAACAGAATAGACTTTACAGGAACCCTGCTGAGATTTCAGCAGGGTTCAGACCGTCAGAAAAGCCCATTAGCTGCGTTATTAACAAAAGCCCGTTCAATCGACGTACTTCATACGGGGACATTCCCCCTAAGGGGTGTGTCGCCATACCTTATACCGCCTCAATCACAGGCTTTAATTAATGCCTTGCTCTTGAACTTTTTTGCTCGGACTGACTTTATCGACAATCTGCACCCTGCTGAGACTTCAGCAGGGTTTTTTTATTATTCGTATGGGCTGCATGTATTATTTTTGCTGGTAGAGGTAAATATAAGAAAAACTTATTCTGGTTATGAAAGGGGTATGTACACCTTGACAGAAAATCCTAATCCACAAGAAACAGAGCAAAATACAAAGCTGGAGAATATCAAAGAACTTGGACAGATTGAAATACCGAGCTTTAAGAGCGATATACACTGTTTAACCATTGCCGGACAGGTTGAAGGCCATATGGTTTTACCGCCTCAAAACAAAACTACTCGTTATGAGCATGTGATACCTCAGTTAGTTGCAGTTGAGGAAAATCCTCAGATTAAGGGTTTGTTAGTTGTATTAAATACGGTAGGTGGAGATGTAGAAGCCGGCTTAGCACTGGCAGAAATGATTGCTGGACTTTCTAAACCCACTGTTTCCATAGTATTAGGCGGAGGGCATTCAATTGGTTCAAGCATTGCGGTAAGTACTGATTATACATTTATTGCACCTACCGCTACTATGACGATTCATCCTATTCGTCTGACCGGATTGGTTATCGGTGTACCTCAGACTTATGAATATCTGGATAAGATGCAGGATAGGGTGGTAAACTTTGTAGTTCAGCATTCTAAAGTGAGTGATAAAAAGTTCCGGGAACTCATGTTTAGGACCGGTGATTTAGCCCGTGACATAGGTACAGTTCTAGTTGGCAAGGATGCGGTTGAATGCGGTCTCATTGATCAGGTAGGCGGTCTGCATGACGCAGTTCTTAAGTTAAATGAACTAAAGAATATGCAGGGAGGTATCCTGCAATGATGATATATTTCCCGGATCCCCAGCAAATGATCGACAGTGTGGAATCCAGGGAAGTGGTTCAGATAAAGCTGCCCTCCGGTGGATATGTAAATGCAGAACCTATTGCTGTTAATCAGATGAGGATTATCGAAGTAGTAAGCACAGATCCCATGGATTATATGTATGCGAAGTATCAGCCCGGTATGGTTATTACTTACGAATTAGGCATGTAAAGAAGCTGACAAAGGGAAGTTGTTTTATGCCTTCATAGAGAAAAACGCGGCACGTTCGAAAGAACGTGCCTTTATTAGTAATTTTTCTTATAAAGCTGTGCTATAATTACTAAAGTAGTTTTTAGGGGAGGATATTTAAATTGACTATTTTAGAGGCATTGATACTTGGTATGGTGCAGGGCTTAACCGAGTTTATACCGGTCAGCAGCTCCGGGCACCTGGTGATTTTTCAACATCTTTTCGGAATACAGGGAAGTCCGCTGACATTTGATATTCTGGTTCATATTGGTACATTGTTGGCTGTATTTGCAGCGTTTTGGGATGATATCGTCTCAATTCTTAAGAAACCGTTCTCGAAAATGACTTACCTGATTATTGTCGGCTGTATTCCTGCTGGTTTAATGGGTTATTTTCTCCAGCCTATATTTGAAAAGGCTTTTGAATCCCTATTGGTAGTTGGAATTGGATTACTGATTACCGGAGTAGTCTTAAAAGCTTCAGAAGCCATCGCTGACAAGTCACTAAATATGAAGGAAGTGCGGGAAACCAGTTACCTGGACGTATTGTTCATAGGTTTACTCCAGGGCATTGCTATCGTTCCGGGAATTTCCCGTTCTGGTTCTACCATAGCAGGTGGTCTTCTAGCTGGACTTGACCGTACTTTTGCTGCAAGATATTCTTTCCTGGTTGCAATTCCGGTTATTTTAGGGGCCGGTCTGGTCCAATTGAAAGATTTCTCAGCCGGTGAAGTTATAAACTCAAATTCAATACCTTATCTGGTTGGAATGTTAACAGCCGCAATTTTCGGCTACTTTGCTATTAAGATTGTTATGAAGCTGGTACGCAATGGCCGTTTATCAATTTTCTCGTATTATTGCTGGATTGTTGGAACAATTACTATTGCGGCATATTTCTTGTTTTAAATAACAGTATACAACGGATTATTATTGGGATAGCTTCAATATTAACTTTATGATTAACAATTATTCTATAGTGATTTGTAAAACAGGGCTGGTACTAATCAGTACCTGTTTTATTTTTTAATAATAAATTGAAGGAATTAGGGCTAACACAGGCGAAGTCTATGTTTTGGTGACTGCTATGATGTATTAAAAAGGTGATTATTAATAATGGCAAAAAAACGTATTCAAAGAAAATCTACAGCTGCTGCCGTGTCTCCAGCCGAAACTACTATAAGGACAAGTATTCGAGCTGAAGTTATATCAGTGGTATTATTTATGGTAGCGGTATTTATGATGATAAGCATAAGGAACTCACAGGGAATGCCGGACGATACGCAGTTTATCGGTCTCTTAGGCACCTATCTAACTAGGGTTCTGCAAAGCTTATTTGGTAAAGCTGCGATGATGGCTCCGTTCTATCTGCTTTTCTGGTCTATTCATATAAGTATATATAAGAAATGGTGGTCAATGCGGATGTGGGGGCTGACTTTATTGGCCCTAACCGTGCTTATATACACAAGTATCAACGATATTCCGCTGGGCCTGGATGCCTGGGACGCTGCGCTCAAGGGAATGGGCGGCGGTTATGTAGGCGGTGGTTTGGCCTATATTCTTACGCGGCTTCTGGGACAACTAGGGACATCAATTCTGCTTATCCTTTTTGCGATATTATCCTTAATAATGATTTTGGAAAAATCATTATCAGAAATCGCTGCAATTGTTTGGAAAAATGTCGAAATATTTAAGGTGAAACTAAATTCTGTTATTTATTATGAAGAGGAACTCCCAATACCTTCAGCCCGCGAGCCAGAAGCAGTTATCATCAATCCGGCCAGCGAATCAGCTGCTGTTAGTGAAGATTTATTAAGAGTCCGAAGACAAACGGCTGATCCACCGATTAAGGAATTTAAACCGGAAAAAACAAGAACTAGCAGCAATTTGGAGTTGGTTTATCGAACTGGCAGGGTGGGGACGAATAATTACGTTAAGCCTTCTTATGAAATGCTGACCATTGTAGAAAGTGATAGAACCATAGATAAGAAGAACATTAAAGATAGTATAGCAGTTCTGGAAGAGACTTTTGCCAGCTTCGGAGTTAGCGTAAAAGTGAATCAGGTTAGCTGCGGCCCGGCTGTTACTCGCTATGAACTTACTCCCGCTCCTGGGGTTAAGGTAAGCAAGATTATCAGTCTTACCGACGATCTACAGTTGAATTTAGCTGCCCCCGGTATACGCATTGAGGCTCCTATTCCAGGCAAATCGGCTATTGGAATAGAAGTGCCCAGCTCCAAGGTTGGCAGTGTAGGTCTTCGCAGCCTTCTGGGGTCCGGCTCTTTTAAGAAATTAAACAGCCCGCTGGCTTTTGCCCTGGGGGAAGATATAGGTGGAAATCCCGTAGTAGCCAAATTGAGTGATATGCCGCATCTGCTCATAGCTGGTTCAACCGGTTCAGGAAAGAGTGTATGCTTAAACAGCATTATTATGAGTCTGTTATATAATACCTCACCTGACGAATTGAAACTCGTTTTTATTGATCCTAAAATGGTTGAATTAACCATTTATAATGGTATACCGCACCTGATGACACCTGTGGTAACTGATGCCAAGAAGGCTTCTGTGGTTTTACGGTGGATGACTACTGAAATGGAAAAGCGCTATAAAATGTTTGCTGATAAGGGAGTCCGTGATATATATCGTTATAATCAAGGGGCACCCGCTTTGCCATTCATAGTCATAATTATTGATGAACTGGCTGACCTTATGATGGTTGCCCCGGTCGAAGTAGAAGATTCTATCTGCAGACTGGCGCAGATGGCAAGAGCGGCTGGTATACATTTAATTGTTGCGACTCAGAGGCCTTCAGTTGATGTAGTTACAGGGATTATAAAGGCCAACATACCGTCACGAATTGCCTTCGCAGTTTCGTCTCAGACTGATTCCAGAACTATTTTGGACATCGGCGGTGCTGAGAAGCTTCTGGGTAAAGGTGATATGTTGTTTTCCCCAGTGGGCGCAGTTAAACCTTTCCGGGTACAAGGGGCTTTCGTATCCGACCGGGATATAGAAACGACAGTAAACTTTATTAAGGAACAGATACTCGCTGGCGAAAATGTAGACCAATTCACTGAAATAGAATCATCCTTGGAAAATATGGATTCAGACTATGGAGACGAACTGTTCTGGGAAGCAGTAAGGGTTTTGGTGGAGAACCAAAAAGCCTCGGTCTCTTTCATACAACGCAAGCTGCGCGTTGGTTATGCACGTGCGGCCCGGCTTATGGATCTTATGGAGGAACGGGGAATAGTCTCGGAGGCCGATACAAATAAGAAACGTGAGATATTAATAGATGAAGAACAGTTGGAAAAACTATACGCAAATAATAAACTATGATAGTATAGTTTAAATATAGTTTACTAGCTAATCGGGGAGGGGCGGCATGAGGCTAACCACAAGGGAGAGACAAATAGCAGAGGCTCTTCAAAAGGAACCGCTTATTTCCCAGGAAGAGCTGGCGCTTCATTTTGGCATTAGTCGTTCTTCTGTAGCTGTACATATATCCAACCTAATGAAAAAAGGTATTATCCTGGGTAAGGGTTATGTTTTCAACAAAAAGGTTTCCATCGTTGTTGTTGGTCAGGTTTATCTGGAAATTATGATAGAGGATGAGAATGAAAATACTTTAATAGATATGAAGTATTCTGGGTTTGCGGATGAAGTATGCAGGGCGTTGGCAGGCTATGGGGTAAAGACTAAACTGATTACGGTGGTTGGAAACGACGATTTAGGGAGCAGCATTTTAAATCAGTTAAAGGCACAGGAAGTGGATATAGCCAATATCTACCGACATCCCGAAAAAAGAACATGTAAAAAAGTTATTTCCAATAAAGGCTTATGTCTAGTAGAAGGTTATAGTGAGATGGAATTTCAACAGGCCATTGAAGCCCGTGAATGGGTGGTCTCTAATTGTGATTGGTTGATTGTAGAGCCTGATTTTCAAGAGTTTGTAAGCATGAAAATATCTGGGAGGACAGACCAAGTTCCCTGTTTATGTGGGTCCTGGTTTGCCAGCGGTGAGATTCCTGGTTTCTTAAATAAATATAACCTGCTGGCGATTGGGGCAGCGGATTTAAAAGATTATGATTTTTATGTCAAAAAGGCTCAGGAAATGGTTGAAGCCGGTACACAAAATTGTATAATAACTGATGGAAGCAATGTTATGATATTGGTTAATTCTCAAGGGGTAAGCGATTATCCATTACCACCCAACCAGAGTTTTAATAGTGAGAGAGATTTGCACCTCTTTTTGGCGGGTCTGGTATACGGTTTATCTACAGGATATCCTATGAGACAAGCTATAAGAATTGCCAGTGGGACAGCCCACACCGGAAACGGACAATAATATTACACCAAATGTAGGGGTGATTGACATTAGCGGCTTTGGAGAAAAGTTAAGAGTAGAAAGGGAAAAACAAGGTTTTGATCTGAATGCGGTTGCTGAGGAAACTAAGATACGTAAACTATATCTTAATGCCCTGGAGGAAGAAGACTTTGCTATTCTTCCACCTCGAGTTTATGCAACGGGTTTTGTAGCACGCTATGCTAAGTTTTTAAACATGGATTCTGAGGCTTTAGTAAGCGAATTTCAAAGTTTGGCCTACAAAAATAAACCGAATGAGAAAATAGTTGTTGAAGAAGAAAAAACTAATAAAAATGTTAAGTTTCCAATTAAGAACATAATAGGTGGTGCTTTGTTCCTGTTTATAGTGGTGTGGGCAGGCAATTACCTGGTTCCTTATATAAGTCAACGGGGAGCTGCCCAACCGCCATCAGTTCAAGAACCAAAGGTTAATCAAAATAATCAAAATAAAAATAATCAGAATCAGAATCAGAATAATCAAGGTCAAAAATTAGTGACAAATAAACTGGTACTGGATATTGCTGCCAGGGAGAATTGCTGGCTGAATATCCGCGTTGATGGTATAGATCAATATACGGGTATTATGACTACCGGTCAGAAGCAATCTTTCACGGCCAATCAGTCAATTATAATTAGGGCTGGTAATGCCGGGGGAGTGGACCTGACCTTAAATAATAAGAAGCTTGCTCCCCTGGGCGAGTCTGGACAGGTAATAGAAAAGCAATACGATATTAACAGTGTGAAGGAATAGGAGTATCCATAAGTGAATATTGGTTTTATTAGTTTGGGTTGTTCGAAGAACCAGGTGGATACGGAAATTATGATCGGCATAATGAAGAAGTCTGGTTACAAAATTGTCAATGTACTTGAAAAAGCTGATATTATTGTTATTAATACGTGTGGATTTATCAATGAGGCTAAAGAAGAAGCAATCAATACCATCATCAAAACCGGAAAGCTGAAAGCTGAAGGCCGTTTGCAGTACTTATTGGCTACGGGCTGTTTAGCTCAGAGGTACGGTGAGGAATTACTTGATGAGATGCCTGAATTGGATGGGATTGTGGGTATCTCATCTTTTACTGATATTGATAATGCTGTGCAAAGGATACAGTCAGGCGAGAGAGTTGCCATGCTGGCCAAACCATCCGAAGTCTTTATGGAAAAGGGGCCCAGAGTTCTTACTACTCCAGCAGGATCAGCTTATCTAAAGATAACTGAAGGCTGCAATAATCGCTGCAGTTATTGTGCAATACCTTTGATTAGAGGAAACTTACGCTCCCGTCCGCGTAATGAAGTGATTCAGGAAGCTCGTGAATTGGCGGCTGGTGGCATACGCGAGCTGGTTGTGGTGGGACAGGATACAGCCATGTATGGGGCTGACTTGGTCGGATCAGGCGATCTGCCCAATCTTCTAAAAGAATTGGTAACAATTGATGAACTGGAATGGATCCGTTTAATGTACCTGCACCCTGCTCATATAGATGAGCAGATTATTAATATCGTTGCAAAAGAGAATAAGGTTCTGCCTTATCTCGATATACCTGTACAACATGCCGCTAATAATGTTTTAAAAAATATGAATAGAAAGCACGACTTTGAGCTGCTTAACTATTTGATTAAGCGTTTGAGAGAACAAGTTAATAACCTGGTATTAAGGACAACTGTTATGTTGGGATTTCCAGGCGAAAGCGAAGATGATTTTAAATTATTATACGACTTTGTGGGGGAAACAGAGTTTGACTGGCTGGGAGCCTTTTCTTATGCTCCCGAAGAAGGTACCACCGCCTATACAATGCCTGAACAGGTTCCGGAGGAGGTTAAGCAGCAGAGGCGGGATAGCATAATGAGATTACAGAAACGTATAACTCGCAAGAAAAATATGAGTAGAATAGATAAAGATGAGAAGATATTAATATCCTCTCATCTATCGAAGAATCTTTACGTTGGTCGTGGTTATTTTCAGGCCCCTGAGGTTGACGGGATTACCATGGTTAAAAGTGAATCCAAACTGGTCAAAGGTAGTTTTATCAACGTTCATTTAAAAGGAATTCGAAACTATGATATGATTGGGGAGCCCATTAATGAATATTCCAAATAAACTAACCATTTTAAGAATTATATTGGTTCCGATATTTGTGGTTTTGATGTTAACTAGAATCCCATATGGAGGTTCATTAGCGGCAGCTATTTTTGTGATTGCAGCCTTAACAGACAGCCTGGATGGATATCTGGCACGTAAATGGAAGCAGACAACCAAGCTCGGTGCCATACTTGATCCCCTGGCTGATAAGCTGTTGATTACTGCAGCTCTGATAAGCTTGGTTGAACTGGGCAGAATACCTGGGTGGATCGCCATAGTCATTATTGGCAGAGAATTTGCAGTAACCGGGCTGCGGGTCGTTAAGGCAGAAGAAGGCATAATAATTCCTGCCAGTAAACTGGGTAAATTAAAGACAATTAGTCAAGTAACGGCGGTATTATTAATTATAGTTCAGAACTTATACCATCCATTAGCGGTACTTGCTTTAGGAGAATGGGTGATGTATATCGCAGTAGCAATAACAGTTATTTCAGGAATAGAATATTTTCAAAAGTTTAAAATCCACGTCTAACGCTCACCTAATTTTACTAATAGCGTTTGCCTTCCACGTCTGCCAGTTTCTTAACTTCTGCCCAGAGGCGAGAAAAGTTATTGGGGGTCAAGGATTGTTTGCCATCAGATAATGCCCGTTCAGGATAAGGGTGGACTTCAACCATCAATCCGTCTGCTCCAGCTACAACTGCCGCCTTCGCTACTGGTTTAACAATCTCCCAACGTCCTGTGGCATGACTGGGGTCAACAATCACCGGCAGGTGGGAAAGACTTTTAATTACTGATACTGCTCCAATATCAACGGTATTACGGGTATAATTTTCAAAGGTGCGAATACCTCTTTCGCAGAGGATAAGTTTTTGATTACCGGAGGATAATATATATTCTGCTGCCAGGAGCCATTCCTCGATAGTTGAAGATAATCCTCTTTTTAGAATTACCGGTTTTTCAATTTGTCCTACCTCCTGCAACAGACGAAAATTTTGCATATTGCGGCTGCCTACTTGTAGAATATCTGCATAGTTGCATATTAGATCGATATCTCTGGTGTCCATCACCTCGGTAACCACCGGAAGACCGGTTAACTCTCGTGCTTCAGCAAGTATTTTCAGTCCTTCCAGCCCCAACCCCATAAAGGAATAGGGAGAAGTTCTGGGTTTAAAGGCTCCTCCGCGCAGTATATGAACTCCCATCTCCTGTAATGCCTTAGCAATCATGAGGTAATCGTCCCGATTTTCTACTGCACAAGGACCAGCAATAATGGTACAGTGCCCTTCCCCAATTAGTACCGGACCTTTTGGACTATTAATTTTTACTATTGTATGCTGACTCGGTTCTTCACGGCCAGCTAATTTTAAAGCCTCCATTGTAATTCCTCCCGCCTGTATTAATAACCCTGCTGGGAAAGTTTATTTTGCCGCTTGTTTTAAGCCGGACATAGTACTATATAATTCATGCAGCAACCGGGCTTTCTCTCCGGTATACTGTTCGATAGTTCTGACAAGGACACTTCCTACTACTAAAGCATCGACATTATCTTTTAATTTTACAATCTGTTCAGGGGAAGATATTCCGAAGCCTACGGCTAGAGGATGGGTGGTATTAGCCCGTACTCTGGCCAGATAATCCTGCAAATCAGGTAATTGGGTACGTACCCCAGTAACTCCGGCTACTGATACGCAATATATGAAACTCTTGGCCACGGCATCATTTAAGGAAATGCGATTGGCATCAGAAGTAGGAGCTGCCATTGGGATTATATCTAATTCATCACTCTCATATTGAGGTCTTTCCTCTAAGGGCAGATCTGGTATAATTACGGCTGAACCGCCAGCAGCTTTAAGTTCATGAGTAAAAGTAGGTATACTTAGCCGATAAATAGGATTGAAATAGGAGAACAAGACCAGGGGCAATTCGCATTTGGCATGAACAGCAGCCATAAATTCCAGAGCTCTGCTAAGGTTCATACCTTGTTCTACTCCCAGGAAATGGCTCCTTTCTATAACCTCTCCGTCTGCAATAGGATCAGAATAGGGAACTCCAATCTCCAGTATGTCACAACCGGCATCTTCCAGAGTTCGAGCACAATCCACACCGGTTTGGAGGTCAGGCTGACCAGCCATAATAAAACCAATCATTCCTTTTTCATGTCTTTGTTTTAATTCTTCAAACTTTTTATTTATGCGATTCATCGGCTGATTCCTCCAATATCTCCGAAACAGTATGGACGTCTTTATCGCCTCTGCCGGAAAGATTTACTACTATAATTTCATCCCGTGAAAGTTGGGGAGCTAACTTTATCGCATGGGCCACAGCATGAGCACTTTCCAGAGCAGGAATAATTCCTTCTACTCGGCTCAGGGTTAGGAAGGCTTTCAGGGTTTCATCGTCAGTGGCACTGCTGTATTCTACCCGACCGCTATTTTTGAGATAGGAGTGTTCAGGGCCTACTCCTGGATAATCCAATCCTGCTGATACAGAATAAGTCTCTAATATCTGGCCTTCTGCATCCTGTAATACGGTGCTCAGAGCGCCATGCAGTACCCCGGGAATACCACGGTTCAAGGTAGCTGAATGAAGTTCACCGTCTAATCCTTTACCCCCGGCTTCAATTCCGATCAAACGTACCGGATCATTCAGGAAACCGTGGAAAATCCCAATAGCGTTACTGCCGCCGCCTACACAGGCTATAACGCAGTTAGGCAGATGACCTGTCTCTAAAAGTATTTGTTCACGGCATTCTTTCCCAATAATTGATTGTAGGTCTCGAACTATCAATGGAAAAGGATGGGGGCCTACGGCCGAGCCAATCAGATAATGGGTATCGTCAGCCCGAGCGATATAATCCCGCATGGCTTCGTCAACAGCTTCTTTCAGTGTTTGTGAGCCTTTATAAACCGGTACAACTTCAGCTCCGAGGGCTTGCATACGGAAGACGTTAAGCTTCTGCCGTTCAATATCTACTGCTCCCATATAAACTGCGCAGGACAACCCCAGGACGGCAGCAGCTGTAGCCGTAGCGACTCCGTGCTGACCTGCACCGGTTTCAGCAATAACACGGGTCTTACCCATTTTCTTGGCCAGCAGCGCCTGTCCGATTGCATTGTTAATCTTATGCGAACCAGTATGGTTAAGGTCTTCGCGCTTTAAATATATTTGGGCTCCGCCAAGGGATTCGGTCAGCCGCCGGGCAAAATATAAACCGGAAGGGCGGCCTACATAGTATTTAAGGTAATACGATAATTCCTGAGTAAACTCCGGGTCATTCTTAAATTTATTATAACTGGCTTCAAGTTCATCCAAAACCGGTATCAGGGTCTCGGGAACGAACCGTCCGCCAAAAGCTCCGTAATAACCACTTTCATTTGGATACATTGCAATCCCTCCTAAATTTATATGAATAGATGCGGACTACGCGGACTACTATGACTAAGGCGCAAGCAAGAACCGTCCCCACTTGCACCGTCTCTTTTGCATAGTTAATAGTTAGCTTCACCATCGTTCATTAAGGATTTCGCCTCTAGTATTGTGCGCCTGAAAAATGAAATCTTGTATCAACTGACAATCTTTACGCCCTGATATTTCTACTCCACTGGATACGTCAACCGCAAAGGGTTTTATCCGCTGAATCGCGTTTGATACGTTACCGGGGGTCAACCCTCCTGCCAAAATCATTCGCAGGCCTGGCTGCAAATTTTCAAGGTATTGCCAATCAAAGGTTATCCCGCTTCCACCATGACTACTCGGTACGTATGTGTCAAAAAGATGAGCAAAGACTTGGTATTTGCCGATTCCATCCAGAGAATCTTCGTCCCTGACCCTAAAGGATTTAATAACTGGCAAATTCCATTCCCGGCAGTATTCCGGACTTTCCTGACCATGGAACTGAAGCATGTTGATTCCAGTACCGGATACAATCTCTTTAACCATTGCTATTTTCATATCGACGAAAACTCCGACTTTATAAATATGAGAGGGGAGTTCCCGTATTATCCTCCCAGCTTCCTCAATGGTTATCCGGCGCGGAGAAGGTGCGAATATAAACCCTACCGCCCACGCTCCGGCAGCAATTGCCCATTGAGCATCCTGTAAGGAGCGTATACCACATATTTTAACATTAGTCATAATTGATACCTCAATATTCTGCCAGTTCCCTGACCTTAGCGCCGGTGTTGGCAGCAGTTACAAGTGCTTCTCCCACTAAAGCTCCCCTGAACCCGTGATTCTGTAGGGTTAGCATATCTGCAGGTGTAAAGATACCACTTTCTGCAACACAGTAGATGCTAGAGGGAACATGGGCTATTAAATCCAGACATACCCTTATATCAACAGAAAAATTCTGCAGGTTCCGGTTATTTATACCGATTACTTGTGCCGGAGTATCAAGTGCCTGCTTTAATTCTTCTTGATCATGTGCTTCTACCAGGGGTTCTAATCCTAACTCCTGAGCTAGTTCTACAAACCTTAATAAACGGCCGGGTAACAACCGGGCGATTAATAGAACAGCATCCGCGCCCAGCAAACGACTTTCATAGATCTGACGTTCGTCTATAATAAAATCCTTGCGCAGGATAGGGATTTGAACTGCGGTTTTGACTTCGCGTATAAAGCTGGGATTTCCCTGGAAAAACCTTTCTTCAGTTATAACTGAAACCGCACCAGCTTTATTCTCTTGATAAGTAACCGCCAGACTGACTGGATCAAAATCTTCTATAAAAACTCCTTTGCTTGGGGAGGCTTTTTTAACTTCAGCAATCAGATTTACCCGATGATCAGGGGCAAACATATCTGTAAACTTACGGATGGCAGGAAGTTTATCACTATAAGCGAATTCTTCCATAATTGTGCTCCCGTAGCGTACCATATCTTCTTGTTTAGCAGCAGCGATGCGGTTTAGCATTTCTCAATCCTGCTCTCTTGCGCAAAAACCATCATTTCCAGTAGTTTATCTGCTGTCCGGCCTGAATCAATGGCTTCAGCGGCCATGGCTACTCCAGCAGGCATATCATTGGCCTTGTTGGCTGCCATAAGAGCAGCCGCTGCGTTTAAGATAACCACATCACGGGCTGGGCCTGGTTTTCCAGCCATAATGTCTCTAATCAGTTTGGCATTGTCAACTGCTGTTCCACCAGCTATACCATTAAGGTCAGCAGCGGTAAATCCAAGTTTGGCCGGATCAAGGTCCTCTCGGGCAACGCCCGTTTCGTCTACCCTGGCCAACCTTGTAATTCCAACATGGCTAATTTCATCCATACTGTTTAATGCGTGGACGACAAGAGCCTTTTTCCTGCCTAATTTAAAAAGGGCCTCAGCAACCGGTTCCATCATGGCAGGGTCGGAGACTCCTAGTATCTGGTAAGAAGGGCAAAAAGGGTTAATGAGCGGTCCTAAAAAGTTAAAGGCTGTGGATATTCCAAGGCTGCGCCGCATAGGACCGAACTTTTTCATAACCGGGTGATAATTGGGTGCAAACAAGAAAGCAATACCGACTTCCTCCAAAGCCCGGCGGGCTTCATCAATATTAAGATCTACTCTGACTCCCAGTGCTTCTAACACATCGGCACTGCCAGTCTGGCTGGTAACAGCTCGGTTACCGTGTTTGGCTACCCGTACTCCGCAGGCGGCGCAGACAATAGCTGCGGCAGTGGAAATATTGAAGGTTTTTTGACCTCCGCCTCCGGTTCCGCACGTATCCAGCAATTCTTCCATACCTTCAT
>Ga0074193_1002742_pt1 | contig 14956 bp, 19 predicted proteins | sample EPASupsiteHSE605_FD_64523 | JGI IMG/M metagenome (GOLD analysis project Ga0074193, IMG submission 64523) | Bioremediated contaminated groundwater from EPA Superfund site, New Mexico - Sample HSE6-05 | ecosystem: Environmental > Aquatic > Deep subsurface > Groundwater > Contaminated ... | reverse complement strand
GAATGCTGGACGGTGCCGTTGCAGGCGCTGTCTTCACATCTCCCACACCGGATCAGATTTACGAAGCCATCAAGGCGGTGGACGGCGGTAAGGGAGTTCTTCTTGTCGTGAAGAATTACACCGGCGACGTCCTGAACTTTGATATGGCTGCGGAAATGGCAGAGGCAGACGGTATTAAGGTCGATAAAGTTATTACTAACGACGATGTGGCTGTGGAAAACAGCACGTGGACAAGCGGCCGCAGAGGCATAGCTGGAACAATTTTCGTACACAAGCTCGCGGGAGCAAAGGCTGAAGCAGGCGGCACGCTTGAAGAAGTCAAGGCTGTTGCCGAAAAGGTAATCGCCAATGTGCGTTCCATGGGCATGGCAATCTCACCCTGCACGCTGCCCGAGGCCGGCAAACCGAGCTTCACCCTCAAGGATGACGAGATGGAAATCGGTCTTGGTATCCATGGCGAACCGGGTACTCACCGTGAAACGCTCCGTTCAGCTGACGGAATCACTGATATTCTCCTTGACAAGATTTTCGCTGATATTTCGCTGGCAGCCGGCGACGAGGTCGCTCTGCTGATAAACGGACTCGGCGCGACTCCTCTTATGGAGCTGCAGATCGTCAACCGCAGAGTCGCACAGGTTATGAGCTCCAAGGGCATCAAAGTCGCAAAGACCGTTGTCGGAAACTACATGACTTCGCTTGAAATGGGCGGATTCTCCATTTCTGTACTTAAACTCGATTCCGAGCTGAAGCAGCTCCTTATGGCTCCGGCGGACACCCCCGCGTTTGTCCAATTCTAATTGTTCAGCTTATTTGCCTTAAAAGAGCCGGCAGCCGGTGACTAATCGTCGCAGGCTGCTGGTTCCTTTATTGCAGGTTATGCGTCGCGAATTCCACGCAGAAGACAGAGCAAATGCCGTTTTCAAAGATACCTATGGCCTGCAGTGTGATTTGCTGACGGAAGGATTGCCATTTGAGCTGCGGCGGGTGTATAATCAAAAAAATACTACAGGTAGGCGCTTATTACGCCTTAAATCAGGAAATTCAGTAAATATGCGAAGGAGCGAACACAGATGGTGTCTTTTGACTACGTAATTAAGGATCCGATGGGTCTTCACGCCCGTCCTGTGGGCGTGATGGTCAAGGCCGCCGCCCTTTTCAAGGCGACGAAAGTAACAATCAGCCATAACGGTGAGTCCGCGGACGGAAGGAGAATGTTCGCCCTTCTCGGACTGCAGGTTAAACAGGGCGATACCATAACCGTCAGTACCGAAGGGGACAACGAGCAGGAACTCGCGGATAATATCCGCGGAATATTTTTGACGGAGAACCTCTGATAAGGCATGAATTGTATAGCCGCCGTATGAGGCTGCTGCAGATAATAAACTAAAGTAGACGCGCCGAATTTCAAAGAAAACGATTGGAGGAAAGGCAAATGATTGAGAGGATCAGGATAAGCTACGCCAACTGCTATCTGCTTTCCGGAGAAGGAGGGGCGATTCTGATTGACAGTTGTAATTACAAGGACGGACCTAAAATACTAAAGCGCGTCGGGGACAAAAACGTAAAACTGATATTGCTCACACACGGGCATTTTGACCATGTCGCATCCGCAAAATACCTCTCAAAAAGGCTCAATGTACCCATTGCAATGAGCGAAAGAGATTTGCCGATTATCGGCAAAGGCGAGGCGAGCATACTTCATGGAACGACAACGCTTGGCAAGGTGTTTTCCTTCTTTTCAAAGCCGGTGCTAAAAAGAGCCGCTTATTCGGTTTTTGAGCCCGATATTCTGCTTATGGAAGGGCAGGACCTCTCCGAATACGGGGTTAAAGCCCGCATAATTGAGCTTCCGGGCCATACCAAGGGCTCGGTCGGAGTACTTACTGACGATGGCAACATCGTCGTCGGCGACGCAATGTTCAACATTATACGGCCGACTGTCGCAAGGATATTTGAAGACGAGGCAACAATGAGGCGAAGCGTTGAGAAAATCAGAAACAGCGGGGCTAAAACTATATACTGCGGTCATGGAAAGCCTATCAAAAACGTCTGAAGCTAAGGAGAAAAATATGAATAAATATGAATGGCTTGACGAGTATCTTCTTTCAAAGCCCGGCACCGTAAAGGACTTTAAGCCGGAATGGGGATGGCTTCGCTACATGGTCGGCGGTAAACTGTTTGCGGCGACCTGCCAGCCCGGACCTCAGTATAAGCCGTATGACTGCCGTGAACTGCTATCGCTCAAGTGCGAACCGCTGCTGGCCGAAGCTCTTAGAAGCGAATATCCTGATATAATCCCGGGCTTCTATATGGATAAGCAAAACTGGAATTCGATTTATCTTGACGGCGAAGTTCCGGACGACGTTATGCGTGACCTTTGCGACAGGTCCTATTCGCTAATATTCTCGAAGCTGACAAAGAAGGCGAGGGAACAGATACTTGGTAAGGCTTAAACTCGCTTAATTGGTGTTACAATACAGCGAGTTTTGAGATACAAGCACTTAATAATTTTATACGGCGAAGATAAAAACACAGTCCGGTTGGTAGTCCGGACACAGTATTGCTGTCAGTAACCTGCCTCCTTGGTTGTCCGTTCTTTGCAGAAAAACAAGGGGGCATTTGTTGTGCAAAAAAGTACGAGCAAACTGACGGTCTTTTTCGACGATCCGTTATGGGTCGGCGTTTACGAACGCTTTTCGGAAGGTGAACTGGAAGTCTGCAAAATTACCTTCGGCGCGGAGCCTAAGGACTGCGAGGTTTACGAGTATTTCCTCAATAACTTCAACAGCCTTTGCTTCAGTCCGCCCTTAAAAACAGAGGGAGAGTGCGAGTGCAAAATAAATCCAAAAAGGATGCAGAGGGAAGTCGGCAGACAGCTAGAAACACGAGGGGTCGGCACCAAATCGCAGCAGGCGTTAAAGCTTCAGCAGGAGGAAGGTAAGTCGGAGCGTAAGCAAAAAGCAAAGCTTCGCAGAGAAGAAGAAGCAAAGCTCAAATTCGAACTGCGCCTGATAAAACAAAAGGAAAAGCACAGGGGCCGATAAAAGGCACCTGTGCTTTTATGTATCGAAAACCATATTTTGCAGATAATAGTCATGCCGAGAAAATCGGCTTATTAAGTTGCTAAATAATAAAAAAGAAGGCGAAAAGATGGAAAACGATAAAAGACCGATACCGCAGAAAAACCGAAGCGTTGAGCAGTATTATGACACAAAATCGGTTGAGTCTTCAACGGAGATGACGGGACTCACTCCGACCCCGCCATTGTCCGAGGATGAAGAGGAGTCTTACGCGGAAATCAACGGAAGGTCGAGCCTGGAGGGTGTTCCGAAAGATACGAAAAAGAAGAATAAGTAGTTATGTAAACCAATACACGCCGATAAAAAAGCGGCGTGTATTGGTTTACGGCTGCCGGTATTTTTCAGATGGGAATAAATAGAGCGGCGAACCGATGTCGGCTCGCCGCTCTACTGAAAGCGCTATTTCTTCTTTGTCACAGGCAGCCAGGCTTCGCACCTGTAGCCGGGGAAGCTCTGGTCACCCTCGGGGTAGACCTCTATATCCGGCGCATCGGCGTATTCATAGCCGGAAACAGGCAGCCACTCGGATACAACACGCGTCTGAAGCTCCTGAATAGCCTTCGGCATCGCGCCGACGCACTCAAATATCGCCCATGTGGCAGCGGGGACTTCGTACTCAGCCATACCGTCAGGCAGCGGCTTGTCGGACGCGACCGAAATGTAGTAGTCAAAATCCTTGCCCTCCATGCAGGTGCAGACTCCGAGTACGCCATTGAGCTCAGGGCTCATAACTTCGCAGAGCTTAGGAAAGAGCCCTGCCTGATTCATTTCGCCCCAGAACTTCGGTATCTCGGCAAAATTCTCCTCAGAGTTCATGGGATAACGGCGCTTTGCTCCGACGATTCGGAACGCTTCCTTAGTTTCGATCCTGTAATTCATTTCAGCATCTCCTCTGATTGATATTTTGAAGCTGATGCGAGGATATGCCTTGAGAGCGACTCCTTCTGCGCGAGCTCCGGCGGGCGAAATCCCGTGTACGCTCTGAAAAGCGCGGTTGAACGCCGTCGGAGAATCGTAACCGTATTTGAGCGCGGCGTCGATGACTTTAAACTCGCCGCTGTGCAGATCGAAAGCTGCTTCGGTCATTTTCCGCCGGCGGATATACTCACCCAGCGGAATACCCGCAATGTAGGAGAACATACGCTGATAGTGGAAAGCCGAACAGCATGCAATCTGTGCCGCGCGCTCGAGACGAAACTCGGAACCCAGATTGTCCTCGATGTAGTTTATTGATTCGTTGAGTCTTTCAAGCCAATCCATTGCATCACCTTCTATAAGCAGAGTTTAGCAGAAATCAGAATGTTTTCCTCTCAGTCCCTGCCCGAAAATGAGAGCGCGCCTCAGTCGAAAAGTGAAAGCTGGAGATTTTCCGTTTGCGCGAGCCTTGCGTTCATCAGCGCACGGTAGTTTGAGGAAAGGCTGTGCTTTACGCGAAGCTCATTCACCATTGCATAGAGCCTTTGCTTGTAGTCTTTTGAGGCGCCTCCCGTTTTGTACAGCTCGGCAAAAGGTTTACATAATGTTGGATACTCGCTACGTAGGAACTCAAAGAAAACCTGCCTTGTTCTTCCGCGAAGATTAAGTACATCCGGAATGACATAGTCGACTCCACAGCCTTTTGCGCGTGAAAAAAGCGCGTCGATATTCTCTTCGGTATCGGTGAGATAGGGGATAAGCGGCATGGCGTGCAGCCCTATGCAGGCTTCGGTTTTTGAAAACTCCCTCAGCATGGCAAAGCGACTTTCGGAGGAGACGCTGCCCGGTTCGATTTTCTTTCTTATGTTTTCGTCCATACAGGTTATAGTTGCCGCGATGCCGACATAGGTAAGTCCTGCAAGTTCCGCAATAAGATCATAATCCCGCGTGATAAGGTCGGATTTCGTGGAAATGATGCAGGGGTTCTTGTATTTTATCAAAAGCCTCAGAATTTCGGGCATCAGCTTATACTGAGCTTCGATCGGCTGATAGCTGTCCGTAACGCCGCCGATATTGACGACCTCGCGCTTCCATGACGGAGAGGAAAGCTGCTTTTCGAGCCGCTCCGCAATGTTGGTTTTTATAAATATATCGCTGAAATACTGTTCCGAACCGAGATACTCGTGCGAATACATGGCAAAGCAGTATTTGCAGCCGTGTTCGCAGCCCCGGTAAATATTCAAATCCCATATATACGGGAACCTGCCGCTGACTTTGTTGCAGGCAGAGGCGCAGGTTATTTCCTTGTAATTTGCCACGGGCAGACCCTCTTTTTAGTATAGTTCTCAGATACTTAAACAGATTTTACCACGATTTGATAGATATGTGAAGCCGAACAGAAAAAAGGGGAGACAGGACGCCTTCGCGTCCTGTCCCTTGCTTTTTATGCGCTTATTACTCTGACGGGCTTCGCTTCGATGTAACCTCGGTAGCCCATAGGAGCAAGCTGAAATCTCGGACCGTCGTTCTCCGCCCATTCATAGCCGTACAGCTTGGGATCGAAGGCTTTGATGAACTCCCACAAATCGCCGATTGCCTCCTCAAAGTCATCGTCCGAAAAAGCGGGACCCTGAAAAACCATCATTTTGCAGGGAGGAAATTCCGTCAGTTCATAGCCCTCGGGAACGGGCTTTGCGTAATCCAGCGGCAACTCGACGCCTTGAACGTACTGTGAACCGCCTTTCCGCATGCTCACAGGCAGCCACATACCGATCGGCTCATAAAGCGCTTCCTTGACGCTTGAAAGTACGCCCCAGATGTCGCAGCCGACCTCTTCGCAGTATTCGAAGTATCCGGGGGCTTTAACTCCGCGCTTGAGCAGCACTTTTCTTGCGGGACGTTCAACGATTTGAACGAACACGGGTTTAAGGTTTTTGTTTTCAGGCATAGGTTTATCTCCCTTGAATTTTGTGTGGCGATAATCGTTGGCGAGATAGGGAATGAAGAGCTGTATCGGAGGAGCCGCCCTCGAATAGTTTTTCGGCGGCAAGCCGAACTCCTTTGAAAAAGCCTTTGTAAAGCCCTCGTGAGAATCGAAAACGAAGTCAAACGCGACGTCGATGACTCTCACCTTGCTGTCCCTAAGTACGATTGCCGCTTTCGAAAGGCGCAATGAGCGGATGTAATCAAAAGGCGCTTTCCCAAGATGCTCCTTAAAAAGCCTTTCACAGTGCCACGGAGAATAGCCCGCCGCTCTTGCAAGCTGAGAAAGGGTAATCGGCTCCGCGAGGTTCTCCTCGATATAATCCTGCATTCGCCTGACTGCGAGGATGCTTTCCTTTTGCTCCAAATTATCACCACCTTTCTGAGGATACTTGGAATGTACGCAATTTTCTTGAACCCGATTGGCATCTTTCCTTATTTTACAGCTAAAAAGCCGGAACATAAAGTGCCTTTTAGTTTTAAGTCCGTTTTAGGTTGATAAAGTAATATTCAAACAAGAATAATTGATATGTTACGGAAGCGCGGGATTCAAATTCGAAACAGAAAGCGGATTTCCGGTTTGCGGAGCTGAAAGGAATGCAGTATAATGCAGGTAAATAAAAAGAATATCGTTAAGATAGTGCTTGATGCTCTTATGGCTCTTGTTTTTGCGATACTGTTCAACAAATCGGCGCTGGGCGGCATGTTGTTCCATGAAGTTGCAGGGCTTGCCATCGGTATGTTTATCGTTTTCCATATGGTGCTGAACCGTGCTTGGCTCAAAGGTGTCACAAAGAAACTCTTTAATAAAAAGCTCCCCGCAAGAACAAGGGCTGCATATATTATTGACGCCCTGCTTCTGACGGCGCTTGCCGTTATTATCGTGACGGGCATACTGATGTCGAGGGAACTGTTCCCGAATCTCTTTAATATTGATCTGAACGTCGAAGGACTGCACAAATCGGTTTCTTACATAGCGCTGCTCCTAGCCGGAGCCCACCTCGGCCTGTCATGGAACAGAGTTGTCGCTATAGTCAAAAAACTCCTGAAACTGCCTAAAAAGAGGGCGCTGGGCGCTGTCGCGACTGCCTGTGCAATTGCCGCTTTCATGCTTGGTTCATATAACATCGTTTCGACGGGCTATTTTAACAAGGTTGCGTCGATAAGTTCGGGCTTCTCCGAAAGCGAGGGAGGAGAACACTCTTTCGGACAAAGTTCGGAAAGCGCGGAAGAGGCAAGTGCGGTGTCGTCGTCAAGCATAACAGCTTCGACTGTTTCCGCCGATGCAGTATCTTCGGCATCACTTAACGGCGGGTCACAGTCCGGAGCGGGCGGCAACTACTCATCTGACGATACATCCTTGTCGGCCCAGGGCGGCGGACAAGGGCTTGGGAACGGCAGCGGCAAACAAAATGGCGGAGGCGGTCAGGGAAGCGTCAATGTGCTCTCGACGATATATCAGAACCTGAGCATAATGGCGGCGTTTGCGGTTTTCACATACTATATCGACAAACTTTTTAAGAAAAAACCGAAAAAGACGGGAGAGCGCACCGCGGTGTAAGGCTCCGCCTCCCGATACAATTCGGAAGGAGAAAGCGTCATGCGGCTTTTTATCGCGGTACACTTTTCAAAGGAAGTAAAGGAGACTTTGCTTTCGGCAATCGATGAGCTGAAAGCGCAGGTTGTCACAGGTAATTTTACAAAACCCGAAAACCTGCACCTTACGCTTGCGTTTATCGGAGAATCCGACAGGGTTTTGGACATACGCGAAATAATTGACCGCTGCACAGTGCCGCCCTTCGAGATGGCGGTTTGCGGTGCGGGACACTTCGGAAATCTATATTGGGTCGGAATCGAGAAGAGCCCGAAGCTGAAAGCCCTTGCGGAAAGCATACAGAACGAGCTTCGAATAAGCGGCTTTGATATAGAGGATCGCGAATTCAAGCCGCATATTACGGTTGCAAGGCAGGTGGAAGCTTCAGAACCCGTGAAACTGAACGTTGAACGTAAAGCGATGAACGTTACAAGCATTTCACTGATGAAGTCAGCGCGTATAAACGGAAAACTCGTTTATACCGAGGTCTACGGACGCAGACTTTAAACATATTGCGCACAGCGGGGAGCCTTGCTTCCCGCTGTTTTTTGTGTTGATAAAATACGGGATTGGTATATAATGAAAGCTAATACTTTTTATTCAGGTGCTGGATATGAACATTGAATTCAAATTGCCGCTTATTGCGGTAAAGGACATCGGGCTATCCATAAAGTTCTATAAAGAACTCTTCGGACAGGAAGCTGTACTCGATCTGGGGAAGAACGTAACCCTCAGCGGAGGCTTTGCGCTTCAGGAGGATTTCAAGTGGTTGGCAGGGCTCCCCGAGGAGCCGTCCTATGAGAAATGCTTCAATATGGAACTGTATTTCGAGGTGGACGACTTTGAAGCGTTCCTTGAAAAGCTCGAGGGATTTCCCGAAAGCTCCTATGTACATCCTCCGAAAAAGCACGACTGGCAGCAGCGCGTCGTGCGCATATTTGATCCTGACGGGCATATGATAGAAGTCGGCGAATCCATGAAGGTCATTGCCAAACGCTTTCTCGGTGAGGGCAAGACGCCGGAGGAAACAGCGGAACTCATTATGCATCCTTTGGAGTTCGTCATTGCCTGCAGGGACGGCCGTAAATAAGCGCGTAAAGAAAACAACACAGGAGGATTTTGAAATGCCGGATAAACCGATATTTGCCCTGATGTACGACTTTGATAAAACGCTTTCGCCGAGAGATATGCAGGAATACGCTTTTATTCCAAACGTTAAAATGACACCTGACGAGTTCTGGAGCGAGTGCAGGAACACGATGCTCGAAAACCATATGGATCAAATTCTCGCATATATGTTCGTGATGTACAAGAAAGCGAAGGGAAAGTTTCTCTTTACGCGTGAAACGCTGAGGGCGCTGGGAAAGGATGTCGAGCTTTTTGACGGTGTTGAAACGTGGTTCCGGAGAGTCAACGACTATGCCGAAAAGCGCGGAATGAAAGCGGAGCACTACATAATCTCGTCGGGGCTAAAGGAAATCATCGAGGGTACTCAGATAGCGGAAAACTTTGAACAGATATATGCCGCGGAATACTGCTACGACGAAAACGGCGAGCCCTGCTGGCCCGCAATGGCGGTAAACTTCACAAGTAAAACCCAGTTCCTGTTCCGCATCAACAAGGGCGTTTATGACGTGACGGAGAATGACGGCCTAAACGAATTCATGCCCGAGGATAAGCGCAGAGTACCTTTCCGAAACATGGTATACATCGGCGACGGACTTACGGATGTTCCCTGCATGAAGCTCGTGCGTACTAACGGCGGGCATTCGATTGCCGTATTTCAGGACGACAAGAAAAAAGTCAACAATCTGCTTCTGGAGGGCAGGGTTGACTACGTAATAAAAGCTGACTATTCAACAGACAGCAATATGGAAAAGGCCGTTTTCGCGGTAATAGACCATGCGGCGGCGGTGAATACGACTACCGCAATGCACGTTTCGAGCATTGAACAGGCGCAGGCTGAAATAAAAGAAGCAAAGTAAAAAAGCGGCCGACCGGGCGCTGCACGGAGGATGAAGAAAATGAAAGACACCGACTATGCTGTTTATAATTACCCCTGCGGGAACATGAAGATAGCGTACACCGATAAAGCAATAAGGTCTGTAGTTTTTACCGACGAAAAGACCGGCGGCAAGCCTTCCGCCCTGAGCGAGAGAGCCGATACCCAGCTTCGGGAATACTTTGCAGGTACGCGAAAGATCTTTGAGCTCCCGCTTGAAGCCGAGGGCACGGAATTTCAGAGAAAGGTCTGGGCGGCGCTTTTGGAAATACCCTACGGCGAAACGAAAAGCTATAAGGATGTTGCACAGGCAGTAGGCTCTCCAAAGGGCTTCCGCGCTGTCGGGGGCGCCAATCATAATAATCCCATAACCATTATTATTCCGTGCCACAGAGTCATCGCGGCGGACGGAGGTCTTGGCGGGTACGGCGGAGGACTTGATAAGAAATCCCTGCTGCTTAAACTCGAAAGGAAATACCGCTGATGGCAGATATATGCGAGAAATACCGCGAAAAGCTACTTGCGCTTGCCGATCCCGAATATCAGAAGTTTATGGCTTCACTGATACCGGGTGCGGATAATATCCTCGGCATTCGCTCTCCGGAAATGAAAAAGCTGGCAAAGGAGCTTTCAAAGGACGACTGGCGCGCCTACTTCGAGCGCAATGAGGACGCATATTACGAGGAGACTCTGCTGCAGGGGAGTGTGATAGGTCTTCTGAAAGAGGATATCGAAACTGTTTTGTCGGAGGCCCGCAGATATATTCCAAAAATTACGAACTGGGCGCTCTGCGATTCCTTCTGCGGCGGACTTAAAATAACCAAGGTTAAAAAAGAGCGGGTCTGGGATTTTATCATTGATTATGTAAACTCAGATAAGCCGTATGACATCCGATTTGCCGTTGTTATGATGCTTTGCTATTACATCGACGAGGAGCATACGCCTGAAATGCTCAGGTTATTTCACAACATCAAACACGAGGATTATTATGTAAAAATGGCGGTGGCATGGGCGGTATCAATGTGTTATGTTAACCAGCCGGAAGTAACCCTGCCGTTTTTGAAGGACAATAAGCTCGACGACTTTACATATAATAAGTCGCTGCAGAAGATATGTGAGTCGCTTAAGCCCTCAGCGGAGGAGAAGGCGATGATAAAGGCAATGAAGCGCAGGGTAACGAAGCGGTATTTACAGTAGTTACCCGCGAAAAATATAGCGGGAGTAATCAAATGTTCTATTTAATCAGGAAAATGCAGTTAACAAACACCCGCCCTTACTCTGCCGATATTCGGAGAAAATTCGGGGTATTAAGCGGTGCTGTCGGCATATCTTTCAATATTCTGCTCTTTGCGGCAAAACTCACGGCAGCTCTTTTATCCGGCTCTGTCGCAATCATCGCGGACGCGTTCAACAACCTTTCGGATGCGGCGTCTTCCGTGGTAACGATTGTCGGGTTTAAGCTTTCGGGGAAAAAGCCGGACCCGCAACATCCCTTCGGACATGGACGTTTTGAGTATATTTCGGGCTTTATCGTTTCAATTGTCATTATACTGGTGGGGTTTGAACTTGCAAAAAGCTCAATTATGGGTATCATTACGCCGAACCCGGTTGAATTCAGCACTTTGACCGTCGTTATACTTGCTGCGTCAATGACTGTTAAGCTTTACATGGCACTGTATAACAGGAAGCTTGCGGTGATTTTCGAATCAGCCACGATGGACGCCGTTATGCAGGACAGCCGCAACGATGTTATCGCAACAGGAACCGTTCTGGTTTCATTACTTGTTACTCATTATACCTCGCTCTCGCTGGACAGCTATGCGGGGCTCCTGGTTTCGCTCTTTATTTTGTATTCGGGCATAATGTCGGTAAAAGAAACGCTGACGCCGCTTCTGGGGACTCCGCCATCAATGGAGCTGGTATCCGATATTGAGAAGATCGTAATGTCACACAAGACAATAGTTGGCATGCACGACCTTGTAGTTCACGACTACGGCCCCGGCAGACGCATAATCTCGCTTCATGCGGAATTGCCGTCTGCAATAGAAGTATTTGAAGCGCATTCCGTCATCGACGACCTTGAAAATGAGCTTGCGGAAAAAATCGGCTGCGAGGCGGTCATACACTATGACCCGATTGACACCAACGACGAAGAGCTGAAACGTCTTAAAGCGGTTGTGGCAGGCGTTGTAAAGTCGATAGACGAAACTTTGGAAATTCATGATTTTCGCTATGTCCCGGGTCCGACGCATACAAATCTCATATTTGATATTGTTGTGGGTTACAGCTGCGCCGAATGCGACGATGACCTTAAAAAGCGGATTTCCGGAGAAGTCCTGAAAGTGCTTCCGAACCACTACTGCGTGATAAAATGCGACAGGGCCTTTGCCTGACGCATAAAAAGGACCTTCCCAAAGACACAGTCAAAGGGAAGGTCTTTTTGTTTCAATAGAATTTTGCAACCTGAGCCGAGGACTTCGCGACCCTGACCTCTATTTCCGGGAAACCTCTTCTCAGAAGCTCAGCAAGTACGGGAACAACAACGTTTTCCGTGCAGAAATGGTCAGCGTCGATGAGGTTCAGCCCCAGCTCTTTTGCGGCAAGGAACTGGTGATATTTCACATCAGCCGTCACCAGAGTGTCGCAGTCGAGAGCAACGGCTTTTTCGACATATTCTCCGCCTGAGCCGCCGCAGAGAGCCACCTTGTTTACATGCTTTCCGGCGTTGTGGAACCGAAGTCCCGCGGAGTTAAGAATGAATTTTACATCGCAAAGATAATCCTCAAATTCCACAGGCGAGGTGAGAAACCCGAAGCGTCCTATGCCGTATTCCTTGCCCTCCGCTGTCAGCTTGGGGTCGCCCAGATAACCCTCTACCCGGACGCCGAGCTTTTCAGCAAGAGCGTCGTTGACGCCTCCGCGCACCGCATCGAGATTTGTGTGCTGGCAGAAGCCCGAAATGCCATTTTGAAGCATCTTGACGACCTTCTGCCCGATAAGATTATCATCGTTTACCTGCTTGAGTTCGAAAAACATGGGATGGTGTGAAAGTATCAGCTGCGCGTCACACCTTATCGCTTCGTCAATGACTGTGTCCGTAATGTCGAGAGCGACGACGACTTTTGTGACCTGCTCATCGTTCAGCCCGACAAGCAGGCCGACGTTGTCAAAATCCATTTTCATTTCGGGAGGAATGAGCGCCGTGAAGTAGTTTACGATATCCCTGACCTTTGGCATAGCGACCTCCTTAAGCGGTCGGCAGACCGCTGTTTTTCAGTTCCTGTAAAGATATAAGAGCTTCCTTGAGCTTAGTCAGCCGTTCCGTGTCTCCGCCTTTCCGTGAAGCGGAAAGCCCCGACACCGCTCGTTTTGCTTTGACGATGAGCGCTTCGAGCCGCCGCACAAAGAGGGGACTGCCGCATATAAGCTGCCTGTGCCCGATTAAAAGCTCGGCAGGGGAATAGGGAAGGTCATTCCCGGCCCGCGCCGTTAATATCTCGTAAATGCCGCCATCGTCAGCAAGCTGTTCGGAAAGCACCTTATAGCCGTTTTCAAAAAGCCATGAACGCAGATACGCCGATTTCGACATCGGCTGAAGAATGAGAAAACAGTTGTTTTCCCTTACCCAGGGCGCGGCTTCCAGTATCGCTGCGATGTTCTCTCCGCCCATGCCGGCGATGATAACGGTTTCAATTGCGATTTCGCGGATCGCCGAAAGTCCGTCGCAAAGATAAAAATTGATTGCGCCCGCCTGCCCGTATTCCTCAGCAGTCATCCTCGCGTTTTCAAGAGGAGCCATTTTAATATCGGTTGCATAAAGAGCTCCGTGATGCCCGTTCTGCGCGAGCCACACGGGGATATAGCCGTGGTCTGTGCCGACATCGGCAACGCTGCCGCTTTGCGGAACGAGCTTTGCAAGGGCTTCAAGCCTCACCGAGAGCTTTAGTGACGACAAAATCATTCCTCCCGAATAGAAATATACCGTTCCAATGCTTCCCTCGGGAGCGAAATCATTGAAACGGCATATGTTTTGATGCAATTTTAGCCCTTCTGAGATTCCTGCTGGGCGAGGAAGTTATTTACCTGCTCGACAAAATCGTCAGCATCAAAGCCGTGGGCGGCGCAGGCCTGCTCGATGGTTTCATCGACGGCAAGGACGCAGGTTAGGCAATGCATTCCGATTGCATTAAAAAACGGAGCAGTTTGAGGAGCGTTTTCCAGAACCTCCATAAGCATTGAATCTTTTGTAATAGTATACACCGCGCATACCTCCATACAGTTTATAGCCATATTATACTCAGTTGGTATGAAAATTGCAAGACTAATTGATAAAGAAGACATATGCGCTTGCGGTTGTTATTTAAGCAGAGAAATGGTATACTCAAGCAAGGCGTATTTCGACAGAAATACCCGAAAAAACGAAATAGATTAAAAAACGAGGTATACAGAATGAGCGAAAAGCTCAGAAGAGTAATAATGACAGTATTCGGCGTTTTGATAGCCGGTTTCAGCGTGGGAATGTTCAATTTCGCAGCTTTTGGTATGGATCCATTTCAGGTGCTGGTGCACGGAATATGGAGCCGCCTTTCGATAGGCTTCGGGTCTTTTTATCTGATACTTAACCTGATTATGCTGGTTTTCGTCTTTTTTATCGACAGACGTAAAATCGGCCTCGGGACCGTCATCAACATTTTCCTCCTGGGATACATTGTACAGTTTTCGTCCTTGATTTTTGAAAACTGGATGCCGGATCCCTCCCTTGGAGTAAGGATACTGTTTCTGATTGTAGGAATTGTCTTAATTTGCTTTGGTTCTTCTTTATACTATGTTGCCGATTTGGGCGTATCGACCTATGATTCTGTTGCGCTGATATTATCGGAAAAGAAAGTGGCGCGGTTTCAGTATTGCAGAATCGGCTCCGACGTAATATGTGCTGTAGCGGGGTATTTCCTTGGGGCAAAGGTCGGGCTCGGCACTCTTATCACGGCTTTTTTTATGGGGCCTATAATTGCGCTGTTTAATCGAAAGATTTCAATCCCGCTGCGATACGGAAAAACGGCAGAATTGAAATGACTGCAGCTTCCGAAGGTTCGTAAATTTTGCAGTTTTCTGAAACCGTCATAAACCGACCGCATAATGAGCCGTGACGCACTGTTTTACTGGCAGCGATAATAAAAAAGAGCCGAAAACACAAGGTTTTCGGCTCTTTTTTTGGAGGCGCCACCCAGATTTGAACTGGGGACTCGCGGATTTGCAGTCCACTGCCTTACCACTTGGCTATGGCGCCGTCGTCGCTGCCCGAGCTACTGGCTACAGACCTCTTCCTTGCGGCAACGATATTACTCCCTACGCGCAGCCGCTCCTTTTCTCCACACACGTACA
>Ga0074193_1002740_pt1 | contig 14965 bp, 11 predicted proteins | sample EPASupsiteHSE605_FD_64523 | JGI IMG/M metagenome (GOLD analysis project Ga0074193, IMG submission 64523) | Bioremediated contaminated groundwater from EPA Superfund site, New Mexico - Sample HSE6-05 | ecosystem: Environmental > Aquatic > Deep subsurface > Groundwater > Contaminated ... | reverse complement strand
ATATTCAAGGGTTATTCCTCCTTTCTTCCGCCAACAGTAAGTTCCGCTATCCTGAGCATAGGTTGGCCTACCGTAACAGGAATTGTGCCACTGCTAGACCCGCACATTCCGATCTCATGTTTCAAGTTATTGCCAACCATATCAATCTTCCGTAAGGTATCCATGCCATTTCCAATAAGGGTAGCCCCTTTTATAGCTTCAGCTATTTTACCTTGGCGAATAACATAACCTTCTCGTACATTAAAATTATAATCACCTGTTGCCGGGTTTACCGAACCGCCACCCATCGACTTAGCAAATACACCAAACTCAGTGCTGGCAATAATTTCATTCGGCGTCGATGTCCCTTGGGCAATATATGTATTATTCATTCTAGATGTGGGAGCATAACGATAAGATTCTCGACGCCCAGAACCTGTGGGAGCCATGTTCATTCTGCGGGAATTTAATTTATCAACCAGGTAACCTTTTAGCATTCCGTTCTCAATCAGCAGGTTTCTTTGCGTAGCCATTCCTTCATCATCAATATTTAAAGAGCCCCACAGATTTTGCATGGTCCCATCATCATAAGCAGTGACAAGGGGGGAAGCCACCATTTGTTCCAGCCGATCGGCGAAGACAGAGTTTTTATAAGCAACACTTGTTGCCTCTAGGCCATGTCCGCATGCTTCATGAAAGAGAACGCCACCAAAACCATTATCAATAATAACAGGAAACTTACCGGACGGCGCAAAGCTGGCTCCTAGTATGGTCTTAGCACTCCGGGCGGCCTCACAGGCATAGGCTTCGATATCAAGCTGCTGCATATATTCCAATCCGCCAAAATATCCTGGCCCCACAAAACCCGTTTCCTTTGCCGATCCTGCTGCAGCCATCACACTAATGGCCAGGCGATTTCTGCTGCGGATATCCTCGATAACAAGCCCCTCTGTATTGGCAATTAAAACATTTTGTACATAATCAGAAAAAACAATATTCGTCTGATGAACAACAGGATCATAGCCCATAGCAGCAAGATGTGCTCTGCGCAGCCAGTCGGTCTTCTCGCTCTTACTGATACTATCAGGCATTATTTTTATCTCATGTGCATTGTTCACAATACTTTTCCGTAAATCCATGATATGATCTGGTCTTTGCCCTGTTATTGCGCCAGCCGCACTGCAGGCCACCTTGATTAAATTCTCTTCACTATCATCATTTGTATAAGCATAAACAGAAAAATAACCCTTAAAAATGCGAATTCCAACCCCAAAATCCCGACCAGAAACGGCTTTTTCCAATATTCCGCCAGTCATTGTTAACGAACTGCCTTTTTTATCTTCTACGAAGATTTCAGCGAAATCTCCGCCAGTTTGTGTCGCCGCATGGAGTACTTTTTCTATTGTTGTTTGTGATAACAAGTATTATCCCTCTCCTCTATCTTCCAATATGCTGATGATGATTCTAATTAGGATTGTATCATAATACCTAACATATGCCTATGCTCTAATATTACCGTCTGCTAAGATGTTTAAACAAAAAAAGCAAGGCAGTATTGCTACTGCCTTACTTTACTGCCAAGCAGTTAAAGTGCTTTAACTTCCTTTTTTACTTTTCGATTCCTCAGATCGTCAAGCAGGGTATATACAACTGGAACTACTACCAAGGTTAATATGGTTGAAGTAATCAACCCGCCGATTATGGCATGAGCCATAGGAGCCCGCGCTTCCGCCCCTGGTCCGATGCCGAGCGCTAAAGGAAGCATACCAAAAATCATCGCCATTGTTGTCATAATGATCGGACGCATCCTCACAACAGCTGCCTCAACCAAGGCCTGATTCCGCTCTGCACCTTGTTCGATACGCTGCTTAGCAAAGTCAATCAGCAGTATGGCGTTTTTTGTTACCAGACCCATGAGCATAATAATCCCAATCAGTGACATCATACTGAGCATACTATGGGCAAGAAGCAGTCCAAGTATTGCCCCGATAATTGCCAAAGGCAGCGCCAGCATAATGGAAAATGGATCAATATAGCTTTCAAATTGGGCCGCAAGTACAAAGAATATAAACAACACCGCTAGTGCCAATGCCATTAAGATACCTGTAAAGGCATCTGCCATTTGCTGTGTTTGGCCAGTGACTACAAATTTATACCCCTCTGGCAGCTTTACTTCTGCCAATTTTTTATTGAGATCTTTATTAAAATCACCAAGAGAGACCCCACTAAGATTTGCTGAAATGGTGATTTGCCCTTGACGATCATAACGCTTGATTTGCGTCGGACTTGTTGCATAAACCATCTTCGTTACCTGGGATAAGGGAACCATAACCCCTTGCCCATTTTTATCCCGATTGGAGCTTGCTGCATAGATATTGTTTACATCTGCCAAACTCTTACGATCACCAGGTGCTAAGATAAGTCTCACATCATAAGAATCATCTTCTTCTCGATATTGGGTTACAACGCTTCCGTTAAACATTGTTTGCAGGGTGCTGGCAATATTGGAAGTCGATACACCAAGATCAGAAGCCTGATCACGATCTATTACAATTTGAACATCGGGTTTACCGGCTTCATAGCTTGAAGTAACATCAATTGCACCAGTTGTGCTAGCCACAATTTGTTCTACTTGTTCTGCAATCTCTGCTAATGTATCTAGAGATGTTCCCTGAATAACAAGGGAGAGGGGTTTGCCGCTTGACATACCTGATTTCTTCGAAACACTTACTTGTACTCCCGCAATACCACTTAACTTTTCACGCAAGTTTGTAACAATTTGATTATCACTAACCTTGCGTTCACTTTTGGGGGTTAATTTTGTCAGAATATTAATATTGTTAATATCTGCAGTACTATAGGTCAGAGTCACTTCAGGGATGGTGCGGATGATTTGAGACATGTCATCTGCAATTTCACCAACAACTTGCGGACTTTTACCAGCATCAACACTTGCTGATACTGTAATTTCACCAGCATCAGAATCTGGAACGAAGGTGGAACCGAGGAAGGGTAACAGCAGTAAACTGCCTACGAATAATCCCACCGCCATGATCATTATTTTCTTCCGTTGTCCTAAGGCTTGCTCCAGGAATTCTCCGTAACGGCCTGTCCAATATTCAAATTTTGCATTCCATTTTTCCCATAATGCAGCTAACTTGCCTGTTGATGCATGATGACTGCCTGTTAAATATTTAGCCGACAGCATGGGTGTTAATGTAAACGCCACAAACAAAGAGACCAAGACACTAACCGCTACTGTAACACCAAATTGCTTGAAAAACTGTCCTACAATACCTGTCATCATACCTACTGGTAAAAATACGGCCACTAATGTCAGGGTTGTTGCCGTAACAGCCAGACCAATCTCTGCCGTCCCCTCTGCCGCAGCTCGGACCTTATCCTTACCCATCTCCAAATGACGGACTATGTTTTCGATAACAACAATGGCATCATCAATCAGCAAACCTACTGCTAAGGATAAAGCTAATAGGGACATGGTATTCAGCGTATAATCTAAAACTTTCATTGCTAAAAAGGAGGTAATAATGGAGGTTGGAATGGCTAGGGCCGCGATCATTGTGCTGCGCCAATTACCTAAAAACAAAAACACAATGGCAACAGCTAAGAAGCCTCCTAAAACCAAGTTAAACAATACGTCATGAATGGATTCATTAATGTTTTTAGAATTATCCCGTACCAATACCAATTCAACACCAGCGGGCAAGTCTTTTTTTATATTTTCTAATTCCTTCTTAGCCTTTTCAACAACTTGCACTGTATTGCTGCCCGACTGTTTCATAATATCCAAACCAATAGCGGTTTTATCATTCAAATTTGTTATCGCAGCCGCATCTTTTGTTGAATCTTCTACTGTCGCAATATTTTTTACATACAATTGTACGCCATTTCTTTGGGCAATCGGAAGGTTCAATAACTGATTGGCAGAGGTTAAATTACCCACAGACCGCAAACTGGTTTCCCGTTTACCATCTGTTACCTTACCTCCAGGAGTATCCATATTTTCACTGCGTATACTGTTCATGATTTCGGAAACCGTCAGATTATAGGCATTAATTTTATTACTGTCCATATTAATTTTTATTTCTCGATCGATACCGCCTTGTACATTGACTGCTGCAACACCATTGATTGCTTCTAATCTTTTCACAACAATATCCTTAGCGATAACGGTTAACTCTCGGGGACTAAGGTTGCCTGTAATTGCAATAGAAGCAACAGCTGTATCTGATGGATCAAACCTTGTTACAATTGGCAGCTCTGCTTCGTCAGGCAACACACCTTGCATTCTGCCGACTTTATCACGAACATCTTGCGCAGCAGTTGCTGCTGAAGTTTCAATGGTAAACTGGATAACTGTTGTGGATACCCCTTCTTTTATCGTAGACGTAATATGCTCAATACCAGGTACAACACTAATGGTTTCCTCTACCTTTTGTGTAATCTTTGATTCCACCTGTTCTGGTGATGCACCAGGATAGCTGACAGTAACGGCTACAACTGGAATTTCAACATTCGGATATTCATCTACATTTAAAGAAATGTAGCTAAATAGTCCTAAAACTACAAGCGCCAGAATTGTCACAGTTGCAAAAACTGGTCGTTTTAAGCTTATATCTGTCAATATCATGGCTTTCTCCCCTACTCTACTATTTTAATGATGTCACCATCTTTAAGTTGACTCACATTACTTATCGCTAACTTATCACCAGGTTGTAAGCCAGATTTAATCTCAATACTATCACCTGCAGCAGTACCAACTTCGACTTGATGGCGTGTGACAAGATCATTTGCAACAGTAAAAACATAATAAATTCCCTGTTTTTGAATGATTGCTGCCTGGGGCACAGTCAAAACCTGCACAGCATCACCGGTAACTAAACGAACCTTGCTAAACATACCGCCTTTTAGGGCACCATCTGTATTATCGATCTTCACCTTTGTGCGGAACATTCGATTGGTCGAACCGGCTTCAGGATTGAAACCTTCCACAATACCGGCAAAGACTTTATCCCCATAGGTATCAACAGAGACTTCTGCAGTCTGACCTTGTTTTATAAGACTTAAATCTTTTTGTTCAATATTAACAACTGCATATACTTCACTAATATCCTGAACCGTCATCAGCGCGGCACCGGGTGACACAACTTGACCAACAGTGGCTGTTACATTTGCAACCACACCATCCACTGGTGCTGTAATGACGCCATAACCATACTGCTCTTCAGCGTTGCTTTGACTATTTGCTGCACTTGACAAGTCTGCCTGGGCAATTCTCTTTTTAGCCTCAGCAGTATCTAAAATCTGCTGAGATATAGCTCCTTGGGCATATAGTGTTTGATAACGGTTATAGTCCGTCATTGCCAAATCATAGTTAATCTTAGCTTTTGTTACTGCATCTTGTGCGATGCGCACCGTGTTTGCTAGTTCAACGCTTTCTAATCTTGCTAAAACATCACCAATGTGAACCTGTTGGCCTTCTTTCACCAAAACTTGCTCAATACGTCCTTGGAGCTTTGCACTAATTGTTGCCGATGTTTTACCTTCAATTGATCCATTTAACATTAATTTTGGTACTGTATTTATATATTGTGCTTCTGCGATTTTGATATTTATACTTGTAGCGCTGGTTTGCAATTGATTTTTCCCACTAGAAAATACGCCGCTGCGAAATATTATTAGCAAACCAATCGATATAACAACAGGAATAGCCCAATACTTTAATTTAAAACCCTTCATCAACGATAACCTCCTCAACAAATTTACGGTATTACATTTAAGTAAGCATCTTTTAGCTTAGTACATACCTACCAGTCGGTATGTACATACGAAAGGAATATCATTTTTCCTTTGGAGTACTACTCCCAATAAGCTGCCAAAGGCTGAATATAATCTGCTGATGGGTAGCTTCCCCATTCAATTTATGACCTAAAACGTTCAGTCCAGTGGAAACCGAAAGCAAAATAGTAGCTAATATTTGAGCATCTAAATCTTGTCTGATCTCGCCTGTTTGTTGAGCAAGCTGCAGCTTGTGCTGTATTTTATCTCGTAAGTCTAGCTGACCGCGATCAATTCGCTCTTGAATTTCTGGAAAATTGTGCATTATCTCCAACGCGAGGCTTGCATTATTAGCTCGGTAATCTCCATGGTTTATATTAAGTAATTTTTCAATGTAAGCTTCTTGCTCTCCGCTGAGCATAAATTCTAAAATTTCCCGAACGCTTTTCTCTTTGCTGAATAATTCAGTATACTTTCCCTCATAATGATCAAATAAATAGGAAATAACGGAATGAAATAAGACTTCCTTACTTTCAAAATAGTGATAGATTCCGCCTTTGGAGATGCCTATTTCATGGGCCACATCTACGAGGGAAACGTTCCTGTATCCACGTAATAAAAATAGTCGCATGGCGGCTAAGATTATATTACCCTTAGTCATAAAAAATCCATCCCCTTTTAAGTACATACCTACCAGTCGGTATGTACTTATTATTGCAAAATACTCCGTCACTGTCAATACAATTTTTGATAGCTATTTGATACTGCTATCATACAGAATATCTTAACTATCTGTTGATTCTTTGAGTTGTTTGCTGCGCAGCTGTCCGCAAGCTGCATCAATATCTGTTCCATGTTCCAGGCGAATACTGCAATTAATTCCTTGCTTTTTGAGAACATCATAAAAGCCTAGCATGGATTCATGCTCACTTCTTTGATATTGACTATGTTCATCAACAGGATTATAGGGAATGAGATTGACATTGGTGCATTTTTTTATATCAGCAATCTGTTCAGCAAGCTCCAGGGCATGTTCCCTACCGTCATTTATATCTTTTAATAAAATATATTCTAAGGTAACCCGCCGCTTCGTTGTTCTCAAATAATAATGTATGGCCTGCATGACTTCTTCAATGGAAAAAACACGATTTATCTTCATAATTTTGGTTCGTAGTTCATTATTCGGTGCATGCAGTGAAATAGCTAAGTTAACCTGCAGATTAAGATCAGCGAATTCATAAATCTTATCTGCAAGGCCGCTAGTCGATACTGTGATACGTCTGGCAGCAATGGCCAGGCCCTTGTGATCTTTAATAATTTGTAAAAACTCTACGATATTTTTAAAATTATCAAAGGGTTCACCAATCCCCATCACGACAACATGACTCACAATGTCACCTTGTACTGCTTGATCTAGATAATTTTGAACTTTCATAATCTGTTCCACAATTTCACCACTGGATAAATCACGTTTTTTGGTTAATAACCCACTAGCACAAAAACTACAACCAATGTTACAGCCTACTTGGGTGGTAACGCAAACAGACAAACCAAATTTATGTCTCATTAATACAGTTTCAATCAAATTACCGTCCTCTAATTTGAACAAAAACTTAATTGTTCCATCTGCTGATTTTTGAATGAAGTGTTTGTGTAAAGACTGAATGACAAAATGCTCTGCCAAAACTTTAATACACTCCTCATTAATCTCCATCATTTCTGAGAAGTGGGTTACACGGTTGCGATACAGATGATGCCAAACTTGTAATGCCCGGGATCTTTTGTGCCCAAAGGGCTCAAGCCATGCTGCCAATTGTTCAAATGTTAATCCATAAATGGATTGTTTATTCATTCCTTATCCTCTTTTCAGAACCCCATATTCAGTCCTTTGACTTAATTGCAGGAGCAATAATCTGTTTATTATTTGCTCCTTTTTTTTATAATACTATTACCGATGATTAGCCTGTTCTCTAAGGCGCATTACCCGCTCTTTTGTTGCTGGATGGGTACTGAATAAACCCATCATCCAGTCACCAGTACCGCTTAAAGGGTTAATGATGAATAAGTGAGAGGTCGCCGGCGTAGAGGAAGGCAACACTCTATGTTTAGCATAATTATCAATTTTCTCTAGAGCACTTGCTAATGCTAGTGGATTATTGGAAATGATACCGCCAGCTTGATCTGCTAAATATTCCCGCGAACGAGAAATACCTAATTGAATCAAAGTAGCTGCTAAAGGTGCTAACACAATCATAAATAACATTTCAATAATATTGCTGCCCCCTTCATCATTATCCCTATTACCCATACCAAGCAATGCCGACCATTGAGCCATATGAGCAACCCAGGTAATTACACCAGCGATAGAAGCTACGATAGTACTGATAAGTGTATCTCTATTTTTAATATGCGCCAATTCATGAGCAATAACCCCTGCCAATTCGTCAGCAGTGAGGGTTTTCATAATACCTGTGGTAACAGCTACTACTCCATACTGGGGACTGCGCCCTGTGGCAAAGGCATTCGGTACATCACTGTCAATAATATACACTCTAGGCATAGGCAAGTTCCCTCTATGTGCTAAATTTGCTACCATCTTAAATAACTCAGGACCTTGAGCAGCATTGATTTCTCTCGCATTGTACATACTAAGAACCAATTTATCGCTAAACCAGTAACTGCCTATATTCATTGCTAATGAAAGGATGAGCATCAGACCTACGCCAGATCTGCCGCCAAATAGACCGCCAATTGCCATTAATATACCAGTCAGTGCCGCTAATAGCAACGTTGTTTTTAGATTATTCATGTTAAAAAACCTCCTTTATTTTATAAAGATCTAGGATAGCTCTGAAAGAAATTTGGGCTTGCACCAAATCTTAGCAGACCTAATATAAATAGACCTTGCCCCATATTGTAAAATATGGAGCAAGGTCTCGCTTGCAATATCTTATTGCCAGCATCGCCGGGAAAAATCCGTGTTGACGACAGATGCTGTACAGCTACTCCCCTTGCAGGATGAAATTATATATTTGTTTCTATACTAACATGGGAGTGTATCACAGTCAACATTTACTTCATGTCTCTGATCTTCCTGTGCTATTTTCTTCTAAATAGCCTTCTATTTTAGAATCTATTATCTAAAATAAACTTATTGATAGCGTTGGCTACGCCTTCCTGGTCATTAGAATCTGTTATATAATCAGCCTTTTGTTTTACATTATCGGTTGCATTCCCCATAGCAATACCCAAACCAGCATATTCTAACATAGATACATCATTTTCACTATCACCAATGGTGATAATCTCTTCTCGCGTCAAACCATAAAAAGTTGCTAGTATGGCTACTGCTTTTCCTTTGGAAACCCCTTGGCGGGTAATTTCAATATTGTATCTTGAAGAATCCACAATTTCTAACTGTGGCAAAGTCTTTAATTCATTACGCAATTCATAAATTAGTGCAGCATCCTTATATATAATTTCTCCTTTTACAATATTGTCCTTTTCCTTATGCAATACTTTTTGCCACTGATTCCAGGAAAAAACATATTCCGCATCTAATTTGTTACTGCGCGTGCCTAAAAGTTTAGTTGCTAAATAAAAAAGCTTAAACATAATGTTTCCATAGTAAAACTTATGAGGAGTCGAAAAGTAAGGCTTGATGCGGTGTTTGCGAAAAACATCCAGTAATTGCAGTGATAAACTTTTGCCCAGAACATCCTTAAAAATAACCATATCATTATCTTTCTCTTTTATGAAAGCGCCGTTTGATGCGATTACTGGGGATTTTACGCCAATAAGATTGGAATAGTATTCTGCATCGGTATACATTCTGCCAGTACTTATCACAATATGAACACCAAGTTTATGTGCCTGTAATATGATATCTTTCGTTCTTTTTGTAATTTTATGCTTACTATTCAAAAGTGTGCCGTCAACATCAATACAAATCAGTTTATATCCCATGATAGCGTCCTTTCCGAGGGTACGATCCCTCTCCTCCTATGACTTTTACTGTCCCAATTTCGCCATAAAGGCTTTGCTACATTTTGTTCAGCATGGCGTGTAAATTATAAGTATAGTAAGCCGACAGGGCAAACAGAAAGAAATAGGAAACACCCATCTTCAATCGAAAACTCTGTTCTGTATTATAATATGGGTTTTCACGATCTTTCCATACTTCCCATGCTTTCTTTATGGCTAAGATAGAAATCAAAATAGCAATTGGATTAAAGAAAACGAGGGAAAAAAATACCATAATCGGAATGCCGATAATCCAAATTTTAAGAGAGATAGCAGTAACAATACGTCCGCCATCAAGGGGGTGTGCTGGAATAAGGTTAAATACTGTCAATATAAAACCAAAATAAGCTAAGGCCAGCAGTAATGCAGAATCAAATACCTGTCCGATCAACAAACAAATAAATGCACCAACAGCGCCAAAAATAGGGCCTGCAATACCAACGATAGCTTCGGTCTTGGCATCTTTCGGCGCTTCTTTCATTTGGATGATTGCACCAATAAAGGGAATAAACATAGGCAGGCTGGTATCTATCCCCAGCCTCCGGGCAGCAGTCAAATGTCCCATTTCATGAACAAACAGCAATAATACAATCCCTATGGCATATTTCCAGCCATATAGATAAGTATAGGTAAGGATCATGAGCAGCATTGATAAACCTGTCGTGAGGAATTTACCAAATTTAAGGAATATAAAAATTGCCTTAATAATCGCCCATATCTTGGTGACTTTAAAAACAAGCAGCAGTCCGCCCAAACTAGTGAGCCACCGCCATCTGCTTTTCTTGTTAGCAGGAGGTTTTTCCTCAGAAAAAGGTTCTTCTTTAAGTAAATTACTAGCAGTTTCTTTATTATCATCCATCATGTATTATCCCCTTTAGCGGATTTTGTATAACTTCTCATCCATCCCACTGATGAAGGGCGAAGGAGTACCAAGATAAAAAAGACTTAGATGATGTAATGTTCGTGTGCAAATAGTATATAAAATATGACGTTCTTCCTCCCGTCGGTAGTTAATGGCGTCAGCATTAATCACAAGTACTGCATCAAACTCTAATCCTTTTGCAAGATAAGAAGGAATGACGACAATCCCCTGATGGAAAGCGTCCTCTTCATCAATAACAAGATTAAGATTAATATAGGCTTTGAGATCGGAAAAAATCTTTGTGGATTGATATGTGTTTTTACAAATAATTGCGATAGAATGCCAGCCTTCTTTAATAATTTCTTCAATGGTCTGCACAAGGGCCGGGATCAAAGCCTGAGGCTTTTCAATGTGGGTGACCGACGGTAAAGGCCCCGGACGGTTGACAGATTCCACGACAGTTTGATCAGAGAGTATGGCTTGACAAAAAGCTTGAATCTGTTTTGTCGAGCGATAACTGCGTGTAAGGCGAAAGGCAATGGATTTAGTACTGCCAATGATTTCACTCATATCTTGGAAACTTGCCGTCCTTAGAAACGGGTGCACAGCCTGGGCAGGATCTCCCACCACCGTCCATGTGGAATTGGGAAATAGATGGACAAGAATTTTAAATTGCAGGGTTGTATAATCTTGGGCTTCATCAATGATCAAATGTTTTATCTCTCGATTCACCGGAAAACCTTGCAAAATACCTTGAAAGTAAATAAAGTTAGGAATATCTTCATAGGGGAGTATTCCATTGTTCATGAAAGCAATGGTTTGTTTCTGAATGGCTTGCCACTCCTTAGGAAAAACCTCTTTAGATACAGCACCAGCAAATAGCCAGTCACCTTTAAAGAGTCGACGATACTCGGACAAGGGCACTAATTTGGTCAGTTTATATATTTTTTCATTAAATGAACCAAACTCTTCCCTAGCAGCCATTCTCGCCAGAGCTTTAATTACATGTTCATCAACCTCTTCACCGCGATCTATGATCTCAGCCTCTTTTTCCTTACGGACAAGCTGTACAAATGGGCGCATTCTGGTTTCAATTAATGTTTTTATTTTTTCTAGGCGAAGGATTACCGGCATACTGGAAAAGTTGTCTAAGTAATATTGCTGCCACTCGGCCTTACTGAATATAATTTCTCCGCGAAACTCAATAGCTGGATAATTATTAACCAGACTTGTTTGAATCCAATCTATGTATGTCTGCATGATTTGTTCAAAATTACCTGATGATTTAAACCGAATATTTTCTCTGCGAATGACCTGTTCATGACCACTCTTATTGGACAATACAGTTTCTAGATGAACGGTACGAGTTTCAAGTTTTATCGGCAGCTGGGCAATGGATTCCGCTACGCAATCATGAAAAGTCTTTTGTAATACATTCTCTTCCCCCATCTCTGGCAGCACATTTGAAATATAATCACTAAATAAGTGGTTAGGTGAGAGGATGAGAACATTTTTTTCATTCAGAATATCTCGATCTCGGTATAGCAGAAAAGCAATGCGGTGCAGGGCTACCGAAGTTTTACCACTGCCTGCCGGACCTTCTACGAACAGTGCACGGTGGCTGCCATTACGAATGATCTGATTTTGCTCACGCTGAATACTATTGACGATAGTATGCATTTTATCATCAACACTTTTCCCCAATATTTCTTGTAAGACTTCATCATCAATTTTAAGGTCAGCATTAAACATATACTGCATTGCACCGTTCTTTATTTTATACTGACGTTTTAAGGTTATCTTGCCATTTATGGTTCCCACTGAGCAATGATAAGCAGCCTTACCAAGGCCGCAATCATAAAACATGCTGGATATAGGCGCGCGCCAATCATAGATGAGAAATTCATCTGTTTTTTCATCCCTTAATGTGGAGATTCCAATATATATTGGTTCGGCTTGAAGCTCCAGCCCCTCCTCCTCTTCGACAAAGTCAATGCGTCCGAAGTAAGGTGAGTTTAACATTTTCCTCAGGGCCAGGGGCGTACTATGAGTAATGGTAGAAAGTGCCCGTTGACGATTTGCCGTTTCTACCAGCTGTGCTTCATCACTGCCCGATTTTTCCCAGTAATCTAACAAAGTTTCCTTTAGTTCAGACTGCTGCTGGGCGCAAATTCCTTCACTTAAGGCCAGTTGTTTCTTTATTTGATCAAGGGTTACCTCTAATCTTATTAATTCCTGTTCTCGTTCTCGGTCGTCCATAGTGGCCTCCATCTATCGCAAAATTTATTATCATCAGGATTCATTAATCCTATTTGTTTGCAAATATCATATTTAGGATTGTACCACAATCTTTTCACTATAGCTATTATGTGCACTTTTATATAATTAGGTACATTACGATAATAAATCTAAAACCTGTCGCCATCTATTTATCTAAATGTAAAAAATGCTATTACCACGTCCCTATCCATCTTAAATGCCATAAAGCCCAAATACCTCTGCGGCATTTGAGCTTTATGGCAATTTGCCCCTAGGTCAATTCAACTTTATTTAATCAACTTTTCGTAACAATAAAAGGGCTCTTCTTTGCCTCGAAAGCTCATTTCTCCAATAAAAACATAACCATGTTTCTGAAATAATCCTTGGGCGTTCGTATTCAAAGAGTATGTATCTGTTTTTAAGTAACGTACATTATTTTTTATTGCTAATTCCTCAGCAAACAAAACAAGTTCAAACCCGATACCGGCTTTTCGACAATCAGGACTGACCCCCATGCGATGAATGACCAGTGCTTCTTCCAAAAGGGACCATCGTAATCCGTCATATTCAACAGGCTGCTCCCTATTAATACATATAAAGCCCACAATCTTATCAACGCGGCTCGAAACAAACAAATCTCCGTTTTTAATATCACCGATGAAATCTTTAGCCTGAGGATAACTTGCATCCCATTGAAAATTATTATAACTGTGCATTTCGACGATCACTGTTTGGATTATTTCCATAATACTGCTTACATCGTCCATCGTTGCGGTTCGAATCATCATTAGCACCTCAATTCTTTTTTAGTTTTTTCCATTCTTCCTCAATATTCCCACTCATTTTTTTAACCAATTCATATACCAATTGCTTTTCATTTTCAGTAAAATTACCAAAGCATACGGCTATATTTGTGTTTTCTTCTTCGATGATGATATGATACACAGTATGAGCTTTACTAGTGGGAAAAATCCGCCACATTCGCTTATCCGTATTATCCCTTTCCTTCGTTATATACCCTTCCTCAATTAATTTTTGAATTGCCTTGGTTGTTGTTGTTTTATCTACCTTTAAAAGGTTAGATAAATCAATTTGGTTAAATCCAGGATTCTCACATACCCGTGTAAGGAATATAAATTGACCTCTTTGTAAGTTAAATTCTTTAAATTTTACATCACTGATGAATTGAATAGACCGGGCTAGCATACCAACTTCTCTAAGGATACTGCTTTTCAAGCTTTCGATGGCTATCACCTCCCCATAATATGGTTGAACTTTCAACTATATTATGGCACAACAGGACTATAAATACAATATCATTGATGGTCACAAATCATAAGTGATGTCAAACCCTGTATCCTTTAGACAGGGTTTGACAGTTTTGTATTACTTAAAAGTGATTATACTAAATATAACCGTTCATACATTGCTCAGACATAATAGTAGGTAACTCAATATATAAATTGGAGGCGTAGGTATGAATACCTTAATACAGGAAATGTTTAATGAAATATCGGAAGAATATGATGGTCAACGGCGAAAACTAATCCCCTGTTTTGAAGATTTTTATAAAACACTCATTGCAATCATCAATGTGGACAATAATAAACCTAAAATTTTAGATATTGGCGCAGGCACTGGCTTATGCTCCTATTTCCTATTAAAAAAATATCCTGATGCTAAGCTAACCCTGATTGACCTTTCTGAAAAAATGCTATTCATCGCTAAAAAGAGGTTTGCAAATAATGTAACAGTCGAGTATATTACTGAAGATTATACTCGCTATAAATCTGCAGAACAATACGATATTATTATTTCAGCCTTGTCTATTCATCATGTGCCAGATGAGGATAAAGAGCATTTGTATGCAAAAATTTATGAGCTGTTAAAACCAGGCGGCGTGTTTGTAAATGCTGACCAAGTATTAGGTCACACTAAATTTTTAGAGAATTTGTATCAAACCGATTGGCAGGGGAAAATTGAAGCCAGTGGCCTGAGCAAGGCAGAACTGGATGCTGCTTATGAGCGAATAAAGCTTGATAA
>Ga0074193_1002739_pt1 | contig 14966 bp, 12 predicted proteins | sample EPASupsiteHSE605_FD_64523 | JGI IMG/M metagenome (GOLD analysis project Ga0074193, IMG submission 64523) | Bioremediated contaminated groundwater from EPA Superfund site, New Mexico - Sample HSE6-05 | ecosystem: Environmental > Aquatic > Deep subsurface > Groundwater > Contaminated ... | reverse complement strand
TAGTGCTTTCTGCATTTTTAATACTTTCTCTAAGCTCTGCTAGAACTTCTCTAATTTCATCTATATTAATATCATTTTCAGTTTCAATTTCATTAAGCAAGTAATATACACCTTTTATCACAGATATATTATTTTTAAGTTCATGAGTAACACTTGCTGTAACTTGTCCTATTAATGCAAACTTTTCTGAATTACTTAATTCTAAATTCTTTAATATTTCATTTGTTTTATCTATACTGTATATAATTAATTCTCTTATTGTACCGTCAATATTAAAAATCGGGAAACTACCTATGTTATATATTTTCCCATTGTTGTGAACTTCACATTGACATTCTTTTTTATTATTAATACTATTTTCACCAGGACAATTCTCGCAAATGTCTATCTTATTAAAAAATAGTTCATAACATTTTTTTGTTTCTAAATCATTTTCTTTTCCTTTTATAGATTTTTTACCTTTGCTGTTAAGCATAAGTACATTGAAGTTTAAATCCCTAATATAAAGAACACCAGGCATATTATCAAAGATGGTCTGAAATTGATTGTTTTTATAAAACAAATCGCTTATATAATTATCAAGTTCTTTTTTCAAGTCTTTAAATGCATAATCTAAAATTTTAATTTCATCATTATCATTATTAGTTTCAAAATTATGAATATACTTTTTTCCCATATCCTGAATATCATCTACAAGTTTAAACAGAGGTTTTGACAATGAATTATAAAAATATATTAACAAAAACATTATAAGCAATACACTAAAAAGTATAAGTGTCCAAGTGTTATCATTAAATATAATATTGTCTTCAATATATTCTTTACTATCTACTTGTATCCCAATTATCCAGTCTAATCCTTCTATCTTATTATATATTAATAGTTTTTCTCCTCTATCTATATCATTTTTACCATATAGCTTCATTCCCTCTTTTTCTATTAACATTTCATCATAAACTTCACGTTCATTTTCATTTGATGCAAAATTTTGTATATTATCATTTACTACTAAACCTTTTTCTGATTCCTTGATTTCATAACCTGGATAATATATAAGGTGTCCTTCATTGTCCACTATAAAAGATATACCAGTTCCTTCTATAGATAAGTCAGATATACTTTCTTTTAATTTATCCAAGCCAATATCCATACATATAACTCCAATCATTGAATCACCTTTATATATAGGATATGAACAGGTTATTACTAGTCCCCTTCCTAAATAATCAATGTATGGATTAGTCCACACAATATTTCTATCAGGATTATTTTTTTCATCAGCCATAAAATAATACACATCATTTTTAAAATTATGCCCGTATTCAAAATTATTAACATTATTATAATTGCTTGGATAAATTCTTATCATATCATAGTTAGTAATTACATAGACCCATTGTGCATAAGGCATTCTATCTATAGATTTTTTAAAATATTTTTCTAAATATGATGTATTTATTATATCTTTAATATTATCTTGTTTTAATGCATCATAATATGAAAAAAATACATTTGATGAATCTTCTTTATTTACCTTATTTGTTAAAACATTATTTTCATTTACATAATAGTCATTATAAAAGTTCTCCAAATCCTTTTGAGAAATTTCTTGATTTAATAATTCATCAACCCACATACCTAAATCTTCAACTTCATTTTCTACTTGATTAAAAAGTCCTTCAATTCTAATTTGTTTTTCCTTAATTAATTTTTCTAAACTAGCTTCTGCAAAAGACCTGTTGCCTTCCCTTATTTTAGGATAAAAGAATATGTTTATAAATGCTATTAAAATAACTTCAAAAACTATTAATGTAATTAAGATTCTTTTCATTATTCCACGATTAAACAATTTAAACAAATTTCAACACCCCCTCTTTCAATTTTACATTAGATAAATACAAAAACTTAGTGCTACGTTTTTGTACCATAAGATTTAATAAAAAATGTTTATTCTTAAGGAAACATTTTTAATATAATTAAAACCTTGAAATTGTCGCTACATAATCGTACCAGTTTTTAATTTCAACAATTATCATTTTCAAAGTTTAAATTGAATTTGAAAAATTTACATGCTACGAAATCGTATCATTTTATACGTTCGAAACGTTTCCATTTATATTAAAATAATTTTTTTAAAAATTTTAATTTATTATATCATATATTTAAAGCGTTGAAAATACTAATTTTTTAATATGCTGCGCTACATATTTGTAATTTTATTGACTAATTGGCATAAAAGGTGCTTTATAGCTATTTGTTCAATGATTTAAAAATAAATTTCAAAATTATAAGGAGGTTATCTATATGATACCAAACAAGAAATTTTTATCTTTTTATTATGAAACAATTAAGGAGTTCCCAGAAATTGAACTTGACCCTTCTAAAACAGCACTTCTCATAGTAGATATGCAAAATGAATTTATTTTAAGAGATTCAGGTGAAGCAATTTCTTTTAAAGAGAACGGTGAGTGGGAAAGATGGATTCCATTCCATGACAGACTAGATGACATAGCAATACCTAACACAGTTAAACTTTTAGAGTATTTCAGAAATAATGATATGGAAGTTACATATGGAAGAATCGCTTGTTTAAAAACTGACGGAAGTGACAGAAGCCCAGTTCAAAAATCTGAAGGTTGGAATGGCATGCTTATTCCTATAGATTCTTTTGGTGCGCAAATGGTAAAAGAGCTAGAACCTCAATCTGGAGAAATTGTAGTAAATAAAACAACAGACAGCGTAACAACAGGTACAAATTATTTACAGCTTATTAGAAATATGGGAATTGAAACAGTTGTAGTTACAGGAATAGTAACAGATCAATGCGTTGCTTCAACAGTAAGAGGGCTGGCTGATGATGGATTTAAAGTAATTTGTGTTGAAGATTGCTGCGCAGCACCAGATATTAATCTTCACAATGCAGAACTTAAAATAATGAATTTAATTTATTGCAATGTTTTAAGTACCGATGAAACTATTGAGTTAATTGAAAAAAGCAAAGAAAGATACGAAACGCTCGCAGAAAATATATATTAAAAAGGAGATAAATTAATGTCTGAAAATTCTTTAAAGAAAAGTTTAAGCTTATCCCAAATGATAGCAATGGCTGCAGGAGGAATGATTGCAGCATGGATGGTAGAAATTAAATATTGGTTCGAACTAAGCGGACCTGGTTCATTATTTTCATTGCTTACTTGTGCTGCTCTTGTTTTACCACTATGCTTTATATACACTGAAATGACGAGTATGCTTCCATATGCTGGTGGTGAAAATATTTGGATATCAAATGCATTTAACTGGTCAACTGGATGGTTTTCTTGTTGGGGTGTATTGCTGTTATATGTAATGGCAATGCCTACAGTTTCATATGGAATAGCAAGTATGGTAGGTTACCTTTATCCGATAACTTTTATGCAGACAAAAGTTATTGCTGCAATAATATTAATAGTCTGGTTTTTCCTCACAAATTTGGAAATTAAATTTCTTGCAATAATGCAAAATATTATGTTTTGGAGTACTTTAGCTGTGTCATTAGTAGCATCAGTTATTTTTATTACAAATGATAACTGGAGTATTAATAATTTAACACCAATGTTTACCAATGGATTTAGTGGTTATAGTGCAGGAGTGGCACTTTTAATTATGAAATTTATAGGATTTGACCTTATTCCTCAATTATCAGAGGAAGCAGATTTTCCAAAAGAAAAACTATGGATTGCTTTTCTTAGTTCATTAGGTTTGACAGCTTTAATTTATGGAATGGCAATAATAGGCGTTGGCGGTATTGTTACATCAGAATGGGTTGCTGCAACAGACATAGTAGACCCTAGAGTAGCAGATATAATTAATATGCACTGGTTAGGAATAACTATAGTAATAATGGGAATTGGAACTTGTTTAACAACATTATCTGGATTTTGGATTGCAGCTGCTAGAACATTGTTTGGAGCTGCACAACAAAGACAATTTACAAGTAAACTTGCTGTTTTAAACAAATCAGGACAACCTTACATTGCAAATATTATAGTAGGTATATTATCTATATATTTTACAGTGTTTGCTCCTGAAGCATGGGTAAATTATATTTACACAATTTATGGTGTAGCTGCAGGATTTGTTTATTTAATGGTTACTTTATCATTCATTATATTAAGAAAAAAACGCCCTGAGTGGTATAGACCATACAAAGTGAAAGCTCCCAAAATATTTGGAACAATATCTGTTTTATTTACAATCTATGTTATCTATACTTCGATTAGTGCTATGAATATTGCAGCATGGGGTGTATTAGTTCTATATTTTGCGCTTGGAGTTCCATTCTGGCTGTATGCGAAATCAATGCATAAAAAGAATCCAAGTGAATGGGCACCTATAATACTTAGTCCTGATAATGATGCTAAAATAAAAAATGCTTAATTTAGGAACAAAATTATAAAGAAACCATAAATTTGGTTTCTTTTTTATATTATTAAATTAAATTTTCTTATAAAAATATTTGATTATTTCTATGTACTGTATTATTATTGTTATATAATTTATATTGGAGGAATCATGAAAAAAATAGAGAGTTTTCAAGTAAATCATTTAAATTTAAAACGTGGGATTTTTGTTTCTAGAAAAGATGTTTTTAATGATGGTTTTATTACAACATTTGACTTAAGAATGAAAGAACCTAATAACGAGCCTGTTATGAACACAGCAGAAATTCATACTATAGAACATCTTAGTGCAACTTTTCTTAGAAATCACAGCATATATGATAAATTGACTATTTACTTTGGCCCTATGGGTTGCAGAACTGGTTTTTATGTTGTTTTTAAAGGTGAGCACAGTTCAAATGATGTAGTTGATATAATAAAGGAAATGTTTGAATTTATTAAAAATTTCGAAGGTGACGTACCTGGTGCAGATGCAAGATCATGTGGTAATTATTTAGATATGAATTTGCCTATGGCTAAATATGAAGCAGCAAAATATTACGATGAAGTTCTATGTAATTTAAAAGAAGAGAACTTAAACTACCCCGAATAACAATTAACAATGCAAAAATGCAGAATGCAGAATTAAGAGATTAAAAAAAAAACGGCTAAGCCGTTTTTTTATTTAATTCTGCATTGTTAATTCTGCATTATTTAAAGTTCTGTATTATTTAATTGCTTTTAAGTTTGTTTCCGTTTTTTCTTCTTTCAATTTCTGTTAGATATCTTTTTCTAACTCTGATATTGTCTGGAGTAACTTCAACTAACTCATCATCATTAATAAATTCTAATGCTAATTCCAAAGTCATTATTCTTGGAGGTGCCAATTTTATTGCATCATCAGCTCCAGAAGATCTTGTATTAGATTGTTTCTTAGCTTTGCATGGGTTTACTACCATATCATCACCACGTGCATTCATGCCTATTACCATGCCTTCATACACTGCTTCACCAGGATTAATAAATAAAGTTCCTCTGCTCTCAATTGTATTAAGAGAATATGCAACAGCTTCACCTTGATCATTAGATATTAATACACCATTTAATCTTTGAGGAATTTCACCTTTGAATTTTTCATAGTGATCAAAACTTCTAACCATAGTGCCTTCGCCTCTTGTATCATTTATAAGCTCAGTTCTATATCCTAGAAGACCTCTAGTAGGTACCATATATTCTATTCTTACATAATTTCCATCAGGAGACATTGATTCCATAATACCTTTTCTTACATTAAGTTTAGATATTACTGAACCAGAATATGCTTCAGGTACGTTTATCATAACTCTTTCTATTGGCTCTTTTATTATGCCATCTTCTTTGTGAAGAATTACTTCTGGCCTAGATACAGCAACTTCATAACCTTCTCTTCTCATGTTTTCAAGAAGTATTGATAAATGAAGCTCTCCCTTACCAGATACTTTAAATCCATCCATCGCGCCTTCTAAAGGTTCAACTCTTAAACCAACATTAACTTCTAGTTCTTTTTCAAGTCTAGCTTTTAAGTGTCTTGTTGTTACATATTTACCTGATAATCCTACAAATGGTGATGTATTGATTAAAAAGTTCATTGATAAAGTAGGTTCTTCTATGCTGATTGTTTCCATAGGAACTACTTTATTTTCATTGCATATTGTATCACCTATTGAAATGTTAGGAATACCTGCTACTACAACTATATCACCACTTCTAGCTTCTGTAACTGAAGTTCTTTTCAAACCTTGGTATACAAATATACTAGAAATTTTTTGTCTATCAATTGATCCGTCATGTTTTGCTACATGAACAGATTGACCTTCCTTAATTGTTCCTGAAGTAACTCTGCCGATACCTAATCTTCCTATATAATCATCATAAGCTAGAGATGATACTTGCATTTGCAAATCGTCATCATCTTTATCAGGATATGCAGATACATGTTTTATTATAGTATCAAACAATGGTATTATATTTTCACTAGGTTGATCTATTTCATATTGAACAATACCTTGTTTAGCTATTCCGTACAATACAGGGAAATCTAATTGTTCATCTGTTGCATTTAACTCTACAAACAAGTCAAAAACCATATCAACAACTTCTTCAGCTCTGTTGTTTTTCTTGTCAATTTTGTTTATTAACAAAATTGGTCTTAAACCTGCTGCAAGTGATTTTTGCAATACAAATCTAGTTTGTGGCATTGGACCTTCTATCGAATCTACTAGTAATATAACTGTGTCAACAGTTTTCATTATACGTTCAACCTCTGAAGAAAAGTCAGCATGGCCTGGTGTATCTACGATATTTATTTTTATGTCATTGTGCATTACTGAGCAGTTCTTAGAATAAATAGTTATTCCTCTCTCACGCTCAATGTCATTTGAGTCCATTACACAATCTATTAAGTCTTGATTTTCTCTAAAAACTCCACTTTGTTGTAAGAAGGCATCTACTAATGTAGACTTACCAGCATCAACGTGTGCTATTACTGCGATATTAATTATTTTACTTTTCATATTTACCTACCTTTATTATTTCCACATGTTAGTTTATTCTTTTTTTATACATATTGCAAGGTTTTTTTATTAAATTTTTAATTATTTTTTGTTTTATTACAAATATTATAATATAATACTGTATTTATCCTATTTTATGCCGTTTTTCTGATTTTATAATTAATTAAAAAAACAACACGCTTCTTAAATTAATGAAATGATGCGTATTGTTTATTAAATATAATTATTTGGATAATTATAATTTTAATTTAATTTGCAATTTTATCATTCTTGTACACTACTTGACCGTCTATCATTGTCATATAAGTTTCATATCCTAAATCAGTTAATGGATTTCCTTTAAATATAACAATATCAGCATCTTTTCCTACTTCTATACTACCAACTCTATTTGCAACCCCTACAATTTCTGCAGGATTTATAGTAATTGCTTTCCAAGCTTCTTCTTCTGGAAGTCCAGCCTTTACAGCAAGACCAGCACACATACTCAAATATTGAAGTGGTATTACACTTGCATCTGTAATTATAGCTATTTTTATGCCCGCAGCAACTAATATTTTAGGGGTTTCAAAGCTTATATTTCGTAGTTCATATTTTGATCTAGAACCAAATGTAGGACCTACTAATACAGGTTTTCCTTCTTTTACAAGTTCATCTACAATGAGATGACCTTCTGTACAGTGATCTAAAGTAATATCTAAATCAAATTCTTTTGCAATTCTCAGTGCAGTAAATATATCATCCGCTCTATGCACATGTGCCTTTAATGGTATTTGTTTTCTCATTACAGGAATCAATGCATCTAATTTAATATCAAAATCAGGTCTTCTATCTGGATCTGTTTCAGCTGCATCTAAATCTTCTTTGTACTGCAATGCTTCAAAAAAAGTTTCTCTTAAAAGTGCTGCTATAGCCATTCTTGTTACAGGAGATTTATGTTGTTCATCATATACTCTCTTAGGGTTTTCTCCAAAAGCAATCTTCATTGCAACTGGATCTTTTATAACCATATTGTCTACTCTATTGCCATAAGTTTTCATAGCAAGAAATTGTCCGCCAATTACATTAGCGCTGCCAGGACCTGTAACTGCTGTAGTTACTCCGCCTTCAATAGCATCCGTAAATGCTATATCCATCGGATTAATTGCATCTATAGCTCTTAATTGAGGTGTTATTGGTTCCACATCTTCGTTACCATCTTCACCTTCAAATCCAATTCCTTCTTCCCACATTCCAACGTGGCAATGACTTTCAACTAAACCTGGTGTAACTAGGTATCCTTTAGCATCAATAATTTCTACATCTGCTGGAACATCTAAATTACTTCCTACTGCTTTTATAATTCCGTTGTCAATTAATATTTGACCATCTTTAATATCATTTCCGGCCATAGTTTTAACATAGCCATTTTTTATAAGTATCATGTATCCTCCAAAGCTTCTTTAACTATTTATATCATACTACATAATTATAAAAACTGCAAATATTTATCTTGGGATAAATCCAACTTTTTTTTGAACTTTTCTCAACGTTTTTCTAGCCTTTTCTTCAGCTTTTTCAGCACCCTTAATATAAATTTTTTCTAAATAATCTTTGTTTTTTAGCAAATAGTCAATTTTATCCTGAATTGGCTTAAGTTCTCCTATGATTATTTCAGCAACATCATCTTTAAATTGTGCATAACCCTTGCCTTCATAGTTTGAAACAATTTCTTCAGTAGTTTTATTTGAAATTTTAGAATATATATTAATTAAATTCTTGACTCCAGGTTGTTCATCATTATATCCAACTATTCCTATAGAATCTGTTACAGCCCTCTTAAGCTTTCTTCTAATTACATCAGGTTTATCCATTAAAAGTATATATGAATTATCATTTGAATCTGATTTAGACATTTTGCTTCCTGGCTCTTGAAGGCTCATAATTTTTGCTCCTTCTTTAGATATGAAAGGTTCAGGAACTTTAAATGTTTCACTAAATCTATTATTAAATCTTTGTGCAACATCTCTTGTAAGTTCAAGATGTTGTCTTTGGTCTTCTCCAACTGGTACTAAATCAGCTTGATATAAAAGTATATCAGCAACCATAAGTGTTGGATAAGTAAATAAACCTGCAGTTATTGCATTGTTATCTAGTTTTTTAGACTTATCTTTAAATTGAGTCATACGTCCAAGCTCACCATAATAAGTAAAGCAGTTTAAAATCCAGCTAAGTTCTGCATGTGCAGATACATGTGACTGAATAAATAATGTAACTAGTTCAGGATCTAACCCTGCTGCTATATAATTAGCTAAAACTTCTAAAGTATTTTTTCTTAAATCTTTTGGTTCCTTAGGAACTGTTATAGCATGCATATTAACTACACAATAATAACAATCATATTCATTTTGCAAATTTACCCAGTTCTTCAATGCTCCTAAATAATTGCCAAGAGTTAAAGAACCTGACGGCTGCATTCCACTAAAAATTACTTTTTTATCTTCCATTGATTTCACCTCATATATTTTTATATAAAAAAAGAGTCTTCTCCTACAAAAGGACGAGAAAACCCGCGGTACCACCTTAATTCCATTACGGCACTTTATGTTTAACGCACACAACGTCTTAACCTACTAATTTCAGCCAGAAACTCATGAGTCCATTCATTAGCTTAATTGTACTGAATTTTCACCATCCTCAGCTCTCTAAAACACTTCTACTAACTACTAATCTCATTCACAGTTTTTATGATTATACTATACTCATTAAAATTTGTCAAAAAAAATTTATCAAAAAACTTCTTTTTATTTATGTACTTTTAAGCTTCTTGATACTATAATAATATTATATGATTATTTGGAGGGAAAAAATGAGCAACATAAAATTATTTGCAGATAGCACATGTGACTTGCCATTAAGTGAAATTCAACGTATGGATGTTGACATAATACCTTTGGTTGTTACATTTGGCGATGATGCATACAAGGAAGGTATTGATATAACAACCAAAGACCTTTTCCGTATTGTTAAAGAAAGAAATATGTTACCCAAAACTTCAGCTCCTTCGCCTGTTGATTTTTACAATGCTTTTAAGCCACATATCGAGGCTGGGAAAACTATCATATACATAGGCCTATCATCTCAAGTATCTACTACGCTTCAAAATGCAAGGCTTGCAGCTGATTTTTTTGAAAAAGGTTCTGTTATAATTATAGATTCTTTAAACTTATGTGTAGGGATAGGAGCATTAGTAAGACAAGCATACTCTTACATAAAAAGTGGAATGCCTTTAGAAGACATTATATTAAACATAAATAAGAATGTTCCAAATTATAAATTGTTTTTTACTGTAGAAACTTTAGATTATCTGCATATGGGTGGACGTTGCAGCAGTTCTGAAGCATTATTTGGAAATATGTTAAATATAAAGCCTATTATAAGTATGTCAGTTGATGGTTTAAATGTATGGAAGAAAACAAGGGGTAAGAAAAAAGCTATCAATTTAATGATAGAAGAAGTTATAAATGACAAAGATATAATTCTAAATGATGAAATACATGTTGGATGTACAATTGGAAACGAAAACGAAAGAGAATTCATTAAAAAACAATTAAGTGAAGTTGCTGGAATTACTAAATTTCAAGATTACATTATAGGGTGCGTAATATCAAGCCATTGCGGAGAAGGTACAGTAGGTTTAGGATATTTACTTAATAAGGAATAGGTAGAATTATGGAAAAAGGATATATTCACATTTACACTGGAAATGGAAAAGGAAAAACTACAGCAGCCTTTGGACTTGCTGTTAGGGCTCTACTTTCAGGTAAGAATGTTTTTATTGGTCAATTTGTTAAGGACATGAAATATAATGAAACTAAGCTTGTTGAACATTTTGATAACATTGTCATTAAGCAGCTTGGAAATGGTTGTTTTATTAATAGGAAAGCAGGTGCTGATGACATAATTGCTGCAACTGAAGGTTTGAAAGAATGCAGGGATGTTTTATCAAGTGGCAAATATGATCTTGTAATATTAGATGAAATTACTATTGCATTATATTTTAAGTTGTTTACCGTAAATGATGTTATTGATGTTTTAAAAAGCAAATCTTATAACACTGAAGTTGTATTAACCGGAAGATATGCGCCAAAAGAACTTATAGATATTGCTGATTTAGTGACAGAAATGGTCGAAATAAAGCATTATTATACTCAAGGCGTTTTGTCAAGAGATGGTATTGATCATTAATTTTAGAACTTATAAAAAAATAATATAGGTTGATGGATTTCCATCAACCTATATTATTTTAAAAAGATATGTAAATATTAAAAATAATACTTGAGTTATTTCTATAATAAATCCTTCAATTGAATTTGGAAGGAGCTTTATTTTTTTGTCCATAAAATCTACTATTAATCCAGAAACCATAAATGTTAATGCTAATGGAGCAACTAGTTTATAATTAATAAGTACTGCAGAAATAAAAGATATGCTAAAAGCTGCTATTTTATGATATTTACCACAATATTTAATTATTGAGGTACCATCCTTATTCCTTTTAAAAACAGTGCTTAAAATAATGAGACCACTGTATCCAGCAACTGGCATTATAAATAATGTTGTGACATCTACAAGTCTTATCAATACAAAGTAAAACATACAAATTATTATTATTCCGATCGTTCCAGACATTTGTTCCGATTGGCTCTTAGGTTTTATAATATAATTTAAAGTTTTGTAAGTATCTCTTAAATTCACAGTTTTTGTTATAAAACAATAATATGTAAAAGCAATAACACTGATAAAAAAATCATCGTAAAATATCTTAAATGATGATATAAAAGATGCAACAAATCCAATAACTAGACCAACAAGGGGCAATAATATTATACCATTTATATAATCTTCATCATTTGACTCTGCATATACTTTGATATTAATACAAGTATATTTTTTTATAATTAAAATAATACCTATTAAAAGACTCCTCAAGTCAAACATAATTTTACCAGCCTTTATAGTTATTTTTACTATTATATCATAAAGCAAGACGTAAGTCTTGCATCACAACGATTCAATAAAAATACTGAAAACAAAGACGTCAGTCTTTTTTTTAGTATTTTTATTATATCATATTTTCCCAAATTATGAAATATTAAATATTCTGTTTCTAAAACTTGTTTTTTATTTTTATTAACAAATAAAAATAATCTAAGTTAAAAAAATAAAGCAGACAACAAATTCTACTTTATTTATGGATAGTTAACATTACTAATAATAAAAATTTTAGTTTATTAATTATTCAATACATAAACTCTGTTTAACATAATGTATGCTTCTTGATATGTACAATAATTATAAGGCATAACTTTATTGCCATAGCCTTTTAATATTCCTCTATTTACAACAAAGTAAATATAAGGTTTCTCTAGAGCACTTAACTCTGAAATGTCATCAAAATTAATTTCATCATAATCAGTAGTATCTATTCCAAATTGTTCACATATGGAAGTAGATATTTTAGCTGCTTCTAATCTTGTAATGTGAGTTTGCGGCTCAAACTTTCCTTCATATAAACCACTGATTAAGCCAATTGTATACGCTTCATAAATGTCTTCTTTATTTTTGCATAAATTAATATCATAAAAAACCTCAGAAATAATATCATCTACAATCACTTCACCATTTACAGGATTAATGTTTAAACTTACTTGCGGTCTCACAATGTTAAAATGTTCATAAAACTTGTCTTCACCAATTCTTGATTTAATTATATTCAATGCAAGAGTACAAAAATCTTCCCTTGAAATGTATGATTCATATTTTCCTTCAAAATCTTTAGGAATTAAACCGACCTCTGACATTTTATTGATATCATCAACAGCCCAATAATCAGGACTGCTAGGTATTGTTTCAAACCATAGTTTTGTATTATCATTTACAGATTCAAAGCTCTCATCAAATACCTTCGCTAAAAATTCTATTTTTTTATGTATTATAGCTTTTTTACCCTGGTCAATATTGAGGAAGTTTTCCGGATAATTTTCTGCATACCAAATCAATTCTGATATATCTTCATTAATGTTAGTTGCAGAATTTTGATTAACAAAGACTTTATCATACCCATTTCCCCATGTGCCATAATCATAACCATTATTTAATTTTTCAAATTCATTTTTCAACTCATTGTAACCATACTTTGCATATAAATAATCTGTTATAAGACGAGAAAATTCAAGTGTTAAGCCATCTAAGGAAACGATATCAGATATGCCATAAAAATTGTTTGACAATATGTTTACAGTAATATTTGCTGATTGATTAGTCATTTTATAAACTGCTGCTTTTTGTAATAAGTTATTTTCTGAATTTTGAATTATTATATTAGTTGTAATTCCTTTGCTTAAATAATAATCTGTAATTTCTTTAATTACACCTTCTGGAAAACGGCTAATGCTGTATTCAATAACTGCCATACATTCTTCAATGTCTATTGAACTGATATTTTGCGGCATTATAATATTTACGCCATAATTATTTTTAATATTTTGTTGTATTTCCATACCTGTAGGTCGAACTATTCCATTAGTAAAACTAAAAGCATGCACGAAAGATGTAGACAAACACATTATTAAAGAGATGCATATCATTTTTTTTATTAATTTCATAATCTTTTACCTCATGATTTTATTTTCGAAACTAAATTAAAGTGTTTATTATTGTAACACAATAACAATTTTTTTTCAACAATTATTTGGAAACGTTATACTAATTTTTATTGTATAAATATATGTGGAACTTAAGCAATTTATGCTATGAATTTAATAATTTATATTATATAATAAGGTTAGTAAATCAAAATATTTAAATTTTATGGGAGAAATTATGGAAATTTTTATTAAAAAAATTAAAACTTTACCTTTGAGTGTAAAAATCTCAGAAATAATTTATGCCGTTGCTATTTTAATATACATATATATGCTTTCAGGTGGAGGTTTGTACACAGCTTATTATTCTTTTATGCTTGTTATGGTTACTGCTGCTTTAACTGCTATATATTTGATAAATTTTAAGAAAAACTATGTATTTGCTATAATAAATTTATCAATTGCCGCAATTATATTTATCAAATTTGCATCTATGGCTTAATGGTGTTTATATGAAAATAACAATTATTTCAGTAGGAAAAATCAAAGAAAAGTTCTTTACAGATGCTATTAAAGAATATACTAAAAGACTATCAAAATATTGTAAACTTACAGAAGAAGTTATATTAGATGAAAGAGCTGACGAAAGTTTTTCACAAATGGAAATTGAGCAAGTCAAATTAAAAGAAGGTATTAAAATCTTAAATAAAGTAAAAGATAATACATATTTATTTGTACTTGATATAAACGGACAGCAACTTCGTTCTGAAGAATTAGCACAAAAAATAAACACGCTAGGAATAGATGGAAATTCTGATTTAACATTTGTAATAGGCGGTAGCAATGGTTTGTCTGATGAAGTTTTAAATAGAGCTGATTTCAAACTATCATTTTCTAAGATGACATTCCCACATCAACTTTTCAAGGTAATTTTATTAGAACAAATTTATAGAGCATTCAAAATTAATGCAGGAGAAACTTATCACAAGTAGGATATAATGTTAACTTCCATTTATTCGCTATATGAAGTCTAAGACAAAACTAAACCTTTGATTATCACATATATCTATATTAAATTTTAGTATTGATTTTTTAGTATAATTAGGTTGTAATTTACATAAGATAAAGAATAGGTAATCGGCTATAGCTGACTTAACTCTAAAAATGTTTGTAATTACTCTGGGCCAACAGGGTAATTACTTTTTTTGTCCGTTTATGACAACTACCATCAACATTGCAAATGCAATCATTAATTTAAATATAGTATAATAAATATAGGATAGATAGTTTAATATAATACTATGGATCCTGTATTTTTATATATTCTATAATTATTAAATTGATTTAAATTAAATAGTATATTTAGTATA
>Ga0074193_1002738_pt1 | contig 14979 bp, 12 predicted proteins | sample EPASupsiteHSE605_FD_64523 | JGI IMG/M metagenome (GOLD analysis project Ga0074193, IMG submission 64523) | Bioremediated contaminated groundwater from EPA Superfund site, New Mexico - Sample HSE6-05 | ecosystem: Environmental > Aquatic > Deep subsurface > Groundwater > Contaminated ... | reverse complement strand
CATCGGATGTGTTTCGTTAAGGCAAGTTATTTATTTTTGCAAACATACGAGTTGTCAGCCGTCAGTTGTCAGCCATCAGCTTTCAGCAGTCAGCTTTCAGCAGAATGTCCCGACCGGAGCGTCTAGGCCGTCAGTGCGCCGCGACGGATATTCCGTGGAATCAACGTTTACTCCAAAATGACTATAGTTGGTTCCTTTGAGGCCGTCTGCCAGCAATCACTCAGATTTAATAAACCGGTATGTAATGGTTCCCTGCCGAAGTTCAGGTGCATCGGTTTGCGCACTGAATTTTGCTTTCAAAGCTTGTTGTTCGCATTCTTTCCATATGGCTGCATCGGTCAGGGTTGTTCCGTTGGCGCCAGGTTCGGCCTTTACAACATTGCCCTGCCGGTCGACCCAAACAATGACCGCGACAATTCCGTCTTTGTTACCACCCGATAGTGACACTGTTTGCCTGGGACGCCCTGTCAGATCAACCTTAACCGAATCGGTCTCCCCTGATGCGACGGTATCTTTTTGGGTGTGTTGATCAGGAGCAATATCAGGTGCATTATTTTGTGCCATGCAACTGCACAAAGACAATAAAAACAAAATCAGGCCGGCAAATTTCATATCAAAAAATGCTATTCAATGTTTCAGATAAAACAATCCGCAAAAAAAAGAGAGTAACCGCTCTCGCACTCACTCTCACTCTAATTCACAATCTTAATCATCCTCTCACCCTCTCACACTCACACTCGCTCTCGCTCTCGCTCTGATTTCTGTGGTCCCACCAGGACTTGAACCTGAGACCTACTGATTATGAGTCAGTTGCTCTAACCAACTGAGCTATAGGACCAATTTGGGAATGCAAAGATAGAAAAAACAATAAATACTTTCCGAAATATTTTTTGTGGTCCCACCAGGACTTGAACATATCAATCATTGATTAATAATCAATTGCAAAATTATCCTGTCGGAAAAAGACTATGATTTTTTTTGTTTCCTGCTTTTCTGCTTATTCGGAACATGCTTTTTCGCCTTGATATACACCAGTTTTATATAGGATTTATCGGTCGTACGTTCATCGATTTCAAAGCTGTCCGGAAGTGATTTTATCAAAGGCGTTAGTTTTTCGAAACCATAGTTGCGTGGATCGAAATCCGGTTTCTTTTTTATAAGCAAACTTCCGACATCGCCCAGAAACGCCCAGCCATCTTCATCGGCAATATCATCAACAGTAGACCGTATTAAAGAAACCGTTTTCGGATCCACTTTCTGAATACCATCCGAAACAACCGTTTTATTTTGCGCCGACTGCTGTGTTTGAGCTGATTCAGGCAATGGGGTCGATTTCAGAATTTCGAGGTAAATAAATTTATCGCAGGCAACAATGAACGGATCGGGCGTTTTTTTCTCGCCAAAACCAAACACTTTCATGCCTGATTCGCGCAAACGGATTGCCAGCCGCGTGAAATCGCTGTCGCTCGAAACAATACAGAATCCATCTACACGACCGGTGTACAGGATGTCCATGGCATCGATAATCATGGCCGAGTCGGTCGCATTTTTACCCGAAGTATAGCTGTATTGCTGAATAGGCGTAATGGCACTTTCGAGCAGAACGCTCTTCCATCCGGCCAGATTTGGGCGGGTCCAGTCGCCGTAAATGCGTTTAAATGTTGGCACGCCATACTTGGCTATCTCTTCCATCAATCCTTTTACATTGGCAAAAGGCACATTGTCAGCATCGATGATGACAGCCAGCTTTAAATCGTTTTTTGGTTCCATTGATTGCTTTTTACAACGACATTCTTTTCAAAGATACGGAATTTTAAGATGTAATTAAAAAGTCTGCACCGGCGCGGTTAGAAAACACATAGCAAGAGGCTGTCTAAAAATTGCGGGTTGTTACGACATTCCACCGTTTCGACAGACTGTTGAGATTTTTACTGACTTTACTGTCGGAACATGGAACCGTCGTAACAACAGCAAAAACAACGGTTCCATTTCGCCGTGGCGAACTCCAGCTCCTGCGTAGCTTCCAGACGATGGAATGTTGTTTTTGTCGCTGAGGACTTTTTGAGACAGCCCCTCTGCACTGGCGCGGTTCCGATAGCGATCGGAATGTAATCCTTGACAGTGTCCCATTTCATTTCATTTCCTATCTTTGCTCAACTCAAAATTTTAAATCCAATGTCGGCGCGACGACTTTTTTTTGGTTTGTTTGTTTTCTGTATTATCGCCACAGCACAGGCGCAGACGCGGTCGTTGTCGGCAGCATTCGGTTATGGATTTACATCGCCGCACCACCCCGACATGTGGAATTATATCACGGGACATTCGCAGCAATGCCACTTTCAGTATCTGACTCCGCGCGATACAACGAAACATTATGGCGGACATACTTTAAAAGTCATCGATCTTTGTTTAATCAATCCCGGAAACCCCGATACCATGGGCTATTCCATAGGGTTAAGTCCGCAGTTTCATTTTCCGCTGAACGAAAAACACCGCAGCTATTTTGTGCTGGGATGCGGCATTGAATACAATACAAAAACCTACACCGAAGAAAATTGTTCGTTCAATGCCATCGGCTCGCATTTAAATGCCTTGATTGTTCTTGGCTACAAGCGCGTTTTCGAACTTACGCCCAACTGGAAACTTAAAGCTGAATTTCTGTTTACCCATTTCTCGAACGGTGCTACCAAAGCGCCTAATCTGGGACTCAATGTACCCACACTCAATCTGGGATTCGATTACAGCTGGAACATGTCAGACGAAAAAATCGCGAAGAAAAAAATGCAGCGCAATATCTATTCCGGTCCCTGGCAATTTATCGGTACCGGATCATGGAAACAGGTAAAGCACGATGGCAAAACTTCGCCTGCATTCAGCCTTTCAGCAGAAAATTTTATTCAGTTAAACGCTAAAACAATTGCTGGTATTGGCACTGACCTGATACTGGATTACAGCATGAATAACCGGTTGACAGAATTCAGCGATACCATAGTTCCGTTTTCGAACAATCTAAAAATAGCTGTGAAAGCCATGTGGACCGTTCCGATAGGCCGCCTGCAGATTCATCTTCAGGCCGGTTCGTATCTGAAAAACAGCAACTTTAAAAAAGAATTTGCTTTTGAACGTCTGGCACTGCGCTATTTTATTACCGATCATTTCGGTCTGAACGTAGCTCTGCGTGCACATTTTGCCAAAGCCGACGCGATTGAATTCGGTGCTGTGTATCGTATTTATCGTCCTGAAAATTTCACTCATTCGCTTATATCATTTTAATCAACTCTTTGTATCTTTGCATTCAATGAAATACGCTGTCTGCGACATAGAGACAACCTAAAAAAATAATCGTATGTGTATTTTGAAAATGATCAGGTATTCATCAACTGAACAATTTCTGCCCTGAGTTTCATTAAATCATTTGAAACAATAGCCCAGATAATATCTTCAGAAACGGAATCATAACCATGGATAATTCGGTTTCTGGTATCAACAATTTTTCGCACATTCGTTATATCAATCACCGGATTAACATTCAGAATCCGGTTCACTGCTTCTCCAATAATTTCAATATTTCTCTCAATGGCTTTTCTGGTCTTTAAATCTTTCCTGAATTCATGATAAATTCTTTTTTCCGGAAGAAACTCATAAATTTCATCAATAGACTTAAGAATATCTTCAAGCCACGTCTGAATCGCGTTTTCCATAAATAAAAACTTTGGTGCGATCAATTTCAGATTTAAGAAACCGATTCCGGATTGCCTTGCTTTCCAGCAAATCTATTTGCCTTTTCAACAAATCCTCCAGGTTGAATTTTAAATTGAAATACTTTTCTGAATAAGATATAGGATCATTATCATCAATGTCAACAATGAAATCAATATCGCTTTGCGCATCGAATCGTTCAGTGTTTACCGAACCAAATGAATAAAGCGATCGTACACTGTTCAATTCACAGAGTAGATTTATCTGATCAATATGCTGACTGATGATATTCATACTTTACAAAGATAGTATTTTTTTTACCGTTTATCAAATGATAAAAAAATCGCTCTGGATAACAATTCGAATTTACTATCTTTGCACTCAATGAAATACGCTGTCTGCGACATAGAGACAACCGGGGGGAACAATCGCGCAGGAAAAATTACGGAAATTGCCATTTTTCTGTTGGAAGATGGAGAAATTATTGACGAATTCTCATCGCTGATTAATCCCGAAAGGCCCATTCCGCCTTTTATTACCCAATTAACCGGCATTACCGATGCCATGGTGGAAGATGCCCCGAAATTTTACGAAGTCGCTGCGCGTGTTGTTGAAATTACCAAAGATGCCGTTTTTGTTGCACACAACGTAAGCTTCGATTATAATTTTATTGTGACCGAATTTGCACGGCTGGGCTATGTTTTTCAGCGCGATAAATTCTGTACCCTGGCCAACAGCCGGAAGCTGATTCCTGGCCACGCTTCGTACAGTCTCGGAAATCTTTGTGCCGACCTGAACATTCAGCTCAACGACCGTCACCGCGCTGCAGGCGATGCCCGCGCTACCGTCGATTTATTCCGCATGCTCGATGAAATCGGAATTCCCGACAGCCCCAAAGTGCTGCAGACAAAACTCAAACTGCATCCGGCACTCATGCTGACACGCTTCAGGGAAATTCCTGAAACCACCGGCGTGTATTATTTTTTCAACGATAAAGACGATCTGATTTATATTGGCAAAAGCACCAATCTGCATCGCCGGGTGCTCGATCATTTCTACAACAAAAAAGCAGTGCGCGATCTGCGCATGCAGGAACTTACCGCCCGTGTCGAATTCGAAGAAACCGGAAGCGAACTCATTGCACTGCTGAAAGAATCGCACGAAATAAAACTCAACAAGCCTTTGTTCAACCGTGCCGGACGCCGCTCTCTGTCTCGATTTGGACTATATGACTGCGAAGACAACAACGGCTATCTGAATTTTTATATCGACGCTACCCAGCATCAGAAAAAAGCATTTCCATTGCGCGCTTTCTCCGATAAAGACTCGGCGCTGGGCTATCTCGACCGCATCATCAACCGTTATCAGCTTTGTCAAAAGCTATGCGGAATCTACGATACCGAAGGTCCGTGCTTTCATCATCAGATAAAAAAATGCAAGGGCGCCTGTGTTGGAAAAGAATCGCCCGATGAATACAACGAACGCGCCTATCAGGCACTCGATGATATTCAGATGAAAAACGAAACATTTCTGATTTCGGAAGGACATGCGGTGATGGATAAAAAACCTTTTGTGCTGGTTGAAAACGGCACCTATAAAGGTTATGGATACCTGCCCGAAAACGAGAGCCTGAGCAGTGTTGAAGAATGCTACATGCATATTCAGAAACCCGCCATCATGGATAAGGACGCCCATTCCATCATTCAATCTTTTATGCGGCTGAAGAAGTTTAAGATGGTGCGGTTTGAGTAGCATGAGGCTCAACGCCCAATGCTCAACGCCCAATGCTCAACGCACAATGCCTGACGCCTGTTGCCTGATGCCTGTCGCCTGAGGCCTGTCGCCTGACGCCTGATGCACCGCGCTCTGCGAGTGGAAAGTCATCATTGAAAGCGCCGCACTGAGCCTAACGAAGTGTAAAAAGGCGACGATGGCGCATGCGGCATGATGTGTAAAACACAATGCCAAACGACCTGTTTCGCCACAGCGGATTTGCATCCGACATTCAAGATTCACGAAGTATCCTGGAAGAGTCGGTGCAAATAAAAAACGCTGCCTGAAAAGAATCAGACAGCGTTTTCGGAAAAGAAATAATGTTAGTCTTTCAGAACTTTCACTTTTACAGCAACGTCTTCGCCTTTTTCGTTTTTGGCAATTTCGAACTGTACTGCATCGCCCGGTTTCATGTCGTTCATGTCGGATTCGACCAGGGTGTGGAAGTGGAAAAACAAATTGTTGGGCGGATATTTGATGAAGCCGTAACCGTTTTTCAGTGACAGGATTGAAGCTGTGCGCTCAATTCCATCGCCTTCCAGTTCAACAAAATCATCGTTATCGAACCCCTCAAATTCTTTTTTCTCGGAACGGGGAACAAACAAACCATTGATGGTTGGATTGGTAGCAAAGTCCGGATCTTCGATCAGATCGTGCATAGCAACCGGATAGGTTACTTCGCGCAACAGATCCTGCGAAGTGCGGGTCATTTTCTGCTGACCGAAATCATCAACAAATTCAAAGTCCCAGCTTACCAGCATAACTTTTGTTCCCAGTGCGTTCACTTTGCGTACAAGCGGCACATAGTCGCCATCGCTGGCAATAAGCACCATAATGTCGAAGTGACGCGCAATGTTCAGATCAAATGCCTCGAGTGCGAGCCACACATCAATACCTTTTTCCATTTTGACGCCCTGAACGGTGCGTACCGGAAAGTAATGCGTGGTAATGCCTTCTGACATAAGAATGTCGTCGAACAAACGGTCAAAGTACAGCTGATTGCCTTTCATGCTGGCTTCTTTGGCGCCCGGACGACTGCGGAAATAATGAGCATCAACGATCTGGCAATACTGCGGATCAATTCCCTCTTCCTGTCCGACATACTGACGGATGAAAGTGTGAAGTCCACTGATGCTGATCCTGCTCTGACGTGAATGCACGTAATTGTAGTAGTTGCTCACATGAAGGAAATAATTTCCGTCGTAGAATACACCTATGCGTGCTAGATTTGTCTTACGATCCTGATTCATAGTATTTATACTTAAATTATTAATTTGGCGTGCAAAGATAAATTATTTCTTATTATTTTTATTCTGTGAAATCTGCAATTAGTCATAAATCCGTTGAATAACACATTTTTAACAGCCAAAAAAAATGATTCAGGTATTGAAAAGCGACATTACCAAATTGAAGGTAGACTGCATTGTAAACGCAGCCAATCGGACCTTGCTGGGTGGCGGCGGAGTTGATGGCGCTATTCATCGTGCGGCCGGACCGGAGCTGCTTGATTATTGCCGCACACTGGGCGGCGCACAAACCGGCGAGGCGAAAATTACCCCGGGATTCAATCTGAATGCCCGCTACGTAATTCATACAGTTGGACCAGTGTGGCATGGCGGACATAATCATGAAGCTGAGTTGTTGCGGAGTTGTTACATCAATTCTCTGCAACTGGCTCTGGATAACGATATACGCACCATTGCCTTTCCATCCGTCAGCACCGGGGTGTATGGTTATCCGTTTGAAGAAGCTGCAAAAGTGGCTGTTAATGCCATTCTTGACTTTGTTGAACAAAAGGCGGAAGCGCCGGATGTGTTTCTGGTGTGCTTTTCTGATTCCGATTTTTACAGTATGCAACAGGTGCTTGATAATGCGCAGCAGCATTGATAAAAGCGCAGGTTATATGTAAATTTTTCTTCCCGAAAATGTACTAAACCCGTAAAAATCGCGTAAGTTTGCTTGTCATTTCCGCTTATGAAGAAAAAGAAAAAAATCATTCTTATTTCGCTGGCTGCCCTTGTACTGATTATTGGTGGAATTCTGGCTTATTTTTATTTCCGGAAAAGTCCGGTTCATCCTTTGTGGAACTATGTTCCGCGCGACGCTGTGTACGTGATTGAAACAGATAAACTCACTGAAGGATGGTCAACCCTGTCGGGCAGCGAAACATGGCGGCATCTGATTACTGATCCCCTGTTTGGCAGTATGCAGAAACGCGCATCTGTTGTTGATTCCATGCTGCATTCAAACGAAGACCTGAGCGAATTGTTCACCGACCGGCCGCTTCTTATCAGTTGTCACATGCTGCCGGATGAGGATTTTGAATTCCTCTTTCTCATCGACATGAAAGAAGGTGGAAAATATTCATTTATTAAAGACTACGCCGATAAAATAGTTGAACGATACGGATATACGGTCAGCCGCGAGGATTACAAGGAAACCAATATTCTGACCTTATCCAGTATTAAAGACAAAAAAGATGTTTTTTATATTTCGGTCATCGATAACGTTTTTATTCTGTCCTATTCAAAAAAGCTGGTGCAGAATTCCATAACGGCTGCTGAAACACCCGGAATATGGCAAAACGACAAGGCTTTCAGAGAAGTTGCCGATGCTACCAACGATGAAAACCTCTTTCGCTTCTACGCCAATTATACTTTTATGGCGCCTTATTTCGGGTATTATATCACCGATGAACAAGGCCTGCTGGGCGATCTGGAATCCCTTTTCCGCTATTCGGCCTTTAATGTTACCATGGATGGGAATCGTCTGAAATTTGACGGCAACACCATTCTGAACGACTCCGCCAGTAGTTTTATGCTCATGATGAGCGAAATTGAAAAAGGCCACGGTGAAGCTTATAAGGTTATTCCTGCCGATGCAGCCATGTACATGTCCATCACTTTTGCCGACTACAGCGAACTGCATGCAAAACTGGAGAAAGAACATGGTGGTTCCGGAATGGACGAAAAGCTGAAAAAAAACCTCTCGAAAATCTCTCAGTACTTTGGTATTGATCTCGAGAAAATGTTTTTCTCGTGGATCGGAAACGAAATTGCACTCGTGAAACTACCTCCTACTCCCAATGCCCGCGAAGACGACATGATTGCCGTGGTTCATACCAAAGATACCAAAGTGGCGCGTGCTGCGCTGGAGCTTCTGACCGGCAGATTAAACATCAAAACACCGCTCGATCTGGGTAAAGCAGAGTATAAGGATGTGAAAATATATTACTTCGGAGTCAGTGGATTTTTTAAAATGTTTTTCGGAAAAATATTTTCGAAACTCGATCAACCCTACTTTATTTTCCTGGACGATTATGTGATTTTCAGTAATTCGCCCAGCTGCCTGATGGATATGATTGACGCCTGGGATGATAAACGGGTGCTGGCCAACGACGAGGCTTTCATGTCGTTCCGGAGCCAGTTTGACGAAGATGCTAATGTGTCGGTGTATCTGCAGGGTCCCTATATTTACAGCCACCTGTATCATTATGCTCAGCCCGATCGGCGCGATGGAATCAAAAAAAGCCGCGATATACTGGCTTCGTTCCGGCGGATTGGTTTTCAGCTGAGCGCTACCAAAAAAGGACTTTTCAAAAACCGCATCATTATGGAACACGAGACCGATGCGCTGTTCAGATCCGAACTCGAAAAAATTGAAAACAACGCCGAAGATTTATATATTGATGAGTTCGATTCGTTGCTGGTAACCGAACTTCCGAAGGAATACGAAGATGGAAAAACATGTTATATCCATTACGAAAACGACACGTCGAAAGAAATTCGGGCCGAAGGCCGCATCATCGATCAGAAGCGCGAAGGCATGTGGCGCTATTATTACGAAAACGGCAATGAATGGGGTACCATCATTTTCAACAACGATAAACCTGAAAAGGGCTTGCTCTATTACGATGATAAAAATGGCAGCAACAAAGCGCAGGTCGATTTTAAAAACGGGAAAATGCATGGCAGCTACCTCGAGTTTTATAAAAACGGGAAGCCCAAAGCCCGGATTGAATTTGTGGATAGCTTAAAATCAGGCCCGGCCTCGTTTTATTACGACTCGGGCAATATTATGATTGAAGGTGAATACAAAGAAGGTATGAAAACCGGCAAATGGCAACACTACACCGAAACCGGCGATCAGCTCGATAAAAAGAAATGGCAGATTAGCCTCGACAGTCTGCAAATGAATAAAAATAAATGAAACAATGTACACTTTTCTGATTGCAATTGTTGCCCTCGTTGTTGGGTATCTGCTGTACGGAATGCTCGTTGAAAAAATTTTTGGTGTTGATCCGTCCATTAAAACACCGGCAAATCGATTAACCGATGGTGTTGATTATGTGCCTATGCACTGGTCAAAGATTTTCCTTATTCAGTTTCTGAATATTGCCGGACTCGGGCCGATTTTTGGCGCTATCGCAGGTGCCATGTGGGGACCTTCGGCTTTTTTGTGGATTGTATTCGGCTCCATTTTCGGCGGTGCGGTTCACGATTTTTTGTCGGGCATGATGAGCGTAAGACTCGATGGCCTCAGCCTGCCCGAAATTATCGGTAAGTTTCTGGGCAAACCGGTCATGCAGTTTATGCGCATTTTCACCGTGCTGCTGATGATTCTGGTTGGCGCTGTTTTTATTATGGGGCCTGCCGGTATTCTTGCCAACCTCACACCCGATGAATTCAGTATTTTCAGCTGGACAACAAGTCTTGATCTGACCTTCTGGGCCATCATTATTTTTGTTTATTATTTTCTGGCCACCATGCTGCCCATCGATAAACTTATTGGCCGCATTTATCCCCTTTTTGGTTTTGCATTGCTTTTTATGGCGGTTGCCATTATCGGAGCCATATTGTTTGGCGGTTATGAAATTCCGGAACTGATCGGAAATCTGAATAACCAGCACATCAAAGGCGATAACATGCCCATTTTTCCGATGATGTTTATATCCATTGCCTGCGGAGCTATTTCGGGATTTCATGCCACACAGAGTCCGCTGATGGCGCGTTGTATTACGAACGAAAAATATGGCCGGCGTGTATTTTATGGTGCCATGATAACTGAAGGTATTCTGGCTCTCATATGGGCTGCGGCCGCCATGGCCTTCTTTGGCGGTGTCGACAGTCTGAATAATACCATGATAGCTCATGATGAAAATGCAGCCTGGGTCGTTAATGAAATAAGTACCTCGCTGCTGGGTCGCTTTGGCGCTGTGCTGGCCATTCTTGGCGTGGTGGCTGCGCCCATTACTTCAGGCGATACCGCTTTTCGCAGCGCCCGCCTCATTGTTGCTGATTTTTTGCACGTAAAGCAAAAAAGTATTTTACATCGCTTGTATATTGCAGTGCCTTTGTTTCTTGGAGGTTTTATTCTGACTCAGGTCGATTTCGGTATTATCTGGCGCTACATGGCCTGGAGCAATCAAACCCTGGCTACGGTCACACTTTGGGCCATCACGGTATATCTGGTACTGGCTCGCCGGGCATGGATTGTTTCATTTATTCCGGCTGCATTCATGACCATGGTGGTGTGTACGTACATTTTCTTTTCGCGCCTCGAAGGCTTTGGGCTCGACTATCAGCTGTCTATCCTCATCGGGGCTTCCATTACAGCTGTTGTACTCATTATTTTCTTTTTCTGGCTGCGCAGACAATACAAAAAAACAAACTAATCATACGCTGTTTACGGAAAGATTTTTTCGGCAAAAAAACTTTTTTTCGTTCAAATGGAAAAACTTTTCTAATTTAGCGACGTTTAAATACTTAAACTGAAAAAAAATGAAGAAATTCATCTTCCTGTTAATGCTTATCCCGCTGGTTATTGGAACTTCGTGCGATAAAACCAGTAATATTGTTGTTTTCAAAAAGAAAATCAAATACAAAGTATCGGGAACTGCAACCGAAATCATGGTTACCTACGTCAACGACCGTGGTGAAACCAAAATGACGGGTATTTCAACAGGAACCATTCCCTGGGAATATGAATTCAGTGTAAAACCCGACTCATACGTTTATCTGCAGGCAGTCAATGCAACCGACACAGGTGACGTGGAAGTGGAAATATTCCAGAAAGATGCCGTGTTGTTTTCCGATAATAACGATCTGCCTTTCGGTGCTGCTACCTGTAGCGGTTATGTAAAATAAGCTCAGAAAGTAATTATTACTTTCGTCCCGCCTGTTTCCGAATCAAAAACACAATTACCGTTCAGCTGATTTTCGGCCAGTAATTTCACCAGCGATAACCCCATGGTGTTGTCAATGTTTCGTATTTGCTCTGCCGGAATACCAGGACCATCGTCTTTAAAAGTCAATACTCTTTTGCCTTTTTCCAGACAAAACGAAACATACACATTGACTCTGTTCTGGCTATTAATGCCATATTGGAAACTATTTGAAATCAATTCCGAAACAATTAATCCAATTGGCACTACATCATCAATGCTGCCCATCATCTTGTCTGCTTCAACCCGGAACGAAACTTTTCCTTCGTAATCAAAATGCTCAATGGCAGTTGTGATAACCGTATTCAGATATTTTTCAATTTCAATTTCCTTGAAATCGATGCTGAAATAAAAATCTTCGTGAGCTGTTGCAATTGCATGAATTTTCTGAATAATATTTTTGAATGTACGCCTTATCTTTTGTTCCTGATAAGGAGCCATGTACATTTTAATCATTGAAAGTACCAGCTGCAGATTGTTTTTCACCCTGTGGTGCACTTCCATAATCAGCTTCTCGCGCTCACGAAGCGCCATTGAAATAATTTCTTCGTGTTTTTTGCGTTCGGTAATATCACGCGCAATACCAAAAACTTCTATGGGTTTACCGTCTTTGTACCTCAAAAAACTGTTGATTTCAAGAATCATTTTTTCTTTGGTACGGGTATAGGCCGTAACCTCGTAGGTAGAATGATTGGACGCATTCGCCAGTTTAAGATGAATCTGCTCTTCGGCCCGCTTCGAGCTGTCGTGCGAAATAAACTCGCTCATGTTTCGGTTTTTCAAATCCTGAAACCTGTATCCAAGCCATTTTTCAGCCACCGGATTTACCGAAGTGAAATTACCTTCAAAATCCATGGTGTAAATCAGGTCGCTGGTATTGTTATAAATATCCAGAAAACGTTCCCTTGTTGCTTCCAGTTCCTGCTCCTTGGCTTTAATTTCAGTAATGTCTTCCGCAATAATCAGGATATACTTCGAACTGCCGGATTGATCGGGAATAATGCTGATTTTAATTCTGAAGCTGTGAAATGTGTTATCAGAACAGGAGAACTGAGATTCAGTAAATACAGGCTTCCCGCTTGCAACAACACTCTTTACAATATCTGAAATGCCAAGCCCGATTGAAGTGGGATTTTTCAGTATGTTTGTTTCTTTATTTGTATTAATGTATGAATGTCCGAAAATATTTAGAAATGAGGGGTTTATTTCAATGATATCTCCTTCAATACTGCAAATCATAAATCCAATGGGCGCATTGTCAAACAACGATCTGAACTTGATTTCGTTATCAACAATGGCTTTTGTTTTTCTCTTCAGCTCGGTTACATCGACAATGGATCCAACCACCCGTTCCTGAGGGGTGTCTTTATCAAAAAGGGTAGCTGTAACAATGGTATTAAAGACTTTTCCATCGGCCATTTTGAGATCCAGATCGTAATTATCGACTCTCCCTTTTGAAGAAATTTCTTTTACATAATCTTCGCGGCGCTTAGGATCGACATACAAAGCCAGAATATTGGTGCCAATCAGATCCGAAGATTTTAACTGCGTATAATGATACACCGACGGACTGATTTCGAGTATGGTGCCATCGAGTTTTATTTCGAAATAAACGTCCTGAATATGGTTGAAAATACGCTGATATTTTTTTTCATTTTCTTTCACTGTCTCCAGTATCCGCAATTCTGCCTTTCGCGAGTGCAGAATAAAAATAAAAAATGAACTTGTTTGATCGATTGCTTTGACCGGAACAATTCTTCCGCGCGCATACTCTGAAAGTAATGGTATTTCTCCGCACACATTCTCGGAAACATCCATCGATACTTCGCAGCCTTGTTTGAGCAGTTCAACTTTTTTGATTCCCAGAACCTTTGCAAAACCGGGATCGAACAAATGCGGAGATTGACAGAATTTGAACAACGAATTGAATGAATTGTTTGCTTTAATCAAATGTCCATCACTCGAAAAAAGTCCGAATGCCATGTCTGTCGCGTCAAATACCGAAGTCAGCTGACGGTTCAGATAATCGCTCCGCTGAAAATTGAACAGCATAATGTAGAATTGCCTCGCAAACCGGATCATCCTGTCCAGCTCAATGAATTTCATTTCAGACAAACCATTGCAAACAGCAATCGAAATGGTCGCAATGATTTTTTGTCCGTCACTGATAGGATAACCATAGAAATGATGAAGATTGATGTATTCTTCAACTGAGGCACAAGCATCTTCAGGAATCGTTTTATGTACAAAATGATACAACGATTCTATCTTCAGCAGGCGATTTTCAAACATGGGAGCTAAATCATCCAGACTGTTTTTCATGGCCAGCTTCAATTGGCCTGATTCTGTCAGCTGTCCGACTTTTCCGAGTAAATCCGGACCGCCTGCCATTGACACAGTGTGAAACTCAGTGTTTTCATTGTTGCAGAGCGAAATAACGGTAATGGCATCCTGCTGCCCTATAACCGAATACAGAAAACCTGATAAAAAATCAGAAAAGCTTTGAATATCTTTAATTGACGAAAATCCTTCCAGCAACTCCGAAAACTGATCATGATGCTTTTGGCCAAATTGCCTGAGCTGCAATACATCCAGATACTCTAAGACTTTTTTTGCCGAAACATGATTGTCCCCGGCACTCTCAAGAAATTTGTAAATATCATCTATCTTCGAATTCATAAAACAATATTTTATTATCTTTGAAAAACCTTTGATGGATGAAAACCATAAAGGTAAATTTCTAATAACTGCAAAATGTCAATTATTTTAAAAAACGCCAATTTTTTCGACTTTCGCCAAAATAAAATACTGTTTACCAACGTGTTGGTTGAAGAAGGTCCGAAAGGAAAAATTTCAACCAGTGCCGATGTAAACGATTTGCTTGATAATCAAACCGATGTAAGAATTATCGATTGCTTTGGCAAACTTGTCATGCATTCCTTTGTCAATGCTCATCATCATAGCTATGTGAGTCTAACCCGCACGCACAAGCTAACCAACACCGATGATTTTGAATTTCGCCTGAAAACCGGCGCCTGGAAAATAGATCATTTCCTCGATGCCGAAGTGCTCGAAGCATGCGCGCTGTATTCGGCCATGGAAGCCATAAAAAACGGCACCACCTGCGTGATCGAACACCATTCAAGTCAGAACTACATCCGCGGCTCGCTCGAAACCATCGAAAAAGCATTCAAAAAAGTTGGTTTACAAGAAGATGGTGATATTCTAACTTTACCTGAATTCAAAAAAGAAAACATTCCTGATTTTTTAAAATGGTTTCAGAA
>Ga0074193_1002736_pt1 | contig 14991 bp, 17 predicted proteins | sample EPASupsiteHSE605_FD_64523 | JGI IMG/M metagenome (GOLD analysis project Ga0074193, IMG submission 64523) | Bioremediated contaminated groundwater from EPA Superfund site, New Mexico - Sample HSE6-05 | ecosystem: Environmental > Aquatic > Deep subsurface > Groundwater > Contaminated ... | reverse complement strand
TCCCGGTATATCCTGACTCGTCGGACGATAACGTCTTTTCTCAGAAGCATAATGCTAAAAACAAAAAACTCCCGAATTTCCAAGAAATTTCGGGAGCTGCATCGCTCATAAGTTTGCGCCCTGCTACGCCACAGAACGTTCAAATTTAACTTAATTATATCTGTTCTTCAACTAATGTCAAGTATCTCATTACAAAAATATGAATTTTTTGGCGGAATAGGATTGAAAGAAATGGATAGTAAGCTCCTTTTTTTCACTATTTGAATTTCTTGAATGGGCACAAAATGCCGTTTTTTTACTTTAATGACTACAGTTTTGCGTTTAAGTATAAATTTGTGATTATTTCAAAGAAAGGACTTGACACTACAAACAAGAGGGTAATATAATGTACTTGCTTAAATGATTGCGTGATTTGCGATGCAGCAGAAAACCAGTCGTTGCTTGAGCACAAATAATGGATGCGACGAAGTGTCCTGAACAGTATGGTTCAGGATGCTTTTTTGTTTTCTTCATTTAATAATTACCCGTATTTGTTCAGCTATTACGAAATTGCACAATGCGGTTTTGCGCCAGCTGACATTTGCATGCGAAGGAGGGTGCGTATGATTATCTGCCAAGTGATTGGCCATGTGTGGGCGACCAAAAAAGAAGAAGGATTGACCGGCTTTAAGTTGATGGTGGTTCAGGAGACCGAAACAGCGACCGGTAGCGGCAGTGTTTTTGTCGCGGCCGATGTTGTCTGTGCCGGTATCGGCGATCAGGTGCTAGTTGTCACCGGTAGCACAGCGCGCAAGGCGCTAGGTTCCGACAACTGCCCAGTCGACGCAACGATCGTCGGCATCATTGATTCCCTTGAGATCGACCGGGAGAAAGCGAGCATGAGAACATGAGTATCATTGATCAGATTTTTCAGGCAGGTGTTGTAGGCTGTGGCGGCGCCGGATTTCCGACCCATGTCAAGTACAAGGGTCAGATCGAGCAACTCATTATAAATGGTGCCGAGTGTGAGCCGCTCCTGCGCACTGACCGCTACTTGATGCGAACAAAAGCGGCGGAGCTTGTTGAAACGATCGCTGCGCTTAAGTCCGAACTGAACATCGAAAAATGCACCATAGGCCTCAAGGAAGGGTATACGGACGAGATCAAGGCGCTTTGCGCCGCAATCGAAAGCACCGGCGCACCCGTTGAGTTGCATCTGATGACTAGCTTCTATCCTGCCGGCGACGAGCAGACGCTGGTTTACGAGGTCACCGGCCGCGTAGTTCCGCCAGCGGGCATTCCGATGGACGTAGGTTGCGTCGTTTCAAATGTCGCGACCGTGCTCGCCGTTTCGGACGCGCGGAAAGACATTCCCTTCACGCACAAGTTCCTCACAGTAACAGGCGAGGTGAAAAACCCGACCATCCTGCGCGTTCCACTCGGAACGCCACTTACGGAATGCATTGGGCTAGCCGGCGGGTCAAAGCTTTCAGACTACGCGGTGCTTTTGGGCGGCCCCATGATGGGAAAAGTCATTACCCGCGAGGAGGCGGAGAACCGGACCGTTATCAAGACTATGTCCGGCATCGTCCTTTTACCCAAGGAGAGTGTTGTCATCCTGCGAACCGAGACGCCCGTTGAACGTATGGTGAACCGTGCCCGGGCATCCTGCATCCGGTGTAGCCAGTGCACAGACCTCTGCCCGCGTCACCTACTTGGTCACCCCATCGAGCCGCACCGCATCATGCGAAGGCTCGCACTTGAGGGAAGTCTGGAAGCCATCCCATCGGATGACCCGGTCTTAAAAAGCGCGCTACTTTGCTGCGAATGCGGTGTTTGCGAGGTTATCGCCTGCCCGATGGGACTACAGCCGCGACGCATAAATTCCGAGATCAAAAAGCGCCTTGGTGCTGAAAAGATTCGCTACCCCAAGGGCGAGGGCCAGACGGACGTTCACGAATTTCGGGACGACCGCCGCACCGCCACCTCCCGCGCCGTCGCGCGTTCGGACGTTCAGGAATACCAGTCCTATAAAATCACGAGCTTCCTCGAAGCGGATCCGCAGAGCGTATGTCTGCCGCTGAGCCAGCACATCGGCGCGCCGTGCGAGCCTGTCGTTCAGACCGGCGACTTTGTTGCCGAGGGGCAGCTCATTGCAGCCTGCCCGGAGGGCAAGCTCGGCACGAACCTGCATGCGAGCATAAGCGGCACCGTCACAGTAGACGGCAATGCGATTAAGATCACCCGCTGAGACGGAGAAAAGGAGTTTTGAATAATGGTTAACGCGATTGGCTTTATCGAGCTTTCCAGCATCGCAAAGGGCGTGGAAGCGTCCGATGCCATACTTAAGGCTGCAGAATCGGAGCTCATCTATTCCAAGGCCACCTGCCCCGGCAAGTACACCGTCCTTTTCAAGGGCGATGTCGCCGCAGTAAAGGCCTCTCTCGATGCGGGCATCGCAATCGGCGGCCCACTCGTTATCGACTCCGTCGTCATCCCACGCGTGCATCCGCAGGTCATCCGAGCCATCGGCTTGGGTGCTGTACCGGATCACTGCAACGCCGTCGGCGTCATGGAGTTTTTCAGCATCACGGCAGCTGTTTACGCGGCCGATGCGGCGGTCAAGGCCGCCGAGGTAGAGCTCATCGACGTGCGTCTCGGTACGGGCATCGGCGGCAAGTCCTTTGCGATCGTAACAGGTGAGGTGTCCGCTGTGAAGGAGGCTATTGACGCCGGCGTCAAGACCGGCAGCGAAAAGGGCCTTCTCGTTGCGGATGTTGTTATTCCGAACCCGCGCCCCGAGGTCTTTACCTCGCTTCTGTGATTCACACGATCCCCGGACGGGACGGCGGATCGCGCGGAGGAACGGCCAGCCGAGACATAATAGAACGCTGGCCTTCTTTCTGAGCATGCTCACCGGAATTTTTTTGAGCATCCGTCTTGACACAGTTAAGCATTTCTGATAAAATCATAAAAGATAGAGAATACAATATTCAACAAAATCAGCGAAAACCAGCTTTGAAGTTCAGACGCCGTTAGTCTTGCTCCTCAGCGGTGAAAGCAAGTATGCAAGAGCGAAGTAGCTCCTGAATTCTTCGAATTTAGGGGCATTTTGTTTTTTCATTGTAAGAGGGGGAGTATTTCCTTGAAAGAATTTGAAGGAAAAGAACGGATTATACAGGAATTCGTACCCGGCAAGCAGGTAACGCTTGCGCACGTGATTGCGAGCCCTGTGACCGATCTTTATAAAAAAATGGGCCTAATCGACGGCAAGGGTGCCATCGGTATTTTCACGATAACGCCGAGCGAAGCCGCCATAATTGCGGCGGATGTTGCCTCTAAGGCTGCCGATATCACGATCGGCTTTGTAGACCGCTTCAACGGCTCACTTGTCATCAGCGGCGACGTCGCTGCGGTCGAAGCGGCATTGAACGACGTTATGCGCATTCTGTGTGAAGTGATGGGCTTTGCCTCTGCCCCAATCACGAAGACTTGAGCCTATGGAAGAAAAAAGAAAGCGCCCCATCCTCATCGGAAAGACATCTGTTGGAAAGACTACACTCTGTCAATGTATCAATCATGAGGCTTTGAGATATCATAAGACTCAGACGATCCAGTTAGTAGACGACCATTTGATTGATACCCCGGGCGAATATTTGGAGCGCCGGTCCTTCTGGGGAGCGCTTCTTGTGACCGCCGCGGACGCGGATGTCATCATTCTCGTCCAGGCCGCTAACGATGACATGTCGATGTTCCCGCCTGGCTATGCGGGACAGTTCCCAAAGCCGGTAGTGGGCGTCGTTACAAAATGCGATCTTGCTTCCGCAAAACAGATCGAAAACGCAAAGCAATACTTGGAAATTGCCGGTGTAAAAAACATCTTCCCCATCAGTAGTATGACAAGAGAAGGTGTAGAAGAACTTATAGAGTATCTAGACATTCTCTGACGTAAGAGGAGGTCAGTATGGAAAACAAAGAAATAGACAGCCGGACGACCGTAATCATTGCCGATGACGAGCCGATTACCAGAATGGATATCAAGGAGATATTTATCTCCCACGGCTACAATGTGGTTGCAGAGGCATCGGATGGCTTCGATGCAGTTGAAAGCTGCAAGAAGTACCATCCCGACCTTGTCTTGCTGGATGTGAAAATGCCTTTGGCGGACGGTCTGTCAGCAGCTAAGATCATCAGCGAGGATCACCTTGCGGACACCATCATCATGATCACGGCATACAGCGACAAGGAATTCGTTGAACAGGCAAAGATCAGTTGCGTTTCCGGCTATATCGTCAAGCCTATCGATGAAAAGTCGCTCATCCCGAGTGTTGAAGTTGCAGTTGCACGAAACCGCGAAATCAACAAGTTGCGCAAGAACATTGCCGAGATGTCGGAGCGGCTCGAAAACCGCACCGTCATCGAAAAGGCGAAGGGTCTCATCATGCAGGAACAGAGCAAGACAGAACAGGAAGCCTACGACTATATACGGGAACTTAGCCACATGAAGAACATTTCAATGCGCAGAGTATCCGAAATTATCCTTGCAAGGGCGGGAATGTGAGCATGGCAGTGTCGATCATTAAACAGCTGTGCCGGAAATATACCGACCTGAACGACGCGGATATAGCGATTATCGAAACGATGAGCCGCTTTCTCCAACCTTTCGCGAATCTTGTAGACGCTGATATATTCATTGACTGTCCTGGACGTGACGGAGATGCCATCGTTGTCGCGGAAGCAAAACCCTCTGACGTTCCGTCATCCTATAAAAAGACTGTCGTCGGCATGCTTGCAAAGCAGGAAAACGAACCGGCTGTGGCCCGTACCTTCCGTCTGGGTGTCGGCACAAAGGAAATGAAGGCCATCACGCAGGAAAACGGAATGACCATCCAAACGGTGGAGGCCATTTGCAACGGGGCCAAAATCATCGGTGTTCTGATTCAAGAAAAACGCTTCGATGAACAGCGGGAGCTCAGCGACCGCATCCACTTTTCCCAACAGAGCGACGAGCGCATCGTCGTGGCGCTCACACATATGGCTTCCGAGGGCAATTGGCTCACGGAGTGCATTGACGAAGCAATCGTCATGGTGAACCACGAGGGCATCGTGAGTTTCCGAAACACCCTTGCAAAAGAGCTTTATCGGACGCTTGGCTACGTTGAGGACGTTCTCGGTCAGCCGTACAAAAACGTTCGGCTGGTCGAAGACTTAAGCGACACGGTCCGCGAGATGAACGGATTCACCGTTAAGCAGGCGACCGTCAGCGGACGGGTACTCACACTTCGCCGCGTCCCGCTGAACACAGCGGATATGGCTTTCGCAATCGTTATTCAGGACGAGACATGGCGCTGGGAACAGGAGCAAGCGCTCATCCTAAAGTCTGTGGCAATCAAAGAGATGCACCACCGCGTGAAAAACAATCTTCAGACGATTGCAAGCCTCCTGCGCCTCCAGATGCGGCGCACGGACAACGCCGATACCAAGCAAGTCCTTGGCGAGAGCATGAACCGCATTCTCTCAATCGCCAGCACCCATGAGGTCCTCTCCAAGAGCGGCGTGGATGAGGTTATGATTGGCGCTGTCATCAGCAACATCAGGAGCAATACGCTCCGTTACTTTGAAAGCCCCCGACGCGTTGACATTTCCATCGAAGGGGATGACTTCTCAGTCGATTCAGATATCGCGACCTCCATTGCGATGGTCGTGAACGAGCTTTTGCAGAATTCTTTCAAATATGCCTTTGCTGACCGCAGTGAAGGACTTGTGCGCATCATCGTGACGCACGGGGACCTGTACTCCAGAATTCTCGTGCTTGACGATGGTATCGGCTTCGATCTAAGCAAGACCGACCAGAACTCGCTCGGACTCTCCATTGTGCAGACGCTGGTAAAGGACAAGCTCAAAGGCAATCTCGAGATTGAATCCGGTCCAGAGGGCACAAGTACGGTATTTACATTTCGAAACAAACTTATGTGAGTGAAAGTATAACAAAAACCTTTTGCGCGGCGTAGTGCGGAAGGAACACTAAACGGTGCGACGCAGCCCGGATGCAGAGGATATCTCTGCGCTCGGGCGCTTTTTTTCGCAAACATTTTCTCACAAATCTCGCAGAAAAGCGGGTGTAAAACCTTATGCATGAAGTAATCTTATCTGTCGGAATCGACATCGGGACCTCCACAACGCAGCTTATTTTTAGCCAGCTTACAATTGAAAACAGAGCCAGTAGCTACACGGTGCCCCGAATTGATATTGTCGACAAGCAGGTAGTCTATCGTAGCAAGATTTATTTCACGCCCCTGCGTTCTTCAACAGAGATCGACACCGAGGCGGTTAAGCGCATCATATACGACGAGTACAAGGCTGCCGGCAAAAAACCGGAGGACGTTCGCACTGGCGCCGTCATTATAACCGGCGAAACGGCACGAAAGCAGAACGCGAACGAAGTTTTGGAAGCACTTTCAGATTTTGCAGGCGAGTTCGTCGTGGCGACGGCAGGACCAGACCTTGAATCCGTTCTCGCAGCTCGTGGCGCCGGCGCAGACAAGTTTTCAATCGATAAGCGCACTGTCGTTGCAAACATTGATGTCGGCGGCGGTACGAGCAATATCGCAATATATCAGAAGGGTGTACTTTGCGGTACGTCGTGTCTCGATATCGGCGGACGGCTTATAAAGATTGAAAACGGCAAGATCGTTTATATATACACGAAGATACAAAAGCTCATCAAAGATCACAATATTCCAATTTCAGTCGGGGAACGGGCGGATGAGGCAGTACTCATGAGTATCTGCCGTATCATGGCGGCGCAGCTCGCCGAGGCCCTGTATCTTCGTGAGCCCGACCTGGAACACGGCGGGCTATATACGAACAACGGAAAACCGCTTCCCCGGGAACCAGCCGTTAGGGCCGTGACCTTTTCGGGTGGCGTAGCCGACTGTATCTACCAGGACCTCGACGGAGAGCCCTACCGGTTCGGAGATATCGGCATCCTGCTTGGCAGGGCAATAAAAGAAGACCCGGACTTTAGAAAAATCGAGACCTACAAAGCAACGGAAACGATCCGGGCAACGGTGGTCGGCGCCGGCGTCCACACCACCGAAGTCAGCGGTAGTACGATCCACTATGAGCGCAATCTGCTCCCGCTGAAAAACATCCCCATTCTTAAGGTGCCACAGGAGGATGAAGCGTCGCTGGAGACGCTAACAGACTCTATAAAAAAGCAGATGCCGCTTTATAAGCCTGAAGGGAAGGCGGAGCAGATCGCGATTGCGCTGAACGGCGAAGCGTACAGTAGCTTTGTGGACGTCCAGGCACTGGCGAAGGCAATCTTGCAAGGTGCAGAGGAGTTGATAGAAAGCAAGTATCCCCTGATCATTATCGTGGAAAACGATATTGGTAAAGTGTTGGGCAACGCCCTGAACGTGATGCTGGACTTCAAAAAAGAGGTCGTCTGCATCGACGGCATCCGGACGATGAGCGGCGACTACATCGATATCGGTGAACCAGTGGCAGGCGGTCAGGTTCTGCCAGTCGTGATTAAAACGCTCATTTTTAATTCCTGAAACCCGAAAATATGAAATGAAGGTGAACAAGCTTGATTCTGAAAACAAAATTGTTTGGACACACATATGAGTTCAAAGACGTATGTGAAGTAATGGCCAAGGCAAACGAAGAAAAATCTGGAGACAAGTTGGCAGGTATAGCTGCAGAGTCATCTGAGGAGAGAGTGGCCGCGAAGGTGGTGCTTTCCAATCTGACGCTCAACGACCTGCGCAACAGCCCCGCCGTTCCGTATGAGGACGACGAGGTTACCCGCATCATCCAGGACGACGTGAACGAGACTATCTTTAACGAATTCAAAAACATGACCATGGCTGAATTCCGCGAGTGGCTCCTTGACATAAACACGACCACCGGGATGATTCGCCACGCCTCTCGCGGTATCACTTCCGAGATTGTCGCCGGCGTGTGCAAGCTAATGAGCAACCTCGACCTCATCTATGGCGCCAAGAAGATCATTGTTTCCGCACACTGCAACACAACGGTCGGCCTGCCCGGTACATTCTCCTCCCGCCTCCAGCCGAACCACACGACCGACGACCCGAAAGGTATCATGGCTTCCCTCATGGAAGGCCTGTCCTTCGGTTGCGGCGACGCCGTCATCGGCATCAACCCAGTCGACGACTCGCTTGAAAGTGTTGCACGCCTCCTGAAGATGGTGGACGAGTTCAAGCGCAAGTGGGAAGTTCCGACTCAGATCAGTGTTCTCGCACATGTCACAACCCAGACCGCTGCAGCCGACAAGCTCGGTGCGCCGATGGACCTCATGTTCCAGTCCATCGCCGGCAGCCAGAAGGGCAACGAGGCTTTCGGCCTCACTGCCAAGATGTTGGAGGAAGGCCGCTCCATGATGCTCTCCCGCGGTACCTGCACAGGCCCGAACGTCATGTACTTTGAGACCGGACAAGGCTCCGAGCTCTCCTCCGAAGCTCACAATGGCTGGGACCAGGTCACAATGGAAGCCCGTTGCTACGGCTTTGCAAGGCGCTATGAGCCATTCCTTGTCAACACGGTCGTCGGTTTCATCGGCCCGGAATACCTATATGATTCCAAGCAGGTCACCCGCGCTGGCCTTGAAGACCACTTCATGGGCAAGCTGACCGGTATCTCGATGGGTTGCGACGCCTGCTACACGAATCATATGAAGGCAGATCAGAACGACATTGAAAACCTTGCGACGCTCCTCGTAGCTGCCGGCTGCAACTATATCATGGGCGTTCCTGAGGGAGACGACTGCATGCTGATGTATCAGTGCACAGGCTACCATGAGGCGGCTTCGCTGCGCGAGATATTTGGACTGCGTCCGACAGCAGAATTCGATGTCTGGATGGAGAAAATGGGCTTCTCCGAAAACGGCAAGCTGACGGCTAAAGCCGGAGATGCTTCCGTGTTCATGAGTAAATAAGAAGGGAGGCATAATGAATATGGATGAAAAAGATTTGAAGAAGATTATTGAACAGGTCCTGTCAGAGATGCATGTCGACGCTGCGGCGGCTTCTGCTGTAGCGGCTGCTGTCTCATCCGCAGTTCCAAACGGCAGTGCGCCGGTGGTTGAGGATGGCTGCCTGCCGGATATTACCGAGATCGACATCCGCAAGCAGTATCTCGTAGAAAACCCCGAGAACGGTGAGAAATACGCCGAGCTCAAAGCCAACGCACCGTGCCGTCTCGGCATCGGTAAGGCTGGCGCGCGCTACAAGACTCTTCCGCAGCTCGAGTTCCGCGCTGCCCACTCCGCAGCACAGGACGCCGTCTTTAAGGATGTCGACCCTGAAATTATTAAAAAGCTCGGTCTTATGACCGTCCAGACTCAGTGCGACAACAAAGACGGATATCTGACTCGCCCTGACCTCGGACGTAAGCTCTCCGAAGAGGGCGTCGAGCTCATCAAGGAAAAGTGCAAGAAAAAACCTACCGTTCAGGTCTATGTGTCGGACGGCCTTTCCTCCGCTGCCGTCGCCGCGAATATCCCAGACCTTCTGCCTGCCATCATGCAGGGTCTGCAGAGCTACAAAATAGATGTAGGTACCCCATTCTTCGTGAAATACGGGCGCGTCGCCGTCATGGATGAGATTTCCGAGATTACCGGTGCAGAAGTCACCTGTACGCTCATCGGAGAGCGCCCGGGCCTAATCACCGCCGAGTCCATGTCCGCATATATCGTCTACAAGGCGACCATCGGAATGCCAGAAGCCCGCCGTACCGTTATTTCAAACATCCACAGAGCAGGCACTAACCCCGCTGAGGCCGGCGCGCATATTGCCGAGATCATCAAGATCATGCTCGACAAAAAAGTCAGCGGAACAGAATTGAAGCTATAAAAAAAGCAGGGAGGTAAACCATGAAAAGAGATCCTATTCCCGCACGTGTACTGGCTACTCGCCTGATCCCGAACGTCGCTCCCGATCTGGCAAAGGAGCTCAATTTAACTCCGGATCAGAAGTCTTTGGCACTTATTTCGGTGGACTGCGATGATGTCACTTATACAGCACTTGATGAAGCCACAAAGAAGGCAGATTGCAAGGTCGTTTACGCAAAGAGCATGTATGCAGGCGCAGCCAACGCGAACACTCTGCTCGCGGGCGAGATCATCGGCATCCTCGCGGCTCCTAATCCGGCGGAAGCCAAGGCTGGTCTCGATGCCTGTATTGATATGATCGAAAACGTTTGCCATTTCGTCTCCGCAAACGAAACAGACGACATTTGCTACTACGCGCACTGCATTTCCCGCACCGGCTCCTATCTGTCCGAGAGCTGCGGTATTCCAGAAGGCGAAGCGATTGCTTATCTCATCGCACCTCCGCTTGAAGCTGTTTACGGCATCGATGCGGCGCTCAAAGCAGCCGATGTCAGAATGTGTGTTCTTTATGCGCCCCCATCCGAGACGAACTTCGGCGGCGCGCTGTTGACCGGTACACAATCTGCCTGTAAGTCCGCCTGTGATGCCTTCGGCGCAGCCGTGGAATCGATTGCGGATCAGCACAAGATTTGATGAACGAGCGTCAACCGGCGCTTTGCCGGAAGACGTAAACGGAGGTACTTATGTTAGCTTTAGGAATGATTGAGACAAGGGGACTTGTGGCTTCCATTGAAGCTGCGGATGCCATGGTAAAGGCAGCAAACGTCGACCTCCAGTGCAAAGAGCACGTGGGCGGCGGCCTTGTGACCGTGATGGTCCGCGGCGATGTCGGAGCTGTTAAAGCGGCTGTCGACGCGGGAGCTGCTGCCGCAGAGCGAGTAGGCGAGCTAATCTCTGTGCATGTAATCCCACGTCCACACCCGGAGGTAGAGTACATTCTTTCCGGGCGCGACCCCGAGCCACCCACCTCTCCGCCGGAATCCTCCGCACCAAAATCTACTCCGCCTGAACCTCCCGCGCTACCGAAGCCCGAATCCGAGCCCGTTTCCGCCCCCACACAGGAGCGGAAAGCCCCAGAGAAGAAGGTAAAGACCCCGGCTAACGGCAGTAAAGGCAACACTAAGGTATCGGATGATTTGGACTCCATGAAGGTAGTCGAACTGAGAAGCCTTGCTAGAGACCTCGGCCTCACTTCGATGACCAGAAAAGAGATCCGCTTCGCACAGAAGGATCAGTTGGTCGAAGCCATTCGCGACTTTAGAAAGGTTCAGTGAGAAGAGAAACACATAGAGATATAGGAGAGATTAGCAATGCAAATATACGATAAAGATTTATTGTCCATTCAGGAGGTTCGCGCGCTCGTTAGTTCCGCAAAAAAGGCACAGAAAGAGCTAGCTCAGATGGCTCAGGAGCAGGTGGACCAAATTGTTAAGGCCATTGCCGAAGCAGGTATACGTAACGCAAAGCGCCTTGCGGTCATGGCCTATGAGGACACCGGTTTTGGCACGGTAGAAGATAAGATCATGAAAAACATCTTTGCCAGTCATGGTGTTTATGAGTACATTAAGGATATGCAGACTGTCGGCGAGCTCCGCCGCGATGAAGAAAAAAAGATACGCGTCATCGCGGTTCCTGTAGGAATCATTGCGGGTCTAATTCCGTCCACAAACCCGACCTCCACGGCCCTTTACAAAGCGGAGATCGCAGTCAAGGCCGGAAACGCTATCGTCTTCTCCCCGCACCCGAGCGCCGTGCGCTGCATCATGGAGACCGTCAAGATTATCCGCACGGCCATCAGCGAGGCTGGTGGTAACGAGGACCTTGTCTCCTGCATCACAATCCCCACAATCGAGGCCACGGACACGCTTATGCGCCATGGCGACGTGAACCTCATCCTCGCAACCGGCGGCTCTGCCATGGTGCGCGCGGCCTATCAGTCCGGCACGCCGGCCATTGGCGTTGGCCCCGGCAACGGTCCTGCCTATATCGACAAGACCTGCGACCTGCCGCTTGCAGTCAAGCGCATCATGGATTCCAAGACCTTCGACAACGGCCTTATCTGCGCCTCCGAACAGAGCGTTATCTGCGACGAGGACATGGCAGCTTCAGTTCAGGCTGAAATGGAGAAGCAGGGCGCATACTTCCTTTCGGAAGCAGAAGGTAAAAAGCTCGGGGCATTCATTCTTCGTGCCAACGGCACAATGAACCCCGCCATCGTCGGACATAGTGTTAAAAAGATTTGCGAACTCTCTGGTCTTGACACTGTTCCCGCCGGCACACGAGTTCTTGTCGCACATGAAAACGGCGTAGGACGCGGTCACCCCTATTCCAACGAAAAGCTGGCACCGATCCTCGCTTTCTTCACGTCAAAGGACTACAAGGATGCCTGTGAAAAGACGGTCGAACTCCTTAATTACGAGGGGGCCGGCCACACCTTTTCCATGCACACGAAAAATGACGAACTTGTCCAGTACTTCGCACAACGCGTTCCAGCGTCCAGAATCAACGTTAATACCCCCAGCTCGCTCGGCGGTATCGGTTGCACGACCGGCCTGGCTCCCGCGCTCACGCTCGGCTGCGGCGCTGTTGGCGGCTCGGCCACATCGGAGAACGTCAGCCCCATGTTGCTTTTGAATCAGCGCTATGTCGCCTACGGACTCAAAGAAATAGAAGAAGTCCGCAAGGAGGTAGCAAGCTGCACGGATGGCATCTGTCAGGCGTCGAGCACGTCCTGCGGCTCGGTCTCCGCAGACCAGGTTGAAGACATCGTCAAGCAGGTACTCGCAAAGTTAAAATCATTTTGATAGCGTAAAATATTAAAGGAGGACTAACACTATGTCAAATATCACTGAAGCACTCGGTATGATCGAAACCAAGGGCCTTGTCTCTTCCGTTGAAGCGGCCGATGCCATGGTTAAGGCAGCAAACGTTCACCTCATCGGTAAGGTCCATGTAGGCGGCGGCCTTGTGACCGTCATGGTTCGTGGCGACGTTGGCGCTGTCAAAGCGGCGACAGACGCTGGCGCGGCTGCTGCCGAGCGCGTGGGCGAGCTCATCTCCGTGCACGTCATCCCGCGTCCACACGAAGAGGTCGAGTACATTCTCCCGACTCTTGAAAAGAATAAAAGCAGCATCGACTGATCCACTTTCATTAATGTAAAGGAGTTTATTACTATGGCTAAAATTTCTGGACCCACTCAGGCACTCGGCATGATCGAGACCAAGGGCCTCGTCGCCTCCGTTGAAGCGGCAGATGCAATGGTCAAAGCTGCGAACGTCTCTCTTATCGGCAAGGTCCACGTCGGCGGCGGCCTCGTGACCGTCATGGTACGCGGCGATGTCGGCGCTGTCAAGGCGGCGACAGACGCAGGTGCAGCTGCGGCTGAACGCGTGGGCGAGCTCATCTCCGTACATGTCATCCCGCGTCCGCATGAGGAAGTCGAATACATCCTTCCCTCTCTTGAGAAGTAAATGAGGACGTAGTTCGGCCAATACCGATCAAAAGAGGTGGAGCGTTTGAAAGCAATTACAGAAGAACAGCTCAGAATAGAACTGCGTAACACGCAGCCCGACATCTACTATATCCCGGAAGGAAAGCTTCTGACCCCTGCTGCCCGCGAGTATTTGCAGCAGCGCAAAATAAAGATCGGTGACGAGATACGAAGCAACGCCGTTCCACAGTTGCAGACGCCCCGAAGTGAGACGGCGCCTGCAACTGCGGCGGACGGATCCGTGTCAGCCGCTATGAAGCCGAAGTATGTCGACTATGATTCTGGCGCGTTATACTTTGAAAAGCCGGAGTACATGACGCAGTTTGTCGGCAACAAGCTCGTGGCAAAGGATCACCCGCGCATTCTGTTTCGCGGCAAGCTCGATTCTCTGCAGGCGCTAGTCACGATTGACCAGGCCATCATTGCTGAAGATCATGGCAGTAAGAAGCTGTTGGACGAGCTTCAGGACATTCTCGGCCTTCTGCGCGAATTAATGCGCTGCGAGGTGCTGGACGAGCCCTTCACGAAGGAGACTATTATTGGCTTCACGCACGAGGAGATCCGGGAGCGTTCGCACAATCCTCAGAAGTTTTTCGGGATTAAACAAATGTCCTTGCCGGAATACGGCATGGGACGAGATTACGCGCTTTTGAACCAGCTACGAGCCACCATCCGCGAAGCGGAGGTAACGGCTGTTCAGGCTTTCCACGAGGGCAACCATTACACCAGAAGCGACATCGTCGAGGAACTGAACCGTCTGTCCAGTGCCCTACATGTTATGATGTGCATGTATCTGGCTGGTCAGTATAAGTAAAGGAGAAAAAGCAATGAACGATATCGTGGAAACGGTACTGGACGCCATCCCGAAAGCGGGGCTGGTCGTTGCGGAGGTCTCCGCGCGGCATGTGCATCTCACACAGGAGGACGTAGAGACGCTCTTCGGCAAGGGAACGACCTTGACGCCAAAGCGACCGCTCTCCCAGCCGGGGCAGTTCCTATCCGAAGAGCGCGCAACGCTTATCGGCCCGCATGGCCGTAAGGAGCGCGTCGCGATACTCGGCCCGGTTCGGGCAAAAACACAGATTGAGCTTTCGAAAAGCGATTGCGTGGAGCTTGGCATCAACGCACCGTTGCGTGAATCCGGCGACGTTGAGGGTTCCGGACCGATCGTTATTGAGAGCCCGAAGGGCAAGTTGGAGCTAAAGGAAGGCGTCATCATCGCGCATAACCATATCCATTTGTTGCCCGAAACCGCGCAGACAATGGGTCTGCACGATCAGCAGCGTGTGTGCGTAGAGCTGCTCACTGAGCGTCCCGTCCGTTTTGTAGACGTAATCGTTCGCGTGAGCAAAACCTCCTGCAACCGCATGCACATCGACTTTGACGAGGCGAACGCCGCTCTTGTGAACGGCTTTACTCTCGGACATGTCGTTCGGTAGTTTTAATTCAAAAAGGAGTTTAAGGTATGTTAGATCTTGAGCGTGTGAATTCCCTTATTAGCAAGGTGGAGCAATCCGAATACGAGACCTCCAAGCCAAAGAACAACCGCCTCAAGGTCGGCGTGGATCTGGGTACCGCCTATATCGTTGTGGTAGTCCTTGC
>Ga0074193_1002735_pt1 | contig 15001 bp, 10 predicted proteins | sample EPASupsiteHSE605_FD_64523 | JGI IMG/M metagenome (GOLD analysis project Ga0074193, IMG submission 64523) | Bioremediated contaminated groundwater from EPA Superfund site, New Mexico - Sample HSE6-05 | ecosystem: Environmental > Aquatic > Deep subsurface > Groundwater > Contaminated ... | reverse complement strand
TTCCTTTAAAACTTAGCTTTATAAAATCAATCCTCTCAAAATTAAGAAGCCTTAAAATATCCGAATTATTGATAGTTTCTTCGGATGATATATAAATTCCTTTTGATTCTTGCCCACAAACGAATGTAGCGACAAGAAGTAGAATCAGAGTAAAGAGATATGATTTCATTATAAATGTATATTAAAAATTATTGCTAACGGTTAACTATATGGCAAGTAGGCGTTGCTGGCTTCGTCCCTATCCGCCGACACAAACGCCGATGCAGGGCAGAACGCATGATTTAACAACTAAAACCCCAATGTGTTACATATTATGTTGGCAGCTGGCGTTCTTGTCATAAGTAATGGTATTTCGCTAGTTATCGGCAATATATTATTCAAATTTTGTCTTCTTAAAGTATCTTTCCAATAATTCCATTATCTTTTCTTGATGTTTTTCAGCCAATTCATCATTCCAAAATTCATTACCATAAATTAAGTCTGACTTTAATGAATCATATGAGCCTTTATTTTTCTTATCAATAAATCTGGCTCGTTTGACTTTGTAAGGTTGGTCTCCATATTCTGAATTTATACTTCTCGTAACAAGAACTAAATTACCCATCTTGTCGAGTTGTTTTATACAAACTTTATCTCTAATGTCTCTTGGGTTTTGTGGACCAATATGCTCAATTGAATTTTTAGCAGTTCCTTTATAGTTATTCCAATTAGGTTTTCTCAATTCATCTCTCTCATGCCACAAAATAAAATCTATTTTATAGAACCAATAGTGAGGGAAACTTGTCCCTAATTGTTCGTGTAAAATCGAATAGTCAATGGGATGTTTAGGATAACCATCCATACATTCCCATGTTCTATCGGTTAGCAATTCTTCATCACGATTTGTACAAAAAAGTACATTGTCTAATTTCTTCAACCAATCATATGCATCTTCAAAGCTTGGATGGTCTAAAAGCCGATATAAATAAGGCGTCAACCAATATTGGGTTGTGTTCTGTTGAGAATGGTATAGTAAACCTTGTAAATGTGTCAGACCATTAATTTGTTCTGTAATCTCTCTTCTTAAATAATACACCCAACCTCCCTTTTTTTGATTTTGTTTTCTGATTTTTTTAATCATCAATTCTTCATTATCTTGTTCAATCTCAACCCATTTAATTATGTACTTGTCAAAAACTTCTCTAATATTAAAAAGCAATTCAACGAATTCTTTACAATCTTTTTCAAACTCTTCTATTTCGTCTTGGCTTGTCGGTGGCTTTTTAGGTAAAAAGTATTCATCAAATATTTTTAGTAATTCTTTTTCATTAATTCTTTGAATATCTTTTAACCCTCTCTTGTGCCTAAAAATTCGGAAAGTATGTAATAATAGTTGAGGAAAAGTTAAGATACTTCTCACGTTTTGTAGTTCTTCATCAGTTGTATGAGGATGTAATTCAGGTAAAATTTCATCATCATCTTTTGCCACTTCTTCAACTTTTCGCTTAGCTAATATTTTTTCGAAACTTAATAAATCAGTTTGTTGACTGTTGCTTTTGTCGAATAACGACCTGATTTTTTTTTCATCAAAGGTGCTTGACCATTGATTGTAGGAATCAGCAACTCTTCGAGATGAGCCTATTTCATAGCTTAAAGCACGCTCCAAATAATTTCTAGTATCATTGCAAGCATTCCACAACCCTGAATATTTCCATCTTGCAGAACGACTCTGAATGCCTGCCAATATTCTTGCTTTTAAAATTTCTTCTTGAGATAGTTGTTCTCCTCTATTGTTTAATGTTTCAAAAAGTTTATTTAAATCCGTTTTCTGTGGCACAGTGGTAACAACAAACTTCAAGTTTTCAGCGATATAGTCAGCGAAATGTTTTCTTTCGCTTTCACTCTTAATTTTGGACTGAATCAGTTCTTTCAATCTTCTTCTTGCTAAGTCAATCCTAACCAAGTCTTCAAACTCTCGGCTTTGTTCTGTGGAAAAATCTTGATTACTTGATAATTCAAGGAAATACTTTTCAACTTTAGGTCTAATTGCAAATTGTATCCTTTGTTTGTTTTCTTTATTTCTAAAGTCAATAAGTAAATCGCCTAATTCGTATGCCATTAACCAAAGAGTGGTAAACCTTTGTTGACCATCAACTAAATCAAATAATTCATTATTCCATTTATTCTTAACTAAGATTACACCACCAATATAATACATATCCTTTCTTACAGTACAAGCTGTATGTAGGTCATTAAACAAGGTTTCAACTTGTTCGTCTTCCCAAACATATAAACGTTGATATCGTGGAATATTGAACCGAAATCCCTCAGATATAACCTTGTTTATTGTGTATAATGAAGAAGTTATTTTATCCATTCAATCCGTTTTGTTAATTTATTTTCCTTTAGACCATAATAAGAAATTACTCTATTCTTATACTTATCTCTTACACCGTTGTCTGATTTTAAATTTTCATTTTCATAAATCGCTTTTACTTGATTTTGGCTAGAAATAAAATCAAATACTTCTTCTGGCAGATAGGAGTGTGCAATAACATCTAGTAAGTTGTTATCTGATTGAAGAAGGCTATTTTTAATAGCTTCTTGACGAACATAGTATTTTTCAATGCGAATACTCCCAATAAAGTAGTCAAAGTATTGAAGAGCCTTATCTATATCTAAACTTCCAAATGTATCATAATACATTACTAAGCATAGCTGAATGTAATGCCGTAGGTATTCTGACATATTTGAATTGTATATCTCACTATAAAATCTTCTTACCGTTTGAATACTGTCGTCCTTTATATCGGCCTTGTAAAATAGTTGCTGATGAATTGCATAGTACTTTTGTGTAAATTGAAAGAAGTTTAAGCCTTTATAAAGTGGTTGCCTAATTGTGAATGGTAGTTTATCCGTGACGTCAAAATGAGTTTCATTACTTGCAAGTGGCTTAATTGTATCTCTTTCGCTAATAATAACTTCTGTATATTTTACATTGTCTTTTGCCTTAAACAACCTGTAAGAATTGTTTTTAGATTTTATTGTTTTCTTTTGAAAACAAGAGAGTATTTGGTCTTTGTTTTCAGGAATTATATTTGATTGTCCTTTCCATTGTCTAGAGCGATAAAGAATTTTGTAAAAGAGGTGCAATAATCCTCTTTCTACATTCATTTCGTTCTGGGCTTTAATTGCTGCTTGTTCCCATTGTTCGGCTAATTTTGATTGCAAAGTTTCTGATTCAATTTCTCGAAGATGATATGCTTTGAGATAGTCATCAGCCGCCAAAGATACACCTCTATTGTTTTGAGAATCAAAAAAAGCAAATGATTGGTCTTCTTCATTGCTCACTATGAGTGTAAATACAAGTTTTTCAAAAAAATTGGTTTGCTGTAATGATTTAAGCAACCCAATCTGTTCATTTAACAACTGATAGTTTTCTTTTATGTGGTAAAATGAAATGTGATTGTTGTAGTGAAAATTTTGCCCTTGTTGAACAGTGTCAGTAAGAATATAAGAAATCAGGTTTAGCGTGGTTAGTCGTTGTTGTCCGTCAATGATTTCATAGCAGTTTTCTTGTTTGTTATTGTAAAGCAAAATTCCTCCAATATAATAATCTAAATCTAGTTCAGGTTTGTCAATGAAAAACTCTTTAAGGTCTTCAAGTAATTCTTTTACCTTATCGTTGTCCCATCTGTATGGTCTTTGATAGTCTGGTATTTGAATGTTCTGATACTTTTGGATAAAATCCTTATAATTTATGTTGAGTACTTTTACTTCTGCCATTCTTAATTTTTAATGTTTAATTTTGGGTGTTTTTTTCTTTGTTTATGTGTGTCGGTCTGTGCTCTACGCTTGCTGCCAACGGTAAATTGTATGAGTAGTGGCAGATTGCGTGGCACTTTCCTGTCAAACCGCTACGCAGTTTGAGCGGGCTACAAACCTTGATATTTACTACATTACCTGTCATTACTTATACAAAGTATTAGGTGCTGGGTTTCCTACTATATTAATTCCTTTTTCTTTAAATAGTAAAGGCAATGTCCAACCGTATTTAATGTCAAAGTACATGTTGAAAGACGCAAGCTGGTCTTGAATGAATTGTTGTTGTTCTTGTTCTGTTTTGAACTTCTTCTTACTCAACGATTTTTCATCAATCCAGTTTTGATAATCATCTAATAAATTATCAAACTTATACTTGCCTGATTTTAATTGCTCGTGCATTACAATTAAGGTGTCAATATGGATAATTGTTGGACGTCTTAGATTTTTTATTGATAAACCTGTTTTCTCAATTTTATCTTTTTCCGTGTCAAACCATACATTAATAAGGTTATTTAAACCCAGAATGTCTAATTGCCTATTATGCAGAAGGATAATTGGATAAATCTTTAATGATTTAGGTTTATAAGAACAATCCTCCTTAAATTCATTATTAAGAAGAGTTTTTGCAAAGTTTGCCAATTGTCGAACAGCTTTGGGGGATTCTTTTTTTCCGATTGATTCAAAATACAGTTTTGCTTTAAGAGCTTTCTCATATTGTTCAAAATCGTAGCTTTCTTTAATTTCAGCTTTAATTAAAACATCTTTAGATTCAAATAGAAATACCTTATTCCCATCTCTGAGATAATAATCTGGAGCACCTAGAGTTTTCATTTGTTCTCCAGCGAGTTTAAAGTATTTTTTTGGATAAGTCCTTTCGATAATTTTATAAAGCAAATATTTTTCTGAAAACTCAAAAGTGATTAATTGGCGAAGGTTAATTCGTGATTTTTCCTCAAAAGAATCATTAATCTCTTTTAATAAAAAGTATAACCCATTAAACGTTTTTTCAATTGCAAATAGTGGAGAAATAACACGGTAACTTGATTCTCCTGTTTTGTATAATGGATTTGCTCTAATTGTCAAATAATCAGTCTCATTGTCTTTGTAATCAATATCATTTACAATTAGCTTATCAAGAAATTCAATATTAGATTTATAATTCTCATCCTTATTCACGTTTATTGTAATTGACCCTTCTTTATTAGCTGATATTACAAAAAATGCAATCGGTAATAATTTTTGAAGAAAACCTTTATAGTCAACTACGCTAAACCTATCAAAAAAACTCTTTAAAAGTAATTGCGCTGAATTTTGTTGCTCAAGAAATTCAAATAGAAATATTGCTTTTAAAACCTGACCAATAAAAACTGATTTAAGGTTATAATTTGAAATATCTGAAGTAGGTAATGAAATACCTATTGCTAAGCAAATAAATTGAGGATAGTTTTCAAATTTCTTTGCTGAATCAATAATTAAATTGTCGTTTTTATTTAATTGCTCATTTAATGCAAGATAAATTTTAAACAATAGTATCTCAAACTCTTCATTTTTTATTGCATCAACATTTTGATTGTTAGATAAAACTGACTCAAATAATTTAAGACTGGTTCTTGGATTTAAAATTCCAGTATTATTGGATTTATTTTTATTATACAGATTTATTTTGTCATTAATTTCATATGCAAGTCGATTATTCTCTTTACCAAACCATTTTGAAAGCAAAATTCTATGGTCTTTAGTTAAATCATTGTCGGGATCGAAACTAGTTAAATATGAAGCTGCATCTACCAATAGCTTTTGAGGAATGTCCTCAATTCGTTTTAGATAATCTTCGCTGTTTTCAGTGTCAAAAATCTTTTTAAAATCAATTATTTCTAATGTTGTTATCATTTCTTGTACTGGTGTCTGTTTTTACCTTGCGCCTAACTTGTATATCTACCCACATCTATTCAATACCCCCCCCTCAAGCCGAGGCTTGGAACACATTTATGAGATAATATTGTACTAACCGTTTTTCTCTTTGCTATAAATCAATGGAAGTATGTAACTATTTTCATTACAAAGCGGTATAAAGTTATGGCTATTAATGCTTTTTTACAAATATTTAAGCATCAACTTTTTATTTATTTTGAACTTTTATCGAAGATATTGTTAAGTATGGAGTAAATTGGTAACTGTATAGCCGGCTTTTTAGGATATATAATTACCTTTGCACCCAAATCAAAGCATGCTTAACATGAATTTTCTCATAAGGGGCGCGGTTGAGGGCGATATTACAACAATCTTTGGGTTTATCTGCGAATTAGCTGAATACGAAAAGCTTAGCGACGATGTCACCACTAATGAAGAGATTCTTTACGAAAGTCTGTTTGTGAAGAGGCAGGCCGAAGTTCTGATTGCAGAAGTTGATAGTGTTCCAGTAGGTTTTGCCCTTTTCTTCCACAATTTCTCTACCTTCAAGGGAAGAGCCTGCCTCTATCTGGAAGATCTCTACATAAAACCGGAATACCGCGGAAAAGGTTATGGTAAGGAGATGTTTAAGGCACTGGCAAAAATTGCAGTAGATAGAGCGTGCGACAGATTTGACTGGTCGGTTCTTGACTGGAACACACCATCAATAGAGTTTTACAAGAAAATGGGTGCCAAGGCTATGGATGACTGGACAGTTTACCGACTTACCGGGGATAGTCTAAAGCGCCTTGCCTCAAATTAATATATTAGAAATGAGAATACTGACAATTGCACTAGTTGCACACGACAACAGAAAAAAGGATCTTATCGAGTGGGTTGAATTCAACAAAGGGACACTCGCCAATCATAAACTTGTTTGTACCGGAACCACCGGAAGGATGGTTGAGGCGGCCCTCACCCAGAATCGCAGGAAGGATAATTCCAACATTGACATTACATTACTTAAATCAGGCCCTCTTGGTGGTGACCAGCAGTTGGGAGCAATGATTTGCGAAGGTAAAATTGACATGCTGTTCTTTTTATGGGACCCTATGCAACCGCAGCCTCATGATGTAGACGTAAAGGCCCTCCTTAGAATCTCAAGCCTGTACAACATTCCAACCGCAACAAACCGTTCTACGGCAGACTTTTTAATCTCTTCGCCACTTTTCGAAAGCGACTATACACCAAAAAAGAAAAGCTTCTCGGATTATCTTGGCAGATCTATAGATCTATAATTTCATATAGTTCAGTTTAAACTGAAAAATTGAGGTGTCGCCCCTTTTTCCCTCAATGAACATTGTTTCCGGAGTGTCGTATTTATAGAAGTCGATTGAATCTCCCATACGGCTCTCTGTGTTGAAGTTAATAATCAGGTCAGTTATCCTTATGGTGGTTATCACCTCTTCTTTTATGCAATCCAATGCCCACTCTGTGTATTTTGCATTATTGGTGTGCCTGTTGATATCCACATCGCTGAATGCCACAACCCTGGTTCTTACAAACTCCATCTCCTGTGGAGAAACGAGCCTCTCCGCAGCCTCTTCAATGGCATGTCTGGAGTCGCTGCCTTCTGTATTCTCTCCCATAATGTTCTCCATCCTCTGCAGCCTTCTGGTCCTGGTGTTTATGACAAGCCACGATGAGGTCGCCAGAATAATCTTCTCGTCCAAACTGTCCAAAACCTCAAAATCTCTGAATCCGAACAGTCTGTCTGTACCCTTGTGCCACGTTTCGAGAGATATTTCATCTTTCCATCTTGGTAATTTCAGGAACTTAACGTGAATTCTGGAAAGGACCCAGGCAGTGTCTGTCTGTATGAGGTTGTCATAACCGAAACCAAGAGAGTCGGCATGCAATCCGGCAGCCTCTTGTGCAAAATTCATAAAGGAGTAGAGTTTCAGATTAGCATTAATATCTGTTTCGTAACTCTTTACTTTAAGTGTCTCTTTGAAGCTAATCATTTTGTAAAAAATGTGTTGTAAAATCTGACTGTAAAAGTAGAGATAAAATTGGGATAAAGATTAATTTTAGCTTACCTTTGTATCCCTGTATTACAATCCATAAAAAAATCTATGAGTACCAAGTATGTATTTGTTATGGGAGGAGTTACATCTTCCCTGGGAAAAGGCATTATTGCATCATCTTTAGCTAAATTATTACAGGCTAGGGGATTATCAGTAACTATCCAAAAATTTGATCCCTATATTAATGTTGACCCCGGAACACTCAACCCATATGAACATGGAGAGTGCTTTGTTACCGAAGACGGTGCCGAAACAGATCTTGACCTTGGTCACTACGAAAGATTTCTGAATGTCTTTACATCAAAGGCAAACAATGTAACAACAGGAAAGATTTACCGCACGGTTATTGACAAAGAGCGTCAGGGTGCATACCTTGGTAAAACAGTCCAGATAATACCCCATATTACCGACGAGATTAAGAGGAGAATGATGTTGATAGGGAAATCCGGCAAGTATGATGTAATTGTAACAGAGCTTGGTGGTACCGTAGGTGACATGGAATCTCTGCCGTTTATTGAGGCTGTACGCCAGCTTCAGTGGGAACTCCCGGATGAGGATTGCCTAGTGATACATCTTACACTTGTTCCTTACCTGAATGCAGCCAAGGAGCTTAAGACAAAACCTACACAACACTCGGTGAGAATGCTTCAGCAGAATGGAGTTCACCCCGATGTTATAGTTTGCAGGACAGAACATCCACTGCCTGCCGAAATAAGGAGAAAAGTCGCTCTTTTCTGTAATGTTAGGCCAAATGCGGTTATAGAATCGCTTGATGCAAAAAGCATTTACGAGGTACCTCTCAATATGTACAGAGAAAAACTCGACGAAATAGTACTCAAAAAATTCCAGCTCCCTGCAATAAACAACCTTCCGGACATGGACAAGTGGAACGTCTTTCTGGATAAGCTATATAATCCAAAAGAGGTTGTAGATATAGCCCTTGTTGGAAAATATGTTGAGCTGCAGGATGCCTACAAGTCAATTCTGGAATCGTTCATCCATGCAGGTGCAGAAAATGAATGTAAGGTTAATGTTCATTGTATTCACAGCGAATACATAACAGAGGGAAATGTTGCCGAAAAGCTTAAAGGAATGCATGGAGTTTTAGTAGCTCCGGGTTTTGGAGAGAGGGGAATAGAGGGAAAGATTGTGGCTGTGAAATATGCAAGAGAACAGGAAATTCCATTTTTCGGAATCTGTCTGGGACTTCAGATGGCAGTAATAGAATATGCCCGCAACGTTCTTGGCATGGATGATGCAATGACTACAGAGATAAAGCAAAATGCCAAGTATCCTGTAATTGACCTGATGGAGGACCAGAAAAGCCTTACAATAAAAGGCGGGACAATGAGGCTGGGTGCTTATTCTTGTCAGCTTGAGCCGGGCTCACTTGCTGAAAGTATTTATGGATTGAAAGAGATTACTGAGAGACACAGGCACCGTTACGAGGTAAATGAGGCGTATGTAGAAGATTTGAAGAGAGGGGGCCTTATACCAAGCGGTAGAAATGCAGAAACGGGCTTAGTCGAGATAATGGAGTTGCCAATACATCCATTTTTCATAGGGGTTCAATTCCATCCGGAGCTAAAGAGCACACCGGAGAGACCGCAACCAATTTTTGTAGCTTTTGTAAAAGCCTCAATTAATTATAAAAATGCTCAACACGAGAATTAAATACTTATCTGAACTTATAAATGTTTCTGCCATTTTAATGCTGATGGCAAGTCCCGTATTTGCTCAAAAAAACATGGCAACACAGGTTAAACCAAAAAGTTACAAGGTAAAGGTACTGGAGGTTCTGCCACATGATGTTGGCTCGTATACACAGGGGCTGTTCTTCTATAATCAGCAACTATACGAAAGTACCGGACAAACTAGAGAATCAAAATTCAGGAAGGTCGATATCAAAAAAGGGACAACTCTAAAAAGCATTATTTTCCCCGATGAATATTTTGCTGAGGGTTCTACGGTAATAGGTGACAAACTTTATATTCTCACATGGACCAACAGAGTTGTCTTCGTCTATGATATCAACACATTCAAACCAGTCAAAACGCTGTTCAATCCAAAAGAGGGGTGGGGCCTTACAACAGATGGAAAGATGCTGATTATGAGCGACGGGTCTTCAAATATCTACTTTATAGATCCTTCAAATTTTCAGGAGAAGTCAAAAATAGAGGTAAAGCTAAAGGGGAAGATTGTCGATCAGCTTAATGAGCTGGAGTATATAAACGGTGAGATATGGGCAAACGTCTACTGTACAGATAATATCATGATAATCGACCCTAAAACAGGTGTTGTAAAGGCAACTGTCGATTGCCGGAACCTGCTACCAGCAAAACTCAGAACTGAAAAGACGGATGTGTTGAACGGTATTGCTTACGATCCTTTGAACAAACAAATTTATCTGACAGGCAAATATTGGCCAACAATGTACAGGGTTCAGATTATCAACTAGAATCTGCGAGTTGCCCTTACAATGTGCCTTTTCCCGGGCGGGCCATTAAGCCTGCATACATCAAATCCGGATTCTCTCAAAGCCTGTTTGACTATTCCCTTAGATGAATAAGTGACAAGTATACCGCCTGTTTTTACAGAACTGTAGATCTCTCCGAACACCTCCTTAGTCCATAGTTCCGGCTGACTTCCGGGAGAAAATGCATCAAAATAGACAATGTCATTTATCTGCCCGTCACCCTTGTACAGGAGAATATCGGAATTCATCTTTGTTAAAGTGAAATTCGGCAGAATGTCAACACATTTGTCCCAATCTGCTAACTGTATCATCTCATTGATTTTCCGTATCTCATTCACCTCTTCTGCTGAAAAGAGGTCGGCTTGCGCAAAAATTGATTCAATGTGGTTCAAAGAGTGGAACTCCTCGTCAGTAACAGGATATTTCTCAATTCCGGAGTAATGTATTGTAATGTCTCTGTTCTTAAGGGCAAATATGGCAGAGAGCAGACAGTTTAATCCCGTGCCAAATCCTATTTCCAGTATGGTTATCTCCTTAATTGAAACATTTTCTGTATAGTATTTCAAGCCACAACCTATAAAGATGTAGTTACTCTCTGTCAATGCTCCGTTAACAGAGTGGTAAGATTCATCATATTCCGCTAACCTGAGGGTGTTTGACCCGTCGGCACTCTTAATCAGTTCTCTTTTCATCTTCACAAATTTAGAAGTTTAGATCTATTTTTTTATCTTTGTTCGCTACAATCACGGAGTTTTATTTTAAAGAATATAAAATGTCATTTATTACAAGCCTTTTAAAGAAATTTTTCGGCACAAAAGCAGACAGAGATCTGAAGATAATACAACCATATGTTGATAAAACAATAGAGGCATACAAGAGAATTGATCTGCTTTCGCATGATGACCTCAGGGCCGAGAGCCTTCTGATCAAGAAGAAAATAGCAGAAAAAATAGCTGATGACGAGGCAAGAAAGAGAGAACTCAGAACAAAGCTGGAAGATGTCATGATAGAAGTTGGCGAGAAGGAGGCACTTGCTACCGAAGTTGACAAGCTTACAAAAAAAATTGACGAAGAGATAGAAGAGGTTCTTCTGGAGGTACTTCCGGACGCTTTTGCAATAATGAAGTCGACAGCCAGACGACTCAAGGAAAATAGTGAGATAAGGGTTAAAGCATCCGAAACTGACAGGGACCTTGCTGCAAAAAGAGACTTTGTAACCATTGACGGCGATACGGCTATATGGAAAAACAACTGGATGGCCGGAGGGAACAACATTGTATGGGACATGGTTCACTACGATGTGCAGCTGATAGGAGGGGTTGCCCTTCATCAGGGAAAAATTGCTGAAATGGCAACAGGTGAGGGAAAAACCCTCGTTGCAACACTGCCTGTTTTCCTCAATGCCCTTGCAGGAAAAGGAGTTCACATTGTTACAGTTAATGATTATCTTTCTAAACGTGACTCCGAATGGATGGGTCCGCTTTACCAGTTCCATGGTTTGAAGGTTGACTGTATAGACAAGCACGAACCAAACTCAGAATCGAGGAAGGCAGCCTATAAGGCAGACATAACATTTGGTACAAACAATGAATTCGGTTTTGACTATCTGCGCGACAACATGGCAATCAATCAGGAAGACCTTGTACAGAGAAAGCACCACTATGCTATTGTGGATGAGGTTGACTCGGTATTGATAGATGATGCCAGAACTCCATTGATCATATCCGGACCCGTTCCAAAGGGAGAGGACCAGCAGTTCAATGAGTACAAGCCATTTGTAGAAAGAATATATGCAGCACAGAGAGCTGTTGTCACTCAGTTGTTGAATGACGCAAAAAAGAAGATATCGGAAGGGAACGAAGAGGAAGGCGGAGTGTTGTTGCTAAGGGCACATAAGGGTCTCCCAAGGTACAATCCGCTTATTAAATATCTGAGCGAGCCGGGTAAGAAGCAAATCCTGAACAAGACCGAGAACTTTTACATGCAGGATAACAACAAGCAGATGCACAAAATAACCGATGATCTCTATTTTGTAATAGAAGAGGCTCAAAAGTCGGTGGAACTTACAGATAAAGGGCATGAACTTATAGCAAAAAGCGTTAGTGATTCAAAATTCTTCATCTTGCCAGATATTGGGTTGGAAATTTCCGAGATGGAGAAGCAGAATCTGACTCCGGAAGAGAAAATAACAGCAAAAGACTCTCTTTTAAGTGATTATGCTTTAAAAAGTGAGCGTGTTCACACTGTTAACCAGCTACTTAAGGCATACACAATGTTTGAAAAGGATGTTGAGTATGTTGTTTTGGAGAATAAAATAAAAATTGTTGACGAACAGACAGGTCGTATTCTGGAGGGAAGAAGATACTCTGACGGTCTTCATCAGGCCATAGAGGCTAAGGAGATGGTTAAAGTAGAGGCTGCCACACAGACCTTTGCAACAATCACACTTCAGAACTTTTTCAGAATGTACCACAAGCTTGCAGGTATGACAGGAACAGCAGAGACAGAGGCAGGTGAGTTCTGGTCAATTTACAAGCTTGATGTTGTGGTAATTCCTACTAACAGGCCAATTGTAAGAAAGGATCTGGAAGACCTTATCTTCAAGACCAAAAGGGAAAAATTCAATGCCGTTATAGAGGAGATCGAAAAGCTGACAAAGGCGGGTCGTCCGGTTTTGGTCGGAACTACTTCTGTAGAGATTTCGGAACTTCTTAGCAGGATGTTGAAAATAAGGGGAATAAAGCATAATGTGCTTAATGCCAAGCAGCATGCACGAGAGGCAGATATTGTAGCGGAAGCAGGTCAGCCTGCAGCGGTAACCATTGCTACCAACATGGCAGGTCGTGGTACAGATATCAAGCTTGGTGCAGGGGTTAAGGAGGCCGGCGGTCTTGCAATTCTCGGTACTGAAAGACATGATTCAAGGCGTGTTGACAGACAGCTCAGAGGGCGTGCCGGTCGTCAGGGTGACCCGGGTTCTTCTAGTTTCTATGTCTCTCTTGAAGATGATCTTATGAGACTTTTCGGGTCGGAACGTATTGCCGGACTGGTAGACAAAATGGGGATGAAAGAGGGAGAGATACTACAGCATTCAATGCTATCCAAATCGATTGAGAGAGCTCAGAGGAAGGTAGAGGAAAATAATTTTGGCGTTCGTAAGCGTCTGCTGGAATATGACGATGTCATGAACTCACAGAGGGAGGTTATATACACCCGCAGAAGAAATGCTCTTTACGGAGAGAGAGTAGACGTAGATGTTCAGAACATGATAACAGACTATTGCGAAAATCTGGTTTCGTCAAATCATGGTTCATCGGATTTCGAACAATTCTCATATGAAACAATCCGTAACCTATCTCTGGAGCCGGGTATGGATCAGGAGACCTATGAAAAGGGTTCCTTAGAGGAGGTTAACAGGCTTTTCTACGAAAATGTGCAGACCGTTTACAAGCGCAGGTCAGATGTACTGGTTCAGCAATCGTGGCCAATAATGAAGCAGATATATGAGACACAAAGTGCCACTTACGAAAATATTGCAATTCCGGTGAGTGACGGAGTAAAGATGATGCAAATGGTTGTCAATCTCAAGAAAGCTTATGAGAGCCAGGGCAGAGAAGTTGTAAGGGCACTTAACAAGTCCATTACCCTTTTGATGATAGACGAACACTGGAAGGAGCATCTCAGAGAGATGGACGAACTAAAGCAGTCGGTACAAAACGCCACATACGAACAAAAGGATCCGCTTTTGATTTACAAATTTGAAAGCTTCCAGCTATTCAAGGGGGTATTGGACAAGGTAAGTAAAGATGTACTCTCTTTTCTACTAAGGGCGCATATTCCAATGAGAGAGACTCAGCAAGCTCCTGTAAGTGTAAGACAGGAACAAAAAAGAAAGACCGACTTAAGCAATATGCAAACCTCAAGACAGGACTTGCTTGCATCGGGAGGGGAACCAAAATCGCAGGGGCCGGTACATGTAGAGAAGAAGGTGGGAAGAAATGATCCATGTCCTTGTGGCAGCGGTAAAAAATACAAGAATTGTCACGGAGCAAATGAATAGGAGAAAGAGAAATGTTTGATTTAATTGTTATAGGATCGGGACCTGGCGGTTATGTAGCCGCAATAAGGGCATCGCAACTGGGTATGAATACTGCAGTTGTGGAGAGAGCAGAAATTGGTGGAATTTGTTTGAACTGGGGTTGTATACCAACCAAGGCTCTTTTAAAGAGTGTTCAGGCTCTTCACTATGCTCAGCATTCTGCAGATTATGGTTTTACAATAGAGGGAGAGATTAAACCGGATATTGGGAAAATAGTTGAAAGAAGTAGAGGAGTTGCTTCCAATATGAGTAAAGGTATAGACTACCTTTTCAAAAAGAATAAGATTACAGTCATTAAGGGCACGGCCAAACTCGTTGGAGAAGGTAAGGTGGAGGTAAGAAACGATGATTTGTCGGTATCTGTTATAGATGCAAAGAATATAATCATTGCAACCGGGGCAAGAGCTAATTCCCTACCGTTTGCTCCAATTGACGGTGAAAAAATCATATCATACAGACAGGCCCTTGTCCCTGAGACTCTTCCTAAGAGCATGGCTGTCATTGGGTCAGGTGCAATCGGAAGTGAATTTGCATACTTCTACCGCTCGCTTGGAGTCGAAGTATATCTGATTGAGTATCTCGACAATGTTGTTCCGCTGGAAGACGAAGAGGTTTCCGCTCAACTGAGCCGTTCATTCAGAAAAA
>Ga0074193_1002734_pt1 | contig 15005 bp, 12 predicted proteins | sample EPASupsiteHSE605_FD_64523 | JGI IMG/M metagenome (GOLD analysis project Ga0074193, IMG submission 64523) | Bioremediated contaminated groundwater from EPA Superfund site, New Mexico - Sample HSE6-05 | ecosystem: Environmental > Aquatic > Deep subsurface > Groundwater > Contaminated ... | reverse complement strand
CTCACACCTATTCGGGTCAGGCCAGGGAAGGTGAACGGATAGTTGCCCGGGGAAAACTTGAAAAAGTTATGGGTGAAAAAACCTACTATCGTCTCATTGTAGGGACAACCAGAGAATCTTTGGGCGAATACGTTAAATTAAAGGATTTGAAAATAGATTAATTCAGTAGAATATATTCATCCGTGATTATATTAAAAACGAGTTTAACCGATTATTTGCTTAAACTAAACAATTGTTATATTAAACTACTCGTAGACATAAAAACAGGTATGAAAAAGAATTTTGGAATGATTTAAATGGATGAAACAGTAAATATTGGACTTATTGGTTTTGGGACCATTGGAAGCGGTGTAGTAGCGACTTTAAACCAAAACATCCAATTATTAGAGCGTAAAGTAAATAAAAAGGTTAACCTCAAACGAATAGTGGACTTGGACATAACCACCGACCGTGGTGTAGAAGTCAACCCAGAAATACTCTCCACCGATGTGGATGATATCCTGGAAGATGAGGAGATCGACATTGTTATTGAACTGGTTGGTGGTTACCAGCCAGCACTGAATTTCATTTTAAGAGCCATGGAAAATGGTAAACACGTGGTAACCGCTAACAAAGCGCTTTTAGCGAAACACTGGCAGGAAATTGCAGACAGCACCCATAAAAATGGTGTTAGGATCTCTTTTGAGGCCAGTGTAGGTGGAGGTATTCCACTGCTCGTACCCCTCAATGATGGATTGGCTGCTAATAATATAGAAACCATTTACGGGATTATCAACGGAACTGCCAATTACATACTCACTAAAATGGATGCAGAAGGCCTTGATTTTGACACAGTTTTAAAAGAGGCCCAGGAGAGGGGTTACGCTGAAGCAGATCCCACTTTTGATATTGAAGGACATGATACTGCTCAGAAGCTCATAATACTTAGTATATTGGGCTTTGGAATTTACGTTGAACAGGAGAAGTTCCATGTGGAGGGTATAACCATGATCACTCCTGATGATATCCGTTTTGCCCGGGAAGAACTGGAAAGTGTCATTAAACTACTGGCCATAGCCCAGATAGCAGATGGTGAACTGGAAATAAGGGTGCATCCCACCCTGGTCCCTGAAACCCATTTATTGGCATCGGTTAATGATGTTTTTAATGCGGTGTACCTGGTGGGTGATGTGGTGGGTCCTGTGCTCATGTACGGAGCAGGTGCCGGTATGATGCCCACTGCCAGTGCTGTGGTGGCAGATTGCATTGACATAATGCAGGATATGGAAAGACCGGTGGCTTATGGGCCAAAGGAAACCCGGGTGGAAAAAGTTAAGGATATTTCCGATGTCGAGTCCAAATATTACCTGAGAATAACTGCACTGGATGAACCCGGAGTTTTACACTCCATATCCGGTATTCTGAGTGAACTGGATATAAGTATTGAATCAGTGAGTCAGAAAAAAGCAGATGAAGGGGAGGCCGTGCCAATCTTCATGGTAACCCACCACGCCCTGGAGAAGAATGTGCAGGAAGCCCTGAAACTCATTGAAGAACTGGACTTCGTGAAGGAAGAAACTGTTCTTATCCGGTTACTTTAGATATTTAAATTAAACACGCTAAGATCGACGAATAAAAGAATAAAAAATGATTTAAATAAAGAATGATTAGAATAAGAATGATTCTATTATCAATTCGATAATTTAACCCTTATACCCTGAGTATAAGGGGATTTTTTAATTTTTATAGTTTTGTTTTTAATTTAATGTTTTTAATTTAATGTTTTTAATTTAATGTTTTTAATTTAATGTTTTTAATTGGGTTTTGTATTTTAGTGGTATGGGCATAGAAATTTTTAAGATGGCATGAATTTAATGAAAGTAAAAAAAAATGTGATTTAAGAACTGTGATTTAAGAACTGAATATATCATAACCGGATCATGGTCAGGATCATTTTGTATTGTTCCAGGGCGTGGAGGGCGTGTGGTTCGCCCGCAGGCATGATGATCATATCTCCCCTCTGGAGGGTGTTCTTTTTACCAGAGATAGTTATTTCTGCCTTCCCATCAATTATCTGAACCATAGCATCAAAGGGTGCGGTGTGTTCACTTAATCCCTCCCCCTTATCAAAAGCGAATATGGTGACGGTTCCGGTTTCTTTGCGGATTATCTCCCGACTTACAACTGCCCCTTCCTGATAATCAAGCAAATCTTCTACATTAATAACCACAGATTTTAGTTCATCATTCATTTTACATGCACCTTACCTATTTTTCAGTGAAATAAATTTTTGAACCTATAATATTTTGAACCTATAATATTGAATAGATTTAAACCTTTAATTTAGATTTCCAGATATGGATTTTAACTTTTTCCGATTTTAACCTTCTTCCATGAATTCGATTAACTGTTGCATGTAACCGAAGAAGTTTAAAAGTGAATCTATGTAATCCCGGGCATCATCCACATCATTTATATCATAATCTTTTTTGGATAGAACATCGTCAAATCGAACCCAAACATCTTCTTTGATGGAGTTCATGATGAAATTCATGAGATCATTAATATTCTCAGTTCTAACCGCCTGTTCCGCCATGTTTATAACTGGTTCTTCATTGATCTGGGAGGGTTTCAGTCCCGTGTAAGCTTTCCCCCTGCCTTTTAAGTATAATCTGACTGCTGTTTCAAAGAACCAGTAATCGGCAAGTTCAGCTGCATCTCCAGAAAGCTCTCTTACCGTGGTTGTTCTTTCAAAGGCATCCTTCAGCTCATCCTCATATTTTTCCAGGATAAATGGAAGCACATAATTAATGTTTTCCATTTCCAGAGCTTCTTCAGCCGCTTTAACCACCAGCCCATCCATACTATCACAGTGAAGTGTCATTTCATCTCACCCCTCGGATATTTTCATCATCTGGAATTTTAGTTTAGATTAAATGTTTGGCAAAGGGAATTTGTGCAGATTAATATTTGTTGGCAAATAGTATTAAATGATTCCAATTCATCCTGGAATAATTCCATGCGAGTAATTAATAAAGATATAAATCCTTTTAGGAACAGATTATAAGTGGTGATACCATGGACAAAAAAACTGAGGAACTCCTTAAAAAATGTGAAAATGTGGAAGATACCAGTATAATGGGCACCTGCAAAGGCCTGTTGAAAATGATGGCCGAAAAAGATGTGATTGTTGAGGACAAAGAGGGACAAACCTATCTGGATATGGCTGAAACCCTCAAACCCCGTGATGTGTCACAAGTTCTGCAGTTAGCTCTGAAAATTAGGGAAAGTGGGGATATTACTGACGTTGACCTTAAAAACGAAGCAAGTAGACTCATTAGAGCAATAGAAATGAGTTAAGTATCACTGAAAAAGTTTAAACCAGAAATAAGTTTAAATTCAGCAAGTTAATATTTTTCAAATTTATTAAAGATCTCGTGGTGAGGTCTTTAAACCACCTTTTTTAGTTTAAAACCTTTTCTGACCAAGTTTTTTAATATCGAATATAGCAGTGTCTGCCACTGCCATCACTGCCATCACTCCAGCCTGGATTGGGTCGGTTACCACCAGATCCGCCTTTTCAGTTACACTGCCCGGCATGTTGAGGCTGATTACAATGACTTCGTGGTCTTTTTTAATCTCATCTATGGCCTCGGTGATCTTCCCTCCCATGAGGGAACCGGCAAGTACCAGTGCCCCTACCCTGGGGAGTCTTCCCACCGCAGATACTGCCTCAGATAGGTCTTCTTCACCCACCAGAGGGATGGTATCCACACTGATGTGTTCTCCTCTGATGTTGTGACGGTCGGCCTCGGTGATGGCACCCTGGGCCACCATGGCCACCTGTGCCCCGCCACCAATAATGATGATTCTCTTACCATAAACATCCTGAAGTGTGGGGCATTCTTCAACACTTCGCACTGCTTCAACCTTCCCAATATTCTCTATTAACTTATCCACATTCTTAACTGCCTCTAACTCCAAATATAATGAGGCATGGTCTTTATCTTCGACAAAGAGGTGGGTGTAGGTTATGTTAATCCCACATATGGCAGTTAATTCTGTGATGTCCCGCAGAACTCCGGGCTGATTAACAGCCCTGATATTTATGGCAATTTCATCCATTACTGGTTATCTCCTGAAAATGTATTCTCCGGAATATATGTATCCTAGAATATGTATCTCCTGAAATATGTATCCTGGAATATTATCTCCTGAAAATTTCTATTTCTTAATTTAACCTACTTTCTAAATTAAACTATCGATTATGGTATTAAGTGACAATTTACAACTCCTGACAGTTGGGACAGATATATGAAGATGTACTTCCGGTTTTAATCTTTTCAATGGTGTTACCGCACTCAGGACAGGGCTCACCCTCCTTGTACGCCACCAGGAAGTAATCACGATCAAATCCATTGTTCTCGCCATAGAAATCTTTTTCATAGGCCAATCCACCCATTTCTATGGCATTTATAAGGTTTTCCTGAATTATTTTGTGGAGATTATCCACCTTACATGATTCTAAGGTACTAGCCACCTTTTGAGGGTGTATTTTCGCCCGGAACAGAGTATCATGTATGTAAACGTTTCCTATACCCCCGATTTTCTTTTGGTTTAGGATTAGATTTTTAATCTGGGAACGGGACGTGCAGAGTTTCCGGAAGTGTTCTGTGGTGAATTCATTATCCAGGGGGGAAATTGCAATATCCTTAGTGGCCTTATGCTGAGGTAATTCCTCATCCTGCAGGAGTTCTGCGCGCCCAATCCACCAGAATTTGCAGGAAAAGGCGGATCCATCGGTGAACTGGAAAAGGCACTGATATTCCTCGGGAGGTTCACGGCTGGGTTCATGATAGAGTACATCAGCACCCATACCCAGATTCAGCAGCAGATGGTAATCATCAGATAGCTGGATGAAAATCCATTTACCTTTATTGTAAACCTTAAATACATTTTTACCACTTATTTTCTGGATAAACTCATCTACCTGTAGGTTTAAAGATTTTTCCTGGCGAAGTTCGCCCTTATGGAACTCTTTTGATTGGAGTTCCCCGTCCATCTGTCCTGCCAGTATTATCAGTTCTGGTAACTCTGCCATTATTAATACATCCCCAGTCAAGAACACATCCATTCAACAGTTAGCCCTTTAATTAGTACAATTATGAGAGAGCGATTAATTCCCATTTGTGGTTATATTCTAATTAGAAAATTACCACACTCATTATAATAATTATACCATATGTTATTAATTAAAGTACAATAAAAAAAATTCACGTGTTAAATGGTGTTAAATACTTCTTTGGCCGTATTTATACCATTTATAGCCGCTGGAAATCCAGCATAAACTACCATGAGTATGATGGTTTCAGTTATCTCCTCTTTGGTTAAACCCACCTTTAAACCTGCCCTGATGTGGAAGGCCAGTTGTGGTTGTGCTGTGCCCATGCAGGTGAGGGCGGCGATGGTGGCAATTTGCCTCAATTTAGAGTTAAGATTCTTTCTACTGTAGATATCCCCGTATCCAAACCCTACTACAAATTCCGTAAGATCAGGGGCTATGTCCTGGAAGGTCTCTTCTAGGAGTTGAACCTGGTTTGGATCCAGTTTACCCAGCCATTCTACCCCACGGATGAAACGATCCCCCTCCTGTTTTTCGGGTACTGGCTGGAAATCAATCTTTTTCTCCTGTAGAACTTCCCTCAGAGTGTTGATCCCGTTGATGGCACTGGGAAACCCACTGTATGATGACATCTGGAGGATAACCTCCACCAGTTCTTCTGTAGAAACACCCACATTCAGTGCCCCGTTTATATGTACCTTTAATTGGGGAGCGGCGTTTCCCATGGCAGTTAATCCCGCCACTACTGCAATTTCCTTCTCTTTCAGAGTGGTTCCATTTCGGGAGTAGACATCTCCAAAGGAGAATTCAATAATGTACATGGCCAGATCTGGTGCTATGTCTTTTAAACTTTCAACCACTGCTTCTCCAGCTTCACCATCAATTTCCTTCAGTTTCTCCAAGCCACGATTATACCGTTCCACTGTTATCCCACTCCTTAAATTATTTATATGTAACACTTTAACTCCAAATTTAAATTAAAACTTTAAAAAACCCACCTTAACCCATCCTTAATGAGCCCGCTCCAAATTTAATATCCTGATTTTTTGCCAGTGACTTCTTCTACTTCCACTTTTATCACCAGAACCTTGCTCAGGGCTTCATCAGAGTATTCAAATGATATTTCAGCAGATTCATCTGATTTTTTAGAATATTTGGCCATTATTATATCCAGGGCTTCCTTTTTCTCCAGGATATCATTGATTATATGAGCATGACCCGAACCAATTACACTCAAATATTTCATCCCCCAGTCACATGGATTTTCAGATTTTACAATTTGAGTTTCAATGTCCATCTGGAAACAAATATTGTTGTTTACCTTTAAAATATCAATCTTACGCCCACCAGTTCCAGAGTGAAGATATAACGTGTTTTCACTGTAACCAAAGTTCATGGGCACCAGGTAAGGTTTTTCACCATCACATAAAGCTATTCTGCATATTTGAGATTGGTTTAATATTTCCAGGAGGAGTTCCGGATCTTTGATCTGTTTATCACTTCTTCTCATGTCTTTTCCTCATTTTTATATTATTAATGATGGCCGGATACTTTAATGATGGTCGGATATTGTTTGGATAGTCCATTAGCCAATAGAGTTAATTTTTTAACTAAAAATCTAAATCTTTAAGTAGTTACTCATGTTTTATTAATAGAATTAGATAAGGCCAATGCAACCACACTGGCAAATGCATCAATCAAATGCTTCTCCCTGTTATCCATATTAACATTTGGAGCAATAACCATAACTCCTAAAATACCTTTTTGAACCTTCAATGGAATATGATACCACTTAGAAGAAGATAAAGTATCAGTCCCACATCCTGCGGATTTTTTATGTTCATAAACCCAATTTGAAACACCCATTTCATGATCATCGTAATTTTTATCATTCCCAAACCGTGAACCCATCTTTAAATTATTTTTTTCATCAGGAAGAAGTATTAACACATCGTAATTAAAGGATTCTGATATATATCTGGTGCTTCTATCTAAAATGTCATTCAAATCCTGAGAAATTAATAAATCCTTACTAAAATCATATAAAGAGGATATAAACGCTTCTCGTTGCCGAGTATATTCAACTTGCTTTTTAACAGTGTCTGCCAGTAAACTGGTAATTATTCCCACCACGAATAACACTAAGAAAGTGGGTATGAACCGTACATCGTCAACAGTGAAGGTATAAAATGGTGGGACGAAGAAAAAATCAAAGGCTGCAACTGCCAGTAATGAAGCTAAAATTCCTGCTTTCCTCCCTGCAATCATCCCGGTAAGAGCCACTGGAATGATAAAGATCATGGGGATGTTAATTGCTTCAATGAATGGTTGTAACATCAAACAGACTATAAGCGTTGCCCCAATGCTTATGAAGCTGATTGAGTATGGTTTCCAATCAAATTTTGTATCTGATTCCATTTCTCCAAAACTTGAATCTTTATGTCTGCCCTCATTCTCCACAACTAAAACCTGGGCATCACTTTTCTGGATTACTTTATTGATTATGGAGCCTTCTATAAGTTCCTGGAGACGGGTTCGTCGTGAATGTCCCATTAAAATAAGTGTAATGTTCTTTGACTGGGCGAATGATGCTATTTCATCTGAAATAGATCCAGTTAAACGAAAGATCTTCCCATCAAGATCATCAGCAAGTTTAAGGTTGTTTTCGAGTTGTTGGATCTCTCCTCGTCTTAGTCTGAATTTATAAGATGGTTCAACATACACCGCGAACCATTCTGCATTAAAACGATCCGCAAACCGGTGTGCTATGCGGATTAACCTTTTAGAAGATGCATTAGAACTTATACATACCATTATACGATTGCTGGTTTCCCATGGCCCTAATATGTTTTCTTTTTTAAGGTAATAGTCCATGTCATAGTCCACGTGTACTGTGGCGTATCTAAGGGCCATTTCCCTTAAGGCAACCAGATTTTTTTCGGTGAAAAAGTTTTCCATAGCCTGTTTAGCTTTATCAGGTATGTAAACCTTCCCTTCTTTGAGTCTCTCTAATAATTCATCAATGGGTAGATCAACCAGTTCGATCTTGTCTGCTAACTCCACAATTTTATCAGGGACAGTTTCTCTAACTTCAACACTGGTAATCTGCCTTACAATATCGTTGATACTTTCGATATGCTGGATGTTAAGAGTGGAATAGACGTTGATACCTGCACTGAGTAGTTCTTCCACATCCTGATAACGTTTCAGGTGGCGCGACCCTGGAACGTTATTATGGGCCAACTCATCCACCAGCACGTAATCTGGTTTCCTTTCCAGAACCTGGTCTATATCCATCTCATCCAGAATGATACCCCTGTAATCTATCTGCTGTCGGGGGATCACTTCTAATCCTTTAAGGAGTTCTCTGGTTTCTGATCTTCCGTGGGTTTCTGCAATACCCACCACTATATCTTTCCCCTGCTTCTGAAGAATGTGGGCCTCGGAGAGCATTCTGTATGTTTTTCCAACTCCGGCTACATATCCCAGGAAGATCTTCAGGTGTCCCCTTCGTTGATCCTTCCTGCTCTCTTCTTTTTTAATTAAACTCAGGAGCTGGTCAGGGTCAGGTCTCTGGTGTTCCTCTTTCATTTTTTTATTTTCCAGTTACCTCCTTTATTCTACTTTTTAAGGTTGTCTAGGGCTATGTTGAGTTTCAACACATTTACAATTTCCTTTCCAAATCCAAGGAAAGTGTTCTCCTGATTACTGGTGATTATTTCCCTAACTTGGGACTCGTTTATTCCCCGGGCACTGGCAATTCTTGGAACTTGGATCATGGCGGAATCCACGTAGATGTATCCTTCCAGTCCACTGCCTGATGCAAGAACCAGATCCGCCGGGATGGTTGCATTATCCGATAATGAATTTTCTGTTTTAATCTGCTGTAACCTCTGGGTAACGTTGTCTATCAACTTCTGATTGGTGGGTCCCAGATTGGATCCGCTGGATGTGGTGGAGTTATAGTCAATAACTGAAGGTCTTCCATGGAAATATGCGGGACTTGAAAAATCCTGCCCTATAAGTTGTGAACCTATTATTGTCCCATTTTCATTTTTTATCAGGTTTCCGTTGGCCTGCTCAGGAAATGCGATTTGAGATATTCCAGTGATAACTAGGGGGTAGATTACACCCAGGAATACTGTGAATACCACAAATATCAATATTGCACTTTTCAATTCTTTCATGGTCTAACCTCCTAAACCCAATGCAGTTATTACCATGTCAATTAACTTGATACCAACGAATGGTATTAGTAATCCTCCACCACCGTATATGAGAAGATTCATACCCAGCAGTCTGGAAACAGACGAGGTTTCACGGAATTTAACACCCCTTAACGCCAGGGGAATCAGCAGAGGGATCACAATGGCGTTGAAGATCACTGCTGCTAGAACTGCACTGGATGGTGTGGATAATCCCATAATGTTCAAAATACCCAGTTCGGGGTAGGCTACTGCAAATACCGCAGGAATGATGGCGAAATACTTTGCCACATCATTGGCTATGCTGAAGGTGGTGAGAGCACCCCTGGTAATAAGGATCTCCTTCCCGATCTCCACTATATCCAGCAACTTAGAGGGGGATGAATCCAGATCTATCATGTTGGCTGCTTCCCGGGCTGCAGATGTTCCTGCACTCATAGCCACTGCCACATCGGCCTGTGCCAGTGCCGGTGCATCGTTGGTCCCGTCCCCAATCATGGCCACCAGATATTGATTGTCTCCAGACTGATACGTGCGGATCATCTCCAGCTTGGTTTCCGGTCTGGCCTGGGCGCTGAAATCATCCACTCCAGCTTCAGCAGCTATAGAAGCCGCCGTTAGAGGATTATCTCCTGTTATCATGATGGATTTGATTCCCATTCGCCTTAGCTGAGCCAGTTTATTTTTAATACCCTTCTTTATAATATCCTTCAGCCGTATGACACCCAGTATTCCGTTTTCGTTAGCCACCACCAGTGGCGTGTCTCCTTTGATGGACACATCATCCACCGCTTTTTTTATCTCTGGTAAGACAACTCCACCATTGCCCAAAACAAAGGTCTCTATGGCATCTGCCGATCCTTTCCTGATCTTACTGGGACCTATATCCACCCCACTCATTCGTGTTTCTGGAGTGAAAGGGACAAATATGGTGTCTTCAGGTGGGTGGATATTTCTCCCGTGGATATCCAGTTCTTTCTTGGCCAACTTGACAATACTCCGTCCTTCAGGTGTTTCATCAGCCAGGGAAGACATCAAAGAGGCTTGGATCAGATCTTTCATCTTAACACCCTCAGCGGGTATGAATTCCGTGGCCATTCTGTTTCCTAAGGTGATGGTCCCGGTTTTATCCAGAAGCACAACACTGACATCTCCCGAGGCTTCCACTGCCCTGCCACTTAAGGCCACCACATTGTGTTGCAGTAACCTGTCCATACCAGCGATACCAATAGCTGGTAGGAGTGCTCCGATGGTGGTGGGCATGAGACACACCAGTAAAGCTATTAGAATTGGTATGGATATGGATATTCCCATGTAACCGGCAAATGCAGGTAGGGTAACAACCACCGCTACGAATAATGTAGTTAAGGCAATGAGGAGGATCTCAAGAGCTTTTTCATTGGGTGTTTTCTGCCGTTTTGCACTCTCCACCATACCAATCATGTTATCCAGGAAGGTGTGGCCTGGATCTGCGGTAATCTGGATCTTGATGGTTCCGGAGAGTAGTTTGGTTCCACCGGTTACGCCACTTTTATCACCTCCCGACTCCCTTACTACCGGAGCTGATTCTCCAGTAACTGCTGATTCATCCACCAGTGCTGTTCCTTCCGTTATATCCCCATCACTGGGTATGATGTCTCCTTCTTCCACCAGTACATTATCACCTTTTTTCAGGGAAAGTGCGGATACTTCCTCGGTGGATCCATCATCATGGAGTATTAGAGCCAGTGCTTCGCTCCGACTGCGTTTTAAAGATTCAGCACGGGCTTTTCCCTGGCTTTCTGCTATGGCTTCGGCGAAGTTGGCAAAGAGTACTGTGAACCACAGCCACACAGTAATCTGGATGTTGAACAGGTACCCTGCACCGGTTGCTATGTTAATAATGGTTTGTATAGTGGTGATCACCGCACCTATTTCCACGATGAGCATCACCGGATTTTTAAGGAGGGTTAGTGGATTTAATCTGGTGAATGATCCCTTAAGGGCCTGTATTAAAATATCTTTTTGGAAAATGCTTGAAGTTTTCTCTTTCATATCCACACCTCCCTATGATGTTATATTTCCTCCCTGCATGAACAGGTGGTCGAGTCCGGGCCCCAGGGCAAATACTGAGAAGAAAGTAAGTGCCCCCAGTAATATTACCACCCCTGCCACCAGGATAATGAATAAGGGACCGGTGGTGGGGAAGGTTGCTGAACTCATGGGAACCTTTCCTTTTTTGGCCAGTAACCCTGCCAGGGCAATTGCCGGGATTATGGTGGCAAATCTGCCAATGAGCATTGCCAAACCTCCGGTGAGGTTGTAAAATACGGTGTTGGCACTCAGCCCCGCAAATGCTGAACCATTGTTCCCTATGGTTGAGAAGTAGGCGTAGAGTATTTCAGACATGCCGTGTGCTGAAGGGTTGTTTAGACCAGCCAGACCATCTTGTGTGGATATGGCAATTGCCGCCAGGATCAGTATGGCTGCCTGGGGCACCACCAGGGGGATGACTGACAGTGTCATCTCAGGGGGGCCTAATTTCTTACCCAGGAATTCTGGCGTTCGGCCGATCATGAGTCCGGCTATGAACATGGTTAGAATAACATAAAATAACATTCCAGCCAGTCCCACGCCCAGCCCACCGAATATAACTTCTCCAGTGGCCATGTTGAACATTAAAACTAATCCTGTGAGAGGCATGGCACTGTCGTGCATCATGTTCACTCCTCCATTGGAAACAATGGTTGTGGCTGCGCCCCAGGCAGTAGATTCACCAACTCCCAGTCTCACTTCTTTTCCTTCCAAGTTTCCACTGGAAACTCCCATTTTTTCAATTATGGGATTGGTCTGGTCTTCAGACCACAAAGCCACACCCAATCCCGCAACAAACAGGATCATCATCACCGCGAATATGGCCAGTCCCTGTTTGAAGTTCCTGACCAGATATCCGAAGGCGAATACCAGAGACATAGGCAACAGGAGTATGGCTATGGATTCAAGGAAGTTGGTTAGGCCATTGGGATTTTCAAAAGGGTGTGCAGAGTTCACATTGAAGAATCCCCCTCCATTGGATCCCAGCATTTTTATTGCAATCTGGGATGCTGCTGGCCCAAGGGGAATTGTCTGGTTGGCTCCTTCAATGGTTTGGGCAGTTGTATAAGGGTCAAAGGTTTGAACCACTCCCTGTGAAACCAGTAAGAGTGCCAGGATTACAGAAATAGGTAGGAGTATGTAAAGCACCGAGCGGGTTATGTCCACCCAGAAATTACCCAGATTCTCTGTATTTTTACGGACAAACCCTCGGATTAGAACCAGAACCGCTGCAATACCCACTGCTGCTGAGACGAAGTTCTGTACTGCCATGCCCATCATCTGGGTGAGGTAACTCATGGTGGTTTCACCAGCATAGGACTGCCAGTTGGTGTTGGTTACAAAAGAAATTGCGGTGTTAAGGGCTGTGTCCCATCTCACACCGGGGAATCCTTCCGGGTTAAGTGGTAAATATCCCTGTAATAACTGCAGGGTGAAAAGAAATAGTATGGCGATGATGTTGAAAATTATTAATGAATATGTATAGTGTTTCCAGTTCATCTGTTCATTTTCATCAACACCTACCAGGCGGTAGATGAAACGTTCCACCGGTTGCATTACAGGGGTCATGAAGGTTTTCTGCCCTGTGAAAACTTTGGACATGTATTTTCCAATGGGCACAGCCAAAATAACCGTGACCATCAAGAGAATTAAAAGAAAAATCAGATCTTCTGTTGCCATCCCATAACCCCCCTCATTCTGTAACTGGTTACAGAACTAGCTATGTTTCGTGTATTTGAATCATATGTTACTTTTAAAGTAATCAAGTTATTAATTAGTAGGCTAAATCGTGAATATATTCGATTTTTACATGGAAAATATGATTTGATAAAATTAATATGGTCTTTAAAAAAGCTTTTGACATTAAAATTGAATTTTTCAGAATTTGCTGTTAGCTCGGTACAATTGGTAGATGAATCACCATCTTCTTTTTCTGCAACTTCCATTATTACACACCCCAAATTCATGATCTACAACATATTTAAACACGGAATTTCATGAAACTAACCTCAGATCATTCTTTATAACAAATTTCAGACTGAGATATATCCATCAAATTTTATATCAACGTACACTTCCTCAATTACATCCCAAGGTTTTATCTCTTCTATTTTCTTCCAAGAAATTCATTGCCGAGAACACCCCTCACTTTTCCATCCATTTATTCTACTTTTACTCATACTCTACCAAATTAAGGAAAAATGTCCCCCCTAGTGACATGAGGATGAAGAAGATATATCCTTAATTTTTCAAACTGAATAGGTGTCTATAATGGGGTGGACTATCAAACTTTCCCCCCGTGACTTCGATTAAGTCAATTCACGATTATAGGAAATCTAACTTCGTAAGGATCGTCCTTTCTCATATTTAAATTTTGCTCAAAAAAACAGGTAAACAGATTTATTTAAAATACAGGAAAATTGTTATCCAGCGTTTAAAACAATGATTAATAGGTTATTCTTAGTTTATACACATTGAATTAATTATATTAAAATGCGGAGAAGGTGAATACGAAAAATATTTACCATTAATTCAATTAATCAGGAAAACCAGGGATGATAACATATTCCCAGTATTTTATGATCATCTAATGGACTATACTAGATTACTTCATTAACAACAAAGATTATATGTTAGTCTGATCTACCTTTACCGGCTAGAAAAAATTAATGTATTTCTGAAGTGAAAAATAAGGGGCTGTGGGCAAATGCAACAGATTCACCGTTTGAGTAGAAGAGAAGTTAAGACTATACTGCACCATACCGGGAATGTGTGCATACTCCTGGCAGCCGCCATGTTGATCCCCATCATAATCACATTTATTTATAACGAACCGAAATATATAGCTCCTTTTCTCTATTCTGCCATCATCAGTGCGGTTATTGGTTTTCTTCTGGTGAAGCTGTTTAAAATTGAAATTAAAATGACACTTAAAAGTGCCATGATCTTTTCCACCATAATATGGTTAGTTGCATGTGCACTAGGTTCTTTGCCCTATTATCTTTCAGGAGAGTTATCTTATCTTAATTCCTATTTTGAAGCCATGTCCGGATTCACAACCACGGGTTTCAGCATGTATTCCAATATTGATGCCGTTTCCTATACCATGAACTTCTGGCGGGCTTTCACCCAGTGGATTGGTGGTCTTGGTATAATATTCCTTCTTCTGGCCCTTTTAAGATCCACTGGTGTTGATGTTATGCGCCTCTACATGGCCGAAGGCAGGGAAGAAAGACTAGTACCCAGTATTAAGCATTCCACCAGGATCATTGTTTATATGTACCTTTTATTTACTTTCATTGCCATAGCACTCTTTTTAGTAGCAGGAATGCCTGTTTTCGACTCTATTTTCCATGCATTCACCACCCTATCCACTGGAGGGTTTGGAATGCATAATAGCAGTCTCTTATTTTATAACAGTGTCTGGATAGAGATTGCAGCCATGGTCATAATGATGATCGGTGCCACAAACTACGCCCTGCATTACACCATTCTTAAAGGGAACTGGAGGGAATACTTTAAAGATATCGAGACCAAGGTGGCTTTTGGTCTTATAATAGTTTCCACAGTCCTGGTAACCTTTATGCTCTTTAACAATCAGGTCTATGGGAATGACTTACTGCTTA
>Ga0074193_1002733_pt1 | contig 15010 bp, 16 predicted proteins | sample EPASupsiteHSE605_FD_64523 | JGI IMG/M metagenome (GOLD analysis project Ga0074193, IMG submission 64523) | Bioremediated contaminated groundwater from EPA Superfund site, New Mexico - Sample HSE6-05 | ecosystem: Environmental > Aquatic > Deep subsurface > Groundwater > Contaminated ... | reverse complement strand
ATCCGAGGGTGTTCAGCCGCCGCGTGATTTCGTAACCATAGATTTCCTCGTGGCTAATGATTTCAAGGACACAGCCCTCCAGCACACCTTTCAGCATTTCCGTAAGGTTTTCCAGCGTAATCCCTCCTGGCTATTCTGTATGACTTGTATAAAGTACTACTTATTACCGGTATATAGTAACACTGAATAGCGAGGTTGTAAAGAAGGAGATTTAAGGCTTTTGTTAAAAAAATTTTCTACAAACTTGTAACAATACCTGTTCAACACATTGATAGACAGAAAGCTTCATTGTATCAAGTAATAAATCAGGATTTTCGGGTTCTTCATAGGGATCAGAAATACCTGTAAAATTTTCAAGTTGTCCACTATTTACTTTTCTATAAAGCCCTTTAGGATCCCTCTTCATACATTCCTTTAGAGGAGCTTTTACATACACTTCTATAAAATGATCAGATCCAATTCTATTTCTGGCAAATTCCCTCGTTCTTCTATAAGGAGATATGGCCGCAACTAAAGTTATAAAGGCAGCATTTTTAAAAAGTAAAGCAACTTCAGTTATTCTCCTAATATTTTCATTTCTGTCCTTTTCTGAGAAATCTAGATCATAGTTTAACCCTTGTCTTAGATTATCCCCATCCAGCAGATAGACGGCTCTGCCGCAATCCAATAATTTTTTTTCAATCTCAACTGCGATGGTCGATTTACCGGAACCTGAAAGTCCAGTAAACCAAAGGACAAATCCCTGCTCACAAAACAATTTATCTTTGTCCTCACACCGAATAATTTTAGCAGTTTGCAATACCCGATAATTATGTGATTTAGGCTTAAAACAATCTCTCAAATCAAACTCATCCCAACTTTAAAGACATTAAATATATTTAATATAATTTAATATACAAGGTTATTATTCTCATCGAGATATCTCATATCTTTCATAACCTTCTGATGTTTATTTATTAAACAACTTACCTGTTCCTTAGAAAGATACTCTCTCCATCCTCCTATCTTTCCTTCTCTAAAAAATGCGTTCATATTTGTTGGCTTTTCTTTGAAGCCTTCCTTTTCTTCTTGTGCTTTTAATTGATCAAATCCAGATAATTCAATCGCTCTTTTGATTTTTTCGTCAACATATAAAAGTCCGATAAACTCAACCGCTTTTTTGAAGGTTTCAAAGCTATTATTTTTCATATCCTCGTATCTTATGACATGAATAGGAATTTTCCCATTATTAATCCAACTCTGAACATGTCCGCTCCAACTCAACAATTTTTGCCTTAATTGAGGTTCGAATTCCGTCTGTCCGGAGCGCAAACAAAAATCTTCTCTTGCCATGTTACTAATTGTATTGTCCAGATTGAACATGTAGTGATAAGAAAAGGATACCAATACATCTAATGGATTTCTGACGATATAAATAGCTCTAGCCTTGTAGGGTGGAATCAAGGGACTTCCATCGTTAAGAAAAGTGTAGGCATCATGGATTTTAATAAAGGCTGTTTTATTGAGCGTTTTTGCTATAAACTCATATAGTTCTGGTCTTAAAGCATCTATTTCATCCATACTCATGTCTTCTGAGTCAATTCCAGTCAATTCATCGAACGCTTTTCTATTGCTCGCAATGCCTTCAGTTTTTAAGTTATTGATATCTATAATATCATCTTCAGATAATAAGCTTGACAAAAATGCTCTAAACCAAGTATTCCCTGATTTTGGATATGAAGCGAGCCAAATTATTTCTTTCATACATTATTTCATCTCTTTTTCAAGAATTGTCAACATTTGATCAGGATTACAAAGCTTTATATCCCTAGTAATTTTATAAATATCTATAGCATTATCTGTTGCAAGAATCTGTTCAAAATATAGTGATTTTCCTTCTTGGGTCTTCTTTATATAACGCCACCTATATGTATTGTTAATAAGTTCTTTCAATTTTTGGGTGCTTGGTATTTGCTCAATCCTTAGCTCACTATTATTTTGATTATGCATAATATACATTTTAGACATTGGCACAGATTCCTTGGAAAATTCAGATTCTATATCCAACCAATATTTTTGAAGATTGTTTCTTATGGGTTCTAATAAGTTAATATTCTCTCCTAGAAGCTTGATAGAATCTTTCCAAAGCTTTAGCTTTGGAAAACCAGGGACAACTTCCGGTATTCCGGCATTGTTTAATTTAACAACACACAGATCATCAGTTAAAATTTTATAACGTTTCCTATAAAAAGCGGCCGCCAAAGTAGACTTACCACTACCGGAGTCACCTGCAAATACAATACCACTTCCGTTAACAACAATTGAAGAACCATGTAGAACTAAATACTGTTTCTGGTGCAATAAAGCTCCAAACACTGATCCGTGAAGAAACACCCTTAGAACATCTAAATTAGTTTTATCATAAGGTTCAATAATTATTTCTCTACCATTGGACACATAATATTTTGCGATTCCCTCTACCGTAAGTAAAAACTCATCCTTTGTTGCTTCAAACCGTATCCCTTTTTCTTCCGGATTTTCTAAAAATGATTTTACTTTACCATATTTAATAATGACTTCCGGTCGTCCCTCAAATTCTATAAACTCTGGTATAGGAAAATCCGCTCCTATAATCAGTCCATAGACTTTATAAACATATTTATTATTAGTCATTTGAATCTCTCCACTACACTTAGATGCCCGGAAAACAATAGCCACAGGTCTTAAATCATTACCGAGCACACATAATAATAAGCCCATTAACACGAATATTTTCGTAATGTTTAAAGTGAACTTACATTTCGAATAATTACTGCACCTTTTTAAATTAACTTTTCATGACTACTTTTATATAATACCAAACTGAATTACAGCTGAAGGTATGCTGAAAGGTTACTGAATAGGTGATTCGCTTGTAGTTTTAACTTGACGGTGAATTCTTCCTCAGTCCAATTAGAAAATAGAGCTCTCCCTTGGCGGAGAGGTCTATTTTCTTGCGCTCGACCCGTACTCTCTTTTTTCAAATAGTATAAATTACGTATCTTCTCAGTTTTGGATCAGACCGTTAGATCCTTCCGAGAAAACAAGATTCTTGCTATAACTAAGTTCACCCCCGTAATAACACCCATAGCTATAAATTCCTTTGTAGGCAAGCTCTTCTCTTGGAGGACTTCTTGAGGGCGAAACAGCCCAAACGGAGTAAGGTATCTTAATCCGGAAAAGCGATCACTTAGACTTGACACGACATCTAACCCGTAGAAGGCAAAAGTTAAGGCACTCGCCATGCGCTCTGACTCTTCTTTTGTATCGAAGATCACCGCAAATAACAGGCTATACGCGCTGATCGCTGACCCTAAACTAAAGGCTAAGATTCCCATGCGAAAGTATTGCCACCTGGCAATGGTTAGATCAAAATGCTCGGTCGCGGTATATATCCCGCCAAGCGTTGTACCGGTTAATAAGGCTAACTCAGTTAGCAGTACGCCTATTTGAGTGTTAAGAATTTCGGATCGTGAGATGGGTGAAGATAAGGGATAAGCCATGAAACCTTGTTCTAACGGTTTAGCAACTAAGGTATTGGCTGCGTTGATACCATAGAACGCAATGATCAACGTCCATAATCGTCCTAACAGCTGCGCCGAAATATAGGCCTCATAAGACAGGTCAACTTGCTCCTCTGTCGAAACCCCAAAGGCTCGTTTAACTGCGGAAGGAAAGCTTTTCGGGATTTCCTCGATATCTGGTGACTGCATAATGATCGGGTAAATCCAAGTAACAAGCCATTCGTAGAGGGCCAACCCCAACGAATAGCCAACGATTTTTTTCCCTTCTTGTCTGAGCATCACCCAATATAATGTGTCGTTCATCGAGATTACCTCGCTATTTTCGAGTACTCATTAGGAGATTTAGCAAAGAAATAGTGGGATGTTCCCAAGGGCATAACCGAAATATTAACATCTGTGTAGCCAGTCTGCTGCAAAAGAGCAAGAATTTCTTGTTCAGTAGGCAACCCCTGAAATCCCTGGTGACAGGCTAAGAAAAAACTCATCAGATTCTGTGGAACATGGGTTCGAAATACCCGAATTGGTTCACCTTTTCGTACCGCTGTTAAGATCCCTAATTGCCCACCCGGAACCAATAGCCCCTTAATACTCTCTAGAAGCTGAATTCTTTGTTCCGGTGTGAAATAGTAAATACTATTATTTAATAGACATAGATCGAATGTTCCTATTTCCTCAGGGAGTCCATCATTTTCTATGGGCAGTTTATTCTCATCCTGCTTTCTACCCCGAAAATTGCCTAGCGATAAAATATCTAAGCAAAGGATATGGATTCGCTCGTTAAACACTTTTGAGCTTTCCTGTGCTCTTGAAGCGACAACGGGATTCATTTCTAGACCTACCCCGCGTAGATGAGGGAATTCACTGGCCAGCTTATTTAAATAGAGACCCTCCCCGCAGCCGAGGTCCAAAACCCTTTGCCATTGCTCTCGTTGGCATTTAGCGCGCAAAAATGGCCAAACAAAGGGTTCTGAGGCCAAGGACGCTTTAGAAATTAATTCTTCCTCCATATCGGAACCAAAGGATAATTTCTCTTTTTTATTTGTCATAAGTTGAGGGAGCTCTGCAAACTCTACGCCCCAATGCCCTACTAGCTCTTTATACAGCGCCTCTAAGCCACTATTTCTGTATTTATTAATTGCTTTTCCCAGTTTACTTATTCGGAAGCATCCGTTATTTCGGGTGAGTAAATCCTGACAATACGCCTGCTCTAACCAGTGATCCAGGAGGATTTTATCCCAGTCCGGGTGAAGAGCCATAAGATCATCTAAGCTTACTTCCCCTTCTAATTCTGCCCAGAGATTTAACTCCAAGCCTGTCTGGACGACCCATAAAAAACCAAGGTATTCCATTAGGGCTGTGGTTTTACCGAGCAATGCCAGCATACCTGCGTCCAAAATCGTTCACTCCTTTTGATCATCCATGATTTCTATATCGATCTACTATGAAGCCCCTGTTAACAAACAGGGGCTTCATATCTCAAATTTGATTGATGATCTAATTACCGAACCCCTACAAAACATAGTATGGCAGGACAAAATTTGTTTGTGCATGTATGTTAAATTATGGAAAATTAAGTAATATATTATTAGAGAAAAGAGCCTCATGACTCACTTCACAAGGCTCATCCTAAAGCTATTTCTCAAACATGAATATCTTTATGGCTAAAAATATAGCCGGCAAGCGCAATAAGAATGGTGGAAAGTCCAAACAATCCTAAGGTTGGAATGGTAGGTACCTCCCCGTCCAACACAGTTTGAGGTCGAACCCATCCAAAGATCGTAAGGTTTTTAACCCACGAAAATTGATCATTAAGCTCCGAGAATACATCCAAAGCATACCAGAGAAAGGTAAGACTAGAGGCGCTTAAAATTGTAGGTTCTTCGGTATTAAATAAGACCGAAAAAAATAGGCTGTAGGCACCGACTGCTAAAAATAGAGCAAACCCCAAAATCCCCAGACGAAAAAAGGACCAATCATTGATTGGGATATCAAAGAGCGCCATTTCTCCCCAAATCCCTAAGACTGTTAGGCCTATCAGTAAGGCTAATCCGCTTACCAGTACAGCTACTTGAGTCGATAACACCTCCAGACGCCCCACGGGGGAGGATAAAAGATAGGCCATCGCTCCCTGATCAACTAATCCAGCGATCAAAGCATCCGCGGTACTAATCGTATAAATTCCTGTTACAAGTAACCACACCCGACCAAAACATTGGCTGGATACATAGGACTCGAAGCGATCAAGCTCACTGTCCGAAGTAACCCCAAAGACGCGTTTCACAGAGTTCGGCAAATTCATGGATAGCTCAGTCACGACCTGCGACTGAGAAATTGCTGGGTAGACTCCGATTAAGAGAAGGTTATAGATCGTCAGCCCAGTTGCGTAGTTTAATGCTTTTATACCCTGTTGTTGAAACATCGTTCGAAATAATGCCCGGTTCAGAAGCGTCCCTCCCCTTCATAAAAATGCATAAACGCTTCTTCCAACTCTGTCGACTTCTGCGAAAACTCCTTAACATTCACTTGGGCGAGACCGCTTAAAAGTGGGTTTAGATCTCCCTGTACTTCAATAGTTAAACCAGTTCCATTCACAGCGACAATCGTTAAGCCGCTGTCACGAAGAAGTTGGACTTGTCCTTCGTCTGCTACTCTTATTTCAAAGGTCCGGTGTTGCGCCTGCCGAAGTTTTTGAATCCCCTCTACAGCCGCTAATTCGCCGTCCCGGATGATTCCCACTCGATCACAGGTCCGTTCCACTTCAGAGAACATGTGCGACGATATAAAGATGGTCTTACCCCGACACTTCTCTTCCAATAATAAATCAATAAATACTTTTTGCATCAGTGGATCTAAACCCGAAGTTGGTTCGTCCAAAATTAGAACCTCTGTATCTAACATCAAAGCGTATATGATCCCTAATTTTTGTTTCATTCCTTTAGACATTTTTCTTATCGACTGTTTGAGATTCAGATCCAATCGTTCGCTTAAGGCATCTCTGCGGGTCCGGTAAAGCGGTCGATCCCCATGCATTCCCGACATTAGATTTAAAAATTCCCAGCCAGACATTTGTTCAAGAAAATTCATCTCGCCCGGGAGATAACTCACCAATCGTTTGACAGCCAAGGAATCCTGCCAGCAATCGAAACCTTTAATTTGTGCAAAACCAGCATCTGATTTAATAAAACCCATAAGATGACGAATCATTGTAGTTTTTCCCGCACCATTGGGACCCAGAAAGCCAAAGACTTCTCCCTGATCGACTCGGAATGTTATCTCCTTAATCCCTCGAGGAGCTTTAGTTTGTTTCCTTTTGTCTTTTGTTCTATCTTTGAGATATAGTTTTGTTAATCCTTCAACATTAATCATTTGTTTCTCCGCCCTATTGCTGTTGATACCACTATTTGCTTTGATTTCATCTTTAGTTGAACGAGTTTACTAAGATCCGGTCTAATACAGGATACGCTCAATCACATTTTTGGTTCCATTTCATACTTTTTCCAACGATGAAGAAAGTCCATTATTTTGGTTTGCCAAGGGGAAACAGATTTCTAAGTGAGAAATTATTAATCCATTGAAAACTAAAGAAACGCTCTCTGATAAACTGAAAACGGAATGGTTTTGCCAGATCTGCCACACTCAAAGTCGGGTCGAACTCGTGAATAATTCCTTCGAGCGTTAATAAAGATTTTCCCAATAAGATAAAATCCGAAGGAAGTTCAATTCGATGATTAAATGTCATAGTCAAAAGGTCATTAACAAGCTCCGAAAGGGAAGTCTGAGCAATAGGAATATCTAAATGTTTCCTGCGTAATTCGTCCAGATCCTGACGCAAGCGATCTGAATCTACATTTTGAGGCACGACACCAAGTTGAAGCATCGCTTTTACCATAGACGGCGTATTGCGGCGAGACATGGCACTGATTAAATCTGCAAAACGACGTTTCATAAGCGGTGTTAGTTCTCCTACAATCCCGAAATCAACAAAGGCTATTCTTCCTCCGGATAAAACAAAAATATTTCCGGGATGGGGATCACCATGGAAACAACCGTCCCTTAGAATTTGTTGCAGTAAAGCTTTACTGAGGTGAGCAGCAATTGTCTGCTTATCATAATGAAGGGAAGCAATTTTTTGACGATCATTTAGCTTAACCCCATCAACATAAGCCATGGTAAGAACACGTCTGGTAGTAAACTGCCAAAAGATACCAGGGATCATGACCAGGGGATCACGCTTAAACCCCTTGGCAATTTTCTCGGCGTTTTTCCCTTCGGTCATATAATCGAGTTCTTTTTCTAACCATTTGGAAAATTCCCCGAGTATCTCCTGGAGTGAATATTCCTTAGTTTTGGGAAAGCGCTGCTCGATTAAGGTTAAAGCATCCTTGATTATTTCTAAATCTGTTTGAATTACCCTTGAAATATTGGGGCGTTGGACTTTCACCACGACAGGCTCACCAGTGTGAAGCACTGCGTAATGAACTTGGCCAATCGATGCTGCAGCCAGAGGAGATGGGTTAAACTCACGGAAAAGTTCCTCAGTTGAAGCGCCTAGCTCCTTTTCTATTGTCCAGCGCACCTCTTCAATCCGAATCAAGGGAGCTCGGTCCTGAAGTTGTTCTAACTCGCGTAAGATCGGCTTAGGAATGATATCTGGCCGCGTACTGGCAAATTGTCCGATTTTCATAAACGTTGGCCCTAATTCGCCCAGGACTTGTCGTACGCGCTGTCCGAGTTGGACTAAGTTCACATCGGCAGGTACTCCCTTGCCCCCTTGAGCTAAATGCTCAAAAAGGATAAATCCGAATCCATTCCGTATAAGCACGGTTACAATCTCTTGATAACGCTGAAAATGACGTAAGGTCTGTTCAAGCACGGGAACAGCGCTCCTTCTCTAATCTATAAGGTAATCTAACTTCATACTCCCATGATATTCCCATCCATTCCAGAGTGTTTCAGATAAAGGTCATTAGCACTGTAGTATCAGGAACGTGACTTTGTTAAAATATAAAAGTGAACTCGGTCAGCTAAAGCTGACCATCGAGGCTTCAGATGGGGATTCTATCCCACCTGAAGTTTACGAAGAACCCACCCCACTTGTAGAAGTCTTGTAGAAGTGGGGGTCTTGAAAACTAGATAAAAAAATTAAGCCATAAGTAAATACTTTTACTACAGCTTAATTTAACTTTTATAACCATATGATATGAAACTGCTCTCATACTCTCAATTTTCTCGTATGGAGCCAGAAGTTAACCACCACTGTTTACCGTCACAGTGCAAGATGCTGTTTTACCGCCGTCTACCGTGGTCACTGTAATTATAGCCGTTCCTACTCTAACGGCCTTCACTAATCCTGTACTGCTTACTGTGGCTATGGCAGTATTGTCTGAAGACCAGGTTACTTTCTTGTTTATGGCGTTAGTCGGAATAATGCTGGCCTTCAGTTTATCGCTGCCCCCCTTAGCGATGGTGTCGTTAGTTTTATTGAGGCTGACACCAGTAACCGGCGTGGGCACTGTTACAGTGCAAGTAGCGGTTTTATCACCATCTACCGATGTTACGGTGATTTTTGCTGCTCCTGCACCAACAGCTTTCACTAATCCTGTGCTGCTTACCGTTGCTACGGCGGTATTGTCTGAAGACCACGTAACACTAGTATTAGTGGCGTTAGTCGGAGTAATTCTTGCCGTTAACTGGTCGCTGTCACCCACTGCAATGGTGTCGCTTTTTTTGTTAATAGTAACTCGTGAAACCGGTACCGTAACCATAGTCTGAGTTACCGTGGCATTCGTATAACCTGTAGCACTAACTATAATAGTATGCTTACCTGAAGTATTCAGGACACCGGCGATAATATTAATCTTGCCAGGGTCAACTGTATATTGAGTACTTTTCAGAGGCACACCATCCACTGTAATTTCGGTAATAGCTGCCCGCCAAGCAGCGTTATCATTGAAAGTGAGTTTTACCATACTGCCGATTGTTGCACCCTTTTTGCTTTTTAGTGCTGGTGGAGTGAGCGACGCCGCAATCTCAATAGGTTCCGTAGTAATATCACTACTTAGAATATTGCCGTCTGCATCTTTGAAAGCATTGGCCGCAACATTAATCTTATTAGTGCTTCCAGATAAGGCTGTGGCAAAAGTTACCACCAAAGTTTTTCCGGTAATAGCAACGGTGTCATTAGCCCCTAGCGCAGCAAAGTTAATACCATCTGCTGAAAAGGTAACCGTTTGCTTTAAATCATCAGCTGTTCCTTGATTATTGAAAATATCTTTATTAAAGTGTAATGTTACAACCTTATTACTGCTATCAATAAAAGCACTCTGATACGCTAAAGACAATACCACATTAACTCCACGGCTTATAAGAGTTTGTATATCAGCACTAGCTTGAGAACCCAGAGGATTATTCACTAAATCTATAGTTGTTCCTTCCCCAAAACCTCTATTGTTAACCAGCGCAGATATATTAGTAATTTGGTTATCGGTAAGAGACAGATCGTGTAATTTGCTCAAGTTTGTCAGCGGTAAGAGATCACTAATACCATTCATGTTAGCCCAGAGTGTGTCTAAATTGCTGAGAGTTGCCAGCGGTGAAAGATCACTTGCATTTATGCCATCAATGTGAAGATGGTGGATAGTGGCCTTACCGCTTAAGATTGAAACATCCCCTTCAGTAACTTGATTTCCATAAAATAATAGCTCTTCTAGTTTGTTTAATCCCGCCAGAGGCGCAATGTTGCTTACTTGATTGCAACCAAAATCAAGTTTTTTCAACTCAGGCATCCCTGTAATGACTGAAATATCAGTCAAATTATTGTAACTGATATTAAGAGTTACTAATTTAATTAATTTAGCTAGAGCTGACAAGTTAGTAATTTGGTTATTGTTTAAGTCGAGACTTTGAAGATTACGGGCATATTCAAGTCCGCTAAGATTACTTATTCCTTTATTGTCGGCATTTAGAGCAGTTAAATTGAGCATGTCGCTAACAGTTATATCTCCCGTAGGCTTGTTTAAGGAATCCCGCACTACTAAAAGAAGATGCGGATCAGGTATGTTAACCACTCCTCCGGGGTTCGTCGAATTAACCGTCTGTACGATCGTTATATTACTATCGTTAGCAGTTGCCACTTGGGGACTAATACTTAAACACATAATTAACGCCATTATAATTGCCAGTAATTTGCCGCCACTCTTGTGACATAGTTTCATATTCCCACACTCCTTATTTTGGTGATAGATGGTTATAATCTCTTATGGATTTCGTGAAAATATATCATGTTTATAATTCCCAAATTGTTATATTCTTTATCTCCGTGATTATTCCTTCATAATTATTGAGGATTGGAGGTTATATTTGGATATTTTTAAGACTTACTTTTATTTTCAATGCGCAAGGTTTAAAACCCCCGCCTTTAAGGCGGGAAAGCTTTTAGCATCGTAATGAAAAGCTATGGTATTAGCCATATTACTCAGAAGGGGTGAGTAGTATGGTTGAGTATAGAAAGAGTAGTCACGCGATATACGATATTAAATATCACATAATATGGGTTACGAAATATAGATACAAGGTACTCAAGGGCGACATAGCCTTAAGATTAAGAGACCTAATTAGGCAAGGATGTGAAGCAAGAGGGATAACAATAATTCAAGGAAGTGTAGGTGGAGATCATGTACATCTACTTGTATCATGTCCAACGGATCTTGCACCAAGTAAAATAGTTCAATACTTAAAAGGAAGGTCTTCGCATCTAATACAGGATGAATATCCAGAGCTAAAGAAAAGATATTGGGGACAGCACTTATGGGCAAGAGGCTATTTTTGTGCCACCGTAGGGACAGTGACTGAGGAGACAGTTAAAGACTACATTGAAAACCAGGGTGTAAAAGAAAAACCAGATAATTTCAAAGTTGAAGAATAAGTTTCAGTTATGATCTTTAGTTTGCTTTAGCTAATGGACTTTTCAGAAGGCTTCAGCCTTTAACGCGAGTTTCACTCGCCAATGTTAAATCCACCTGCTTCAGCAGGTGTGTTGTTTAATATCTGAAATGAGTCTTCGTATCGTTTTGATCGACAACTGTAAGTACTCCGCCGTTTGAGCTACCGTGAATATTTCGCTATCCATTCGCACATCACCCTAACTTAGTCTTTAATTAATTATTATAATGCATTATGAGAAAAAAAATAAGGCCAAATTTATATCAAAAGAAGAAGTTAGGGACATAAGTGGACAATAAATAGCCATAAAGTTAACGGAATTCCTATTTTCATAATCTCGCATATACTTAATGCTCGCCCCGCTCCGCTCGGTAGGGGGCTGGTACTTCCCGCAACCCTTCTCGCAATCTGTCGAATTCTAAACAAATAATATAGTCTACTGTTTGTAGATTGGTAATAGTTAAGGCAGTAGGCTGTTTCTTATGTAAGCTAGTTCAATTCATTATTACGCTCGAGGGAAGGCTGCCCTACGGTCAACGTTTCCCAGATGTACGACCCTAACACAATGGGAAGCTTTTCTGAAAATTATAAGAGCAAAGCCAACCAATACAAAGCATTTACGGTTAAAAATTTCGAGGAACTGCAACGTCAATATCGAAGATTCATGTGAGTTCTTGTTCTAAATTGCTAAAGACATCCGTATTAAAAAAGTCCGACAGTGAGATTTCTAAACCATCACACAACTTTTTAATAGTTACAATACCAGGGTTCAGGCTCTCATCATTTAGGATGCTTTTTATAGTCGATTGTGGTACGGCGGCACGATAGCTCAAAGCATTGGGCGTTATATTCCGTTCTTTGCAAAGTTCAACAATTCTATTCACTACTGCTTGTCTCGTATCCATGAATACACCCTCCTAGTGAGTTATCACTAATTTAAGCATAAAGAAGAAAAATAAATTTTGTTAGTGATATAGCACTAAGATATATTATATGTCATAATTAGTTATATAACACTAATTGTGCAGAGGGGTGTATTTCGCGTGCCAGATTATAAGGAAATGTATTTTCAACTTGCCGCCAAAGTTGCAAATGCTGTTGATATTCTTGTTGAAGCGCAGCAGCAAGGAGAATACGATTATTCTGAAGAAGAAAGTCCGGTTATTTTGCTGAAAAATTCTAGACCAGGAGAGAAGGAGAGTGATCAAGTATGATGATCTAGAAGTCCATTTTTTACTTGCTTGCTCCATTTTGAATGAGGGAGTGTTAGTTGAGTTTTCGGTCTTTGAATTGCTATCAATGCCAAAGCTACTCCAGAAGATATAGAGTTTGCCTCAAGAATTGAAGCGCTAAAAATTGGGAGCGGGTTTATGGTTCTGTATAATGCTCTGGCGATTGAACGTCTTGAGCGGGACAATAGAAAACGTTACAAATCTGAACAGACTGCTCTTTGTGGCCCCACTGATGATGTGTTATAATATGGTAAAAATCAATAATAATCTTAGATAATCGAATATTTGATATTATGGGGGCGAGTTTTAATGTCAATACTTCAGCATAGTAGTGATAAAAAATATACCTATGCAGATTATCTTACATGGACTGATGGAGAAAGATGGGAAATAATTGATGGCGTGCCCTATATGCAATCTGCCCCTACATGGCAGCATCAAGCGATATCAAGTGAACTTATGTTGCAATTTGGTGAATACTTACGGAATAAGCCCTGTAGAATTTTTTCTTCGCCTTTCGATTTAAGGATACCTGAATTAAATGAAGAAGACGAAGAAACAACTTTTGTATGTCAGCCTGATCTTATAGTCATTTGTGATACAACTGGTTTAAAAGGTACAGGGTATTATGGTACTCCCACCCTGATTATTGAAATATCATCTCCTTCAACTGCAAGGAAAGATAAGCTTTTGAAGTTTAATAAATTTGAAAAGGCCGGGGTTAAAGAGTATTGGATTATTGAACCAGATGGTAAGTTCGTGAGCGTGTTTACTTTACAGAACAATAAGCGCTATGGACGGCCAGATGTATATTCAGATGAAGAAAAAATAAACGTGAGCGCCTTACCAGACTTGATAATTGATCTTAATCCGGTTTTTGCTGCTCTGTGAAATGAACTTTCATATAGATCAGGATTGGCAATAGATGTCGGGGCGGCCGGATTTCCTAACAATTGTAAAAGAAAAGGCTGGAGCACATCACAAACATGCTTCCAGCCTTTTGACAGTTATTGTTCCTAGTTAAATATGTTGCGTAAGTCAATTGCTAAGTCATCAAATATCCCATCGTTTATTGTTTCGTCTTTCCCGTACACTGCTGGTTCAGTAAATACATTCTCGGAAAGTTTATAAACTTCCACAATCTGATTCAATGGATCAACTATCCAGTATTCTCGGACTCCTGACAACCGATAGCGTCTTAATTTGACTCGTTTGTCTTTTAACGCTGTTGACGGACTCAAGACCTCAACTACAAGGTCTGGAACACCGACACAGCCTTTCTGGTGTATCTTCGTTTGATCACATATCACAGTTATATCAGGTTCAACATAGTTGTCATTTTCATCATCCAACCATACCCCAAAAGGTGCAGGAAAGGCCTTGCACTGTTTACCCTTTAGATATGTATAAAACTCACCATATAAATTTCCGACAATAGCTTGGTGTTGGGATGAGGGAGGTGGTGTCATATCGTAAATTACACTATCAATACGTTCCCAACGTTCAAACTCAAATTCCAATGGTTTTTCTTCCAAATAAAACACCCCCTTTGTAAAATTATACCATGGTTCAATTGGTTTTAAAAGGCGAATGGCATATGGGCTTCTGCATCCCTCTTGCATGTTGACAGGGGATCAATCATAGACATACTACAAAGGCTAGAGACAATGCTTTGCGAGGATGGTGCTTTTTATGTCCTTTAAATATGGTGACAAAGTTTATGAGAAGGACAATAGATTATTTAATTGCTATGATGAGAGCTCCTTCATTGAAATGTTTTCTTCCATTCCAATGCTGACAATTCTTGAATTATATAAAACCGCTGATGTTAGGGACGAAAGAATCAATGAACATTGGCTCAGTGCTATTGTTAAGAAAGGTTAAATATCCGCAGAAAGCGGGCATCTAGAGCTAGGGACACTTAATGGATTGGAGAAAAATAGGGGATAATTGCCCTCCTTGATACCATCGCTCATTATGTCATTGAGCCCCAGTATTTACTGTAGGGCTTTATTTTAATTACTTTGGTAAAGCTACAAATACATATATAATTAAGGAAGATTGGTTTATGCAGGATTTTGGCAGATGCTCTCGAACAAGAGAGTATTATACTGGATAGAGAATCTCTCAAACAGGATGCGTTAAGAGGGGACGAATATGGAACAATTCGAAAAACTCCTGAACAATGTCAGCAAAACGGTTACCGATGTGGAACTGCAGCAGATCCTCGGGGAGCCAGATTATCCTCGTTTTCAGGGCGAAGTGGAAAGGTTGGTAGAGTCCGGAGTACTAGCT
>Ga0074193_1002732_pt1 | contig 15036 bp, 11 predicted proteins | sample EPASupsiteHSE605_FD_64523 | JGI IMG/M metagenome (GOLD analysis project Ga0074193, IMG submission 64523) | Bioremediated contaminated groundwater from EPA Superfund site, New Mexico - Sample HSE6-05 | ecosystem: Environmental > Aquatic > Deep subsurface > Groundwater > Contaminated ... | reverse complement strand
ATAACTGACGACAATCACTAAATATATACACTGTGCATATATTTATAGGGTAACCTACTTCGTTTTGAAATTATAAATACAATAAAAAACGTTTTTACGTAATGTAGCGGATTTTTTTTGTTTTAAGTCCAACAACCGGTCATTAAGAATAAATATTTTATGTTTATAACCGGTTACTAGAGCCCCGTTTTGTGAGATTGATGGGAAGGTCCTTACAGGCTGATTAATTAAACCTGTATAGGTATATAATTAGAAGGTTATTCATCTCTAACAATTAATAATGTACTCATACTATTTAAAGTTGTATATATTAAAAAGGAGTTGAAAAACTTTCAACTGGCCTTGGCACAAGAAACTGCATAAGATTTTTGGTATTTCAAGTATATTATATTATTATATTTTATATAAAAAATTTCAAGTATCATATTGAAAATATTATAATTTTACTGATTAATAATTTGGACCCAGGTTTCAGGATGACATGGAATAAAAGAAAACTGAATACTTATATATCCAGTTCAATGACCATCCACTGTTATACAGTTGATACTTTCATGATTAATTTTTCAGCGCCAGATGTACTCACATTTTGTGCATCAATATCCTATTATGGCAGTGTACCGATTTTTCTGTAAATTCAAAGTCAAATTTTTATATACTAAGCAAAACTTAGTTTTCTTGCTATTGGATTCTCAAACCACAAACTTTATAAAATATCTAATTTTACAGAAAAAGTAGCACACTGCCCCTATTATTATAACATCACCGAATTGCAAAAGACATGACGCATCTTAAAGAGTGTTTTTGGAATAACATCAACCAATAGCGTAAAATCAAATTTTCCGGAGCATTAAAATCAGTATCAAAATTCCTGATGTGAGTATCTGTACTTATTTTATAACTACAGAAAATAAAGAAAACAGTATAGAAGACTCGACCCCGATTTCCTTAATTTCGAGCTTTCCATGGTTAACCTTTCGACTTCTGATTGGAGATGAATTCTGAAGCTTGACTATTATAGTTTTCTTGACTAAAATAGATGCTATAGTTATAATCTGCAGAATTATTACTCAAATTAACTAAAGCTCTAGTAAAGATTGAAAAGTATCGTTCTCTAAGTTTTACTCTAAGAATACAAACTATTTTCACTACAAACTCGACATTCACTACGTACCTTCACGAAAAATTTGCTGAATAGCTGTCATTCTTGCCTTAAAACGTCAGTCAAATAATCGTGTAATAGTCTACTCGGACAGATTCCAGCTACATGTTAGATTCAATCACATGTCAAATCTCCCCAGATGAATTACATTTTTATTTTATTTGTCCTCATCACTAAAATAATTAAATTTTTCAAATAGTAAGGAAAATTTATATGTTTTAAGAATAAAAGAATAGCTAAAGTTAACTTTAAAATATTTTTCACTAACCCTGTGACTATATAATAAATATGTCGAAAATACTCGTGGTTAATCGTGGTTGTTATTATTGTGTGTCCTACTGAATACTAACTACTTGCTATGAATACCAGAACTAGGTAGTTCTGATATGAAAATGGATCGAGTGATCAAATGGAGATTGAAAAGCTGAAGATTCATCTTATATTTTTTTCATTGATCATCCTCCAGTTATCTATATTTTCTGGTTTTAATGTAGCTAGCGCCGCTTCAGATGAGCCTGATATCGAGACTTTAATTGAAGATCTGAATGCACAGGATGTAAATGTCAAAGCTGCCTCCGTAAAAGCTCTGGTTGAAGCCGGAGAGCCCGCAGTAGAACCTTTAATCAAAGTACTGAATTCCAAAGACCCGGAAATTCGTGAAAACGCGGCTATTACCCTTGGAAAAATCAAAGATGAAAGAGCTATAGATCCACTCATCAAATTGTTGACGGACGAAAAGTGGGAAGTTGAAAGTGCTGCAACCAGTGCTCTTGTTGAAATCGGAGAACCTGCTGTAGAGCCCCTCGTTTTTATCCTGCAGGATAAAAACGGGGATGTTTTTCTACGGATGAAAGTTATTGCAGTCCTTGCTGGAATAAAAGACGAAAGGGCAATTCAACCTATGATTCGGGTCTTGAAAGAAGAACCAGAACTTCAAGCAGATCTCGGTTATCGTCTGGGCCTGATGGGCGAACCTGCTGTAGAGCCTTTAATCCAGCTTCTTGATGACGACGATCCTGAAGTCAGGGTACGCGCAGCCGAAGCTCTCGGTAGAATAGGAGATGGCCGTGCAATTGGAGCGCTTACGAACGCCCTGAGTGATAAGGATGAGACTGTTCGAGTATTTGCAAAAATGGGGCTTGAAAGCATTGAAGCTCAAAAGAAAAATACGTTAATCGCCACTTATGGAAAGGAACGTGAGTTTTATATCGAAGACCAGAGGCGAGAATGGTATAACCAGCTCAATACAATTTACACCTTAGCAAGAGATTCAATGGAAGCTTATATGTATCCACAGGGCCCGGTTATCAGCTACGGCTGGAGCATTGAAAATCGCATAGGAGTAGGAATTCTGGAAGGCTCGGAAGTTAACAATTCAACTATTAGTGATATTTATAACATATTTGACCAGACGGGAAAAGGGATTGGAGTTGACGATGTGCCTGTCATATTCAGTTATAAAGAATTTCCTGTAGATGAAGAAATCTTGCCGAAGCTAGCAGAAGACATCGAAAAGACCGAAGAACCAGTAGAAGCTGAAGAGACTAACAAAACTGATGAAAGATCGGCGGAAGATGTACGGGAGCCCGTGAGGATTCCAGGTTTAGGGATTAGAGTTGTTTTAGGAGTACTGATTTCAGCACTTATAATAAACAGGTATTGACTTGAATTTGATTCATACTTCTTTTGTGGATTGAGGTGGGTGTGTCTTTGAGAAAGAGTTCATTAATTCTCGCGTTATTTCTTACGTTATTATTACTCGTTTTTCCTTTTACTTCCGCTTCAACTGCTTCAGCGGCTGAAATTGTTATTGACACCGAGCATCACCATCTTGGTGACAATTTTAAAGAAGAATTGAGTCCTGAGAACCCTGAAGGGCTAATTTACACAGCAAATTTTACTCTGGACCCTTCAGTAGATATGGAAAGTGCAGAGTTCAAATTGACAGGCAGAAGCGTTGTTCCCGGGTCGAAGGGTGAATTTTCAGATGAAGTAAATCTCAATGGGATAGAAATAGGATCCCTTAATGATTATATTCCGGCAGAAACTCCGGATTCTGTTGCAGTGAATATTACAATTCCGGTTCATCCTTCTCTTTTCAATCCAGGAAACAATACCCTGAAAATCAACGCCGGAAGTGATGCTAATGGCAGTAACTACGATGACTTCGAGTTTTATAACGTTTCACTTCATCTAAGTGAAGCTGACCCTGTAACCCTGGAACCGCCTTTGAAAGTTGCCTGGACCTATGAACTACCCTGGGAGCTTGGGTATGAGATACCTCCAGAGGTAACACTTGCTGCGGACGGTGTCCTCTACCTTTCTAGAGAGGACTCTGGAAAGACTATTATAATAGCATTGAGTGAGGAAACAGGTGACTTACTTTGGAGTAAAGAATGGAATGATGGACAGAGTGTTAGTCTGGAGTATAAGGACGGGGTTTTGTTTGCCTTACACTCTTCAAATATTGATGCACTGGACGCAAAAACAGGAAAACTATTGTGGAAGAAAGAATATCAGAGTTCCACGTGGGGAAACCCTGTTATTTTTGGAAATACGTTGTTTGTCAGCACACCTTATGACAGATATGTGGCTGCTATTGATGTGGAAAACGGGACTTTGAATTGGAAATATGAATTCAACAGAACCGACTTTGGAGCTGAAGGAAGTAATTATTACAGCTTGTCAGGGCCTCTGGTGAATGGAAATTTGGTGATATTCAGATACTATGCTTCTCATTCCATCTATACTGAACCCATCGAAATACCTGAAGATCCAGAGTTAGAACCGGAACTGGAAAAGCCCATAGTAAAAGAAGGTTTAATTGCACTCAATGCACATACTGGAGAGGTAATCTGGGAATATATATATCCGGGCGAGGTTTTATATTTCGAACCTTTCCTTTACAGAGACCTGGTTTATACTACTCTGAGCGAAAGAGATATTATCGCATTATCTGTTGAATCTGGAGAGGAAGTCTGGAAAACAAACAACGGTAAATGGTCAAATGTTGTTGCAGCAATAAATGGCAAATTATTTGTTGATTTTCCAAATCCCGGTATCTTACAGGCAGAAACTGGCGAAATCTTGAATGAGTATCCCGGTTCAAAAATGAGTTTTGCCTCATCTGCTATCAGTAATAAATTCGTATATTCAACTGACCGGAACAATATATATATTTTTAATTCCAGTACCGGAGAAACCATATGGAGCAGTAGCAAAATAAAAGGATATGATGTGTCGAAGCCCGTACTTCACAAAGGCAAATTATATCTGATTTCAACAGAGGGGACGCTGTATGCATTTGAGCATGGGGAAGAAGGTATGTTCTTTACAAAGGGCCTGGAGAGTTCTGCATTATATTATTTCCCCCAAATTGCCATTGCTTCAATGTTAGTTCTACTGATAATACTTCTGATCAAAGTAAAAAACAGGTCCCTTGTCTTTGGTTCCTGGCTAATAGCTCTAACAGGAGTTATTTTTCTATCTCTAAAAGCCTTAGAACCTTATACCGTAGGGTTTGTATTCGGTTTCATGGCTGCTCTGGGCTTCATGACTATGTTTGTAATCCTTATGACCGGCATTGCGTTTCTTGTTTATGGAGTTCGGAAGAGAAAGAAGTAAAAAGAAAAATGGAAAAGGTATAGAACCGGAAAACAAAAATGAAGTTGCTACTGATATTGAACAATGCTAGAGTGTTTCTCTAAAACCATGGAAATTGAAATTGAAAACCTGTCATAAGCATAAGGATAGAAAAAATCTGGCTTTCCATAGTTTATAATATCCAGATCGAATTTTCCAGGAGTTTGTCCTGGAATGCAGAGGTAAGTTTATAATTGTATTTTTATATTTATTAGTCGAAGGAAAATCTTTAATATTAGTTAGACTAATTAGGTACTCCTTTTTTCATTTATGGAGAGTAAAAACAGAAATTTCCAGGCTTCTTGAAAAGATGGAACATTATTCTCAAAAAATCTGAGAAAATATGAATTCTCAGAGGAATACAGAAGTATCGGCTACATGTCTTCCTCTATCTCAGGAAAATTAATTTCCTGGGCAATCCAACATCTCCAATGGCGAAGGCCATGGAAATCAGCAAATCTACGCTAAACGTGATTTTTAAAACTGCGGAAAAAGGCCTGCTGAAAACAAAGACTTTTCCGAAGGACGGAGAGGTCTGCCTGCTCGAACTCACCGATAAATGGAAAAAAATATTTGATATAGAACATTGATAGATATAAGGTTTTTTGAAATGATCCGAGAATTTTGGATGAACGAAAACTTAGATTTCTGGAGAGAATCTTTGAGAAAATCGCTGCCGGACTTGACGAGGAAAAAGTATGACAGATGAAAGGGAAATGAGGTCTGCAAGTATCGGAAAGCTTTTCCTTAAATTCGTTCTTCCGGCAACTATAGGGTTGATAGTTGCCGGAATCCAGGGAGTCATTGACGGTTTCTTTGTAGGGAATGCTGTGGGAAGCCAGGGGCTTGCAGGAATAACTCTTGCATTTCCTGCACTTTTAGCCATAATTGCTGTAGGACAGATGATCGGGATAGGGACTTCAAGCCTTGTAGCCCTGGCCCTTGGCAGAACTGATCGACAGAAAGCCATCAGATTAATACATAACGCTTTCCCTCTGCTCTTGCTTGCGGGAATAGGACTCACCGTTATCGGACTAGCCTTCTCGGATTCTTATCTCCGTTTTCTGGGAGCCTCTGGCCCGGTTTTTGACATGGCAAATAGTTATCTCAGAGTCCTATTTTCAGGGTCGGTACTTCTAACTATGTCCATTGCTCTCGAACCTCTAGTACGAAATGACGGGAAACCCAGACTTGCTATGATATGTGTGGTTGCGAGTGTTTTTGTAAATATGATTCTTGACTACCTCTTTGTCATGAGAATGGGAATGGGGGTTAAGGGAGCTGCCATAGCCACTGTTATTGCTTTTTCTCTTTCCGGAATTTTACTCGCTCTGTACTTTTTCAGCAGATGGGCAGGACTGAGGCTAAAACCCAGTTCCCTCTCTCTGGAATCGAGAATAATTATCAGAATTATGAAAGCAGGCTTTCCTTCCTTTGCAATGCAGTTTTCAACTTTCGTCCTGCTCATTGCGAACGAGTACATGCTGCTCAGTTACGGTTCGGAACTCGCAGTTTCAGGCTATGGAATTATAGGTTACGTTTTCTCGATTTTCTCCTTGATTTTTGAAGGAATAGCAGTTGGCACCCAGCCAATCATCGGTTTTAATTATGGAGCCCGTTGTTATTCCAGAGTTGCCGGAACCTTAAAGATAGCTGTTATTTCTTGCTTCGTGACCGGATTGATTGGTTTCATGCTTCTTTCCATGTATCCGGAACAGTTTATCCTTATCTTCAACCGCGACAGCCCAGAACTCATGGAAATTACTCTTAACGGCATGAAGATTTTCGTGTTTGCCCTCCTTACTCATGGGATAGTTATGCTGGGTTCAGTATATTTCCAGTCGATAAACAAAATCAGACACTCTCTTTTCATCCAGCTGGGAACAGTTTTTCTTTTTGTCCTCCCCCTGCTCTGGATTTTACCTTCCTTACTTGACCTTAACGGAGTCTGGCTTGCAACCCCGGCTGCGGAATTCTTGATGTTCCTGGTCGTAATAGGCTTGCTCTGGAAAGAGTTCGGTTTTCTCAAGAATGGAACTGTAAGTGAGGAACGCCACTTTCCTGCTTCTAATATTTTATTAACTTCCAATGAGGATTAAACGGAGATTCATGCCTCTTGAGAACATTGCCGTTGAGCTTCCTGTATATGGAGCTTAAGACCATGGTGTTAAGGAGGCAAAAATCTCACCATTTTTTCCAAGGTCAATCATAACTCGCTAGTTCTCTTGTGAACGTTACAAGCACAGATTAGTGACACAACTCTTGGAATACAAGCGAATGCTCGAGTTAGAAAAAGTAGAGAGCTGCATTATTTAGCGGCCCTTTTTTCCTGAGGACTGATTTCTCTAATCCAGCTTGTTTGAGTTACTGGCTCTTAACTCATTTGCAAAGGATCTACCTTCATATACTCACGCAGCACAGTTGTTGCGTAACTTCCCTTCGGTAACATGAATTCAAGCACGGCTTTCGACTTTCCCGGATTCAGTTCATCCTCTCCAATCTCAAATTTCGGTTCAACCTGCAGAAGAACTTCTCTACGAATGCCTTTCGAACTCATTTCGGGAACTTTTTCTATATTAAAACCCTGCAGAGGAACTTTGAATTCCTCGATAACTGCCTGTTCGATCTCTCCCGGAATACCTGACGCAAATTCCGTAATATAGCCCGGAAGTGGAGCGGTTATGAAGGCTCTATTTCTTTTAATCAGGCGGTTCATGGGAGTTACGGTTTCCGATGTGACCTGTTCGGTTTTTGAAGAATCCGGCAGTCCAAACTCATTCTTAAAACAGACAATATCGCCTTCTACAGCTTCGTTTAAGGGAAGGCCTTTTTCGATTCGTCTGCACAGGACTGTGTTATAAATATAGGACTGGTAGCCGTGCACAAACATCCTGTAGAGATTTTTAGGGAGAACAAGAAAAGCACCTGCAAAATCATCAGGATTGGCTATTAGGTGGTTCATCATTGCTCTTTCATGCCCAAGGTGAAGAGGGTAGATTTTCAGGCCTTCTTTAAAATCGCGTGTCTCTTTGACAAACTGGCGGGCTTCCTTTGTTTCTTCAGGTTCATCAGAGAATGGTTCGGCAATGTATAACAGAGCAGCTTTTTCAAAATCTCCCTCAACAATTGCTTTTCCTACCAGATGCGTAACAGGACGTACAGAGCCGAAGCGCTGGATCCCGAAGAAGTTCGGGACTCCACCCTGAGCCAGAATTTCGTTTGTGGTCTTTTCGAGTAATTTGTGTGTCTCCTCACTCGAATAGGTTATATTCCGGATAGTAATTCTGAAATTGTTTCCCCAAAGGTCTCCGAGTTCAACGGATTTTCGTGAGCGACCAAGAACTTTCAGCTCTATGTCTTTTAAGTGGATTTTCTCAATTTCCTGGGCATCGATATCAAAAATGCTAATTTTCTGAGTGGTAAGTGCACGTTTGTCCTTTGTACCTGCAACGCTAATTCTCTTCTGGCTTATCTGAAGGATTTTTGCAAGAGTTCGGGTAAAATGATGTGTGTCCCAGTCGCGCTTTACTAGCTCAAGAATCAGATATTTTCCTTCCTGTTCTTCCTCTCTGTTCGTAATTTCTCTAACAATAAAATCCTCTACTTCCTGCCGAAGCTGCCCTCCAAGGCCATCAGTATCTGTGGAGTAAAGATCTATTCCGATTTGTTTTTCAATTTTCGGCACTTCCATGGGTTAAAAACACTCCTCTATTACGTATTTTGTGAAAATTATAAAGGCCATCTGGGATTAATATCAATAGCTTTTACTTCGTTCGTGCTTACAAAGGTCCAGCTTCTATATGTTTCGTTTCCTCCAGTGACCTTAACTTCCGCCTGGGCCGTTTTCCCTGGAAGCCCGCCTGCATAAAGGCTCGAGGTCGGGTCAAGCATCAACCAGGAACCGTATTCATCGGTCAGGTAATTCACATCAACGTTTCCGTAATAAGCCCGTACACCCTCAACTGCAGCATTTGTCGCATCGGTCCCATTGCCTATATATACTGCTGCAAAAGCATGGGTATTGGTCAGGTAGACCCGGGTTGTGCCCCCTACGGCCTCAAGCATGGATGAAAGGAGAATTGCCTGGTCTTCACAGTCTCCGGCTCCTATTTTCAGGGTAACGTTGGCTGGTTCCCATATGTCGTTACCTCTTGGGTCACTTACGTATTCTACCTTATCTTTTACCATGTCAAAAAGGGCACAGACCTGATAGATATTGTATGCTCCCGGATATGTGCGAGCCACCTGGGCTGCCTTGCCCCTTATATCAGGTTCGGCTGGCTCCACAAGGTGGTTTATAGTATCAAAGTAAGGTGAAGGATTGTATCGGTACACTGGACTCAATTTTTCTGACATTGGCTTAAGATTTACAGTAAAGTTTTTCAGAGGATAGGGTCCATAGTCATGCCATTTTCCTTCCGAAGTCGAGGCAAGCAACCAGAGGACAATACTGAAATTGGCTTTTTCTTCCTCAGGTATCTCAACTGCAATTACTCCGAGGTTCTGCTCTTGACCTGGATCGATTAAAAATCCACGTTCCTCGGAATAAATCCGGCTTTCGGAAGCATTAACCGAAACCCCGTACCTTTCTATAAAAATTGGGTTTCGACCTTGGTTTTTAATGCTGATTCTAACATAGCCAGTTCCTCCCTGAAAAAAATCCGAGGTCTGGTAGTTGCTGCTCAGGGAGAAACCAGGCTGCAACGGAGTTCTCAGAATGGGAGTGAGTTCGCTTTTTTTAGGAGAGTATGTTGGGATTGCCGGGAAAGTAAATAAAGCCGGTTGAGGTGTAAAAGCACTCTCCTGGCTTCCGGAATCCAGTCCTGAGGCTATATAATCTGTTACCTCTTCTCTTAAATTCTCAATCGAATCAGAAGACAACACCCCTGTGAGTGCAACGAACACAAAAAACACAAATAAAATAGCAATTGTTGATGCTGCCTTTTTTTCTCTTGAAACCCCTGAACCCCTCATGGTCTCCTCCTGAATCGAACACAGGCAGGCCTTCTATCCGAATTGGAAGAGCTATCACATTGATAGCTTCGGCTCAGTTTGATTTTAGTACCGTTTTCCCAAATCTGGCTTTCAGGTTCTTGATACTTAAACAAGTTTAAGGTCCCGCGTAACTTTATCTATAAGCTCTTCTTTTGCCGGCCCTATTCCAAGGACTGTAACCGTTCCCGGCGGAATTTCCGTAAGTCCTGCATCCTGTATCAGAGCTGTAGGCAGCCCTTCCCTTCTTGCTTTTTCCTTAAGTTCATACAGGTCCTTAAGGTTAGGTACTTTAAGGACAATTTTTTTCTGCCCGCCTTCCTTCCATTTTTCAAGGTCACTTTTGCTTGCCCATTCGGAAGCAGAAATGGCAGCATGAGCTACCTGTACTGCAAACTTGCCTTTGGAAAGCTTCAGGTCCTCCCGGGTAACTATACACTGTTTATATTCACTCATCTTTTGCCTCGGGTTTATTGAAGGTCCGTCTGTTTCTTAAATGTTTTCGATGAGGGTATCAGGACCGGTTTATATCCAGGTCTTCATGCTTATTTTTGATCATCTGTAGTATGATCGACCTGGACCGGAGTGTTAAATCAAAAAGTTTCTAAAAATCTACGAAATTCAAATCGATATATTGCTGATATTATGAACGGCATCATTTATAACTATTTCATAAAGTTTTTTCAATGTATTCTAGAATATATTCCGCAGGATTTATTCCCCATGCATCAAAAATACCTTTTCCTGACGGTGTTCCATTGACTTCAAGAACTTTAGGGTTTCCCTCAGTTCGGTTGGAATTAATCTCAATTTCTTTATTAAGATTATCCTTGATCAGCCCTTCACTAAAATTATTATCATTCAACCCTTCTATAATATCAACACCTGCAAAAGTCGTGCTCACTGCCAGAGCAGCCTTCTCAGCAATTTCTTTTTGTTTTTCCGTGAGCATACACCGATCTGCACTTCCTCCCTGGCTCAGGTTGTTGACCCAGGAGCCAGATGCCGCTTTACGGTAAATTGCTCCAATAGCCGTACCGTCAACAATAAAAGCTCTGATATCTCTTCCTGGGTTCTCTATGAATTCCTGGATATACAGCATACCTCTTTCTTGAAGTAACTGCTTGAGAACTGATTCCACGGACGAAGATTCTACTTTTCTATCCGAAAATCGGACTTCGCCATTCTTTACTCTTGCAATATCCTTTCCTTTATATCCAAAAACAGGCTTAATGACAGCATCTCCGAATCTTGATATTACCTTCAGGGCTGCTTCCATATCCTGTACAGCTACGGTTTTGGGTACTGGCAGTCCTGCTTTTGCCAGAAGATAAGAAGCATGGTATTTATTTGCGGCATTCCGGATAGCTTCAGGGGAATTGACAACAGGAATCCCTTCGTCTTCCAGTTCACGCAGGATATCAAACCTGAAAGACACACCTTCGAAAGCTCCTGCACCAGCATCCCTTACAATTATAGCGTCAAGATCGGAGAGTTTTAGATCTCCCACTTTGAAGACCACGTTTGATTCTTCAGCTCTCGGTTCCCACGCTGCCGAGTTTACGCTGACCTCCGCAGCCTTGAAATCCAGAACAAAAGGAGAAAAACCTTTTTTTCTCGCTGCGTTGGTAAGCGCCCTGGCTGTCCAGTCTTCCGGATCAGTGATGACAATTCCTATTTTTTTCATAGACCCTCATCGAGAGAATAAAAGATCAAGTTTACGATACAGAAACGAATGACATATAAAATATATTAGATGTAACATGATTTGCATTTAAAATAGATAAAACGCTTTATATGTAAAATCTCTTATGTTTAAAATATAATATTTCTTAAATATATTATCTCTAAATTATGTTATTTCTGAATTTGTTTTCTATTTTCCGTCTATCAGGTCTGCTCAGGAAGGGCCTCAAGCCCCTGTTTTTTTCGGTATTCATTTATTGCGCTGTGGATTGCTTCCCTTGAAAGAACCGAACACTCTAGCTTTCCTGGAGGTAGGCCTTCGAGAGCCTCAGCGACAGCCTCGTTTGTAAGTTCCCAGGCTTCCTTTAGGGTTTTGCCTTTTATCAGTTCGGTTGCCATGCTGCTGGACGCAATTGCTGCTGCACACCCGAAAGTCTTAAATTTCGCATCTTCAACTCGATCGTCCCGAATTTTCAGGAAAATCTTCATGTGGTCTCCATGTGGATTTCCTGCTTCTCCTATTCCGTCAGCGTCCTCAATTTCGCCTACGTTTCTCGGGTTCATGAAATGATCCATTACTTTTTTATTGTACACAAAACTCCCCCTGTTTTCACATTCCTACCCTGTTTTCACATTCCTACCCTGTTTTCACATTCCTATACACTTTCGATTCATTTCTTACAGGCGTTTTCGGATTTATAGAAAGGAGACATAGCCCTGAGTTTTTCGACCGTCTCAGGCAAGACCTCAAGTACATAATCAATATCTTCTTCAGAATTATCGTCCCCAAGGGTCAGTCGAAGGGAACCCTGAGCTATTTCCGGAGTCAGCCCTATTGCCCTGAGCACATGCGAGGGATCAGGAGAACCTGAAGAACATGCACTTCCTGTGGAACTGCAGATCCCCATTTCGTCAAGCATGAGAAGCAGAGATTCGCCTTCTATGTATTCAAAACTGAAATTCAGGTTGTCAGAAAGGCGCTTTTCCGGGTGTCCGTTAAGCCTGCAGTCCGGAATTTTCAGGACTCCTGCAAGGAGACGGTCTCTCAGTCTCTTCATTTTCTCATTATGCCTCTCAAGATTTCCTGTTGCAAGTTCTATTGCTTTTCCCAATCCTACAATACCTGCGACATTCTCGGTTCCTGCTCGCTTTTTGCGTTCCTGGCCACCCCCGTGCATATAATTGTCGATTTCTGTCCCTTCTCGCAGATAGAGAGCTCCTATTCCTTTGGGTCCATAGAACTTATGAGAAGAAAGGGAAAACATGTCAACATTCCTTTCTTTCTTTTCCATCTCAATGGGGATTTTACCAATTACCTGAACGGCATCGGTATGGAAGGGAATCTCATATTCTCTTGCAATCTCACCTATCTCATGAACAGGTTCTATTGTCCCGATCTCATTATTTGCATACATCACCGAGATCAGGATAGTATCATCTCTAATTGCAGCCTCAACCTCTGCAGGGTCTACAAGCCCATAACTGTCTACAGGCACGTAAGTCACATCAAAACCCAGGGTCTCCATGTACTTACAGGGATAGAGCACTGCATGATGTTCAATTGGTGTGGTAATGATATGTTTTCCTTTATTTCTCCTGGCAAAAGCCGTTCCCTTGATAGCCCAGTTATCGGACTCGGTTCCTCCGGAGGTAAAATATATTTCCTCAGGATTAGCTCCCAGAGCCTTTGCAAGTTGCTCACGGGCAGTTTCTACTGCCTCTTTACTTTCTCTCCCTACTGAATACAGGGAAGAAGGGTTTCCAAAATGTTCTTTCAAAAAAGGCAGCATAGCTTCAACCACTTCAGGTTTTGTGGAGGTAGTGGCTGCGTGGTCCATGTAAACAAAGCGCTTTTCTCCCATTAGAACCCCGTTATTAAGATAGGGATTTACGCAATATGAATTTATTGTACAACTGGACTTTATGGAGTTCTTCCTCGCAAAGCTTTTAAAACGGTTTCATAAAAGAGAATCTGAATAATATGAATAATAGAGATGATATGAATAATAGAGATGATATGAATATAGGGATTATCACGGCTTGCTGTGAAGACCGGTAGGACGTAGCTATGAGCCAAATCACTGCAGTTAGCAGACTTGCAAATAACCTGTTTTTGCTATATTTCTTTCTTTTTAAACAAAAAATTATATATACACTAGTTTTGTAGTCCCCTTCCAATAAGGGAGGGAAAAACAACTTTGCTAAAACAATTCTCAATTATTCTGAGCATTTATTTCCTGGGCGAACTGATACAAAAAGCTTTAGGGCTGCCAGTTCCGGGCAATGTCCTGGGAATGCTCATTCTTTTCTTTAGCCTGTATACAGGCGTAATTAAACTCAATATGATAGACAAAATAAGTGACTTTTTGCTAGAGAATATGGCTTTTTTCTTTCTTCCCGCAGGTGCTAGCCTTATAACCTGTTTTGCCCTGCTTGAAGGAAAATTAACTGCTATTCTTGCAGTTTCCCTTATTTCTACTCTTATAATACTGGCTGTAACAGGGCTTACTGTGGAACTTGTTCAAAGGTTCCTGGGGAAAAAATCATCAAAAGAAGCTCGAGGCATGAAAAATGAAGACAATAAAAGTAATAAAAACGGATCTGGAACAAAAACAAAGAAAGCACATGCCTACGAGAACGGAACAAAAGAGGTGAGCTGAAGTTGCAGACCGATTTTTTGAGTGATTTTATCAATATGCCCCTTTTTGGAATTTTACTCTCTTTAATAGCTTTCCAGGCAGGCACACTATTATATAAGAAAACTCAACTTTCGATTCTTAACCCCCTGCTTGTGGCTTCTGTACTTGTAATGGTATTCCTTCTCATCTTTGGAATCAATTATGAGACTTACAACCTTGGAGGAAACTATATTACTTTCTTCCTCGGGCCTGCAACTGTGGTTCTTGCAGTTCCTCTCTATAAAAAGATCCGGCTTTTGAAAAGTAATGCTCTTCCTATCCTTGCAGGAATAATTACAGGCTGTATAGCCGGAATCTCGAGTATTCTTACTCTTTCCAGCCTATTAGGACTTGACGATACCATAAGCAGGTCTCTTGCTCCCAAATCCGTAACTACTCCTATAGGAATTGAAATTTCAAGACAAATAGGCGGCCTACCTGCAATAACAGTGGCTGCAATCGTATTTACCGGAATTATAGGTGCTATTTTGGGTCCGTTTATCTGCCGATGCTTTAGAATAAAAGATAAAGTTGCAGTCGGTGTCGCAATAGGCACGGCATCTCATGCACTTGGAACAACAAGAGCAATAGAACTTGGAGAAACCGAAGGGGCAATGAGCGGGCTTGCAATAGGGATAGCAGGCTTGATTACGGTTTTTCTGGCTCCCCTGCTGCTTTATGTCTTCGGGCTTGTAACTTGAATGATAAATGATTGACGAACAAACGCTTATGACAAAAGCTTGATGACAAAAGCTTGGTGGCAAAAGCTTGATGACAAATACTTGAATGACAAATACTTGAATGACAAATACTTGAATGACAAATACTTGAATGACAAATACTTGAATGACAAATACTTGAATGACAAATACTTGA
>Ga0074193_1002730_pt1 | contig 15057 bp, 20 predicted proteins | sample EPASupsiteHSE605_FD_64523 | JGI IMG/M metagenome (GOLD analysis project Ga0074193, IMG submission 64523) | Bioremediated contaminated groundwater from EPA Superfund site, New Mexico - Sample HSE6-05 | ecosystem: Environmental > Aquatic > Deep subsurface > Groundwater > Contaminated ... | reverse complement strand
GTACAAAATATGTGACACATTTTTGCGTTTTGAGGGGCTTGACAACAGCTTTGAAATTTGCTGGAACGATATAACTCTTCAGGACGAAATCGAGCTTTCAAGAGCAAGACTTTATAATGCACAGGCACAAAAGATAGAGGCAGAACTAAAAAATATTCAAAGTGAGCAGGGAGATGAGCAATATTAAAAAAGATTTTTTAAGCAATGTGGACACTTCCACAATAAGCGAAAGCGACCTTGAAAAAATAAACAAGCTTGCCCGCAAAGAGCAGACGCAAGACAGCGTTTGCATATTTAATGTGATCCTTTGCGATAACGAAATAGACAGGGACTTTGAGCGTTTTAGCATTGATGCATTGCACACTCTTGCACCTATGTTTGTAGGCAAAACAGGAATTTTGGACCACAGTATGCAGGCAAATAATCAGGTTGCCAGAATTTTTGAAACCAGAGTAGAAACTGACCTTACAAGAAAGACAAGGGCAGGAGAAAACTACACAAAGCTTGTTGCAAGAGCCTATATGGCAAAAACACAGAAAAATGCAGATCTTATAGCGGAGATTGACGCTGGCATAAAAAAGGAAGTCAGCGTTGGCTGTGCTGTTTCAAGCGTCAAGTGTTCTATTTGCGGTAATGACAGGCGACAAAACCCCTGCAATCACAAAAGCGGAAAAAGCTATAAGGGGACTATGTGCCACAGCGTTTTAAGTGAACCGACAGATGCATATGAATGGTCGTTTGTTGCAGTGCCCGCACAAGTGGGTGCAGGAGTTACAAAAGCATTTGATGCATCAAAGGTGAAAGGAGAGCAAAAAATGGAGAGCGTAATTGAAACAATCAAATCGGCAAATGTGGATTTGGTAATTACAAAAAGTGAGCTCGATGTTCTCAAATGTGAGATAAACGAGCTTAAAGAAAAGGCGGCAGATGGAGAAATCTATAAATCTGCCTTGCGTAGTGAGGTAATCCGAATGTGTGCGGCAATAATGCCAAAGATGAATATGCAGACTTTTGAAAATATGCTTATGCGTGCAAATGCAAAAGAACTTGCAGAGATTAAATCAGCATTTTCTGAAAAAATGGCAGAATCGGTACCACCAACAATTCAGCTTATCCAACAAAAGCAAAAGGGAAAAATCACAAATTCAGAATTTAAAATCTAACAAAATTTAGGAGGACAAAATGAGTATTTCTTTTAATGGTTACAATGACAATTCAGCGACATTTGAAATTACAGGAACAGTAGCAACAGGCGATGTTGTTAAAATGACTGCAAACAACAAGGTAACAAACTGTGTGGCAGGCAATGACTTTTGTGGTGTATTAAAGTGCACAGAGAGCGACGGTTTTGCAACAGTTCAGCTTTCGGGCTATGTTGAGTCAACATACACAGAAACAGCACCAACAGTTGGTTATTGCACTCTTGCAGGCAACGGCACAGGCGGTGTAAAGGTTGCTTCAACAGGTGGCAGGTCACACCTTGTGCTCAATGTAGACACATCATCAAAAATCGTAGGCTTCTTGCTTCAATAAATAATAGGAGGAAAATATTATGCCAAGCTATGACAATATAAGACTTGAAAAAGGACTTTATACAACAAACGGGGGCTTTTCAAATGCACTTGAGGAGCTTGATCCATCTGATAATTATGCAGGAACAAACCTTGAGGGGCTTGATGCTTTTGAGCGTCAGCTCAAGCGTTTTGATATTCGTGTGGGAGGCAACGGCAGTGATGTTGTTGAAAAGTTTTTTAAAACATCTGACAGTGCCGCTTTGTTCCCTGAATATGTTGCTCGTGCAGTAAAGCAGGGTATGGATACTGCCGATATGCTTTCAAAAATCATTGCAACAACCACAAAGATAGATGGACTTGACTACCGTGCAATCACATCAGACATTTCAGAGGACGAAGCAGAGCTTAAAAGAGTAACAGAAGGTTCATTTATTCCTCAGACTGTTATCTCTCCAAGCAATGAGCTTGTAACTCTTCGCAAGAGAGGCAGAATGATTGTTGCATCATATGAAACAATTCGTTTTCAGAGACTTGATCTGTTTACAGTTATGTTAAAGCAAATCGGTGCACAAATTGCATCTTCACAGCTTGAGGATGCAGTCGCATCACTTACAGAAGGAACAGATAAAGTTTATACAGCAACAGCAGACACTCTTACATATGCAGACCTTGTTGCTCTTTGGAACGCTATGGGACAGTACAATATGACAACAATGATTGCAAAGGCAGATAATATGCCAACTCTTCTTGGCTTTTCGGAGTTTAAAGATGCGGCGGCAGGACTTAACTTCCACGCAACAGGCAAGCTTGTTACACCTCTTGGTGCAGAGCTTGTTAAGTCAAAAACACTTGATTCAAAGTACATTATCGGACTGGACAAGAACTGTGCACTTGAAAAGGTTGAGGCAGGCGGAATCATAACAGATTACGACAAGCTTATTGACCGCCAGCTTGAGAGAGCATCAGTAACCTGCACAACAGGTTTTTCAAAGATTTTTGCAGGAGCTTCCAAGGTTCTGTCAACAGAGACTAACGCTTAATTAAATAAGGGGTGAAAACAGATGATTAACGCAAGCTCAGTTTATAACCGTCTTTGCGAAATCACCACCCTTGACACCGAAGGGGCAGCAACTTGTCTGCCCCTTTGTGCAGAGGCGGCTTTAGAAATTTCAGCAAAGCTTATAAGTGGTTCAGACGAAACAAACCCTGCGGCAATTTATGCCGCCGCCACAACAGCATATTACAGATATATGTTGCTGAAATGCTTGGAGGATGATGGTGTAACACAGTTTAAAGCAGGTGATGTTACAGTAACAAAAAGCACAGACTGTGTTATGGATGCCGCACAAAAAATAAAGCAGGATGCACTGCTTGCGGCAGCTCCTCTTTTTGGTGATGATGGGTTCATCTTTAGGCAGGTGGGAATATGAATAGCTTTGATGCAATGATAAAACGCTTTGGTAGAGATGTTTCACTGCATATGAAAGACGGCTGGACAAGCGGTGATTACAGAGCGTTTTTACAGCCTCTAAGATATAAAAACAAGATGTATCTGGAGGGAGTTCAAACAGATATAGGATATTCTGACCAAAGCTATTATCTTTATATTGGACCTGTGAATCATAACTTGAGTGCATTGCCTCAAGATGCTTGGATTGCAGATTCCGACAACAAAAAGTATTCCATAAACAAGGCGGAAAAAGTCTTTTTGGGCAACAACGCACTTTATATCTGGGCGATTGTAAGAAGTGTTGAGGAGGCGGATTATGAACAGTCTGTCTGATTTTTTACAAGCCATTTGTAACGAACTTAAAAGTAATAGTGGTGTTCAAAATGCACATTTTATAACAAAATATCCAGGGGCTTTTAAGTCGTCTCCACTTACCAGAAATGTTGTTTCGGTTGGCATTAATTCAGTGGAGATGACAGACAGCCAAATAGGCGGAAAATATGATAAAAAGGCAACGGTGCAAATTGAGGTTTTGGTTTGTGTTCCATTGCTTTTAGAGTCTATTGAATGCCTTAGCATAATGCAAATGCTTATAGAATATATGTGGTTTGATTCGTCCCTTATTGTTAAGCAGTGTAACTTTGGAGGCATAAAGGTAAACAGAGAAACGGGTGCATATGAACTTTGTGGGATGGTTAGTATAGATACAAACATAACAAAGGCGGTGAGCTAATATGGCGATTGATATAATTGAAAATGAGCTTTGCTCACAGAAAATAGAGATATTTGTAAATGAGCAAAAGGTTGCACTAGCCCAAGAATGCAGTGTAAAAACATCAAGAAGGACAAAGCTTATAAGCTCTCATGGAGAGGGACAAGCGAATGCAGTTGCGGTGGGAGCAAAGCAGTATGTGCTGACTCTTTCAAGAATTGAGCGGGCAAATGCCGACCTTGATTTTGCAACGCTTTGCGACTTTACGGTTGCACTTGAAAAACAGGGAAAAACGCATACCTTTTCTCACTGCGAGTGGATAGAGCTTTGCGAACATATTGTAAATGGCAAATCGGTAATACAAACAGCAGTTATTACAAGCCCTATTTTAAATGTAACGGAGGCGTAGTAAATGGACGAGTCTAAAGAATATGAGAACAGCTATGAGCTATTAAAGCAACTATCTGACGAGGCAGAGCGTCTTGCACGTCGATATCCAACAAGGCTTTAAGGAGGAAAAATGAACAATGTACCAATGCGGTTTAAAAACTTTGAGTTTTCTGTTAACCCGCAAAAAATTGAAATAAAAGCATTATCAAATTTAAAGCAGATTGCTGTGCCGTTTGATGCCTTTGAACTTCAGGAGTTTGGGATAAAGCCACTTGTAATAAGCGGTGAAGGCGAGTTTTTTGGAAAAAATTCAAAACAGGAATTTGAAACGCTTCTGATGCTGTTTTTGCAGGGTGGTGCAGGCGAACTTTTTGTATCAGGAACACAGCCGATGCTTGCAATAATGACAAAGCTTGTAAAGGGAGTAGACGGATTTGAAGACACTGTTTCGTACAGCTTTGAGTTTGTTGAAGTGCCGCAAAGACAAGTGGAACAGTTAAGCTTTGAGCAGTACCATACAATACAGCAGGGCGAAAACCTGTGGAGTCTTTCTGTTGTTTATGATGTTGCGATTGAAACACTTTTAAAGCTAAATGAGCAGATTTCCAACCCATGGGCTGTGAATGTTGGGGATAAGGTGAGAGTACGATGAACATTGAAGCAACAACAGTAAGCGGAAAAATCGTGCAGTTTTCTACCCCTATTCAAATGGAACTTTGCGAAAGCTTTGATACGCCTGCAAGCAGTTTGTTTGCAGCTTTTTATGTTTTTCAGCCACTTGAGGAGCTTGAAAAAATCGTAATTAAAAACGGTGGAGAAATTGTGTTTGAAGGCAATGTGGACGAGCAAAGAACAAATTGCAACGCTCAAGGTATACGCATAAAAATTAGTGCTCGTTCACAGTCTCAGCTGATAGATAACGAGGCGTTGCCAATAACATACAGCAGACCGTCGCTTGACGACATATACAAAAATCACTTAAAGCCGTTTGGAATTAAGGGAGTTCTAGGTTCTGGTATATGTCAGGGTGATTTTGCAGTTTCAAAGGGCACTTGCCACTGGGCAGTGGTTGAGGAGTTTTGTAGTTGCGTTTTAAATGTTACCCCAAAGATTACAAAGGACGGCTACCTTGATGCAAGGAAAAGCACGCAAGATGAAGAACCTATTGTGTTTAGCAACTCTTTTGGAGCTAACTGCCGTTTTTTTTCAGCACAGGTGAAGTACAAGCGTTATGGTGTTGTTGGGCAGATGCACTATAAAAGCGATACCGCACAGGGCTATGAGGGATTACAAATAAATGAGGGTGCAAAAAAGAGAAAGATAACAACACAGCGGTATTTGAATTTGTCTGGCTCACAAAAATGGGAAAGACAGTACAGGCTTCAAAGAGAACTTAAAAAAGCCCTTCAAGGCAGTGATGAAATTGAACTTACAGTTCCATTTGATTGCTTCTTGCAGGTTGGAGCACTTGCAAGCTTTTTTGATGAGCGTTTGGGAAACTTCACAAAATACCGCATATTTCAAATCGAACATACAATCTCAAATGCAGTTAAACAGTGCGTTGTAACACTTCGTCCTGCCGAGCATTTTTGATTTAATAGGAGGACTTTTATGTGGATTACAAAACAGCTGGCACAAAAAGAAAAAGTCACCAATGCCACATCGGCACAGGTAACTATGACAGATAAAAATGCAGTTTGCACAACAGGCTCAGCCGAGCACAGATATATTCCCATTTATTCACCTTTTGGCATTGAGAGCGTTCCTCCGTCTGGCACACAGGTTTTGCTTTTAGACAGTGAGAATGGAACAGTCTGTGCAGGTGCTTTTTGTGGCACAGGGCAGACACAGGCAGGAGAGATTAGATTGTTTTCGCAAGGCGGAGCATATATTGTGCTTAAAAACGACGGTGATATTTTGCTAAACGGTGCTAGGATTACGAAGAGTGGCAAAATAATCGAAACGGGGGAATGATATGGACACATTAATTGAAAACGGCGACTTCAAGCTTTCACAAAACGGCTTGCCCGTTCCAATTGTTGGGGTACAAGAGCTTCTGCAAAGAGCAGAAATTTGCCTTTGTGTTCCAAGAGGCAGCTTTTTGCATAACAAAAACTTTGGCAGCAGACTTTTTGAACTTCCAAACAGCACAGTTGATGCAAAGAATGCTCTTGCACTTTCTATGGCACAGGAAGCCCTAAAAAATCAGCCGCAAATCAAAGCATATTCCGCACAAGTGCAGTATGCACAAGACGGAAAAGTAAATGCTGTTAAAATTATGTTGCTGATAGAAAATAACCGAGAGGAAGTGATAGTGCAGTTATGATAAATACACTTACATATGATGAAATACTAACACAGATGAAAGCAAAGTTTAAACAGGAAAGCGGTTTTGAGGCAGACGACGCAACAGACATTGGAATAAGGCTAAGGCTTCTTGCAGGGCAACTGTTTTCGCAAAGTGCCAATATAAGCTTTGTGGCAAAGCAATTATTTTTGCAAACAGCTACAGGCGAATATTTGGATATGCATGCACAGATGCGTGGGCTTATAAGGCGTGCGGCAACAAAGGCACACGGAACAGCACGATTTTTTATAACACAGCCAGCACAGGCAAGCATAATAATTCCACAGGGCACACTATGTGCTATTTCGGGGGAAAACGCAGAAAGCTATGCTACCACTCAGGAGGCAACTCTATTGCAGGGGCAAACACAGGTTGATGTGCCAATAGTAGCAAATAATAGCGGAAGAAATGGTAATGCCGCTGTTGGTGTTATAACCATGCTTGTAAACCCGCCACAGGGAATAACATCGGTCACAAACATAACAGAGCTGACGGGTGGCAGTGATAAAGAAAATGACGAGCTACTTAGAGACAGAATAATGCAAAGCTATCAGCAGATATCAAATGGAGCAAACCCACAATTTTATAAAGAGCTTGCAATGCAAAATCCAAGAGTGGTTTCTGTAAATGTTATAAATTCTGCAAGAGGAGCGGGAACTGTTGATGTTATCTTTGACACTGCCGAGCAGGAAGAGGAGCAGATAACAGCAATTCAAGATGAACTTGATGCAACATTTGATATTGCCAGGGAAATAGGTACAGATGTAAAAGCATTCTTCTGCGAACGAAACCCCATCAAATTTATGGTTTTTATAAAAGTAAAGCCGGACTTTAATAGCAGTGAGGTAATAACACAGTGCGAGGAAAAAATTAGTGAGTATGTTGAATCACTTCGTGTTGGTGAAAATATCATAGCCGCAAGGCTTGGCAACATTATTTATAACATTGATGGAGTGGAAAATTATAATCTTGCAGCACCTTCGGAGGACACAAGTATATCGGGTACAGAAAAAATAGAAGCAGACAGGATTACTGTTTCTGACATGCTTTAAAGGAGGCTAAAATGGTTACAGACACATTGACGGAGTTAAAGGACATGCTTTCGCCTCTTGGCATTTATCACACAGACTCACAAACAACTCTGCATGCTGAACTTTGTGCTTATGCGTGTGGAATAGACCTTGTAAAATTGCAGCTTGAAAAATTGCCTCAAGAAGGATTTCTACAAACAGCACAGGAGTTTGGACTTGCTTTGCGTGAAAAGATGCTGGCAATAAGTCCAAAGCAAACGTATGAGTTAAGGCGTGAAGAGATAATAGAAAAGCTTAGCACTGTGCGTGGACAATGGAGCTTACCAAAAATTAAAAGCAAAATTGAGCAGACAGGTTTTGATGGAAGCATATTGGAGGATTTTGAACAGCAAAGGCTAACGATAAGCTTTACATCACCCGAAATGGCAACCCTTGAAAACTTGAGCACAATATTTAACGCAATGCATCCCATTATACCTGCACATTTAGAAGTGCGTTCAAACATTACGCCAATTAGCTGGGATTCATTTGATACGCTTGACAACAATTTTGCAGATCTTGATAAGTTTTCATTGTCGTTTGACAGTGCAGAGCCTATTTCATAAATTTTAAGGAGGCTTTTATGTCTAGTACAAATAAAACACCTAATTTTAATCTTAACAAATGGATTGGTGCAGATATTCCAAAAAGATTGGATTTTAATTATGACAACGAAATAATAGATGATATTTGTGGAACTCACATAGCAGATACAAATATTCACATTACATCAGAAGAAAGAACGCTGTGGACCACCCAGTGTGTGCAGGGAACATACTTTGGTTCAGGTGGAACACAAAACGAAATTATACTTGGATTTCAGCCAAAAGCGGTTATAGTTTTTTCATATAACAAGCCATTAGGAATAACAAGTACATCTGATTGCTATGCTGCTATAGCAACACAGTATATAAACTCAGTAGGAATTGAGCTTACAACAACAGGCTTTAAAGTCTATCAAGGAACTACATATAGTGTTGACGGAATAACGCCAAGATTTAATGTTTCAGGATTGGATTATGCCTACGTAGCGTTCAAGTAAAAACAACCCTTGCATTTCAAGTAAATGCAAGGGTTGTTTAATGTTAAAAATATTAACTTGATTTTAATTTCAAAAATGAGATAATGTTTATAAGTAATAAAATGTTAGGTGATACAAATGATAAAATATAAAATGATTGTTTCTGACTATGACAATACTCTTTGCAACAAGAAAAAGATAGTAACACCACGCACAAGAGCTGCAATTAAACAGTACATAGATAATGGGGGAAGGTTTGTTGTTTGCACAACGAGGCCTTATATTGGCATAGCTGATTTTGCGAAGGACATTGGGCTTAAAGATGAAATCATTGCTAATCAGGGTGCAACGGTTCGCAATCTTGCTGATGACAGTTTGATTTTTCAAAGCCTGTTTACATATGAAGAAGCAAAAGAAGTTTTAGAGTTTTTTTACAACAAGTCAGTTCACATGTTTCTGGCATCGGACTATGCTATGAGTACAAAAAAAGATGATTTTTTTGCAAAAATGTGCATTAAAATAGTTAACTTTCCTCTTAAAAAAACTAAATCAACATTAATGGAAGACTGTAAGAATATGGAGGTTGCACAAATAATTATTGGTTCATATTTTCCTATAAAAGTGCATGCAATGATAAAATCGGCACAAAATAAATTTAGAGATAAATATGAAATTGGATTGTGCGATAAGTATCTTTTAAATATTACGAAAAAGGGAGTAAGCAAAGGTAAAGCAATAGAAAAAATTGCACAATTGCACGGAATAAAAAAGGAAGAAATAATAGCATTTGGTGATACACTTAACGACAGTTCAATGTTTGAATTTGCTGGCACTGGCGTTGCAATGGGCAACGCAATGAAAGGACTAAAGCAAATGGCAACAACCGTTTGCGCAGATGTTGAGAATGATGGTCTTGCAGAATTTATAGAACAGAATGTTTTGAAAATAGAGTGTTGCAAATAGGATAATAACAAGACATATAAAAAGGCGTAGCTAAACAGCTACGCCTTTAATGTTATTATAGTATATTATTCAACTGTAACAGATTTTGCAAGGTTTCTTGGCTTGTCAATGTCGCACTTTCTCGCTTTTGCTGTGTAGTAACCCAAAAGCTGAAGAGGAACAACCTCAAGTGATGGCATAAACAATGGATGTGTTTTTGGTATATATATGACATGGTCACAAATATGCTTGCATGCAGTGTTGCCTTCAACTGCAACGCAAAGAACCTGTGCACCTCTTGCCATAACCTCTTCAACATTGCTCATTGTTTTTTCAACAAGTCTGTCAGAACAGCAAAGAGCAATAACAGAAGTGCCTGGCTCAATAAGTGAAATTGTGCCGTGCTTTAACTCTCCTGCTGCATATGCCTCGGAATGAATATAGCTGATTTCTTTTAGCTTGAGAGAAGCCTCAAGAGCAACAGCATAATCAAGGTTTCTGCCGAGGAAATAAGCATGCTCAAGGAAAGTGTATCTCTGTGCAATGCTGTCTATATATTCCCTTTGCTTAAATATATATTTGATTTTATCAGGAAGAGCAACAATTTCGTCAAGCAACTCTTTTACATAATCATCTGTAATTTTGCCTGTTTGCTGTGCAAGATGAATAGCAAGTAAATAGATAAGTGTAAGCTGTGTGCTGTAAGCCTTTGTTGTGGCAACAGAAATTTCAGGACCAGCCCATGTGTAAAGCACATCATCACTTTCGCTTGCAATTGAAGATCCAACAACATTAACAATAGATATAACTCGAGCACCCTTTGACTTTGCTTCACGAAGAGCTGCGAGAGTGTCAGCAGTTTCACCGCTTTGGCTGATTATAATAACAAGAGACTTTTCGTCTACTAAAGGATAGCGATAACGAAACTCTGATGCAATATCAACCTCAACAGGGATTTTTGCAAGCTCTTCAATAACGTATTTGCCAACAACGCCAACATGATATGCAGAGCCGCAAGCAAGAATATAAATTTTGTTAAACTGTGATATCTGATCCTTGGTAAGGCTGATGCCATCAAGGCTAATATTGCCGTCATCAGTAATTCTTGGAGAAACAGTTGCCTTGAGGGCCTGTGGCTGCTCAAGAATTTCTTTTATCATGAAATGTTCATGGCCGCCTTTTTCTGCAGCGTCAACATCCCATGTGATTCTTGTGATCTCTTTTTCAATTTTATTGCCGTCTTTGTCAAAAAACTCAACGCTGTCCTTGCCAACGATTGCATATTCATCGTCCATCATTTTGTATGTGTCACGAGTATGGGCTAAAATAGCTGTGATGTCAGATGCAATGAAATTACCCATTTCGCTAACTGCGATTATAAGAGGACTTGCTTTGCGAACGCAGATTAGCTTGTTAGGCTCATCCTTGAAAACAATACCTATTGAATAAGATCCTGTGAGTTGACTAACAGTTTTGCGAACAGCCTCGAAAAAGTCACCGTTATAATTTGTATCAAGAAGATGGGCAATAACTTCTGTGTCCGTCTCTGAATGAAAAATAAATCCCTTTGAAATAAGATCCTGCTTAAGCACAGTATAGTTTTCAATAATACCGTTATGAACAACGGCAAAACGCCTTGATTTGCTGATATGAGGATGTGAATTAACATCAGAAGGCTCACCATGGGTTGCCCAGCGGGTGTGACCTATTCCGATTGTGCCGTTAGGCTCTCTTGAATTTGAAATTTTTTCACGCAGAATAGAAAGCTTGCCCTTAGATTTTATAATATCAATATCACCGTCTTCTAAAACGGCAATGCCAGCAGAGTCATAACCTCTGTACTCCAATTTTTCAAGCCCGTCAAGAAGAAGTGGGGTTGCCTTTTGAGTGCCGGTAAAACCAATTATTCCACACATAAAAAGATCTCCTAACTATTAATACAGTTTGCTATATTTTATACTAAATTTGTATAAAGAGCAAGAAAAAATTGCATTAAAATTAAAGCTAAAAACAAAACTAATTGTAATAATTTTGTAAATGCTCACCAATCCTTCTGCAATCAAGCGACATTTGATAAAGATATGCAAGCTTTCTGCGTAGCTCCAAAAGGTCATAACCCGAAAGTGTTTTAAGTTGGGGACGCAGGTCTTTTATTTGCGAACGAAGTTGTCCGGATTGTTCAATGTACTCTGCTCCAAGTTCGTATAATGTCATTAAAAAAACTCCTCTCTGTGAACAAATGTTCGTGTAATTATAAGTATACAGAGTTCGTGAAAGTTTTTCAACAACAAATATGGTGTCAAGCTTTTAGAGTACGATTAAACGGACTTTGCGACTGAAAATCACACATTTTTTGCAAAAAAGATTAGTTTTGTGATACAATAAAGTCGAAATAATAAGCAAGGGGGCAGTAAAAATGAACATCATTGATATTTCTACCGATTTGTTGACAGCAAAAGTGTATGACACAGACCCAACTCCAAAATTGCAAAAACTCAACAGACTGGATTGCGGAGATGAGTTTGAGTTGTCTGCTCTGTATGCTTCACTGCATACGGGAACACACATTGATGCACCAATGCATTTTATTGATGGAGGAGATTCGATTGATTCAATTGACCTGGAGCGGTTTATTGGGCCATGCACTGTAATAGAACTGCCAGAAGGTGTAATAGCAGGTATAACAATTGAACGCCTGTTTCCAAAAAACTGTAAAAGATTGTTGATAAAATCAGGCGGCAAAGCACATTTTATGACAGGTGCTGCTGAAGACGCTTGTGAGATAGGACTTGAACTTATTGGTACCGATGGATTAACAATAGGTTCACAGGAAGAAGACGGCCCTGTTCACCGTGCTTTTTTGAGCCACAACATTCCAATTATGGAGGGACTTGATTTGAGCAAGGTTAAGTCTGGGGAATATTTTCTTATGGCGTTGCCTGTTAAGATTAATGGAGCGGAGGCATCTTTTGCCCGTGCTGTGCTTATTGATGACCATATTTTTTGGAGTGGTAAAGGCAGAATTTGATAAAATGCGTGTAGAAAACAGACAGAAAAGTTAGTTTGCGATTAAAAACTTTATAGATAAATAAAAAAAGCACCCGAGTTGGGTGCTTTTTTTAAACTAGAGTTAACTTAATCAAACATTTTCTGTTGCTTCTGTAAGGTTGTTTTCTTCCAAAATGTTCTTGTGTGCTAACAAATGAGTGTAAACTTCTTGTGTTAGAGGATTTACTTTCTTCTTTGTTACACAGATAATTTCGTAAACAAGAACAGCAACATTGAATACCAATGCAATTATGCTAAGAGTAAGCAAGGCTTTTGGATTGTGAGATGACTTGACAGCGTAGATAGAGTCGCTTGCAAATGCGGGGAAAGTGAGAGTAAACATAGCATAGAGAGCAAGTGTCTGTGCACGGTGCTGAAGCCAGCAACCACGCTTGATGAAAAACTCTGCGAGCGTTGCTGCAATAAGTATAGTGAATCCTGCATAGAAAAAACGGTCAGAGATGCAGTTGTAGCAATAGGATATATTCCAAAGATCATAGGCGATGACCCAGAACCAGAGTTGGTCAGCCCAAACCATGTCACGGGACTTGTTTTTAGAAACACGAATACAAACCCAGCCTGTAATTGTAACAATATTGATAATACCTGCGATACCATTTATTATGTTCCATGGTCCGCCGAGCAAATAAAGCCCATTTTCAACAACGCCTGTTTTTGAATAACACTCAAAGTCACGATAAACAGCTTCAAGAATGTTTATTGATAGTATAAGTCCAGGGTAGAAAAGAAAGAACTTGTTTTTATCCATGCCTTTTACAAAGCGTAAAATCATAAAGCCGATAACGCCTGCAAGTGCGGAATAAGTCTTTACCCATGCGAACCAGTATCCACCATTTGTACCTGCACCTGCGGTTTTTGGCCAAACAAATATGGTTAGTGCGATAGGCAATGCGATGTAAACAATAACTGATAGCCATTTACTGCGTCTAGTAATCTCGTTTACAACAAGAAGACCTGCCAAAACCATAAGACCGCCAAGCAAGGTCGTCAGTGTAAATGAATCAAAGAAAAACATTATAAATCCTCCTCATAATTTTAAATAACAACGGATGAAACGATAAGAACTACAGGGATAAGCATAAATACAATCTGTACTGCTGTTATTTGATTAGCTGAAACAAATTAATTCTGTGAGCAATCCACCAAAGAAATGTAGTGATAGCTACTTCAAATCCAGCTATTTAATATCCTTTGCACATACCTCCTTCAATCCAGTTACCACTCATTCAGAATATAGAAACGCAAAGAGCAAGACCAGTTACAACATTAAAATAATTTTTCTTTTAAGGTCTGTCAAAGTTGCTTACATGATATTGATTACAAGGAAAATCAAAATAATTTTTACAGATATTTGACGTCCAAAATACCAAGTACTGCAAATGCAATTAGCGTTCGCATGATAACAAGAGTAGAAAGTCTAAGCTTTTCAAAAAATACTGTTTTAAGTTTTTAAAGAACGATTATTGGAATGTTTGCCCACGTTGATTAACGACGATTTTTCCATAAAATTTTTTCTGTGACAATAGATTTCTATTAAAGAAAAATCACTCAACAACTCCACACGTTAACTTTGTTAACATTATAACAAGTGGGATTGCCTTTGTAAATATCTTAATAATATATTTTGTTATATTAGATAGTGCTAATTTAAATATATATAAATTTCAAATAAAATATGATGATGTTATCCGTTTGGCTCCAATGTATTACATTATTATAAGTTAAGTGCTAAATTTATTGCTTTAAAGTATTGAAAAAGTCTTTATAATTTGATAGAATACTTTAATATTAGCAAAAAAGACTTTTGCTTAAACCGTTTTTAATAGTGGCATAGTTAAATTTATTTACAAGATTCATTTAAGTGTTGCATATTTTTTTGGTTTGATACTTTACATAAAAGTTTAGCAAAAGATTTTGCTGATTAATAATAGATATTAAAGTAAGGAGGAAAAACAGTGAAAAATTTCTTGACACGCACTGTCGGCGAACAGATTGCTGAAATGGCACGTAAGTACCCTGATAGCAATATGATTAATTATACTGACAGAGACTATAAGCGTACATGGAAAGAGTTCGATGAGGAATGTGAAACTATTGCGAGGGGCTTTATGTCTCTAGGGCTAACGAAAGGTTCTCACGTTTCAATTTGGGCAACCAATGTGCCTGCTTGGCTTTTAGCATTTTTTGCCAGTGCCAAAATGGGCGGAATAGCCATCACAGTAAACACCAGTTACAAGATTTTCGAGCTTGAATATCAGCTCCGTCAATCAGATACGGATGCTATTGTCCTAATCGACGGTTTTAAGGGAACAAGCTATATCGATATAATTAATGAGTTATGTCCAATGCTAAAAGACTGTGAGCCAGGAAATCTTAATCACCCAACTCTTCCAAGGCTTAAATCAGTTATATATGCAGGCGATGGTGAGTGTCCAGCAGGAATGGTAAACTGGAACGACCTTTATACGCTTGCAGAAAAGGTGCCATATGAGGAACTTAAGGCACTTAGTGATAGTTGCGATTGCCACGAAACAGTCAATAT
>Ga0074193_1001325_pt2 | contig 15057 bp, 10 predicted proteins | sample EPASupsiteHSE605_FD_64523 | JGI IMG/M metagenome (GOLD analysis project Ga0074193, IMG submission 64523) | Bioremediated contaminated groundwater from EPA Superfund site, New Mexico - Sample HSE6-05 | ecosystem: Environmental > Aquatic > Deep subsurface > Groundwater > Contaminated ... | reverse complement strand
ATGGTAAGAAGGAAGATTAATAAACTGTAATCTAAAATAAACTGTAATCTAAAATAAACTGTAATCTAAAATAAACTGTAATCTAAAATAAACTGTAATCTAAAATTAAGGTGGTTCCTTAATAATCAGTTGATATTTCCCATAGTAGTTACCTATTAGCTTATAATGAGCATGTTTCAAAAACTTCTACTATTTATAATTTTAACCAAAAAAGTAGATTCCGTTTAGATTTATTGATCTTAATTTCTCTATTTTCAGACATTGGTTTAATAGAATTATGTATAATTTTGAAACAAACTCTATGAAGTCTTTCAAGCTTTTAACTATAATTCAGTCTCAGTAAACGGAATTAAATTTCCAACTCTATTATTGTTTGGTTCCATTAAACAAATATGTCAGCAGCCTACACTTATTTTCATTCAATAGCAGATCCTTTTCAGATACCTCTTACATTTTTGTCGGCTACATCAACATTTTGGACTCTGTGTCCAGTAATCCGTATACAGGCTCTTCTAAAGCATAACTTCTAACTATTACGTTTTCTTTCGTAATTGTTGCATTGTTCATAAGCATATGTCGAACTCGGTCCATATAGGGAAGTCACGCTTGAAAGCAAAGGTCTGCATCTCAGAATATATCGATTTTACCTTTAGGGGAACCTGCTTCTGCTTCTAAAAATGAAAAACGATTTTAAAGTTTCTGGAAGGAGCCTGTTGTAGCACAAATGTTTTAAACGGATGTATAATGGCAACTCCTGCAAGCATAGCTAGCAGGAGTTTACACCATTTACTTAGAGAACTTACGCACTTGAAGTATAATCTCAATCACTTTATCACTTTTATATTAATCACTTTGGGCGTTGTGACCTGTTTAGTGTTTTAAAGAGTTGAAGGTTTAATGCTATTGATTTATCAGTTCAACCGCATAAGTCCCAAACTTATTTGTACAGATTTATCTTCTTATAGGTTCATTCCACTGCGATTTTATGTCCTCTCTTTTTAGCAACACGTTTTTTAATAGAGTATAAGAGTACTGCACCTGCAAGACCACCTAAAATCATTTTACCCATTCTCATTGAAGGCCTCCCCATACCTTTTTCAACTTCTTCTGCTTCATTAAGCATCATTTCTTCCGGTTCTACTTCGGCTTCTTCTTTCTTTTCAACTCTCCCTGACCGGAGTTTGTTCAGGAGATATGCACCAAGGGCCAGCTTAGCATATTTATGTAAAATTCCCCTTTTCCCTGGAGATCCGCCTGACTTCATTCTCTTCATGATATATGCACTAAGCAATAGCTTACCGTACTTGTTCACGTTTCGCAATCTTGCACCCCCATAATTTTTCCCTTGCCAGAGAGTCCCTTATCGTATTTTTCTCCGGAAAGAGGAGTAATGAATTTAGTACTCCTTTATCTATCTTATAGTTCGCATATTATATAACGGCAACTATCAAAGATATTCAATAATTTTTAACTGATTTCGAATTTTCGGGGCTGTTGATTGCCCGACGAAAAAAATCGGAAATTATTGAAACTGGTGCAGCAAACCTCATTGAAAAATTGTCTTTAAGACTCTGAAGATAATAAATATTTGGAAACATTAAAGAAGACAGGCTTTCTACAAATTTAAGTACAGACGAGTTTAGTAGATAAGTGCAGATTAGCGTCGTGTATAATTGTGATAAGTTTCATGTATAAGTATAATTGAAATTTTTATGTGAAGTTATACATGAATACAAGTGTTTAAAAATGGTACATGTTGCAGATATAAGAAAAGCACTTGAATTAAAAAGTACTTGAATTAAAAAATATTTGAATTAAAAAGTACTTGAATTAAAAACTTAAATTCTTCTGGAATTTGCCATAAAACTTTCAAGTAACAAAACACACGATGATAGGTCACGAAAGCATTTTGTACTATCGAAAAGAAAAGTAAAAATATGAAGCAATCAATAGGAGCAAAACCACTCGCATTTCCGACTCCAGCCTGGGTTGTCGGTACATATGACATGAATGGAAAGCCAAATGGCATGACTGCAGCCTGGGGAGGAATCTGCTGTTCCAACCCTCCATGTATCAGCGTATCCTTAAGAAAAGCGACCTACAGCTATGCAGGGATCATGGAAAACAGGGCATTTACGGTCAGTATCCCGTCAGAAGCTTATGTAAAGCAGGCCGACTACTTCGGCATTACAAGCGGAAGGGACGAAGATAAGTTTGAGGCCACCTGCCTGACGCCGGTAAGAAGCGAGCTTGTACCTGCTCCTTACGTAGGTGAATTTCCGGTTATCCTCGAGTGCAAGCTTCTGCATAACTTTGAGATAGGGCTCCATACCCTGTTTGTAGGAGAAATCCTTGATATTAAAGCCGATGAATCCGTGCTCGACGAAAAAGGAAACCCTGATATTGAGAAAATCAGACCTGTTATATACAACCCTGGAAATAGAGACTACTATGGCGTTGGATGTAACCTTGGAAAAGCTTTTTCGATAGGAAAGGAGTGCTGAATAAAAGTTAATAAAAAATTAATAAAAAATTAACAAAAAATTAACAAAAAATTAACAAAAAATTAACAAAAAATTAACAAAAAATTAACAAAAAATTAACAAAAGAAAATAAAAGCAATAAGACTTTCAGAACGGTTACGTCTTTATACATTTCAAATTATTTTTATTCCTTTCTGAACGTCTTTTTCGCCAGAATCTTCCATCCTTTGAGGTCTTTTCCCTCAAATTTTTCCTTCACGGCTTCGAGCAGGGAAGGAATATCCAGGTGCTGTGGGCATTTCTTAACACATTGCCCGCACTGGATACACTGGGAGGCATAACCAGGGACATCGCCTCTTATAATTCCTCCGGGTTTTGCCGCATACATAAGTTTTGCTTCACTCTCATTGCCTGACAGGTAAAAGTTATCGTAGATCTCAAAGCAGCCGGGAATATCGACGCCTGAAGGGCAGGGCAAACAATATCTGCAGCCAGTGCAGGCGGTCTTCATAAGTTGCCTGTATTTTTGTTCCGCTTTTTTTACAAGCTGAAGTTCGGCATCAGTCAGGGAGTTTGGATTTGCCTCAGATGCTATTTTCAGGTTTTCTTCAATATGCGACTCCTCATTCATGCCTGATAGCACAACCGTAACCTCTGGACGGTTCCATATCCATCGAAGGGCCCATTCTGCAGGTGTGCGCTTCACAGGTGCTTCATTCCAGATCTTCTGAACTTCAGGAGGCACGAGATTAGTCAACTTGCCTCCACGCAGGGGTTCCATAATAATAACTCCCAGGCCCTTTGAAGCGGCATACTCAAGCCCTTCCGTTCCGGCCTGGTTCTTTTCGTCCAGAAAGTTATACTGAATCTGGCAGAAAGTCCAGGGATACGCATCCACGATTCGTTTGAAATCGTCAATAGTCCCGTGGAATGAAAAACCGGCATTGACAATCCGGCCGTCAGCCTTTGCCCTGTCAAGGAAATCCAGCACATCAAACTTTTCCATTTTGTCCCATAAAAGCCCCACAAGCCCGTGCACAAGGTAATAATCGATATGGTCAGTTTTCAACCTTTCAAGTTGCGAATTTAGAATACGATCCATGTCCTCTTTCTTTTTTATTGTCCACGAGGGAAGTTTCGTAGCAAGCCTGACCTTTTCTCTGTAACCAGCTGCAAGGGCCTGCCCAAGAAAAGGTTCGCTTTCTCCCATGTGATACGGCCAGGCCGTGTCAATATAGTTAACTCCTTGGTCGATTGCGTATCTAACTTGCCGGGTAGCTCTTTCCTCATCAATTGTTCCATCCTCTTTCACAGGGAGGCGCATGCATCCGAATCCCAGTACTGAAAGTTCATCTCCGTTCTTTGGCATTTTTCGGTGTAGCATTTCCGTTACCCCTCTGTTTTAAGCTTTTATGTTATTTTAAGGGTTTCTACACCCGAATTACGCTTCGTTACCCTAGTTCCGTCACCCGAGTCCCGTCTCGGGAGGACGGTTCCGTTTCGCTCACTTCGTTCGCTCAAGCGGATTAATTTATGAACAAAGAAGTTTCACTTTCCGAGACCCGTCACCTGAGTCCCGTCTCGGGAGGACGGTTCCGTTTCGTTCACTTCGCTCGCTCAAGCGGATTAATTTATGAACAAAGAAGTTTCACTTTCCGAGACCCGTCACCCGAGTCCCGTCTCGGGAGGACGGTTCCGTTTCGTTCACTTCGTTCGCTCAAGCGGATTAATTTATGAACAAAGAAGTTTCACTTTCCGAGACCCGTCACCTGAGTCCCGCCTCGGGAGGACGGTTCCGTTTCGCTCACTTCGCTCGCTCAAACGGATTAATGGGATAATTCCTAGATAAAGATACGAATTTAGTTTCAGGAGGACAGCTAGAGTTAAGTTTTAGGATTTGAGGCTTTTTGCTACTTTTAACAAGTTTGGCAGTACTCTGGATTTTCTGGAAATTATAATTTCAAAAAGTTATTGGATGGAAAATTTGATGTCAGAAGATCGGTTTATCCTTCAGTATATAAAGAGTTAATTTTTATTTTAAAGTTAATCCCAAAACCAATTTTATTTTTATATAATCGTATTTTAATTTTTTATGTTTTTCCTTTTTTCCTTGAGTTATTTTTCGTGATCTGAGACTTGATTGATTATTCGGGATACAGGATTCAGAGAAGTAATTTAAGTATTGGGACCAGCCTCACAATAAATTTGAAAAAATGCTATAAATTCTTTCATATTATATTAATTTTTAAATATTATGTTTTAATGGAAAATTTTAACTATATAATTTAAAAGATTATATTAACATTATCAAATGAAAAATAAAAAGAAGATGAAGGAATATAATAATGAGACAGGTAAAAAACCACTTTTTAACAGGCTTGGTATCAGCGATTCTGATTTTATTTTTAATTATTGTTTCATCTACGGCTTCGGCAGCTATTGAACAGGATAATCAGACTACAATAATGGAAAATAAGACTATATACAATCCACTAGATTTTGATAATTTAAACCTTGGTAGCCCCATACAGAGTAAGACTGTGTATGTAGCAGGAAGCGGAAGTGGAGATTTCAACTGTGATGGAATTGATGATCAGGTAGAGATAAATAAAGCCCTTAAACATGTTTCGGAAAACCCGTACCTTACAACCGTTCATTTTAAAGGCCCATATACATACGTTATCTCAGATAGTATTCTCATTGGAAATAATACAACCTTAGAAGGAGATTCTACGGCTGTAGTAAAACTCGAAGACAATGCAAACTGGCCAGTGGGTAAGCCCATGATAACGCAGATGAACAGCACCGGGATACATGAAGTTACTATAGAAGGCTTTGAAATCGACGGAAACCATGACAATAATCTGGATAAACCAACTGGGTATGGATTTTATAATATGATCTACTTCTCCAATTCCACGGATATCAAAGTTCATGACATGTATATGCATGACGGGCATGGAGAAGGATTGAAAGTAGACCGAAGTTACAATGTTCAGTTTTACAATAACGTTATCTATAAAATGGGTCATAATGCTTTTTTTGCAGAAGATTGTCAGAACCTGGAAGCCTGGAATAATAAAATAACCATCAGGACTGATTGCGGTCTTAGAGTTTTAAATTCAAACCACATAAGATTTCATGATAACGTAATTGACTCTTTTTATCACTGGAGTGGAGGCGATTCTGGCATTATGGTTGAGAAAACAACAGGGACTGTTAACGACGTAGAGATATATAATAATATTATCCATGACATTTATGGGTCTGGAATCTGGTTAATAGGTTGGTTAGAGTCCTATCCAAGGGAGGAAGCCCAGAACGTCCATGTTTTTCGCAATATCTTTTATAATACTGGCACGAACCCAAATAATAACTGTGTAGGAGGTATAATAACAAGTGGATTTTATGATACCCTCATCGAAAACAATGTCTTTGACGAGGTATATCATGCGGCAATTATTCACATGTCTCCCATAGGCATCCAAACCTATCCTACCTATGAAACTCGTTCCAGTCTTTCACCCTCAAGCACGGAACACACAACAATTGTTCGTAAGAACATAATTGTAAACACCCAGAAGCGTAAAACAGATCCTGATGGAACTGGATATGCAATAATCAATTATCTCCCTGAAACAGATGCTTTTGTGCTGGAAAATAACTGTTTGTACAATAACTCTGCAGGTAATTATCATAACTGCACATCAAGTACAGACACATATGCAGACCCTCTTTTTGTAAACCGGAGTATACACAATTATCATTTGGAACCAGACTCTCCTTGCATTGGTGCCGGATGTACTTGATACATTTATTAAATATCATAAAAATACCAGTCAAACTCAAACAAAAAGGGATAGTGAATAGTACAGTAAGTAGTAAAAAACCTGTGCATCTGGACTCGATTAAGGTACAAAAACAAAAAAAGTGTTATTACATTGAAAGTGTGCTGGGTCATTAATCTCTCTTTAACTGGCTTCGACCATATAAAATCGGAAGTTTTTTAGAGTTATGGCACTATCACGATTGTGAATATTTTTTAAATATCTTTTTTAAAGAATTGTTTAGTAATGGCCATTCTTTGCTCCAGGTCAGGTCCTTCTAGTTTCTCTGTAACCGGCTTCAAGGGCTCACCCAAGGAAAGGTTCGCTTTCGCCCATGTGATACGGCCGGGCCGTGTCGTATAGTTAACTCCTTGGTCGATTGCATATCTAACTTGCCGGGTAGCTCTTTCCTCATCAATTGTTCCATCCTCTCTCACAGGGAGGCGTATGCATCCGAATCCAAGTATCGAAAGTTCGTCTCCGTTCTTTGGAACTTTTCTGTAAAGCATCTGTCCTTCTCCTGCAGTTCTTTTTCTATTCTTTTTCTATTCTTTTTCTATTGTTCTTTTTCTATTGTTTTTTTTCTATTCTTTTTCTGTTCTACAAGATATTTTGTTACTAAAATAAATTGAAGTATTAAATTTTAACATATTATTTTAGAATATTGTTAAGATTTAAATAGTAAATCGTCATTTTAATTATGCTAAAAAAGTTCATCTTCCTTCTGAAACTTTGCAGACTAGATAGTCTGCAAAGAAGGAAAATGTTGTTAAATTCTAATTATAAAAACGATAGAGATGACATGCTGCAAAATATATTAGTCTTCGGAAAAGGAGCATAGAAACTTTGCAGGTGTCATCAGAGAATTTTAAGGAGTAAACAAAAGTAAAGGGGAGATATAATGGAAACTAAAAGTAAAAGAGAATATGTCACCGAACTTCCTCTGGAAATTCAAAAGATGTTAAAAAATCTGGATTTTCCTATAGAAAGAAAAGAGGTTATTGAACAAGCAAGAAAAAGTAAAGCAATTCCGGATATACTACGGGAACTTGGTATGCTTCCGGACAAAAAATACAATAGTGCTGAAGATCTAGCAGAGGAACTTCATATAGTTTACATAGGCGTCCCGGCCTAAAAAGTAGGTGATTTTTTATTTGTTTTAGTATTCTGCCGCATTTGCGGCAGATCTATTTTCAAATCTCTTATTCCTGGTTTTATATAGTTCTTTATATTTTTATTTATCTGATAACCATTATCTTATTTTAGCTTCAATGATAGAATTTAAGACTATTTTTTGCTCCAAAATCGATATATAAAGGCAAGAAACTCCCTGGCGATATAACGATTTCCTTAGTACATGAATTCCTTTTATACTACTTACATAATGTCCTTCAAGGCCTCAGAGGCTGTATAAACGCTTCCAACTCCAAAAATGTACTGAGTTATCCTTATTGCCTGCATTACTTCTTCTTTTGTCGCTCCCGCCTGCATTGCCTGAACTGCAAGGGATCTTACTCCGTTTACCGCACCATTAGCTGCATCGAGAGACATTGCAAGCAGAAATTTGTACTTGAGAGGAATTCCGTCTTCCACGAAAGCAAGTTCGCGTGTATTTTCAAGAAGGGTAAATAATTGAGGGTCCTGGTCCACAATAACTTTTAATGGATTTTCTGTCAATGTACCATCTCCGTTCCTATTACAAAATATTGATTTTATTATTTTTTCCATTTATTAGATCCGTTTTTTAATTAAATACTATCAATTAATTTAAAAGTCCTTCCTTTGAACAAACAGGAAAGATAGAAAAAGAAATAGATCAGGGGAAATGGAGGATGTAAAGGAAGAAAGAGAAAAAGGATCAAGAGAAGGTTAGAAGAAAAGGGTAATAGTCAAAAGGAGGTAGATAAGAAAAAAAGAAAAAAATTGAAGGAGAAGGCAAGAAAAAATCGAAAGGAAAAGGCAAGAATGAAAGAAAAAATCAAAAGAAGAATGTAAGAAGGCAAGAAAAGATCGAAAGAGGAAAGCAGAAAGCAAAATGGGTAGAGTTCGTTTTTGTGCGTACATTTTTCGACAAAGAGTTTAGAAAGTTTTAGAAAAAAGAGGGCATCAGTTTTTGAAGTGGAGGAACGGAGATAGATGGAGGGTGTTAAATGAAGAGTTTACAGATGCCCATACAACTATAATACTTATAAATATATAAAATTAAGTTTATACTGCGGGTTTATGGGATTTTATCGAAGTACTTAAATTATTTCCTATAAAGATATCTTCTATTAGAACTTCTATGGAGTCAAGGATAGAATTTTAATTTTTATTCAAAAATTCATAAGCTATGGTTCCTTCCTCTGGGCCCTCCCCTTTTAAAATAAAACCATTCTTTTCCAGGACACGAACTGAGGCTTTCAGATGAGGATATGTATAAGCTACTATACTGTTGCTTTTGAGGCTGGAAAAAGCCCATCGCGTCATTGATTGAACAGCTTCGGTTGCATATCCTCTACCTTGATATGCATCAAGCAAAGAATATCCTATTTCAAGTGTCCCGTTCTCGTGAGCAAGAAATCCTCCGCTTCCGATCAATACAGGTTGTTCAGGACTTTCCTGGGGAAGAAACCAGTAAAAATTCCAGAGTTTCCGGTTTTTTGCCTGAATTCGCCCAATGAAATCTTCTATCACTTCAGGGGTTATTTGAACAGGTGGCCATTCTTCAGGGACATGAGCGTTAAGAGCTGAAGCAAACGCCTGGCGGTCGTGCAGTTCTAGAATATACAGCTCCGAGGTGGCAGGAAGCAGATATAGACGTTCGGTATTGATAGGGTGTAGGGAAAGAGGCATGTACACGATTTGGGTTTACTTTTATATAATATTTATGCTGAATAATACTAAAGAGGGCTTAAAGTCACTAAATTGTAAAGAGAAAATACGCAAGCATATAAAGGATTAAAAGGAAGAAACTTTCAAATAATTACACTTACATATTATTTTTTTACAGTTAAGTTGGATTTACATTCTGGTTTCTGTTTTCAGGGGGGCATACTTTTGATTGATGCTGATATCTCACACATAATAGCAAGGCTAGCCAAACTAGCAATAATACTTGTTGTTTTGTTTGGGGCTGCTCACAGGTTCAGGTTCAATTATACTGCCCCGGCAATAATAATTATTGCTCTGTGTGGAACAGGAGCTATTGTTGGGGATTTCGATGGAGACGGATTAAACACTCCAGGTGAAATTCAGCATGATACCAGCATATTTGCATCTGATTCGGACTCTGATGGAATTTCGGATGGATATGAAGTCAGCACACTCCATACTGATCCTGCAAACGGCGATACCGATTCCGACAAAATCTCGGACTTTAACGAAGTGAATAAATACAAAACTAATCCTTTGAGCGAAAATTCTGACGGGGACTTATATGGAGATTATCAGGAGATCTTTGAGTCCAGTACAGACCCTAATGCCAGGACAGTATCAAAGTTAATAGTCAAAACCTCTTCTGTGAATGGTGATATATTCATAAACGGAGAATTTCAGGGCAATGGGCAGATATCAATAGAATTGAAACCTGGTACATACAAAGTGCAATATGGTAATGCAAATAATTATCATTCTCCTGAGCCACAGTTAGTAATCTTGAAATTCGGACAACAAATGAATATTGTTGGGGATTATGAATCCTACTCTCCTTCAAAACTGGTGGTTTCAAGTGCAGTATCCGATATGTCCGGTGTGAGTCCAGCAGTATATAGTTATTATGTGAATAACAAAAAGAAGTTTTTCCAGGTGATCATTGCTAACAACGGAGAGTCGTCTGCAGAAAATGTTATTCTGTCTACCCGTATTGAAGGTGGTAATTGGGTTTCATCATCCATCAGTGAGATCTCTCCGAATAAAGTGTCGAAAATAGGGGTAACCCCAAGCATACCCGAAGATGTATTTGAAAAGATTGGCAAAGAATCAACGAAAAATCTGTATTTGAAACTTGAGTACAGTTCATCAGGAACAAAACAGCCTGTTGTGGAAAGTACTGTCCCTCTCAAGGTATATGGTAAAAATGCTCTTCCGTTAGCAGATACTTCTAAATTGGCATCTGCAGACGCAGGCATCTCATCAAAATCGTTTTATTCGTATTATATCGATCCGCATGACTCGGATGTAAGAAATATTGCAGCAAGTGCGACAATGGGTACAGATGATGATCTGGATAAAGCCAAACTAATTTTTGATGCGCTTGGTCAATATGGAGTGTGTTATGTCTCCGATCCCAATGACCCGTTGGGAACCGGTATAGATTATATCCAGACACCGACCGAAACATTATCCCTGAAAGGCGGAGATTGCGACGATCTGGCTGTACTTTATGCGTCTGCTCTTGAGTCTGTAGGTATGGATACGGCACTGATCCATATTCCTGGTCATGTGTTTGTAGGATTTAAAGCGGACGGGAACTGGAATTTGATTGAAACAACGATGATTAAAACTCCAGAGAGCACTGACGGCTATGAAATCTCGTATTTCGATCAGGCAATGTCCTATGGATATGATAAGTATACAGAAAATACTAATTCAGCACTGATCGTGATGACTGAGCAAGCCTGGGAACAGGGGATTACATCGTAAACGGTCTCCAGATGAGATTATCGTGAGGAAATAGTGAGGAAATAGTGAGGAAATAGTGAGGAAATAGTGAGGAAATAGTGAGGAAATAGTGAGGAAATAGTCAAGAGGTAGTCAAGAGGTAGTCAAGAAGTAGTCAAGAGGTAGTCAAGAAGTAGTCAAGAGGTAGTCAAGAGGTAGTCAAGAGGTAGTCAAGAGGTAGTCAAGAGGTAGTCAAGAGGTAGTCAAGAGGTAGTCAAGAGGTAGTCAAGAAGTTGTAAGAAAGTAGTAAGGTAGTGGGAGACGCTGGATTATGCTGCATAAGTATCCTCATTATTTAGGGATCTATAAGAGAACTATCGTTCAAAAACTCCTTAACTCAAATATCTATTGGCTAAATGTGTTTTCATCGAATTTGCAAAGTGAGTTTTCTGATCAGTTCTAGTTTGTTTTCTTTCTAAAACTACAGTATCACCTTCAAACTTGTTTTCTGGATCCCTATTGTACTGCAAGATTGTCTACTTGAAAGACTTAGCATAATGATTTTCTTCTTCAATGTTTTTGAGCATCCTCAAGGAAGTTTAATTAAAACTTGCGTTAAGTGAAGTTACAGACTCAGTTAATTTTAATATATGTTAATCTTATTTTATATAATTCAATAGTTCGTCTTATAATAAATTGATATTAATTGGTCATCTGTTAAGGAATTTTCTTGCCTGAAAACTATCGATTTTGCATTAGAAGCCTGCCTTAAATTTTGGCCTATTTACATGAAATCGATATCTTGTCCCAACTTACAATCAATAAAATGTTTCTTAATATTTCATGATAGGTTACCTCTAAGTTAGCAAACTTTTAGAAATTCAAAAGAAAAAATATTCCACTACTGCCCATTTATGGAATTTCATAGTATGTTGTCTTCATCTACAGAAATCCATTACATGAAAGCTTATTCGAACTCAGAAAATTAACGATGGAGTTCTTGTGTGTATTTGTGCGTATTAGTACAGGTTTTGCTTAACTAAGGCATACTTAGATGAGGTAAGTTAATATATACTAAATTTACTATATGATACTGAATTATTATGCAGGCAAATTCTTTTTAAAATATAGCAAACAATCCTGCATAGTGTGATAAGACTTTTTGATAGCTTTCATTTTAAAAACAAAAATCATCCACACAAACTAATTGATCTTTAAAATTAACTCTGATTAATCTCTAAAATTAACTCTAATTAATCTCTAAAATTAAATCTAATTAATCTCTAAAATTAACTCTATAATCTTTAAAATTAACTCTAATTAATCTCTAAAACTCCTCCAAATTGTGTTCAGTAGTCGGAGAAAATGTTGATTGAATATAAATTTAGAAACTTATAATTCTGGTATTGAACTATTCAGTGTTTTTGGGGGCATATTCTACAATTCTACCAGATAAAATTTGATGAATATATTCCTTCCTTACTCAAGGACAGAGCTGGAAAAAAAGTGCTTTGCACTTTAATCATATAAATTTTGGAGAGAAAAGGAGCAGAATTGCTTTCAATACCTTAAAAAACCTTCTCAAAATATATCTCAAAAGACTATTCATGAGCTTGAGAGATTTACTTGGGTAAAGAGCAAGTTAAGAGATTTTCTAAGCTCTTTAATGTGCAAGAGACTCGAAAATCGGATTTACTCAATTTGTTAGCAATCAGTTGAAAATTGGATGAATAAATTGGCGTACAGATTGAATGAATTGGTGTACAAATTGAATGAATTGGGGAGAAACTGACTGAATAGGAAGAAATTAGCTAAATTGAGAAGGAAATGAATGTATTGACTGAATAAACTTAATTTAGGCTTGATGAGAGAAAATATGAGAAACGAACAAAAGTGCAGTCAATTCCTGACTAAATAGGGCATTAAACGATTGAAGAGAGGAATACGACTTTGAACACTACTTTAAAAGAAAAAAGTTTGAAGAAAACCCCAACAGGCATAACCGGTCTGGATGAAATTACCTATGGAGGATTGCCTAAGAGCCGGCCAACTCTAGTATGTGGAAGTGCGGGGTCAGGAAAAACCCTCCTGGCAATGGAATTTCTGATAGAAGGAGCCCGAAAATATGGAGAGCCTGGCGTATTCATGGCGTTTGAGGAGACTGAAGAAGAGCTAGTCAAGAACTTTGCCTCCCTGGGATTCGATCTGGATGGTTTGGAAGCAGAAAACAAGCTGATAGTTGACTATGTCCATATTGATAAGAGCGAGTATGAGGAAACCGGCGAATATGACCTTGAAGGTCTGTTCATAAGACTTGGGCTTGCCATAGATTCCATAGGTGCCAAGCGTGTAGCTCTGGATACGTTAGAAGTTCTCTTTTCAGGGTTCCAGAACGAAGCCATACTGCGTTCCGAACTACGCAGGCTCTTTAGCTGGCTGAAAGATAAAGGTGTGACTGCCATAGCTACAGGTGAACGAGGAGAATCGTCCCTTACCAAATACGGGCTCGAAGAGTACGTTGCAGATTGCGTTATTCTTCTCGACAACAGGATGGAAGAGCAAATAGCCACCAGGCGCCTGAGGATCGTTAAGTATAGAGGCTCGAAGCACGGTTCAAATGAGTACCCCTTCCTGATAGAAGAAGATGGAATCTCGGTCATGCCCATTACCTCACTGAGCCTGGAACATAAGGCATCCTCAGAGAGGTTATCAACGGGCATAGAGCGCCTGGATACTATGCTTGGAGGAAAAGGCTACTACCGCGGAAGCTCTATCCTTATTTCCGGAACTGCAGGCACAGGCAAGACCAGCTTTGCGGCCGAGTTTGGAAAAAGTGCCTGCGAGAAAGGAGAACGCTGCATATACTTCGCTTTTGAGGAATCGCCAGGCCAGATCATAAGAAATATGAAATCCATAGGTATTGACCTCCAGCCTTATATTGACGCCGGACTTATGCAAATTAATGCCTCACGTCCAATGGCTTACGGCCTGGAAATGCATCTGATAATGATGCGCAGGCTCATAGATAAGTTCGGGCCTTCCATAGTGATAATTGATCCTATATCCAACCTTACCAACGTCGGCACCCAGATCGATGTCAAGTTCACGCTCATAAAGCTCATTGATTATTTGAAGCTTAAAAATATTATAGCCGTATGCACAAGCCTGGTAGAGCATGAGAGCATCGAAGGCTCGAATGCCCAGGGTATATCTTCCCTTATAGATACATGGATTAACCTCCGCTTTTTTGAGAATAGCAACGAACGCAATCGTGGAATCTCGGTAATCAAGTCCAGGGGCATGGCGCATTCCAACCAGATCCGAGAGTATTTGCTCACTGATCATGGTGTGAAAATTGAAGACGTGTACCTCGGGCCTTCAGGAAGCCTGCTTATGGGCTCGTCAAGGGCTGTCCAGGAAGCAAGGAAAATGGCTGAGGCTGTGGCTCAAAGCCAGAATACGTCGCGGAAGAAAAGGGAGCTGGAGAGCAAGCTTAAAGCTCTGGATGCTCGAATAACAGCATTGATCTCGGAGTCTGAAATGCAAAAAGAGGAGTTGAATAAACTAACATCCGAAAATGAACTCAGGAGTGAGGTAATAGCTAAAGAGAAAAGTGAGATGGCCCGTATAAGAAAGGCCGACAAACCTGTATGAGCAGCGTAAATCTCTATTGAAGACTGAGCTTGCGTATTTCTAATTCTGATGGGTTGTGATTAGAAAGCTCTCTAGAAGACCTCAACCGAGAAAACTAGCAGAGAAAAACTCAATCGAGAAAAGCTCAGCCAACAAAATCTTATGAAAACTAAAAAATAGAAAGCTCTTATAAAAGGGGAGTACAGGGTCAAAATCCGATCCTACGTCTGTTTGGCAGTTAATCATGAAGTAGCTGTCTCAAATGAAACTGGGTAAATAGAGACTGGGTAAATAGAGACTGGGTAAATAGAGACTGGGTAGATAGAGGCTGGGTAGATAGAGACGGGGGAAATAGAGGCTGGGTAAGTGAAGATTTTTGTTCCTTGACTGTATAATTATAATCTATCCCACTTTCCGCACTATTTTTTCATACATAATATTTTTCGTACTTTTCTCCCATCAGTTTCAACACTTTAATGGTTTCCTCATCCAGATTTAATACCTTCTTTATCCTTTTTCCATCAACTTTGATT
>Ga0074193_1002728_pt1 | contig 15059 bp, 11 predicted proteins | sample EPASupsiteHSE605_FD_64523 | JGI IMG/M metagenome (GOLD analysis project Ga0074193, IMG submission 64523) | Bioremediated contaminated groundwater from EPA Superfund site, New Mexico - Sample HSE6-05 | ecosystem: Environmental > Aquatic > Deep subsurface > Groundwater > Contaminated ... | reverse complement strand
GCGGCGGCCCAACCCTCAAGGGAGCGCCCATGTCCAAACTGCTCTGTGTGATCGTCGACGGCCTCCGCGCCGAAACCCTGGCCTGCGCCCATGTGCCCTGCTTCGATGCCCTGGCCCGCGAGGGCGTGCTGTCCCTGCACCTCCAGCCGGCTCGGCCCGGCCTGACCCTGCCCACCCTGGTCAGCCTGCTGACCTCGCTGCCACCGGAAGACCACGGGGTGCTCAGCAACTCCGCTGCCGCCCAAATCTCGCCTTATGCGGTTTCGCTCTTCTCCCTGCTCCGCTACCGCCATCAGACCAGCGCCGCCTTCTATTCCAACGACCGGCTCCGCCTGCTCTTCCCGCCCGGCAGCCTCCAGACCGGACTGCTGATCAACTCGCAGGCGATCCGCAACGTCGACCGCGAACTGGCGGAACAGGCGGCCCGCCACCTGCAACGGGAAAAACCGGACTGCTGCCTGCTCTATCTCGAAGGGGCCAACATTGCGGCCACCCATTTCGGTCTCGAAACGGACGCCTATCTGGAAAGCGTCGAACAGGCCGACCGGGCCCTGGGACTGCTCCTGGAACACCTGACCGTGGTCGGCCTGCGCCGGGACTATGTGACCATGGTGCTGGGGTGCGGCGCCACCGACCGCCCCCGGGCCGAGACCACCGAACCCTGCCTGCCCCTGCTCCTGTCCGGCCCCGGCCTGCGCAAGGGGCAGACCCTCGATCGCCGCCCCCTGTCGCTCCTGGACCTGGCCCCGACCATGGCCGCCCTCCTCGGGGTGGCCCCGCATCCCGACTGGCACGGCCGGGTGCTGGCCGAGGCCTTCCATCACTCCCCGCTGGAACTGAAACCGGCCCGCAAAAAAAACGGCCGGATGCCGGCGACGAGGGCCATCGGTCGTCTGCGGGACACCGGCAGAGACGCGATCCTCACCAAACACTGATCCCGCGCTCACCAAACGGCAACACAACCCTGGTAGAGAAGGGCTATCGAACCGCGGCACCCGACACCCTCGAGGAACCGGGCCTGCCGGTTGACCATTACTCTTCCGGAGACCAATCACATGATCCAAGTAATGACCCTGAATGCGGCGCAGGCCGGACCATCGATCGACAGCCTACGCGAACCGGCCGGCCAGGGTGCGATCGACCTGCTCTGCTGCCAGTCCTTGACCCATACCCCGGACGGCAGGGTGGAGCTCCGCCGCCAGTTGTCGGCAACGCTGGGCCTGACCTGTAGCTGCTTTGTCGCCGGCCGGCCGCACCCCCGATCTGCGTCGGACGGCAACACCGCGGGCAAGGGGTTGGCGACCTTCACCGGCAGCGGGGTGTGGGTGCTCAACAGCGGCAGCTTCACCGTCGGTGAGGAAGACGAGGAGACTCTCGTCCAATTCGCCCTGATCCGCAAATACGGTGCCTCGGTGCTCGCCCTCAATCTCCACCTGGGCATCTCGCACCAGGCCCAGATCCGGCAACTGCGCGACCTGTTCGCCCATTCCCTGCTCCGGGAGCCCTACGGCGCGGTGGCCCTCTGCGCCGACCGGACCGCGGTGCTCACCGGCAAAGAGTGGCTGGGCCTCACCGCCCGTTCGCCCTACACCCTGAGCCGCACGCCACTGACCTTGACCGGCGGCGGGCTGCTCGGGCTGCTCACCGCCAGATGCCCGACGGTGTCGGCGGTCATCGTCCGCCAGCCCGATCCCATCCTTTATCCCGATGCCGAGCAAGCCCCGGCCTTGCCCGCTTTGACCATGACCTTCGAGATCCAGCGCATCGTCGCAAACAGGCCCAACCGTCCCACCTTCCCCCTGTCGTTCCGTGAACAGTGGCTGGGATACCGGGAACACCGGGCCTTTGCCTGAGCGCATCGGAAAGCCGCCCTGCACCCACCCACCCTGGAGAAACCCCATGTTCACCGTCGATGCCCTCCTCAGCCAGTATTATCCCCGCCTGGCCGGCCGGCCGCTGGTGACGCCACCGCTCCGCTCGGTGCTCCGCCGCCTGCTCCGGGAGGACCGGTTCCTCCGCTTTGCCGAGCAGCACCCCCATCTCCGGGGTATGGACTTCGTCGAGCAGGTCCTGGAAACCCTGCACTGCACCTACACCGTCTCCGACCGCGAACGGGAGAACATCCCGGTGAGCGGCCGGGTAATGATCATCGCCAACCACCCCATCGGTTCCCTGGACGGACTGGCCCTGCTCAAGCTGGTGCACGACAGCCGGCCGGACGTGCGCGTCGTCGCCAACGACCTCCTGGAGACGATCACCCCGCTCCGGCCCTGCCTGTTGTCGGTCAAGGTGATGACCGGCCTTTCCCTCAAGGAGCAGATCGGTCGCATCGACCGGGCCCTGGCCAATGAAGAGGCGGTGATCATCTTCCCGGCCGGCGAGGTGTCGCGCCTCTCGCCTCGCGGCATCCGCGACAACCGCTGGCATAAGGGGTTCCTGCGCCTGGCGGCGCGGGCCAAGGCCCCGATCCTGCCCATCCATGTCCGCGGCCGCAATTCGTTCTCCTTTTATGCCGCCTCGCTGCTGGCCAAACCGCTCTCCACCCTGATGCTGATCGGCGAGATGTTCCACCCCCGGCGCCAGCCGCTCAAGCTGACCATCGGCGGCCTGATCCCGTATGCCGCCTACGACGGCCTCAAGATCCGGGAGCGGGACAAGGTCGACCTGTTCCGCAAGCACCTCTACCGCATCGGCGCCGGCAAGAAGGGAATCTTGCCCACCGAGACGGCCATCGCCCGGCCGGAGCGGCGGATCGTGCTCAAGAAAACCATGCAGGCGGGGGAGTTACTGGGGCGAACGCCGGACGGCAAAGCCATCTTTCTGTTCGCAGGCGACGAAGGCTCGCCGGTGCTGCGGGAGATCGCCCGGCTGCGGGAGATCACCTTCCGCGCTGTCGGCGAGGGTTCGGGCAAGCGACGGGACCTGGACCGGTTCGACCGCTATTACCGCCACCTGGTGCTCTGGTCCGAGGAGGACCTGGAGATCGTCGGCGCCTACCGGCTGGCCGATGCCGGGGCGGTGGTCCAAGAGCGGGGCTGCGCCGGGCTCTACAGCCACAGCCTCTTTCAGTTCGACCAGGCCCGGTTTCCCTACCTCGACCAGGGGCTGGAACTGGGCCGCAGCTTCGTCCAGCAGCGCTACTGGGGCAAGCGCAGCCTCGACTACCTCTGGTACGGCATCGGCGCCTTCCTCCGCCGCAACCCGCACTACCGCTACCTGTTCGGGCCGGTGAGCATCAGCAACGCCCTGCCGCAGATGGCCAAGGAGCTGCTCATCTATTTCTACAAACTCTATTTCAGCGACGCCGCCACCCAGCCCTGCTCGCGCAACCCCTTCCGCTTCTCCCTGCCGGTTACCGACCTGGCCCGTTCCTTCCGCGGCGACAACTACCAGCAGGACCTGGTCCACCTCAAATCGCTCCTGGCGGCCATGGGCACCTCGATCCCCACCCTCTACAAGCAGTACACCGAACTGTGCGTGCCCGGCGGGGTGGCCTTTCTCGACTTCAACGTCGACCGGGATTTCGGCGACTGCGTCGACGGCCTGGTGGTGGTGGATACGGTGCAGTTGAAGCCAAACAAGCGCAAGCGCTATATTGAGGATTCGGTGCTGGCGGCGGGGTGAGGGGGGGTGTTTTTCACGTTGCCTCGGTATGTCATTTCGAGGAGCGCAGCGACGAGAAATCTCCGGTGGAGTCGAGATTTCTCCGATCGTTATGACAACCACATGGCCGCAGTGGAAACAAAACAACCGTCTGGGGTGCGAAGATGCTCGCCCCGGCAAGTAAGCAACTCGGAGGAAGAAGGATATCCGGGGAAGCTGGAGGGGTGCCCTTGCCGCTGAGCCGGGCGGCGGGGTGTGGAACCGGGAAGAAGGGACAAGCTGTCTGAGCGCAGCGAGTTCTTGCCCCGCCGGTTCCGCAAAAAAAGGGGACAGATTTATTTTGCTCCTTTCCGTGGACGGCCAGGCCCGCGGAGCTCAAGGCGGCGGCCCAATTTTTCGGAGAGTTCTTCGGCAAACCTCTCGGTGGCGGTCAGTTGGCCCCGCTGGGTCGCCTCCCGGATGAGTTGCAGCTCCGATTCGGGCACAGTCTCCTGGAGCCAGGCGGCGTATTTCTTCGCCCGTTGGCCGTCTAACCTCCCCATGTTCAGGTAAAAAGGATCGAAGTCCAGCCACGACTGTTTGGTACGCCCGACCTTTGCCGGACAACTGGACCAGCGGTAGTCCGCCGGATCGTCAACCATTCCGGCCCGCACTGGGTTCAGTTCCACATAGCGGCAGCAGGCCTGTAAATACGCATCCTCCTGCACAGGGCTGGATTTGTACCGCCCCTCCCACAGCGATCCGCTTCGCTTCTCCATCGCATTGACATACCGGGTCTGCCGGCCCGCCACCCGCTTCATGAGCAAACCGAGATGCTCGGGATGATCACCGGGATCGATCACCAGATGGACATGGTTGGTCATCAGGCAATAGGCGTACACCTTGCATCCAAGCTGCGTTTTCCACTCTTGGAGCGTATCCAGATAATAGAGATAATCGTCATCGCCGGCAAAAATGACCTGGCGGTTATGCCCCCGCTGGATGACGTGATGCGGGCAATTGGGAAGGACGAAACGGGCTTGTCGAGGCATGAGCAACAACTACCACAAAGGGCAAAAGATGTCAGAAAAATAAATCTGTCCCCTTTTTTGTTTTTGGAACAAGGCCGTGATGAACCGACTTCGAAGATGGCCGCGCAAAAAAGTCAGGAGACGGGCAAGAGACCTGAGCGATACGGCCCCTCCTCGATGTTGCTGGCGCGCCCGGAGGGATTCGAACCCCCGACCCTCGGATTCGAAGTCCGATGCTCTATCCAGCTGAGCTACGGGCGCAGCGAAGAATGCGGTGGAGACAACCCCGGAAAGGGAGGTCTTTTCCGGTAACAGCCGTGATATCGACCACCGGATGCAAGTCACTGTACCCGGAAACCAGCAATGGCGTCAACCCCGCCGCTTTGCCGGTTCAAGGAAAAATCAATCAGGCGAGCAGCAGCGGCGGTTTTTCGTGCGGGGCGCGCATGGCTGCCAGCAGCCGCTCCGGGTCGGTATAGGCGGCCAGCCGGTCCCGGTTGGCCGCCAATCCCGGCAGGGCCTTGGCCGCCAGCTTGGCCGCGGCCTCGGAAAAGCCGCACTCGCCTTTGATGTAGACCCCGGCCGCCCGGATCAGGGCCTGGAGAAAGACCTTTTCCGCCCCCTGGGCGTGGAACCAGGTCGGTTCCAGGATCTCGTGCACCTCGAAATGGAGGCCCAGGTCCCAAAGCGCCAACCCTTGCCAGACCACGTCGTTCGGCCCTTGGACGGCCTGGTCGAGAAACCGGGCATATCGCGCCAGCCGATCCTTGATGTAGGCCACCTGCTCCGGTCCCGGATGGTTGACAAGAAAACGATCCGCCACCGCGCGGGCCGGGTCGAGCTGCCGTTCACGCAGGCAGACGAGCAGGGATTCGGAAAGATCGTTGCGGATGTCCCGGCTCAACCGGTCGCGGAAGGGATCGAAGGGGTGCGGATTCATTTGTCGTTCTCCGGTCCGATCGGTATAGTGCTCCGGAGCGGGTGACCGCCGCCCCGGCGGGAGATCACTTCTTGTCATAATCATTCCACAGACAATTCATAAGGCGCGAACATGAAACTGTACAGTTGTATTACCGGTCCGGACGACGAAACCTTCTGCAAACGCGTTTCCGACAAGCTCAACCGCGGCTGGCAGCTCCACGGTGGCCCCACCCTGACCTATGACGGCAAGACGGTGATCGCCGGCCAGGCCCTGGTCAAGGAGGTCGAAGGCGAGGTCTTCACCATGGACACCCGGATCAGCTCCTATTAAGCCGTCGCGGCGATGACCATCCGGCTGATCCACACCTCGGACTGGCACCTGGGCCACCGGTTCCACGGCCGGCAGCGCTCCGAGGAGCAGGGTCGTTTTCTCGACTGGCTGGCCGGGTTGATCGAGGAGGCGGCCATCGATGTCCTCTTGGTGGCGGGCGACATTTTCGATACCACCACGCCGGGCAGCCGGGCCCAGGGCCTTTACTACCGGTTCCTCCACCGCTTGGTCGGTTCCGCCTGCCGCCACGTGGTCATCATCGGCGGCAACCACGACTCGCCTGCCCTGTTGGAGGCGCCGCGCGAGCTGTTGCGCCAGTTGGACATCCACGTGGTCGGCATGGCCGGCGATCGCCTTGACAAGGAAATCCTCCTGCTGCGAGACCACCAGGACCGGCCGGAACTCCTGGTCGGCGCCGTGCCCTTTCTCCGCGACCGCGACATCCGTCTGGCCGCGGCCGGCGAAACCCTGGAGGATAAGGGCCGGCTGCTGCGCGAGGCGATTCGGGCTCATTACCAGGAGGTCTGCCGGGCCGCCGAGCAACGGCGCCACGAAATCGATCTTGATCTGCCCCTGGTGGTGATGGGGCACCTCTTTGTCGCCGGCGGTCGCACCGTCGAGGGTGACGGCGTGCGCGAACTGTCCGTCGGCGGTCTCGACCGGATCGAGGGGGCCAGTTTTCCCGAAGGTATCGATTATCTGGCCCTTGGCCATCTCCACCTCGGCCAGTTGGTGGCCGGCAACCCGACCCGGCGCTACTGCGGCGCGCCCCTGCCGATGAGCTTCGCCGAGGCCGGGCAGCCCAAGGAGATCCTGCTGCTGACGAGCGCGGGCCGGGAGGTGGGCGTGGAACCGATCGTGGTGCCCGTGTTCCAGCCCCTGGCCGTCCTGCGCGGCGATCTGGACCAGTTGCTGCACGGTCTTGCGCGGTTGCGGGCCACGAACAGCACCGCCTGGGTCGAACTGGTCTACGAGGGCGAGGAGGTGATTCCCAACCTCCGGGAACAGGTGCTGGCGGCGGTCGAGGGTTCGGAACTGGTGGTGCTGCGCATCCGCAACAACCGGATCTACGATTACGCGCTGCACCAGGCCCAAGCAGCGGAATCGCTCGACGATCTCAGCGTGGCCGAGGTCTTCGAACGCTGTCTGGAGGCCCATCGGATCGAGGAGCACCAGCGTCGGGTGCTGCGCGCCGCCTTCGCCGAAATCAGGGAAACCCTGGCCCGACAGGACAGCGAGGCCGCGGGCGGACCATGAGAATCCTCGCCGTCCGCCTGCGCAACCTCAATTCGCTGGCCGGTTCCTGGACCATCGACTTCACCGCGCCCGAATATGCCGCCACGGGCATCTTCGCCATCACCGGTCCCACCGGCGCCGGCAAATCGACCATCCTGGACGCGATCTGCCTGGCCCTGTTCGCCCGTACCCCGCGGCTGGGCCACATCAGCAAGGGGAGCAACGAGATCATGTCCCGGCGGGCGGGCGATTGCTTTGCCGAGGTCGAATTCGAGACCCGGCAAGGGCGGTACCGCTGCCACTGGGGCCAGCACCGCGCCCGCCGCAGCGCCGGCGGCGAGTTGCAGGCGCCCCGGCACGAAATCGTCGACGCCGGCAGCGGCAAGGTGCTGGAGAGCCGGAGCAAGGAGGTCGGCCGTCTGGTGGAGCAGGTAACCGGCATGGATTACGACCGCTTCACCCGCTCGATCCTCCTGGCCCAAGGCGATTTTGCCACCTTCCTTGAAGCCGATGCCGACCAGCGGGCGCCGATCCTGGAGCAGATCACCGGCACCGCCATCTATTCCCGCCTCTCTGTGGCCGTGCACGAACGTACCAGCGAGGAGCGGCGTAAGACCGCCCTTCTCCAGGAGGCCATGGGCAGTGTCGTCCTCCTGAGCACCGAGGAGGAGCAGGCATTGGTGGCCGCCATCAACGAAGGCTTGGCGGCAGCGGTCGGGGTGCAGCAGCGGTTGAACCTGCTGGGACAGGCCCTGCACCGGCTGGACACCATCGCCTCGCTCCAGGCGCAGGTCGCCGAAACCGACCGGCTGCTGCTCGACCTGGCTCGCCGCCGGGAAGCGGCCCAGGATGAGCTGATCCGGCTTGAACGCGGCCGGCGCGCGCAAACCCTGCTGGCTGCGGATACCCAATGGACCCAGACTGGGGAACGGATTGCCACCCTGCGCGCCAAGGATGCGGCGGTGCGCGCCGATCTGGAGCGGTTGCGCCAGGACCACCGGCGGATTGCCGCCGAGCATGATCGGGCCTGCCAACAGGTACGGGAGACGGTGGCGCTGCAACAGCGGGAAAACGAGGCGATCGCCACGGTCCGCGCCCTTGATCTCCGCATTCATGAAAAGAAACAGCTCATGGCGCAGCGCGGCTCGATTCGGCAACAGACCGAACAGGAACGGGAACAGGTCCTGCGCCAACGGCAGGGGTTGGAACGGCAACTGGCCGAGACTGCGGCCCAACAGGAGCAGATGGCCACCTTTTTCCGGGACCATGGTGGCGACAGCCTGTTGGTGGAGCATCTGGCCGGGTTCCGGCAGCAGTTGCAGCAGGTGGGGACGCGGGAAAGCGAGCTGCTGCGTCTTGCGCGCACACACCAGGAAAAGCAGGCGGCCAGCGCCGAGGCGGAGGCATTGTGCCGCCGTCTTCAGCGGGAGCACGAGCAGGCGGAACAGAACCTGGCGACGCTGCGCCGGCGGCAGCAGGTCCTGGAGGAGGAACGGGCAGGTTTGCTGGCCGGACAGGAACCCTCCTTCTGGCGGCATCGGGTCGACGAGGAGACGCAGCGGCGGCTCCAGTTGGAACAGGCGGCCGAACTCCTGGTTCGGCACAGAGGGCTTGCGGAGGAACTGGCGGCGCTCGAGTGCTCGCTCCGGGAACAGCAGGCACGAGAACGGCGGCAAGCGAGCGCACTCCAGGCCCTGGAGGACCAACGGCAACTCCGGCAGCAACTGGTGGCCCAGTGCGAGCGCAACCAGCAACTGAGCCTGCGCATCCGCAGCTTCGAGGAGGAGCGCCAGCGCCTCCACCCCGGTTCGCCCTGCCCGCTGTGCGGCGCCACCCACCACCCCTGGGCCGAGGAGGAGCCGACGGTTGAGGCCTCGGATGCCCCGCTCGTCCGGGCCCGGGCCGATCTGGATGAGGTGCGGGCGGCCATTGCCCGGGCCCGGGAAGGCCTAGCCGCTCTGGCCAGGGATATCGAACACACAGGGCAGGCCCTCGCCAAAGGGCGGCAACAGCAGGCCGAATGGGCGGCACAGCTGGTCCCTCTGCGGGCGCTGTTCGGGGAAGAGGCGGAGATGGCCCGGCTGCTGGCCGAGGGGGGCGGGCAGGTGGAGGAGCTGCGCCGGCGCCTCCAGGATATCGACCGGCTGGAAGGCGAGCTGCACACGGTGCGCACCCAGGTGGAGCAGGCCACGGCCCGCCACGCCGGCCTGGGGCAGCAGGTGCAGGCGGCCCGGCATGGAGTCGGGACCATCGACGGCGAAGTACAACGGCTTGAGGCACAGGCGCGGGAAGAGCGGACCTGGATCGAGGAATGCCGGGCCGATCTCGTCCGTCAGTTGCAGCCCTTGGGCATCGGCGCGTGGGCGCCGGGGCAGACGGATCGACTGGTGCGCCAACTGGAAGTTCGTTTGCAGGCCTGGAAAGAGCAGCGGCAGCGCAGCGAGCACCTGATGCAGCATAGCGCCCGTCTGCAAGCGGAACAGGACTCGCTCGACCTGGTGCTGGCCACCATCGGCAAGACCCTGGCGCAACAGGAGGGGGAACTTGAGGACCTGCGCCTGGAAGAGGCCGGTTTGCTGGCGGAACGGTTCGAGCGCTACGGCGACCGCGATCCCACTGTCGAGGAGCAGCGGCTGCGCTCCTTGGTGCAGCAGACGGAGGCGCGGGAACTGGCGATCCGTACCCGTTTGAGCGGTATTGACAAGGAGGTGCACGGTCTGAGCGAACAGGTGCGACTCGGAGCCGAAGAATTGGAGATCCTGCTGCCGCAGAGCCGGGCGCAGGAGGCCCATCTGCTCGCTCTTCTGCCCGCCGCCGGCTTTACTGGCCTGGATGATTTCCGTGGCGCCCTGCTGCCGCCGGCGACCTTGGCGGCCCTGGAGGAGTTGAAGCAGGGACTGGACACGGAGCAGACCGCGCTCGCCTCCCGCCGGGACGAGCAGAGGGCCGCGCTGGCCAGGGAGGAGGAACAGCGACAGGGCGGGATGGGGCGGGAGGAACTGCTGGCCGAGCAGGCCGCGCAGGGTCGGGAACTTTCGACCGTGCAGCAGCGCATCGGCGCCGCCCAGGAACGGCTGGCGGTCAACAGCCGCCACAAAGAGCAGTTCGCGGCGCAGCAGCAGGCCCTGGCCGCCCAGAATAAGGAACTGGAGCGCTGGGAACTGCTCCACCTGCTCATCGGCTCGGCCGACGGCAAAAAATTTCGGGTCTTTGCCCAGGGGCTGACCTTTGAGGTGATGATCAGCCACGCCAATCGCCAGTTGCGCAAGATGAGCGACCGCTACATCCTCCTGCGCGACCCCAGGGAGCCGCTGGCCCTGCAGGTGATCGACAACTACCAGGCCGGGGAGATCCGTTCGACCCGCAACCTCTCCGGCGGCGAGTCCTTTCTCGTCAGCCTGGCCCTGTCCCTGGGTCTGTCCGCCATGGCCAGCCACAATGTCCGGGTCGATTCCCTCTTCCTCGACGAAGGATTCGGCACCCTGGACGAGGAGGCCCTGGACACCGCCCTCCAGACCCTGGCCGAGCTGCGCCAGGACGGCAAGCTGATCGGCATCATCTCCCATGTGCCGGTGCTGCAAGACCGTATCGATGTCCGCATCCAGGTTCAACCGGGCCCGGGCGGCAACAGCCGCCTGCTCGGACCGGGTTGCCGCCAAATCAGTTGATCACTATCTCTTCCCCCCGCTCGACCTGCTTCCCTTGTAACCTGGCCCTATAAAAGCCTGTCTGGCTGGACCGAGTCGCCATACGTCGTGCTTGATGGCGTCAGGCGGAAGGCGAGGGAGGCCTCTTTTTCCTTGTTTTTTTCATTCGCACGCCTCCTTCCAAAAGCCTTGCGGCGCAAGGCTTTTTCAGATGCGTCTAGGTAAATTTACCGTAGTGTCTATAGGTATAGTTGCCTATTTTTCACCACGATTTCAATACGATGTTAAAAGTTAAAGGTTGCCTTGCCAGCGGATCTTTTGGTAAGAGGGCAAGGGAATGTTGCGGCCGCTTCCACCCCGCAAAGGAATACGAGTCACGTCCCAAGGATGGTTTTCATGGCTTCATCTCCGCCCCCCTGTGTCCGGTCCGGTTTCTTCTTCCTCGCCTTTCTTGCCCTTGTCCTGCCCCATCCCTGCCTGGCCGATTGCTCTTGCACCATCGGGTCAAACGGCATCTATATCATTGGTTTTGAGATGACCGCCACTCAATGTCCGGTCACACCCTTTTCGGATGCCCGGACCTATGTCTACCTGGTGAGCCCCATCCGTTGCAACGGGACCACGTTCTCCAAGTACGCTTCCTACGGCGACACCATGGCTTCCCCCCAACAACTGATCAGCTATTACGTCAACAACGGCTATCGGGTGATCCGGAATGAAAGCGGCACCCACCTGCTCATCGTTCAGCGGGGCACCTACCCCTTCACCGGCTCCGTGTCCGGGGTGAGCATGGCAACTGCCGGCCCTGGGGTCTATTACTCCACCCCGGTTACCTCTATGGACCGGTACTGCTCCGAAAAACCGCTGCCCGATCAGGATCAGGACGGCATCCCCGACTGCCTGGACCTGCCCGAGATCGATACCCGGTTCAATTTAGGCCCGCCCCCCTGTCCAATCACCACCCCATGACACCGATGATGAACCGCCAGACACCTCACCGTCCCGTTTTCCTGCTTTGCTCGATTGCCGTTCTTCTTGTGGCCCTGTTCGCGGGAGTTTCGCACGCGGGGACGGTGAGCTACACCTATGACAGCCGCCACCGCCTGACCTCGGCGGTCTACGAAGACGGCACCACCATCCGGTACACCTACGACATCGCCGGTAATCGCCTGTCCACCGCTTCGACCCTGCCTGTTTATCGGGGGTATGAGGACGCCGAAGACGGGGCAATCACCGGCTGGGATATCTACGACAACGATCCTGCCGGCGCCACGGTGAGCAATGTGTATGACAACGACCGGGCCAGCCGGGTGATCGAGTTCGCCGGTAGCGGCACGGCCAACGGTTATCGCCTCCGCAACGCCGACGGCAGCTATTGGAACGACGCCAACTTCAAGGTGCTGGAATGGAGCATGCGCTCCAGCGAGTCCTTCGTGGTCTACATCGCGGTGCAGACGAAAAATGGCTTCCGCTATCTTTATTACACCCCGGTGGATACCGACAACCTCGGCACTGAGACCTACATCCACCACGGCCTCGGCACCCATGCCCAGGACGGCCAATGGCACACCCTGGTGCGCGATCTGACTCGCGACCTCAAGGAGGCCCAGCCGGACAACGAGTTGCAGGCAGTGCTTGGCTTCCTCATCCGGGGCAATGGCCGGGTGGATGACATCAAGACCCGGAAGGAGATTCCGGCGGATCTGGATTCCGACGGCGATGGCCTCACTGATGTCCAGGAGATCGCCACCTATGACACCAGCCCCTACGATGCCGATTCCGACGGCGACGGCATTGCCGACAAAGACGAACTGACCTACTGGGGAGCCAATTGGAACGCCGATCCCGATGGCGACAGCCTGATCAACCTGTTGGATCCCGATGCCGATAACGACGGCTTCAAAGATGGAGTCGAAATCGGCCAAGGCACAGACCCGGCCGACCCTGCTACCATACCGGCCACCATTGTTTACGAGGATGCCGAGGACGGGGCAATCATCGGCTGGGACATCTACGACAGCGACCCCGCCGGCGCCATGGTGAACAATGTCCACGATACCGACCGGGCCAGCCGGGTGATCGCGCTCACCGGCAGCGGCACGGCCAACGGCTACCGCCTCCGCAATCCCGACGGCAGTTATTGGAACGACGCCAATTTCAAGGTGCTGGAATGGAGCATGCGCTACAGCGAAGCCTTTGTGGTTTACATCGCGGTGCAGACGAAAAACGGTTTCCGCTACCTCAGCTATACCCCGGTAGATACCGATAATCTTGGCGCCGGGACCTACATTCATCACGGCCTCGGCGCCCATGTAAAAGACGGCCAATGGCACACCGTCATCCGCGATCTGGCCCGTGACCTCAGGGAAGCCCAGCCGGACAACGAACTGCTGGCGGTACTCGGTTTTCTCATCCGGGGCAGCGGCCGGGTGGATGACGTTAAGACCCGGAGGGAGATCCCGGCCGGCCAGGATTCCGACGGCGACACCATCCCGGATACAGTGGAAATGACCGCCTACGGCACCAACCCCTATGACGCCGATTCCGACGGCGACGGCATCGAGGATCAGGACGAGCAGACTTACTGGGGCGCCCGTTGGGACGAGGATGCCGATGGCGATGGCCGGATCAACCTGCTCGATCCAGACGCGGATAACGACGGGTTTCTCGACGGCATCGAATGGGCCCAGGGCGCCGACCCGGCGGATTCCGCTTCCTGGCCAACCGCCATTGTCTACGAGGACGGCGAGGACGGCGCTGTCATCGGCTGGGACATCTACGACAGCGACCCCGCCGGCGCCACGGTGAGCAACGTGTATGACAGCGACCGGGCCAGCCGGGTGATTGAGCTGGCCGGCAGCGGCACGGGAAATGGCTATCGCCTCCGCAACCCCGATGGCAGCGATTGGAACGACACCACCTTCAGGGTGATGGAATGGAGCATGAAGTACGCCGAATCCTTCACCGTCTATATCGCGGTCCAGACCGCAAACGGCTTCCGCTATCTCACCTACACCCCGGTGGATACCGACAATCTTGGCGCCGGGACCTACATCCATCACGGCCTCGGCGCCCATATCAAAGACGGCCAATGGCACACCCTGGCGCGCGATCTGGCGCACGACCTCAAGGAGGCCCAACCGGACAACGAATTGCAGGCGGTATTGGGCTTCCTCATCCGGGGAAGTGGACGGGTGGATGATATCAAAACGGAAAGGTGATGCTTCCCCATTAATACATGCTGACAAGGGAGCCTGTTGCAGGATGAACGTCTTGTTTGCCGTGTCATTTCGACCAACGGGAGAAATCTCTGATTGGGGACGAAAAACCGGGGACGGAGCCCGATATTTATAACTCATGAGAGTTTTTCAAGAATCGATGAAGACTGGTAGCAAGATCTGCTTGTTTCTTTCCCTTGCGGTTGTATGCATTCGGTTAATTACGTCAAATCAAGCACCGGCTTCACCCAATCCCTGCATCTCGGATGCATCCGAGGTCAACTTCGGATCGGGTAATAATCAAGAAAAAAAGGACAAGCCCTCCCGATGGTGGAAGTGGTTGCTGTTCTGGTGGTGGGCGGTACTCGTGGGGGTAGCTTCCCCTGTTTTCGTAACCCATGCTGCTGGCGATTCGGCAACCGCTGAATATAGTTTTGTCGCCTCGCCTGGATGGGCGGAAGGGGCACTGTGGTGGAATTGCACCACATCAAATTGTGCGATTTATTCTTTTCTTCCAGGTGGTGGTGGAAATGTTTGGGAATATTGGAAGTCAGGCCCCCTGCCGCTTGGTCATTATTATTGGTTAGGGACCATCAGTGTATTGAAATGTTCGCAAGGGAAATGGATAGAAATTGGCCGCTCCGGATACTGGTATTTTAATTATGATCCGCGGAATGGTGACCAAACCGCAGTCGCCGGTGGAGTCTGCGGTTCTAATATCGATCTCGACCGCAACCTCGGCAATCCCAATCCCTGCCGGGCACAGTAAAGAAAAACCGGGGCCGGAACCCGATATTTTTTGGCATGAAAACCCGGTTCCGCCCCTTGTTTTCGTGGCCTGGGAACGGCGGCCAATGGCACACCCTCACCCGCAATCTGGACTAGCAGGCTGTTGAAAAAGTAGAAATTATGAGACAAGGGTTCTTTGTTTGCCCTTCGATTGCTCTTTGACAGTGAACACTTGGCCGTTTTTCATCATGGCGCGTTGCCATTCTTTATTTTCTGAGGCGCATTAAGCTATTCTGATGAGGATTTCTCTCTTATCCAGAGACAACTACTCCCAGATTGCGCATTCGGACCATGTTGTAGGCGG
>Ga0074193_1002727_pt1 | contig 15077 bp, 8 predicted proteins | sample EPASupsiteHSE605_FD_64523 | JGI IMG/M metagenome (GOLD analysis project Ga0074193, IMG submission 64523) | Bioremediated contaminated groundwater from EPA Superfund site, New Mexico - Sample HSE6-05 | ecosystem: Environmental > Aquatic > Deep subsurface > Groundwater > Contaminated ... | reverse complement strand
ACAGCGTGGGCAAGACGAGGACCGAGGTCACGAGCGGGGTTGATTGCATATCCGGTCAGACCGCCGAGAGACATACCGACTGATACGATGATGCCGAATACAAGCAGTTTATCAACACCGGAGGCAATGCCGGCGACCTGGCTGATGCCCAGAATGGCAAATACGAGAACGAAAGTTCCGATGGCTTCGGAGAAAAGGTTGCGCCCAACATTGGGGATAGACGGGCCGGTCGAGAAGACGCCCAGCTTCGTTGCGGGATCTTCGGTGGCATCGAACTGATCCTTAAAGAGGATGTAAACGATGACGGCGCCAACAAAAGCACCCAGAATCTGGGATACTATGTATCCGGGTACCAGAGCCCAGTCAAAGAAGCCGCCTGCTGCGAGACCAATTGTCAGCGCGGGGTTGAAGCTTGCGCCTGAAGCATTGCCGAAGATGAAGGCCGGCAGAAGGACCGCAAGGCCCCATGCAAACGTGACCTGAATTGAACCTGCGCCTTTCATTCCGGACTTTGTGAGGTTAACGTTTGCGACAACGCCGTCGCCGAGGATGATGAGCATCATTGTGCCTAAGAATTCTCCAAGATAACGTAACATAATTTTCCTCCCTCAGTTTATTTATATTATATTATTGCTTGCTTAGTCTTTGGCCCAGCCATAAGCGCACTTAACGGCCTTGTTCCAGCCCTTAATACGCGCTGCGCGGTCTTCTTCGGCTATCATCGGCTTGAAGGTCTTGTCGATAGCCCAGTTCTTGATGACTTCTTCCTTGTTTGCCCAATACTTGACAGCCAGACCTGCAAGATATGCAGCGCCCATTGCGGTCGTCTCCACGCAGGTCGGTCTCATGACCGGTGCGTTGATGATGTCGGACTGAGTCTGCATCAGATAGTTGTTGGCGCATGCGCCGCCGTCTACCTTCAGAGCTGCCAGCTCTATACCGGAGTCTGCCTTCATAGCTGTCAGAACGTCATTGACCTGATATGCAAGGCTGTCCAACGTAGCGCGGACGATATGGTACTTGTTGCAGCCGCGGGTCAGACCTACGATAGTGCCGCGGGCATACTGATCCCAGTGAGGTGCGCCAAGTCCTGTAAATGCGGGAACGACATAGCAGCCGTTGGTGTCCTTGACCTTACCGGCCATATACTCGGAATCGGGCGAAGAATCGACAATCTTCAGCTCGTCGCGCAGCCACTGAATAGCGGCTCCGGCTACGAAGATGGAACCCTCGAGAGCATAATTGACTTTTCCGTCAAGACCCCAGGCAATTGTGGTAACCAAGCCGTTCTTTGAGAAAACGGGCTTCTCGCCGGTGTTCATGAGCATGAAGCAGCCGGTTCCGTAAGTGTTCTTTGCTTCGCCGGGTTTGTAGCAGGTCTGACCGAACAAAGCTGCCTGCTGGTCGCCGGCTGCACCTGCAATAGGAATAGCTCCGCCGAAGAACTGCGGGTCGGAATATCCGAACAGGCCGCTCGAGGGCATTGCCTTCGGGAGCATGCTGGCCGGGACGTTGAGCTCTTCCAGAATCTCCTTGTCCCATTCAAGAGTGTTGATATTGAACATGAGGGTACGGGAAGCATTGGAGTAATCGGTGGCATGGATCTTGCCGCCGGACAGTTTCCACATGAGCCATGTGTCTACCGTACCGAACAGAAGCTCGCCCTTTTCGGCGCGCGCACGGACGCCCGGAACATTCTCAAGGATCCAGTGGAGTTTCGTGCCGGAGAAGTAAGCGTCGATGACAAGACCGGTCTTGGAACGGAAGCTGTCGGTAAGTCCCTTAGCCTTCAGTGAGTCGCAATACTCGCTGGTGCGGCGGCACTGCCAAACAATGGCGTGAAATACGGGCTCGCCTGTGTTCTTGTCCCACACGACGGTCGTTTCGCGCTGATTGGTGATACCGATTGCAGCAATATCGGAGTATGTTACACCGAGCTTCTGCATTGCTTCAACCGCGACGCTGAGCTGTGTGGCCCAAATTTCGTTTGCATCGTGCTCAACCCAACCGGGCTTAGGATAAATCTGGGTGAACTCTTTCTGGGCTACGCTGCAAATTTCGCCTTTTTCATTGAACAGAATACAGCGGTTGCTAGTGGTTCCGGCGTCCAACGCCATAATGTACTTTGCCAAAATAACTACCTCCTTTTAAAATATGCTTGTGCTTCGCCATAAATTGACCATATCACAATATAGCATTGGTGCCTATAATTGTCAATACATTCGCCCTCTCTTTTGTTACTATTGTACATATGAACACACTAATTTTGAACTTGTTGCAGAATTGGAAATGCCTTTGCCAAATTTGCGTTTTTTTACCTTTTCTTCCTCTGAGCATCGTAATTTAATGAAATCAATAATAAGTATGCGCAAATCCGTACAAATATGAGGTTTCAGAGGTTTCGGATTAAATCTTTGTTTTCAATTCTATATTGAAAACTTACGCGTCCGCCGTCACGCCGAACTTAAAACCTGCGGTGAGCCCGTCCCCGCAGAATTTGAATTTACCTCTGGAATTTTGGCGAAAAAAACAGCGTTCATTCTGTTATATTTTGCACAAAGCACTTTAATTGTGAGGAATATTCCTGTATAATGTTGCCAGTAAATCAGTCAATTGTGAGGTTTAATTATGAACGATATGAGAAAATACGTCGAACTCTTCTTTGATGAGCTGGAGGTCTATGAAGACAAGGAGCGCGGACACTGCTACAAAATATTTATCCGTCAGGCGATTTTGGCATTTCTGGACAATGAGACAAAGGAAACGGCTATGGGCGTCTACCGGACATTTTTTGACAGCTACCGCATCTTGCTGCCCGGAAGCAGCAATCCTTTTGTCGATCTGCTGGACGTATTGAAATGCTATGAGGAGAACGCGGCTGTGCTCATCGACAAACAGCGCGACCACTACATACATTCGGTCAACGTATTTATTCTCGGTCTGAGCATATATGCGCAGAACGCCCTATACCGCGCGGCGTTTAAGAAAACCGTCATGGACAAGTCGGAATACAAGTTCTCATACGATACAAAAAACGAGGAATTTTTCTATCGCTGGGGTCTTGCGTCGCTTTTCCATGATGTCGGTTATCCGGTTGAGATTGTCGGGCGGCAGATAAACAAATTTGCGGATTTTGCTACCGGTGTTGATGGGACTTCCGGAAAGGTCAACGTTCAGCTCACATTTTCCGACTTTGACGGACTCAACAGCATATGTGAGGTTGCTCCGAAGCGCGCGTTCACCCAATGCTACTATAACCGGTACGAGGACTGCGTTTACATTGACACTCTCAAGCCGGTGGATTTGCTAGCCCACAAGCTGCACACTTCGCTTGGCACGGATTTGAAATCGACCAAAGCCGCCCTTGATGATTTCGTCAACGTCATGGCGCGCTGCGGCTTCATTGACCACGGTTATTACAGCGCGATAATCGTGCTCAAGTGGTACGGCTATCTCATTCAGACTGCGGGTTACAAGCCGGAGTACTTATTCTGGCCGGTGCTGGACAGTGCGAGCGCTATACTTCTTCATAACTGTTACAGGAACATGCTGCAGAAAAAGCCGTTTGGGCTCGGCGCTCTGAAAGCGGAAACTCACCCCATAGCATTTCTGCTTATACTCTGCGACGAGCTTCAGGAATGGAACCGCGAGGCTTACGGCGTCAAGGACCGGCTCCGCATTCTGCCCGCGGAGGCGCGTCTGCGTATATCCGACGATACTCTGGAGATGGCGCTCATAACCTACGGCGGCGCGCTTCCGGCAGACTTTTCCCGGGAAAAGAAAGCTCTCCTGTGTAAGTTATTAGACCTCGACCCGCTTTTTCCAAAGCTCTCCATCCGCTGCAAAGTTCTCAAAAAAGCCGTGCTGCCGACGCCGAGCACGCAGCTTGTCGCGCGTCCCGAGCTTGCCGACCTCGAGAGGCTGGCTCGCGCCATACATGATCTTTATAACGAAAAGATGCTTATGCGCTATCCCGACAGGCCGCTGAAATATCCGAATTTCGACAGGCTGACAGATTCGCTTAAATATTCAAATCTGCGGCAGGCCATGGACATTCCCGAAAAGCTCCGCAAAATGGGCATGGCGATGTGCAGTGCACATGACGAAGGTACGGCAGTAACGGATATCCCGCATGAATATATCGAGGTTTTGGCTGAGCAGGAGCATGAGGCCTGGATTACCGAACGTATTGCTTCTGGCTGGACAGCCGCTTCCAGTACTGATGAAAAGCTCAAGCTCACTCCCTATCTGATCCCATATAATAAGCTACCGGACGAGATAAAGCAGCTTGACCGCGACCCTATTGAGAATATACCGATACTGCTTGCGCGTATAGGAATGAAAGCCGTTAAAAGAGCTTAATCTCTCTTTGCTACAGTACGAAAGGGAAAAGGTGAACCTATGAAATCCGTATTTATTTCAAGCACCTTCAAAGATATGCAGGCTGAACGCGACGCTCTGGCTCTGTATGTCCTGCCGGAGATATCTCAGATTGCAGCCGAACATTTTGAGTCGGTTGATTTCATTGACCTGAGATGGGGCGTTGATACAAGCGAACTAGAGAGCGAGGACGGGGCAAAAAAAGTCCTGTCCGTATGTCTGGACGAAATTGACCGCTCAAATCCGTACATGATAGTCCTTCTCGGTGAACGCTACGGCTGGGTCCCCGAGCGCGAGCTTCTGCAAAACGCGGTCAAAGACAAGGGCTATCCGCTGAGCGAAGACTATAAGAGCGTTACGGCGCTTGAAATCGAATACGGAGCTCTCTCCGAAAAGAGCAGGCTCGACTGCTGCCTGTTTTATGAGCGCAGAGGGCTTGGCACAGATAAAATGCCTGCGGAAAAGGCGTTAGGCTTCGCGCCCGAGTCGCAGCGGCATAAGGAAAGGCTCGACGCCCTCAAAAGAAAAATCGAAGCCGAAATCGGTCATCCGATAAAGACCTACACGCTCGGATACGACCCCGCAAACGACTGCATGACCGGAGTTGATGAGTTCTGCGAAATGGTGTTTTCCGACCTTCAGGCACTATTTGCGGAGCAGTGGCGCGAAGATAACAGGTCGTGGCAGGAGCGGAGCATGCTTTCCTCCTGGCTGTACCTTGGAAACAAGGCAATGCATTTTTCCGCCTTATACGAGCTGTGCGATCAGATAAAATCGCGTATTTCCGACAAGGACACGCGCATTCTGATACTAAAGGGCGAGTCCGGCAGCGGCAAAAGTACGATAGTCGCGAAGCTCGCATGTGATTACCGCGAGGGCGGCTACGACGTATTTCCCTTCGTCTGCGGAGAAAACGACCGCTCCGGTACGACAGTTGACCTGCTGCAGCAGCTGTGCTACTATATCTCGCAGAAGCTGGGGGACAGCAGCGAGGACAGCAGCGAAGAAGCGGTAACTTTCACGGACTGCCGCCGAAAGTTCATCCAGCTTTGCACAGAATACTCCGAGAGATTTCCGGATCGGAAGCTCATTATCGTGCTTGACGGTATGGAGCTGCTTCAGGGCATCGGAGTTCTCGGCTTCGACTGGCTGCCCGACGTTATTCCGGAGAACATAAGCGTCCTGAGTTGCTGCACGAGCGATTTTTCTGTCCGTCCGCCGCTGAGAATGCAGAAAAATACGGTAGTTTTGCAGAACGACAAACTGACCGACGCGGAAAAGGCGGAAATAATAAGCAGCATATTATCGGCAAACCACAAGCAACTGAACCCCATTCTGGCATCAGAAATTATCAGGCACAAAAGCTCCTCCTCCCCGCTGTTTTTATCATTCATCATGCAGCGTCTCATCATGCTCGACAGCAGGGACTTCGCCGAAATCGAAAAACTGGGAAACGATATGGCCGCAATAAACAATTATCTTTTGGACATCGTTAAAAACACGCCGGATTCGCTTGAGGAGCTGTGCCGAAACATCATTCTTGAGGCGGGCGAGCGAATTGATGTTGCAATGGCCTCCTATGTGCTCAAGCTCATCGCAAAAACGCGCCGCGGTCTAAGGGAAAAGGATATCGCGGATATTTTCCTCAGAGAGCAAATCCCGTTCAGCGCGCTGAATTTCTCAAGGCTCATGAAATATCTCCGCCCGTATTTTATTATGCGCGGAGACGGGCGCATCGACTTTTCGCATAAGATAATTCGCAGCGCCATTATGGAAAACATGGAAAATAACCAGAGAGGAAAACTTAATAGAATGCTTTTTCAAAGCATAGAGAAGCTGCCGGTAGACGATCCCGTGGCGGCCGACGAGCTGGTATTTTTAAGCTTTGTGAATCTCCGCTTTGACGTCATGATCTCCTATATCAACTCTATTGACTTTGCCGGTATGCAGAACGCCCCGCAAGGCGCGATGCAGCTCTTTGCGGAGCTCGTAATGGGCAACAGCAGGTTCTTTTGGGAATTTCTCGAAAAAGTTGGGGACTACAGCGATGGAGACCGGTTCCTGCAGACCGTCTGTTCTCAAATCGGCAGCTATATTTCCACCGGTGCCAAGGGACAGGAAAAGCTGCAGCAGTTTTATACGACAATATTGCCGCAGATGGAGCGCTACTGTGAGGGCGGCAAGCTTAAAATGCGCGACGTCGTCCGAGTGAAAGTTAAGCTCGCGGACTCGTATATTACAATCGCAAAACACAAAGAGGCGGAGCAGCTTTATCTAAGCTGCATGGATGAGCTCTGTGCTGCCGGCGCCGAGGAGGAGGATAACGCCGTTCTGGGCGCACAGGCGCTGCGCGCGCTTTCAATGCTCTATGAGCAGCTTGGCGATTACAAAAAAATGCTCGAGTACGCGGAAAAAGCCGAAAAGCTCCAAAGCGTCTCAAATAAGCGTTCTCAAATGTCCAACCTTGCAACCACAAAGGAGCTTCTCTCGGAGGCGTATTGTGCGAACAAAAATACTGACGCGGCATTTGTAAAAATATTCGAGGCTATAGAGCTGCGAAAAACAGTGTTGGCGGACAGGGAAAGCGCGACCGCAAAGCGTAATCTTGCGATAGCATACGATCACGCGGCTAATATTTACTTACATACGGGCGACAATCTCAAGCGATATGAATACAACAAAATGGCCTATGCTCTGCGTGAGCAGGCGGCCAGCGAAATAAGGCTCTTCAGTATGCAGCGGGAGCTTGCCCTTTCGCTTAACACTATGAGCCTTGCAGAGATTTTTCTAGGCTATTACGATAAAGCGTCCGCAAACCTTAATCAGGCTTATGATATTTTCAATTATTTATATGAGACTCTTCACACCGCGCAGACCTTTGAGGACATGAGCGAATACTGGAGAATAAGAGCCTTATGCCAGATGATGCAAAATGACGACGCCGCCGCTCTCGCCTCGGCGCAAAAGGCCAAAGATTTTCTGCTTAGGCTCAATGAGCAGACCGACAGCTCAAGAATAAGAGAAAAGCTCGAACACCTTGATATGCTTATTACTGAAAAAATCGGCAATCCCGAGTTAAAAAAAGCGATTTCCGGGCAATCGCAGACCAACGTAAAAATAATAAGCGCAAAGCAGGAGAGCGCGGAGGCATCGTTTATGCATGCCCAAAAACTGCTGAGAACGGATTTGTCCTCCGCAAAGGAGTATTACGCTAAGGGGCTTGCCACTTGGGAGGAACTCGTGAAGGAGGAGCCGACCGGCGAGAATCTGGACAATCTTGCCAGGTGGTATAACCAGGCGGCGACGGATTTGAAGGGGTACCGGGAAGTTCAGAACGCATATTGGTCGAGGTGCGTTGAGATATGGACCGGCCTCTACGAAAACGCGAAGGACAAAGCGGAAAAGAAAAAATACAAGAAGACCTATCTTTACTCAAAGATAGTGAAAAACACACTGATTAGAAAATAAAAGATTGACATGGAATGATATATTTAAATTGATAAGATATAACCAAATAAGCGTTTTTTGTGTCGAATATCAGACAAACGGGTCGTCAGACCGTCAAGCTCCGTTGCATTGCATTTTTTGAGAGGGGGATCGGAATGCATTACAATTTTTACCCATACCTTTGGATCTCAATATCTCTGTTGATAATTCTATCGTTCCTGCTCAACTTTGCGTGGAAGCGGCGCGCCGAAAAGGGTGTTCCCTATTTTTTCCTCACTCTTGTACTGGCTGCTCTCTGGGTTTTTTCTCAGGCAATGGAAATCGCCGCTGCCGATCTGTCAACGAAACTGATATGGGCAAATATCATGTACATACCGTCAACTCTGACTCCCGTCACGTATTTTTTCCTTGCACTGTTCTTTCTCGGGCAGGAGAAGTGGCTGAAGAATCGCTGGCTGCCCATACTTCTGCTGATTATGCCGCTGCTATTGAACGCGCTTCTCTGGACAAACGGCTATCACGGTTTGGTACGTCAGAACATATATCTGGACACGAGCGGTTCTTTCCCCGTGATTGGCAAAACCTACGGTCCTTTTTTCTGGATATACTCCACTTACAATATCATTTTAACACTGTTTACTCTTACAATTCTCTTAAAAGAAACTATTGAATGCAAAGACAAGCTGCGGAGGGCCCAAGTGACCTCCCTGTTTCTCGGACTTTTGATACCGATGTGCTCGGTGTGCGTTTATATATCGAGAATTTTCCCCCTTAAAGTTGATCCGACGCCTCTTGCCATAGGCTTTTCGAGCTTAGTCATCTTTTGGGGAATTTTCAGATACCGTTTATTTGACATCGTCAGAATCGCACATTCGATGGTTATCCATGAAATGAGCACGGGTTTGGTCATTCTTGATAACGAGGGCGGCGTTCTGGAGGTCAATCCTGCCGCGACGGAAATGCTGGATATTCCCCGTAAGAAGCCTGCCGTCGGCAGCATATATACGCTTCTGGACCGTTTTCCCCAACTTATTAATCTGTATAACGGAAAAACTGACCGATCGGAAGAAGCGGTTTTCGCAAACGGTGAAAACACAAATTATTATGAAATTTCCCTGAAAAAGCTCGAAAACTCCGGAAGCACCCCTCTCGGCTGGATAATACAGATCTATAACATAACTAAACGGAAGGTAGAAGAAGACCGAATCCGGCATATCGCGACTCACGACACTCTGACAGGTCTGATGAACAGAGGATATTTTCAAAAGGTATTCTCGGAAGAACTGACTCACGCCAGAATGAACGGGTCAAATTTCTCGCTTGCTTATATGGATCTGGACGATTTTAAACTTATAAATGATACCTATGGGCACGAAGCGGGCGATGAATACCTTCGCGAGGTAGCGGAAAGGCTTATCCGGGTTCTGCGAAACACGGACATTATCTCGAGGTACGGCGGAGATGAGTATGCAATTCTCTTTCCTTCTGTCGGTGACGATGAAATACTGGAGTTTATCACCAGAAAGCTATTCAATGCCTTCGAAGCGGATTTCTCATACAACGGTCTTGACATACCGATAAAGGCAAGCGTCGGTTTCAGCGTTTATCCGCGGGACGGGCTTAATCTGGAAACCTTGATCGATAAGGCCGACAAAGCAATGTACTCGATAAAAACGGCTCAAAAAAACAATGCGTGTATCTATAAAGAACCAGTCACGCCTGCTGGTCATTCGCATACGGAGGGCAACTCGTGAAAGGGTTTGGCACTATTGAAACAGAGCGACTGTTTTTAAGAACGCTTAATTTGACTGATAAGGACGCGTTTTTCAAATACCGTTCCATGCCCGAGGTATATAAGTATCAGGCGTGGTGTCCGAAAAACACAGCCGAAATCGAAGCCTTCATTATAAAGAACCTTGCCGTACACCTAAATGAAAAGGATACCTGGCTGCAGCTGGCTGTTTGCCTTAAGGGCGGTCCTCTCATAGGCGACATCGGCGTGCATTTTTTGGTTGACGAACAGCAGGTCGAAATTGGCTATACGCTCTCTCCCGAATATCAGGGCAAGGGTTATGCGGCAGAGGCTGTTCGGGCGGTCATTGCTTATTTATTTTCCAAACTTGGAAAGCACAGGGTCTCGGCTTCGGTCGATCCCGACAACTCAAGATCCGTTAAACTCCTTGAAAAGCTCGGCTTTCGGAAAGAAGCTCATTTTGTAAGAAGCTTTTTTATGGAGGGACGCTGGTACGACGACTGCGTCTATGCGATACTGGAGGACGAGCCCCTGCCCGAGCTGCGCAACGATTGAAAGAACTCAACATAACGGAAACCTGATTTTGTTTCCAAACTGGGGGACAACGTATGCAAAGGGACCTAAAAAAACTCATCAGTGAAATGGCTCTGGAGGAAAAAGCCGGTCTTTGCTCAGGCATCGACAGCTGGCACACCCTTGCCGTCGAGCGGCTAGGCATACCCTCGATTATGATGGCGGATGGACCCCACGGCTTGCGAAAGGAAATGGATGCGGAGGAAAAAGGCCTGCTATCCAATCCCAGTTATCCTGCCACCTGCTTTCCCACGGCGGCAGCCGTCGCCTGTTCGTGGGACACGGAGCTCATGCAGCGGCTCGGCGAAGCTTTGGGCGACGAATGCCTTGCCGCCGGCGTTTCGATACTTCTCGGACCCGGCGTCAACATCAAGCGCTCTCCCCTCTGCGGGCGCAATTTCGAATACTATTCCGAAGACCCCTTTCTCGCGGGAAAGCTCGCGGCAGGTTTCATAAACGGCGTGCAAAGCAGAGGCGTCGGAACTTCGCTCAAACACTTCGCCGCCAACAATCAGGAAACCCAGCGTCTTACGACCGACACGCTGGTCGACGAGCGCACCCTGCGCGAGATCTATCTTGCAAATTTTGAAACCGCTGTGAAGGAAGCCGCGCCGTGGACCCTCATGTGCGCTTACAACAAACTGGACGGCGAATTCTGTTCGGAAAACCGGCGCCTGCTCACGGAGATACTTCGCGACGAGTGGGGCTTTGAAGGTTTTGTAATGTCCGACTGGGGGGCCGTCAACGAAAGGGACGATGGCGTTCTCGCGGGGCTGGACCTTGAAATGCCGGCTGGAGGAGAGGACAGCCTCACAAAGCTTATTTCCGCCGTCAAAAGCGGCAAGCTTCTCGAAAGCGTGCTAGACACAAGCGTTGAGCGCATTCTGAAAATCGTTTTCAGGGGCGCTGAGGGACGGCGTGAAAACGTGTCATTTGACAGGGACGGGCATCACGCTCTTGCCCGAAACATAGCCGGAGAATGCATGGTGCTTCTGAAAAACGAGGGCGTTCTGCCTCTCAAAAAAGAAGGCAGGCTGGCCGTCATAGGCGCGTTTGCCGCAAAGCCGCGCATCCAGGGCGGCGGAAGCTCCCGCATCAATCCCACTATGCTTTCCGTTCCGCTCGAGGAACTGGAAAGGTCGGCTGGAAGCGGAGTGAAAATCAGCTACAGCGAGGGCTATCATCTCGACGAGGATTACGACGATTTCGGAAGCGGTTTTGAAAGCGTATGCGACCTTCCCGACGAAAAGCTGATACGCGAAGCTGCGGAGGCGGCCTGCGCCGCCGACACAGCTGTGCTTTTTCTGGGTCTGCCCGATAAATTCGAGTCTGAGGGCTACGACCGCACACATATGCGTCTGCCTCGTGGGCAGCTTGAGCTTCTCGACGCGGTAGCAAAGGCGGCAAAGAGCGTCGTGGTTGTCCTATTTAACGGCTCCCCTATCGAAATGCCGTGGCTCGGAAGCGTAGGCGGAGTTTTGGAAGCGGGTCTTGCGGGTCAGGCATCGGGCGGTGCCGTCGCGGACATTCTTTTCGGCAGCGTGAACCCTTGCGGCAAGCTCGCGGAGACATACCCCAAGAGCGTTTCCGATAACCCCTCCTATCTGTATTTCCCCGGGACAAGGAACAGAGCGGAATACAGAGAGGGTATTTTCGTCGGTTACAGATACTATGAAAAAAAGATGACAGAGCCTCTCTTCCCCTTCGGGTTCGGGCTTAGCTACAGCTCCTTCGCGTATACGGACATAAAAACCGATTTTCCCGAGATTGATGAAACCGACAGGCTGACCGTAACGGCAAGCGTGAAAAATATCGGCCAAACAGCCGGAAAAGAGACGGTACAGTTCTATGTCCGCAAGGTCGGAAGCGGCATACCGAGACCCGAAAAGGAGCTCAAGGGCTTTGTGAAGGTCTTTCTTGAGCCGAATGAGGAAAAAAGCGTCTCTGTCACGCTCGGAAAGCGTGCCTTTGCCTTCTGGGGCGAGGAATCGGGTAACTGGCAGGTTGAGACAGGCGAGCATCAGATACTCGTCGGCGGCTCCTCCGCGGACACACCGCTCAGGGCAAGTGTGAAGGTGAATTCGACCTATGAAAAGAAAACTCGCTTCACACGCAATTCGACCATCGGCGAAGTGCTTTCAGACCCCGTCGGAAATGCGATTCTGACCGAGGTTGCGGGCGAAGAACTTATAAATTCCATTCCGTCTTTTGTGCGAGAAATGCCTCTTCGAAGTATCCGTACACATATGCCGGAGATGAACGACGAGGCGATAGCCGGACTTACCGAGGTTCTTAATTCGTAAAAAGCACGCTTCCGTACACAGTCGGAAGCAAAACGTATACGCTCCGCTCCGAGTACTTCAGCGGCTGTACCGCGATTAACGCGGTACAGCCGCTTTATATTTTATTTTCAGCCGGGAAAAGCGCGCGCTCCGCGCCTTGTGTCAAGCGCAGCTTGTACGCCGACGTTAATACGACCGGCGAAACGTATTGACGAAATACGCATTATCAGCTAGAATTACCTCTGAAGCGTTGAGATTCCGGCCGTTTTCGGCCGATCAAAATCGCAGTTAATGCAGAAAGCGGTGTATCTATGCTAAAAGAATTCAAAGAATTCGCATTCAAGGGCAATGTGATTGATCTTGCGGTCGGCGTCATAATAGGCGGAGCCTTCGGTAAAATAGTCACTTCGCTGGTCGGTGATCTTCTTATGCCGGCAATCGGTCTCCTTCTGGGCAGGGTCAGCTTTACGGATCTTAAATATGTGATTACTCCGGCCAGCGGAGACATAGCGGAGGTCGCTATACGTTACGGAGCCTTTCTCCAGTCCATTGTCGACTTCCTTATAATTGCCGTATCAGTCTTCATTTTTGTCAAGCTGTTTACAATAAAAAAGAAGAAAGTCGAAGCTGTGCCCGCCGCACCCAGCGATGAAGCGGTGCTGTTGGAAGAAATTCGTGACCTGCTCAAATCGAAGCAGAGCTGATCTTTGATAATACGGCAAAAATTAAGCTGACACCGTTTGAAAAACGATGCCAGCTTTCGTAATTTTATAATATCCTGCAATTAGGGCCGTCTATTTTGAGTCCGCCGATTAGGGCCCGGTATTGTGCCGTGAAGTCCGTGCTTTACAGTCATTGATAATCCTGCAACACTTACATTGCCGCAATATCGCCGACGCCGTTTAATATAAGTCTCGGGCGGTAGGGGTACTGCTTCATGCTCTCGCGCGTGGTAACTCCCGAAAGAACAAGCACGGTGTCAAGACCACTTTCGATGCCGGCAATGACGTCGGTATCCATCCTGTCGCCGATTATCGCCGCTTCCTCGGAGTGGACGCCCAGCATTTTCAGACCGGTGCGCATCATAAGCGGGTTGGGCTTGCCGACGTAATAGGCGTTCACGCCCGTCGTAAGCTCTATAGGCACGACAAGCGCTCTGCACGCGGGAATGAGTCCGTCCTCTGTCGGTCCCGTGAGGTCCGTGTTTGTGCCAATTAGCTTTGCCCCGTTAAGCACATGGTACATTGCCCTTGTTATGCAGTCGTAGTTATAGTTCACAGTTTCGCCGATTATAACATAATCGGGATTGACGTCATTTATCATTATTCCGACGTCATGCAGGGCGTTGAACAGGCCGTGGTCGCCGACAACGTAGGCGCTGCAGCCGGGACTTTGGCGGCTTACGAACTTGGCTGTCGCCAAAGCGCTTGTATAGAAATGGCTTTCGTCGACCTCAAGTCCCATTCGCAGAAGCTTCTGGTGCAGCTCTCCCGGCGTTTTATTGCTGGAATTTGTCAGAAAAAGAAATTCCTTTTTTTCGCGGTAAAGCCATTCCACAAATTCCTTTACTCCGGGCAGTATACGATTTCCGTGGTATATGACACCGTCCATATCAATGATGAAGCCTTTTTTTGTCCTTAATGTCTCCATATTTTACCCTCACAAAATATTCTGTCTTTAGTTCTAATATATCTCGTGTCGCCCAAATATGCAATTATACTTTTTTATTTTTGCTAAAAAAGTGCTCGCCTTAAGGCGTACACTCTTTTTTTTGGCGAAAATCTGCTCTTAGACCCGCTGTGTTACCGTGCGGAACCCGTATACGGTCTCCGTGTGATAATGCTCACCCTTTTTGAGAACGGCACTCGGGAAATGCGGGAAAGCCGTTGCATTCGGAAACACCTGCGTTTCAAGGCAGAGGGCGCTCCGGCTGTCGATAAGACAGCCATTTTTCCCTTTTTGAGGCTTCAGAAAGTTTGCGCTGTAGACCTGCAGACCCGGGAGGTTGCTGGAGGTCGTCATTTCTATGCCCGTTTCGGAACAGAAAAGCACCGCCGCTTTTTTCATTGCTGCCGTATCTGACAGGACAAAATTGTGATCGTAGCCGTTGCCGTTATGAAGCTGGACGTCGTCGGCGCCGATATCGCGGGCAAGCGTCTTTGGTACGCGAAAATCAAAGGGCGTACCGCTGACCGGCAGCAATTTTCCCGTCGGCAGACAGCCGGCGTCGCACTCGGTGAACTCCTCGGCAAAAACCTGAAGATAGTGGTTCAGCACACTACCGCCGCCGCAGAGATTAAAGTAGCTGTGGTTTGTCAGGTTCAGAATGGTGTCTTTATCGGTGTCCGCGTCATAGGTGATGCGCAGTTCATTTTCATTGGTCAGCTCGTAGCATATCCTGACCTTGAGATTGCCGGGGTAGTTTTCCTCTCCGTCGGGTGATAAGCGTGAAAATACGAGCGCGTTTCCATCTGCTGCCGCATCCCAGATATACTTGTCAAAGCCGCGAATCCCGCCGTGCAGGTGATTCGCTCCGTCGTTTAGCGCGAGCCTGTAGGTTTCCCCGTTCAGCGTAAACTCGCCTTTGCCGATGCGGTTGCCGACACGCCCGATTGCTGCGCCCAGGTGAGCGTCGCTGTTTT
>Ga0074193_1002726_pt1 | contig 15079 bp, 14 predicted proteins | sample EPASupsiteHSE605_FD_64523 | JGI IMG/M metagenome (GOLD analysis project Ga0074193, IMG submission 64523) | Bioremediated contaminated groundwater from EPA Superfund site, New Mexico - Sample HSE6-05 | ecosystem: Environmental > Aquatic > Deep subsurface > Groundwater > Contaminated ... | reverse complement strand
CATTATGAAATACTTGAATAGCACCGATGTAGGTGGGTGATTCCACGATGACGCAATCGCCTGGTTGCAGGAAAATTTTACTGATTAAATAAATTCCTTGCTGTGATCCTGAGAGGATCAACAGATTATCAATTGTTGCGGGAGTATCGGCATTTTGACAGTGCATGGTTGCCAGTGTTTGTCGTAAGGGGAAGTATCCCTCGGTGGAAATATGTCCCAAATCAGCAAGATCAATTTTTGTGCTATGTTTGTGAAATAAATCGGTGAAAATTTGAAAGGGATAAAGGGCTGGATCAGGCATTCCTGCTGCCAATGAAATGTTCTTCTGGGAAACCGGGGTAGATACAAGTCCTCGCAAGATAGATGAAACAGAGCTTTGGGGATGAGGAGAAAATAATTGGTTCCATGGCATAGGTGGTAGAGTATCCAATGAATTAATTGGTGTAAGGGCTACATAGGTTCCGCTGCCGATTTTGGTTTGGATAAGTCCATGTTGTTCTAATTGGCGGTAAGCGTTAATAGCGGTAGTACGGCTGACGGCAAAAAGACTGGCAAGTTCCCGTTCAGGGGGCAGTTTACTGCCAGGGGGTAAGGTGTGATCAGCAATTTTGCTTGTGATGATTTCGAGGATCTGCAAATATAGTGCCTTCGATGAAATGTGATCAAGTTGTTTGGGGAAAAAGTGTTTGGACATATCCATTGCTGAAAAAACCTCCAAAGTATCCAATTGCGGTATATAAATGGTTAATTGGATATTTACAATGTTTTTCCTGCTTGATAAGATAATAAAAATAGTAAGAAAAGCAGGGGTAGAGGAATATGGAAAATATAGAAGGAAATATTAGCTGTCCGCGGGTTAGGTCAGATTTTTGGGTAGGGGTACGAGATAGTATTGCCCTCGCAGTCGGCGTGGTACCCTTTGGTATTACCTGCGGCGTAATGGCACTTGCCGCTGGGCTTACTGGTGGTGAAACCTTATTAATGTCAATGGCTGTATTTGCTGGGGCATCCCAGTTTATTGCCATTACTATGTTAGGTGCTGGGATAAACGGGTGGGGGCTGATCGTAGTTACTACTTTGCTGGTTAATTTGCGGCATCTATTGATGGGAGCTTCTTTAGCCCCCTATATCATTCGCTTGCCAGTCTCGTTACAGGCGCTGCTCAGTTTTGGGATGGTTGATGAAACATATGCTGTTACGATGGAACGGATTCGTAAGATCGGGTATAGTGCTAGTTATCAATTAGGTGCAAATACGCTTTTTTACAGTGTTTGGGTAGTGTCAACAGCATTGGGAGTTCTGCTGAGTGGTTATATTTCTGATCCTTTAGCTTGGGGATTGGACTTTGCCATGCCAGCTATATTTATAGCGATGTTGATACCGCGGCTTATTAGTCCTGCGGCCTTGGCGGTTTGCACTGTGGCGGCCTTGGTTGCCGTGGTAGGCGCGTTGTATTTGCCTGGGAAGTGGTATATTATTGCTGCTTGTTTGGCCGCAGCTGCTGTGGGCGGATTAATGGATGAGGAGGCTCAGCATGCGAACTGAAATATTTTTAATTATTATAGGTATGGCCGCAGTTACGTTCTTTACTCGATTTGCATCAGCAGTCTTGTTTCGGAAAGCAGGTATACCGGCTTCCTTTGAACGCTGGATGAAGCATGTTCCCACCGGGATCTTGACAGCGCTGATTATGCCAGCATTGCTGCTCCCTAAGGGTTATTTGGATGTATCTATACAAAATCATTATCTACTAGCTGGTTTAGTGGCAATAGCAGCTACCTGTTTTTTCCGTAATGCGATAGTAACGATGAGCTTGGGTTTGATAGTTATATTATCATTGCGCTGGCTGGGGATATAAAATGGCTGAGAGATAGCGGATGAATAGGCAGGATATTACTGCTAAGATGATGAAACAATATGGAATGCATGATAGAAAATACATTGCAATTTGTGGTACTTAAATCAATTTAGAAAAGTATTAATCGTCAAATTATGAGGAGGCGTTTAAATATGTTCGCTAAACGGATGGATTCTCTTACCGTTTCTGATATCCGGGAAATATTAAAGATAACAGCTAATCCAGAAGTTATTTCTTTTGCCGGGGGACTTCCGGCACCTGAATTATTTCCGATTGAAGAAATGAAGCAGGTCGCGATTACAGTGCTGGATGAGGCTGGGGCCGAGGCGTTTCAATATTCAACTACTGAGGGGTTTAAGCCGCTTAGAGAGCAGATCGCTACTAGAATGCAAAATAAGTTTAACGTCCTTGCTACTTATGAAAATATTCAAATCATTAGCGGATCACAGCAAGGGTTGGATCTTTCAGGGAAGTTGTTTATTGATGAAGGTGATGTGATATTATGTGAAAGTCCTACCTATTTAGCAGCGATAAGCGCTTTTAAAGCCTATAGCCCTCGTTTTATTGCAGTACCAACAGATGATAATGGTATGATAATCGAAAGTTTAGAAGAAATTATGGAAAATACACCAAATATTAAATTAATATATGTTATTCCTGATTTTCAAAATCCAACAGGTAGAACATGGTCTCTTGAACGGCGGAAAAAGTTTATGACAGTAATAAATAAATATGAGATACCAGTTATTGAGGATAATCCTTATGGAGAACTTCGCTACGAAGGTGAAATGCTGCCAGCACTAAAAACATTTGATGCCAAGGGGCTCGTTATATTTTTTAGTACCTTTTCTAAGATTTTTTGCCCTGGACTTCGAATAGGCTGGATAGTTGCGGATAAAAAATTTTTAGAAAAGTATACCCTTGTGAAACAAGGAGTTGATTTGCACACCTCCTCAATCAGTCAGAGAGAAATTTCTAAATTTATAGAACTATATGATTTGGATGCTAATGTTAAAAAAATAAATAAGGTATATAAAAGGCGTCGGGATGTTATGCTTGAGGCAATGAACAGTGAATTTCCCAAGAATGTTAAATATACATATCCCCAAGGCGGACTGTTTCTGTGGGTAGAATTACCCTCCCATATTAAAGCTCGTGAACTGCTGCTGAGATGTCTTAAGGATAACGTTGCTTTTGTGCCGGGAGATTCATTTTTCCCCAACGGTGGTGTGGAGAACACATTACGATTAAATTATTCCAATATGTCAGAAGAAAGAATAGTTGAGGGAATTAAACGATTAGCTAAAGTTATTAAAGAGTATGAGTGATGTTATCCAGATGAAATCAGACAACATTAAACTATAACAAAGAGAACGACTTGACAAATGAATTGCCAAGTCGTTCTCTTTGTTATAGTGATGTTCAATCTTACCCTTGATGTCCTCTATGTCCTTTATGTTTGAACCCGTAGCCAAGTTTTTGAACATCTTTTATAAAGATCTCCTTATCAACACCTAATGTGTTAGCTACATCAGACCAAGTATTATTAATTTTCTTCAGATCTAATACTTCAGTAATTGGTTTGTTAGTATTATTAGCTAGTTGACTAGCCATACCGATGTCGCGTCCGTGATAGCCATTTTGAAGTAAGTCTAGTGTAGTCTGTTTCTCTGCACCAACTTTTTTATTGAGGCTATTGGCGATCATGTTTTGGCGTGTTGATTTCATTTGCTCTTTTGTAATGCCGATGGTAGTGGCGACATCTTTCCACTTGTTATCAGGCGTCTTGAGGCTCATCACATCTGATAGGGATTTGCCGCTGGCGTTGGCAAAAAAGGCTGCTCTGTTAATATCTTTAAAACTCATGCCTTCTGCATTATATTTAAGAATAGTGGCTTTATCAATGTCAAATACATCTGATAGATGTTGTGCTGCTTTTTCCGGGCTTATTTGATGGTGTACTCTGTGACTTTTCTGGTGTTGACCTGCAGGTGACTGCTCTATTTCAGATGCCTGAACAATAAACGGAGTCGCTGCAGCCGCTATCATAAACGTGCCTGCGATCATTGCCGCAATTGTTTTTCTTGAAAATATTTTCATGAATATACCCCCTATATTTAATATCAGCCTGTTTAGCTGTTTAACTCAGTATATAAGGAAAATATGACAAAAATGTGACAAAAGCAGGCATACGATGCTTTAGCAACGATGTGATCCCTTTGTTCGATGGGTTAGCAGTCGGACATCCTTCTACCGGCGTATGAGGACTTAGCGCAAACCCAGTTTTCTTTATCATTGGCTTAAATTTCTTATTTAGCTATTGGTAAGGTAAAGGTGAAGGTTGCCCCTTGGCCGGGTATGCTGTAGACGCTAATATCGCCTGCCATGGCTTGCACTAATTTTTTAGTAATAGCTAGGCCAAGGCCAGTACCACCGTGATTGCGAGCACGAGATTTGTCCCCGCGGTAAAAACGATCCCATATATAAGGTAAATCCTTAATAGGGATTCCGGTCCCTTGATCGGCTATCGCCACTGCTACGTGCTGGTCTGCTATAGATAAGTCAATATTAACAGTGGAATTTTCAGGTGCATGACGAATAGCGTTCGTAATCAGGTTAGTAAAAACTTGGGCGGTACGGTCGATATCACCCCACACTGCAGGCAGGCTTTCTGGTATATTCATATGAATAATAAGTTGTTTTTGTGCCAGTAGTGGTTGGATGTTATCTATTTCGGTACTTAGCCATGTGTTTAGGTTTATTTGTTGACAGTTAATAGAAAGTTCATCTGCTTCAAGTTGGGACAAATCAAGTAGGTCATTAATTAAACGCCCAAGCCGCTTACTTTCTTGTACAATAGTGATCAGAAAACGCTGTTGCTCCTTCGGACTTGGTGCCAGACCATCTAATATTGTTTCTGACAGTGCTTGAATTGAGGTGACAGGGGTTCTTAATTCATGAGAAACATTAGCTAAAAAATTCCGGCGATTTTGCTCAATTTGAGTGAGGGACTCGGCCATTGTATTGAAAGTCCGTCCTAGACTGCCGATTTCATCATTGCCTATGGCTGTCGTGCGGCTGTCATAGTTGCCTTTAGCGAAATTATGAGCTGCTTGGCTGATGTTGGCAATAGGCTTGGTTAGGTTGCGGGATGTGAGCAGTCCGAGAATAATAGCCGTAAAAATGCCAGCCAGTAATGAATACAATAAGCTGTTTTCTACAGCGCGTGCGGCTCTGGTTACTCCTATTATTGGCGCATCTAAGAAAATTGCCATAGGCTGAGGAGCATTGGGTATTGGTAAGGCTATAGTAATGGAAGAACTGTTGCCGCTGCGGCTTGGCCGTGTCCATGTTTGGGGGTTGCCAGTGAATAAATCACTAATTTGCTGTTCGTTATCTTGGAAATGTTTTAGCCAACCTGCGCGTGGTCGGCCGGCAATGACGGTTCCATTCTCGTTTATTATCCAAATCCCACCTCCTGCTAGATCGCCGATGCTATCTAAGGTGTCATTTGTAGGAAGCTTTCCAGCCGAAATGCCAGGGATTAGTAGTTCGATGGCCGCATTGCCTTTCTCGAGTAAGTCCTTTCGCTTATTATCTATGGCATTAGAGCGTATGAAATAGGACATTAATAATGCAACAGTAATTGTGCTGACAAGGATCACCATAATATGGGATAAAATAATTTTATTAAAGATAGAACGCATCATTTGGGTGTCACCTGAAATTTGTAGCCTTTGCCCCATACGGTATGAATATAATTGTAAGTGGCATTATTTAGCTTGTGGCGCAGGCGCTTGATGGTTGCATCTACAGTACGGTCATCACCGTCAAAGTCATAGCCCCAGATGTTGGTGAGTAGTTGTTCCCGTGAAAACAGCAAATTAGGATGCCGGGCGAGAAAAAGTAATAGCTCAAATTCATTTGGGGATAATGGGGCTGCTTGCTTGTTGCAATCTACTCGTTGGGTTTCTGTATTAATGGATAGTTCGGTAAAATGTAGCAGTGTACCGTTTTCTTGTAATAAACCACTCCGACGCAATACGGCTTTGATTCGAGCAACTAGTTCACGGGGGCTGAAGGGTTTAGTGATATAGTCATCTGCGCCCAGAGAAAAGCCTGTCATCTTATCCACTTCAGCACTTTTGGCGGTTAAAAAAATGACAGGGACTGATCTTTTAATCATCTTGCACAATTCCCAACCTGATAATTTGGGCAGCATCACATCAAGGATGAGCAAATCAGGCAGTTCTTTTGTCTCGATGGCTAGGGCTAGGTCGCCATCTTCTGCCGTATATACAATAAAACCTTCCTGTTCTAAATATAGTTTTACTACTTCGCAAACAGCCGCTTCATCGTCGGCTACTAAGATTTTTAGGGCCATATTCATCACCTCTATGGTTAGTATAATATTTTCCTTAGGAATATGCCATATATACGCAAAAAAGAATTAATTAGGATGATACTGGGGCAGTGTTGTTGTACAAAACTTGACAGTGAGTCAACTAGACTATTATTATGGAGTTAACAATTATCCTAGGAGGAATGGCCTGTGCGTACAAAAATTTTAGAGATATTACGAAGCAAGTCGGAAGGTTATTTATCTGGAGAGGAAATCAGCCGGCAGTTATCGGTATCACGGACTGCCATTTGGAAGCATATGCAAACTCTTAAACAGGCTGGGTATGAAATCGAAGCCCATCCCCGCCAGGGCTATCGGTTAAAAAATTTGCCTGATCTATTATTGCCTGATGAGATTCGTGATACCTTACATACAAAGATAATCGGTAGGGGGGAGATCTATTATTTTTCTGACATTGCCTCCACGAACAGTGAAGCCAAAAAACAAGCAAATTTAGGTTGTCCAGAGGGAACTATCGTATTATCGGAGGCTCAGAACAGCGGGCGTGGCAGACTGGCGCGCAGTTGGTTTTCCCCTAGGAGCAAGGGTATTTGGTTGTCGGTGGTGCTGCGTCCTCCTTTTAATCCCTATGACGCCCCTAAGTGTACATTGTTGACAGCAGTGGCTGTCACTAAGGCTATTAGGCGAGTAGCCCAAGTGGAGTGTGGCATTAAATGGCCAAATGATATTTTGTATCAAGGGAAGAAGATGGTAGGCGTTTTGACTGAAATGAGTGCAGAGATTGATGCAATCAACTATGTGGTTATTGGTATGGGCATTAATGTGAATATAGAGGAACAAGATTTTCCCGCTGAGCTAAGGGGTATTGCCACTTCTTTGTCTATAGCAGCTGGACGTGAAATTTCCAGGATTACATTATTGAACGCTGTGTTGGTAGAATTAGAACAAGGATATAAAGATGTAATAGAACGAGGTTTTTCGGAAATGTTGGGTGAGTGGCGTGGATTTTCTGTTACTTTAGGGAAGAATGTAAATGTAGTTGGCAGTGGAAGGGAATTTAGTGGTAGGGCAGTAGATATCGATAATGATGGTGCGCTACTGGTGCAGACTGAGGAGGTTCTGGAACGGGTTTTAGCAGGTGATGTATCAATACGTCCCTCAATATGACATCAGGGCATTTATTGCTATATTGACAGGAGGGCTCACAGTTTATATACTGTGACGTATGGGTTTTTAATCTGTCTAATTTGGTATAAAAATGTAATTGGAGGCTAAACTTAATGCTATTAGTATTTGATATAGGCAATACCAATATAGTGCTAGGGGCTTATGTAGGCAAGGAATTGCTGCAACATTGGCGGATCTCAACAGACAGACAAAAAACAGGCGACGAGTATGGAATGCTCATTAATAATCTATTTGCGTATGGCGGCCTTAGCATCAAAGATATTGAAGCAGTTATCATTTCTTCCGTTGTTCCGCCTCTTGTTGTACCTCTTGTTAAAATGTGCCAGCGGTATTTTAATGTGGAACCATTAGTAGTAGGTCCTGGCATTAAAACAGGAATTTGTATAAAATACGAAAATCCACGCGAGGTAGGAGCTGACCGTATTGTTAATGCAGTTGCTGCCCATCATAAATATGGCAGTCGTGGTCCGTTAATTATAGTTGATTTTGGTACCGCTACTACTTTTTGCGTTATTGGGGAAAAGGGAGATTATCTAGGTGGGGCGATTGCACCTGGTATTGGCATTTCGACAGAGGCTTTATTTCAGCGAGCTGCTAAATTACCGCGAATTGAGTTGGTGAAACCAAAGAGTGTTATCTGTCGTAATACTGTTACAAGTATGCAGTCCGGTATTATTTATGGTTTTGTTGGGCAAGTTGATGGAATTGTGCGTCGTATGAAAGACGAAATGGGCCGAGATGCTTTTGTTGTTGCGACAGGTGGATTGGCCAATCTGATTGCGATGGAATCAAGTAGCATTAATGCTGTGGAACATTTTCTGACATTAGAAGGATTGCAAATTATTTATGAGCTCAATGTCTAAAGGTATTTAACTAAGGGATAAGCACTAAGAACCAATTTATGATTAAAAGTAAGCAGTACATTGGAAGGAGCGGTTGTATGCAGATTGGTAGAGTAAAATTAGTAAATCCGGTTATTTTAGCTCCCATGGCCGGTGTAACTGATCTGCCATTCAGGCTGTTATCTAAGGAAATGGGCTGTGGTTTGGTATATTCTGAAATGGTCAGTGATAAGGGTTTGCAATACAAAAATCTCCATACTATGGACATGCTTAAAATAGATGAGCGCGAGAGGCCAGTGGCCATGCAAATTTTTGGTTCAGAGCCTGCAAGCATGGCTCGGGCGGCGCAACTTGTTGAGCAGGCAGGTACGGACATTATTGATATTAATATGGGATGCCCAACACCTAAGATTGTAAAGAATGGCAGCGGGGCCGCATTGATGTGTCAGCCGGAGCTGGCTTATCGTATTATGGTAAGTGTAGTGGAGGCTGTAAAGGTTCCGGTCACTGTAAAATTTCGTAAGGGCTGGGATAATGGATCAATTAATGCTACCCAAATAGCAAAGCTGGCAGAAAAAGCTGGTATAGCAGCTGTCGCGGTCCATGGTCGTACTCGAGAACAATTTTATTCTGGTGAGGCTGATTGGGATATTATACGCCAGGTTAAGGAGAGTGTGGGAATACCTGTCATTGGTAATGGCGATATCCGCACCCCTTATGATGCCAAGCGAATGCTTACTCAAACAGGTTGTGATGGTTTAATGATTGGGCGGGGGGCGCAAGGTAATCCTTGGATATTTCGTCAAGTGGTTCAGTATTTAGCAACAGGTGAAATCTTGCCATTACCAGCAACCGCTGAACGCTTATCAGTTATGCTGCGGCATTTGGATATGTTAGTCGAGTATAAGGGGGAGTATCTAGGTGTTCGGGAAATGCGCCGCCATGGGGCATGGTATACCAAAGGACTGCATCATTCCTCAGAACTGCGCCTGAGGTTTAATAGTGCTGTCTGTAAGGAAGATTTCGCAGCTGTACTAGGTGATTTTAAGTGAATTCATCCTCTCAAGCAAGCACTCGAGCAAAGGAAATGGATGCTTTGTATGCTTCGTAGCAGTGAAACATCCTTCTGGCTGTTGTTTATATGAAATTTGCAAGCAGAACATTTTATTGATTTTAAGTAAAGACAACTAAGGCTTAGTGCAAGCCGAGTTTTCTTTGCTATTTTATTTGTAAAAAATAAAAAAAAGTGCTAAAATATGTATGTGCACAAGTTTGTGCACATATACTATGTTAGAGTGAGTGCGATTTTTGTTGTATATTGAAAAATAAAGATTAAATGCAAGTCGACCTGTTTTCTTGTAGGTAATAGGTGTGGGAGAGGATGAGTCATGCTATTACGAATTGGTGAAAAAATCATCAACCGGCAAAAGGTCCATCAGATTATAGATGAAATGCTGGATATGCGTAGTAAGGGTTTATCACAACAAGAAGTCGCTAATCGAGTTGGTATCGATCGGACAGTGATTTCTAAACTTGAAACAGTGGGAGAAGTTCGTAAAGGCGGGCGGGTAGCTTTGGTTGGCTTTCCTATCAAAAATTGTGACGAACTTAGGTTTATGGCCAAGCAGGAAGGAATTGACTATTCATTACTCATGTCTGAACAGGAACGTTGGGACTTTGTACAGAAAAAGACCGGGGTTGATTTTTTTAATGCGATCATGGAGATTGTTGCGACATTGCGTCATTATGATATTGTCATCATCTTAGGTTCTAACATGCGAATTAAATTGATGGAAACACTTTTAGATAAAGAAGTAATTGGAGTGCAAATTGGTGAATCGCCAATTGCAGATGATAAATATGTTGATCCAGATAGTATACGGACTATTATACGTCAATTGTATGGGTAATAGGGGGTTAATAAAAAATGAAAAGGATCGTAAGCATTAGTTTGGGATCCTCGAAGCGTGATCATCAGGCTGTTGCAAACTTTGGTGGTCAGGAGTTTTCCATTGAGCGAATTGGGACAGATGGTGATAAAAACAAAGCCATTCAGCTTATTCGTGAACTTGATGGTAAAGTAGATGCCTTTGGCATGGGCGGAACAGATTTGTATGTATATGCTGGCAATAAGCGCTATATATTTAAAGAGTCAGCACAAATTGCTGCCGCAGCCAAGAAGACACCAATTGTTGATGGTAGCGGGGTCAAAAATACTCTGGAGCGGCGTGTTATTCAGTATTTAGCCCAGCAGGGCGGGATCAATCTTAAAGATAAGCCCGTATTAGTAGTTTGTGCAGTGGACCGATTTGGTTTGGCTGAAGAATTAGTAATGGCAGGCAGTAAAGTTGTGTTTGGTGATTTGCTATTCGGCCTTGGCATGCCTATTCCAATTCGGAGTTTAGGTAGCTTGGCAGTGCTCGCTCGAGTTATTGCACCGATTATAACCAAGTTGCCTATTGATCTGTTTTATCCTACAGGTAATAGGCAAACAGAAAACAAACCCCGCTTTAGCCGATATTTTCAGGAAGCTGAGATTATCGCTGGTGATTTTCATTTTATTCGCAGGTATATGCCTGCTAGGTTAGATGGTAAGTTGATTATAACCAATACTGTAACCAAGGAAGATGAAAAATTACTGCAAGAACGTGGTGTAACCACATTAATAACAACTACACCGGAGATTGGTGGACGCTCATTTGGCACTAATATACTGGAGGGTGTATTAGTAGCTTTATCAGGTAAGAGGCCGGAAGAATTGACGGCCCTCGATTATGGACGTATCTTGAATGAAATTAATATTATGCCGCGTATTATGCGGCTGTCTTCGTGAAAGGGGAGCATTTGTGTGGAAAAATTTGCCTTCGTTTTACATCCGCTCATTGCTAAAGATGTTAGCCGGAAGTTTCCATTTACTAAAAATTGGCCAGATGGTTTGGTTGAAGGGGTTCTCAAATATATTCCCCCATTTAAGACTTCGCATATTACGGGTATAAAGTCAAGCTTGTCAGAGGGGGAGGGATGGTTTGTCACCTGCCCTTTAACATCGAAACAAATGGTTGAGATGCCTGAACAATATGTGGTACAAAAAATTATCAAAGCCGGCAAAGTTGCGGAAAAATTAGGCGCGAAAATATTGGGGCTTGGCGCATTCACTTCAATTGTAGGCGATGCGGGTATTACTATTGCCAAAAACTTAAATATTGCGGTTACTACTGGGAATAGTTATACAGTTGCCACTGCTCTGGAAGGTACTAGGCAAGCGGCAAAAATAATGGGTATTGATCTACATAGGGCTAATGTATTGGTCTTGGGGGCTACAGGCTCCATTGGGGCCGCCTGCGCGCAAATTTTGGCAAATGAAGTGCGATATTTGACACTAGCAGCGCGGAATGAAGATAAACTGGAAAAACTTGCTGAACAAATTTTGCGAAAAAGTGGATTAGCTGTTAAAGTAACTGCTAATACTAAATCTGCATTAAAATCTGCGGACATTGTTATTGCTGTAACAAGTGCAGTGGATAGTATTATTGAACCTGAAGACTTAAAATCAGGGGCGATTGTATGCGATGTAGCAAGGCCGCGTAATGTTTCTCGTCGTGTAGCGGAAATGCGTAATGATATATTAGTTATTGAAGGCGGCGTAGTTGAGGTGCCAGGTGATGTTAAATTCGGATTGAACTTTGGCTTTCCAGATGGTACAGCTTATGCCTGCATGGCTGAAACAATGATCCTGTCGTTAGAAAGAAGATATGAAAACTTTACATTAGGCCGTGACTTAACAGTTAAGCAAGTGGAAACAATCGAAAGGCTTGCGACAAAACACGGCTTTAAGTTAGCGGGTTTTCGCAGTTTTGAAAGGGCTGTTACGCTAGCCGAAATTGCAGCTATAAAAGCGAACGTTATTGTTGAAGGCGATCAACAGAGGAGAGGAATAAGTTAGAAAATATTGACAAAGTATACTTTTATACCTATAATTAAGTGCATAATAAGTAGGCATGGGCCTGCGGATGAAAGTGTCAAGTTATTCACTTGACACTATTTATATTGTCTCATAGCCATGTATTTGATATAGTTACTAAATTGAGGCTAATTAGAATTTATGGATAGACATCTGTCAACAGAGTCTAGCATTAGTATCAAAACGAATTATTATAGAATATCGTAATGTAGAAAAATGTGAATAAAATTTAAAGGAGATTAGAATCTTATGGCTGAAAAACAATTTATACTGACTGCTGAAGGATTGAAAAAAATAGAGCAGAAATTTGATCATCTAAAATCAGTGCGTCGTCGTGAAGTAGCGGAAAGAATTAAACAAGCAATTGAATTTGGTGATATCAGTGAAAACTCTGAATATGAAGATGCTAAAAATGAACAAGCTTTTATTGAGGGCGAAATTATAACTTTAGAAAAAATGCTAAGAAACAGCAAGTTAATTGATGAAGATGAAGTTGGAACAGATGTTGTATCCATCGGCGCTAGTGTTGTTTTAAAGGATTTGGAATTTGGGGATGAATTTGAATACGCTATTGTTGGTTCAGCAGAAGCTGATCCGGCTGAACTTAAAATTTCCAATGAATCACCGGTTGGTCAAGCAATTTTAGGTCAAAAGGTAGGCAGTGTTGTTGAAGTGAATGTTCCTGCTGGTATTTTAAAATACGAAGTCTTAGAAATAAGAAGAGTAAAAAATTAAAAGCAATTATTTACTTTATAAAGTATTAAACAAGCTTTTTGGGAATGCATCGAAATTGCGACGCAAAAGAACGCTTTTAGATAATCTCTAAAATGAATGAGTTAGGAGAGAAAGTATAAATGACGGATGCAACTATACAAGAAAATCAAAAACCTGAAGATTTAAATGAACTTATGCGCGTGCGGCGTGAGAAAATGACAGCAATCGAAGCAAAAGGAATTGAACCTTTTGCTCGTAAATATGATGTTACCCTACATGCTTGTGATATTATTAACGAGTTTGAAAAGTTTGAAGGCCAATCCGTAAAGCTAGCTGGACGGATTATGGCAGTACGTGGTCATGGGAAGACTAGCTTTGTTAATTTAATGGATATGTCTGGTCGTGTGCAGATCTACTTCCGCCAAGATGCGATCGGCGAAGATCAATATGAAATTTTCAACCTTCTTGATATTGGTGATTTAATTGGTGTTGAGGGGGTTGTTTTTAAAACCCAGCGCGGTGAAATGAGCGTAAAAGTAAGTAGTTTCGAAATTATGGCTAAATCCCTTAGACCCCTACCAGAAAAGTGGCATGGTTTAAAAGATGTAGAAACGCGTTATCGCCAACGTTATCTAGATTTGATTGTTCATCCTGAAGTTAGAAATACCTTTGTCACGCGTAGCAAAATTATTAAATCATTACGGCGTATTTTGGATGAACGTGATTATTTAGAGGTTGAGACGCCTATGATGCACCCCATTGCAGGTGGTGCGGCAGCTCGTCCTTTTACGACACATCATAATGCTTTGGACATGAATTTATATATGAGAATAGCTCCCGAACTATATCTTAAAAGATTAATTGTCGGTGGGTTTGAACGAGTATATGAAGTTGGGCGCGTATTTAGAAATGAGGGCATTTCCATTCGCCATAATCCTGAATTCACGATTGTGGAAATGTATCAGGCATATGCAGACTATCAAGATCTTATGCGTTTGACTGAAGATGTGGTATCAGGCATAGCCTTAGAGGTTCTTGGTACGACTCAAGTTGTTTATCAAGGACAAGAAATTAATTTTGCACCGCCTTGGAATCGAATAACTATGCCTGAAGCTGTTAAGAAATATACGGACGTTGATTTTGATGCAGTTCAAACTGTGGAGGAAGCCCGAATCATTGCCGACCGCCTAGGAGTAAAATATGAAAAGAAACATGGCATTGGTGGTATCTTAAATAATATCTTCGAAGATAAGGTTGAAGAACATTTAATTCAACCGACATTTATTATTGGCCATCCTACAGAGATTTCTCCTTTGGCAAAACGCAATAAAGATAATCCGGAAATTACTGATCGTTTCGAAGTATTTGTTTTTGGCCGGGAACTAGCAAATGGTTTTTCCGAATTAAATGATCCGATTGATCAAGAAGGGCGTTTCAATTCTCAAGTGGAGCAGCGAGAATCAGGTGATATTGAGGCTCATATGATGGATCATGATTATATTAATGCTTTGGAATATGGATTACCGCCAACAGGTGGACTTGGGATTGGCATTGATCGCTTAGTCATGTTCTTCACAGATAGTTATTCAATTAGAGATGTTCTGCTATTTCCTCATATGAGGCATAAAGAATAAAATACTGTAGGCTGAAGAAAGGGGCGCATTGGTGCCCCTTTCTTTTATTGGGAAAAATGGATATTTTTAAGTAAGCCTTATTCGTTGACAACTGTATACACGTATGATACTATAATAACCGCACTATATAAGTGCTGTGAACAAACGGGCAATAAATGACTGCTGAAATATATATTGACATATTGGTTTTGATGTGATAGTATATATAAATGTCGGCGGTAGGAAAACCCCGAGGGGTCGTTGAGAAATGACCAGGTGTTCTTTGAAAACTAAACAATGTAAGTAAGATTAAAATAAGCCAGATGTGCGGTACTCGTTTGAGTACAAAACAGTTGGTCAGCGTAAGCTGACACAACACAAACAAGTTTTTTAAAGAGCCATCAAGGTTCTTTGATAGAAAGTTTCTACATGTATGTGAAGCTGATGGGGTAAAGCTATTCGAGGCTAACGCATCGAAAGGAGCGACCACATCGTCGCTGAAGCGTCGTGTGTCTGCTTTTATTGGAGAGTTTGATCCTG
>Ga0074193_1002724_pt1 | contig 15086 bp, 27 predicted proteins | sample EPASupsiteHSE605_FD_64523 | JGI IMG/M metagenome (GOLD analysis project Ga0074193, IMG submission 64523) | Bioremediated contaminated groundwater from EPA Superfund site, New Mexico - Sample HSE6-05 | ecosystem: Environmental > Aquatic > Deep subsurface > Groundwater > Contaminated ... | reverse complement strand
TATTCTGTGTTATTAAGTATTTATTCTGAAAGTCTTTCATATTATGCTTTGTCAATGAATTAAGTACGAATCCACAAAAATCATCGAAGTTTAAAGCTATTGCTTTGTGAAAATCTTTTATTTTGTAGCTTTTCATAATTTTTAAAAATTTGAAAGGGTTATAAATTAATGCTAAAAGTTCCCTACTGTCTATGAGATATTTATCTGTCATATCATGCCGCCTTCTTCTTACGTCTTTTAATCTTTGTAACCGATACTATATAATCTTTTCCGCTTGCTTTCCGTACTTCGTCAATACTCAGAATTGTATCTAGCAAGGCATCTGAATCATTTTTAAATATTTCTCTTGCCTTTGCGATATTTGGGGGAGTAATAGCTGCATCTATTTGCTTTAAATACCGGCATGCCAACAGGTCAAAGTTAATCTGATTTAATATTTCATCCACCTTAATAACTCCTGTTACTAATTTTCTGAGTATTTTTGTTAAAACAGAGGCTAGAAACTCCGACACTTCCGTTTCTATGTTTATGAACTGATACTTCAATAATGCCCTTGCTTTGTGTTTCAGGGTTATAATATTCATCCCTGTAGCAAAACATTACAATGTCGGCATCCTGTTCAATGCTTCCTGAGTCTCTGAGGTCGCTTAAAATAGGTCTTTTATTCGGTCTTGTTGAAGGTGATCTTGAAAGCTGACACAAGGTTAATACCGGAACATCCAGTTCACTTGCCAAAAGTTTAATTTCTCTTGATATGTCACTAACCTCAATATATTTGGAAATACCGGATTTAACAGGCTTTATTAATCCAAGATAATCAATAACTAAAAAATCTAAACCCTTGTTTCTCTTGTGATTTATGGCATGGAACTTGATATCTTCAATATTCATATTCGGTTTATCAATGAAAGATAAGGGCAGTTTCTTTATTTTATTTGTATATGCACTTGCATAAAGCTCTTGTTCTTCGTCTGTTAAACTTCTTGAGCGTATTTTACTAGCCATTAAACCGGATTCAATACAGATAAGCCTGTTAATAATTTGCTGTGCTTTCATTTCAAGGGATATATAAAGACTGTTTTTGCCTGCTTTAGCGATATTATAGGCAAAGTTTATTGCTGTTGCACTCTTACCCATAGATGAAGCACCGGCAAGAATAATACTTTCACCGTTAAAAAATCCATTAGTAAGATAATCAAGATCAAAGTAACCTGTTTTAATTGAATCAAAACCGTTAAAGTAATCACTCATAAGACCTGAAATAACATTGTCGTCCAGTTCTATTATTTCTGTTGATTCTTCATTGAGTTTAAAATTAAGCTCTTTAGTAATTGCTTGATAATCTTGCAGAGATCCAGCTGTTTGTAATTTTAAATTAGCTTCCTTCAGGATCCGTTCTTCATACTGCTTTTTAAGTAATTTACAGTAATATTCATAATTTGCACCTGTTAGATAGTTGTATTGAAGCGTGTAAATTAGATCATAGTATTTTTTATAGTCTTTAAATGCTTTTAGCTCAATGACTTTATCTATACTGAGATATGCTTGTTTACACAGGATAAAGATTTCTCTAAATTCAATGTATTGGAAATATTCAGGCTTGACCAGTTTTATAATTTCACCTGTATATTTGTTAGTACCCAACATGATTGATAAAACAACCTGTTCAGGGTTAAAGGCTGCTTTTTCTGAAATAATAGGACTGTTATCCGTGGAAATTATATTGTGCTGTGATGTCATCTTCTTTTACCTCCTTTCTATCATTCTTATTACTGTATTTGCCCTCATCTATTTTTATGTAATTGGTGTCATTCTCAAAAATCCAGTCAAAAGAACACTTCCAATTGCGGTCATTTTTGCCTTTAAGAAAGTCTGAATCCTGAACTTTTTTAAATATTTCTATCCAGTAATTAAGGTCAGGCTGTTCTTTCCATCTAGTAGCGACTTTAGTCTTTCTTTTAGGGGTTATGTCTTTTATTTGTATATCTGAACAGATTTCATTGAATGAATTTTTAATTTCTTTAAAAGGTATATCGATAAAATTATCATTATCTTTTTTATTACCCTTCTTATTACCATTCTTATTAAGCCTGTACTTTAAAACGCAGTTTAAAGCGCATTTTGTTTTGTATTTTGAAGTGCATTGCTCGGTAATTTCTGGCTGATAATCGTTGTAATTATTGACTTTAAGTAAAGTGTACGAACGTTTACTTTTTGGGTTGATTTTGTATCGATTTATCATATTGTCTTTCTGTAATAGTTGTAGGAACTTCTCTACAGTCCTTTCATTCCACTTAAAAACGTTTGACAGTAGATCAATAGTAATAGTCAAGTATCCTCTTGGAATTATAATAAGCTTTTCACTCACTAATCTTGGTTCACTACATGCAAATCTTGCATTTTCAATAAGCCAAATCCAGGCTTCGTACTTCGTGAATTTTCTTCCTTCTTGCGATGGATGGAGCCAACTATCCTTTAATTTTCTGCTTATTGAAAAATGTCCGAAGGTTTTATCTTCCATTTAAACAATCTCCCTACACTTCCAGTATTTCAGCAAGTTTTCTTTTTGCCTCGGTATATTCTGAGCCTGAGAGGATAAACTTCGATAGTTCATTTGAGTAGTTGTTGTACGAGTGGTAGCATTTATGAATCCCGCTTAGTTTTGCATTCTGTAACAACTCATCTACAGTTTTAAATCTCCTGTACTGTTTTACTGTGGGTTGATCTGAATAATTTTGTGTTATAATTGAGTTAAGTTTTTTTAGATCTTCTGTATTTAATACAGAAGTATTTTTATTTAATGATTTCATTATTTATTGGTCTCCTCTATCCAAGAATAATAGGCATCTACATCTATTAGAATCCTACGACCTATTCTGCGAACACATTTATCAAAACCATTTTGTCTAGAATTGAATAAAATACTACGTATACCCCCGTGGTTGGGATAATGACCTTCTTCTACGAATTTTTTCACCGTTAATAATCTTGGTTGCATGGTTGTTTCATTTACTGCCATTTATATATCTCCTTTCTCAAGCCAATTAATTATTGCATCCTGCTTAAATAAGATTTTTCTTCCAAACCTTACGAAAATGTTTGTAGGAATTTCCTTCTTACAAATTGAGTTATAAAGTCTTGCAGGTGTTGTCTTCAGTAAATCCGCTGTTTCTTTTACATTAAGATAAGTTGACATAAATTAAGCTCCTATTAGTTTTTTAATTTTTCTAATAGGAGTTTAACTTTTCTGTATTTAGTTTATAAGCTACTAATTAGGGTAGATACCCTTTTGGGTACGATATTAAATTAAATTATATTCTGTTGCTTTTGTTACTGCCTCTGTTCTGTTATTAGTTTCAAGTCTTTTATTTATCTCTTTTAGGTGTCCTTTGACCATATCTATTGAGATTCCTAATTGTTCAGATATTTCTTTATTTTGTAACCCCTGCTTTACAAAAATTAAAACTTCTTTTTGCCTCTCAGTTAGCTTTACAGGAGCTGTAATATTTTTGGAATACTCAATTTGAAGACTGTTTCCGTTTTTGGAAAGTGATTTATCATTTTCTATAGTTAAACATTGATTTTTAAAGATTTCTAATCCTTGTCTAATTTCGGATAAAAGGCAGTCTTTTGTACTTTGCCTTAATTCATAAAAATTTGATTCAAAAAAATCAAAGCCCATAGATATAATATGATAAGCTTTATTTAAATCTAAATTAACTATAGCAGGCGATATTTTGTACTCATATTTAATAAATATACATGAATCGTCTTGGTAATACACAGGACAAAATGCTGTTTTTTTATGTTCTGCTTGTTCAAATATTAATTTATCCCTATATTCAGGATTTAAATTTATAGCATCAAGTATTGCTGGTAGTTTTCCATTAATGTCATAACCTAATTTCCATATTTTATTTTTTTTTAGCCAAAAAACAGTATTGTTCGTTATTGTGGCAAGAGCTGTAGCGTTTATATACTTAGCTACTATGTTCAACAAATTTTCATCTATTTTTTGTTCAGAAAGAAGATCTTTTTTAGAAAGATTATGTACTACAGGATAAATTAAACCATCTTCACTTTTTTGAGTGTCTAGACTGAATTTTATTAATATTTTCGGATTTTTACCATCAATCTCTTTATTTGATAATCTATCAATTAATAAATCAAAGCACTGTATTAAATTTTCAGTAAAATATGCACCAGAACAATTTGGCATTAAAGAATATGTTTCTTTTAACTTTTCATCAAATTTTTCCCAAAATATTTGTCTTTTTTCTTTAAAAGTTAAATTATTCCATTTTTTCATATGTTATAATATCCTCATAGAATTAAGTTTTTAACTCGCATTAATAGTGCGGGTTTTGTTTTTTAATTTTACCATTTACATAAATATTTCACGATATAACAAAATGAAATTTCTATAATTTAAAATGTAACTCCAGCAAGATATTTCACCTGCCGGAGTCAACACAAACTATTTAATATGATTTCTCAGGCAGTTAATTTCTTCTGTCAGGTCTTCTATGTATTTTGATCTTTCTTTTATCAATTCAAGTACAGGAATACCGTTAAAATCTTTATCATTTCCGCTGTATAGAATTTTTAATGACATTTCTGATACAGCTTGAAGCTGGCTTGAGGCATCATAAAGCTTAAATTCAACGTTACTGAGTTTGTCCTCAATTTGTTTTGGTGTTAATGATTCTTTTTCGTATTCTTCCCAGATATCAGATTCAGGATTATACTTTTCAAGTGCAGTCTTTTCATAATCTCTACGGCCATTTATCCAAGTTTCAGCAATTCTGACAAGTCTTTCATCATTACTTGAATAATGAATACTATATTTTTTAGTAATTCTCGACTCACTGTTTGCCTTATAAACTTCATTCAAAATTTTAAAGGCGACATCATCAATTTTTTCTTTAGGTATTACGTCAATTATTGTTTCAAAAAGTTTATCTTTCTTTTCTTTGCCTATAATTTTGTCGAGTGTTGATAGTTCTGACTTTTGTATTTCTGTTTCTTTAACTTTTATTTCCTGACTTTCCTTTTCTAATACTGCATTTGTCATTATATTATCCTCCAATTAACTTATAAACATTTTTTTACGTTTAATGATTAAATTTCTTTGGTTTTATAGTCTTTTTTCCAGTTTTTCAAGTCCTTCATTAATATTTTCTACATGGGTTTGAAGCATATTGAAGCAAGTTGTTATAGTTGTAGAATCTTCTCTGTATGTTCCAAGTTCATATATAAGTGCTAATGTCGCCTTACACATTGCCAAAGCCTTTTCTGTTTCTACCTGAATTTCAAATAATTCATCAATAGGTTCTTTACTTTCTCTGTTTTTAGATCCTGTCATAATAAATTCCTCCAATAAACTAAACTACTTTTTATTTGGCATTTTAATAACTATTTCTTCACCGTCTTTAATGACATAACCGGAACAATCAAGCTTATTCATTGTGTAAATCATTGCCCTGATAAGCTCACTAAAGGTTATTTGATCGGCTTTAATATTGATGTAAAAGCGCATAATACTAAAATCCGTAGCTTTTAAGATATTCTTCAGCTTTATCAATCTTGCCGGATTCAAGAATTACTCTTGCTTCAAGTGCTATATGGTGCAAACCTGTGTATTTTGCCATGTCATCAGCAAGTTTGATTTTATGTTTAATATCTTCAATCCTGTCATCTTCACTATTGCCAGATAAGATTTTGTTAATTGCTTCTAAAATTTCAGGATATTTATTGTTATTTTGAAAATATTTTCCAAAGGAGGTTTTGACCATTAGGCATGGTTTACCAAAGTAAAATTCAATATAATCCTGTCCATTAATGTAAATTCTTACATTTCTGTTGCCTGTCCAAAGTTTAAGACCTCTGAAACCAGCATACCTTAATTGCTCAATGATGTCTTTAACATCAAAACTACCTGTTTGTGCTTGTTGCTGCATAATAAATGCCTCCGTTTCTTTCAAACTAATTAACTTGTTTGAATCCACGAAGGCTAGAAAAAATTATATTGTTTGATATAATAATAATGCGATTAAATTGATCCTTCGGGATTCGATTTTTTATAAAGTCCTCTGCTCCAACAGGGGGCTTTATGCTTTACTTTCTGGATTTCTCCCATTTATTTAAATCTGATTCTTTTATTCTAACTACTCGACCTATTTTAATTTTAGGGAGATTTTCAGTTTTAATCCAATTTTCAACAGTTCTTCTTGTCACTTGGTAGCGTTCAGCTACCTGATCGAGAGTTAAATACTTATCTTCTGTAATATTTATCTCCTTTCTTACTTTATTTACTTTATATTCACATTATTTCATATTATTTCGTACAATGCAATCATATAAAAATGTTATTTTACAAAACTTCATGAAAAAATAAAAAAACCCGCATTTCTGCGGGTCTCCTAAGAATTTATTATAATGATTTTTCTTGCGGTTTGTCTTTTGAAAATATGTAACCGCTATCTCTGAGATAATCAATAAAAGCCAGTACATTAGTTGTAGTAAACATTTTATTCCAACCGCCTTTAACCTCATATTGAATAATAACGTCATTACCTTTCTGTTTAATAAAGAATTGAGCTGTTTTATGAGGTTCAAACCATCTTAAAACCATTAAAGTAGGGTTAGTTTTATAAACTTTAACTTCCTTATTCACTGCTTGATCTTCTTTTTGATCTTTTGTAGGTTCTGTAATTTTAACAACTGATATTAAATCAGGTTTCTTTAATAGAACTGAATATGAGCCGGTCTCATCATTTGCATAATTAAATGAGTAATTATTAACTCCCATGTAATCTTTTAATGCAGTTTGGACTTTTGATGCATTAGCATCTTTTAAAATAACTGTTTCTGCTTTTGAAATATTTGTTGTTAAAACAAACATTAAACCTACAAGTGCTAGAATAATAGCTTTTTTCATACTCTTCCCTTTCTTTAATTTAGTGATTCTGCATCTACCTTGACTTTGGTTGTTAAATCAAGTCGTTCTACTTTGTTGTATATGCAATTTTTGACTACAACTCCATTTATATACTTCTCCATTTTTACAGGAGCAAAAATATAAGCAGAATAATTGTTGTCTGGTTTTAAAGTATTTTCAGTAAACATATTGTCTGAAATATTCCATTTTAATTTATAGTTACTATTTGTAGCATTGTTATATGTCCCCATTGTAGAGCTTACAATTAATGCCATTCCTGGATAATATAAAATACCAAAACTAAAAACTATAATTGCTAATCCTCCAATTGTTCCGGGAAAGCTCATTAAAACAGTTCTCCGCATTGGGTGCTTTGCAGTTTTTTCATAAATATACATAGCTTTAGGCGGCTTTATTTCAACGCCATTATTTGCTAATAAATATATTTTGTTTGAAATATCAACAGGATACTTACTTTTATTGGTAATATTAACTTTTATAGGCACATATTTTTTAAAAATCCTTTTATTTAACTCATCTTCAACAAACATCATATTTATTTTTTCAGCACTTATTGATATATCCTTTGTCTCTTGAGAAAAACAAGTCAAAGGTTGAAAAAAGTTTATTAAATATAAAAGATTAAATATCAAACAGGAAGTCAAAATTTTCTTCATTAGCTAAACCCTCATACCCATAAACTTAAAATAATTTTCTCACAAAAAATATTAATTCAAATTATAAATTTCAGTTTTATTAACCTCAATAAATTATTTGTTTTAATGGCATGTCAACAGCAAAAAGCCCACCCTGTATGAGTGGGCTAATTTATTTCTAATCGAAATAGTTTTAATTTACTGACTTAATTAAGCAATATCCTTTTCAAGTACTTCATCAATATATTTATTAATGCTTTTACCCTGAGCAGTTGCCTTTTTTGCTATTTTATAATGTTTCTCAGGGGTTGTCCTATAAGTAATATTACCTTTAAAATTAGATAATTTAACAGGTTCAGAAATTTCTATTCCTGTTTTGAGTGAAGTTAGAATATATGATTTCAATGCATCTTTCAGATTTTCAAGAACTTCTTCTGGAGTTTCGCCGCAAGTCATATGTTCTTCAAGCTCTTCAATTGATCCTAAAAAGCAATTATCAATATCGCTCCATTCAATACGATATGACCAAGGCAATTTTAAATAATAATCTAAATCTTTTTTCATTTAATAACCTGCCTTTCTCAATGCTTCTTGTAGTTTTTTAGTTAAATAATTTTTTAATTCTTTTTGTGTAAGAACTAAAGTTACGGAATTACAATCTCTTTTTCTGTATGTTATATGTGAACTTCCTGATGCAGGTTGTTCAGCATCATAACCTAAAATAAGTAAAATCTTCTCTGCCTCCTCAATCGTTATAATTGAGTTGCCTGCAAGAATTTTTTGAATTATTTTATCTTTTTTACTCATAATAATATGATAGCATATTTGCTATCATATTCAAGTCTTTTATAAAATTTTATTTTTCTAAATAATCTGAAACAAATAAATCATTCAAGAAAATAATTCTCCCCATGCTGTGCGCCTCGTTAAGCATGATTAAATTTTATTTAGGTGGAATATTGCCTGAAATGAATTTTAGTAACCTTTACGAGCCTTCTATTGGCTTATATCCTTTTACTGTAACAAAAGTTAACAATAATTTAACATATAGTGTTGAATTAGAAAAGATTTTAACCAAACTAGTCTTTAAAAACACAAAAAATAACTCTATACTGGATGATAATTAGTTTTTAAAACTGTTATTATCATTAAGCATGGAGGTATAGCAATGACAGAAATTGGCGATTTTAGACTTTATACAATTAGAGAAGCCGCTAAATTGCTCGGCTTTTCTTATGATGGAATTAGGCAATATATTAAAACAGGTAAAATTAAGGCTCGTAAGCTCGGCGTTAAATATTTTATAACCGAGAAAGCTTTAAAAGATTACTTTAGCAACGATGCAGCGTAAATAATGGAAAGGAATAAATAAATTATGTTTTGGCAAGATGAAATAATAACAAAATGGATGAGCAAAAACCCTTTAAGAGCTTATAAAGGCAATAAAGCTCCAACAGCTCCACAGGCTGTTAGTTCAGAAGTATGGCAGGATGGTAACTTAACAGGAAGAACAACTTTAAACGGTAATACACAAAGACAGGAAAGTTTTTCAACGCCTTATCAGAAGCAACAGCAAGCCTTTAATCAGTCTCAATTACAAAATGTACAGCAAAGATTATTTAATCCTACACAAAACATGAAAGACTCATGGCAAACAAGTGCCAATGCAAATAAAGACACACAGATGAGGGCATTTAATCAAGATTTTAATAAGTCTCAAGATCAGTTAATACAGAATCTTTCTAATAGAGGACTTGCAAACACTTCAACAGCGGCTTACTTAGGTAATGAACTGGGAAAAACTGCTTCCGACCAGCTTGCAAATATCAATAATCAATACATAGCAGATCAGCAAAATGCAAGGAATCAGGATTATAATTATAATTTAGGTTTGTATAATCTGTTAAATGGTGGTATTTCTGACCAGTTGCAAACTAATAACAATAATTTAAATACTGCTATGACTGGTTTTAATACAGGTAATCAGTTTAACCAGCAAAATTACCAGAATCAAATGTATAAATATTTAATGGATCAGCAAAACAAGAGTAATTTATGGGGCAATATTGCCGGTGCGGTTGGTACTATTGGCGGTTCTATTGCCGGAGGTCCTATTGGCGGAGCAATAGGAAGTAAACTTGGTAAAATGTGGAGCAATTAAAATGAATTATAATACAAATTTACTGGATAACTACAAACATCTTGATAAAGAAAAAGACAATCTTACAGAGCTTGATTATGTAAAAGCAGCTCTTGCTTTATCTAATGAAGGTTTTATCCGGCTAAAAAACGAAAATGAAGTTAATTTAAAAGACAAAGAATCTCTTGTTGCTGAATTAGAAATCTTTCAGAGCTTTATTATCAAAAAAGGCTTAGATATTGAATTTAAGGAATTTTACAATAATAATAACCAAACCAGCTTAAGAAAACAGGCTGAGTCGTCACAGAGTTTAATTAATATGATTAGTTATCTTTTACAAAAAGGTGAATCGTTAGAACCTCAACTAATCACAACCTCATTAAGCGCAAAAGCTTTTTTGGATGGGTATAATAATAAGAATTAATTGTTAATTACTTATTTAACGTGCTTTCATTGCTGTTCGTCTTTTATTTTTGTGCTTTGGTTTTTTCCCTCTGGTTTTTAATTAAATAATCTACAAAATCCCTAGTGATATTACCAATATAAGCGGGCTAAACATTATAGGATTTGCTGTTTGGGCGTATGTATGTAAATTAAAATGCTCCATTGTTTACTTGCCAAACCTCCGCTAGGATTTATTCTTTTCGGATTTTTACTTCGTTCGATTGTCCTGCTCTTAAGAACTCAATTTCTAGTTTTAAATCTTCTATCTCTTGCTTTAAGTCAATCTTTTCCATTTCTTCAATTGTCTTGTTTTTCGGGAAGTAGTATTTTTTGCCTGCTCTTTCGCAATAGCTTCTATCAAGGTATGTTTGTATAGGTTATTCTCACATCCTGGTTAGTAAAATTAATAAATTTTAGCCCATGGTTTAATTTATGACAATTTGAAAAACTAGTTACTAAATACAACTTTTTCTCCATAAGCATCTTCATATATTTTCTTTATTACATATGAAGTAGCCATAGAATTAGGCGCTAAAGTACTTAATACATCCCTAAAACAATGGTGATCTATTTCATCATTTTCAATGTTTAATATCTCAGTTATTCCTTCAGCAAATTTATCTAAAAATCTTGCTAGATCTTCATTATCATCCTCCATTTTATAATATTCAACTCTTATACCCGCAAAGGCCTCTATTAGCTTCTCTAGTGCATCAAACGTAACTTTATTATGCATTATTTTCCTCCTCACTTCCTATAAACAAGATATTAGAAAAGGGAGGAATATAAATACTGCATATTTATTAAATTAAATACTGTTTTATTTTATGAAAGTACATATAATTAAGCAACAAAAAACCGACCACAAATTGTGATCGGTTAAAATTTAGTTATAATGCTTAGATAATTCCTTTTTATTTGCTTCTTTGTAAAAATTAACTATTTTTTCAATGACAGCGCCCTGGTTAATGTCTTCTCTTAATGCTTCCAGCTCTATAAAGGCTTTTACGTCAACAGAAACATTATAAGTAAGTTTTGTATTAGCTTTTCTAGGTCTGCCACCCTTATTCTTACTTGGTTTGTGTTCTTTTAAATAATCTTCAAGAAGCTCATAATATACTTGTCTGGCTTCTGCCTCAGAATCTCCAATACCAACAATATCAGGACGTAGATTATCCACACAAATATAACAATCGTCTTCTTTGCTCCAATGTATATTAAGATTTTCTTGTAATTGTGTAGCCATGTTTACTCCTTTATCTTGCTTAAAAACTGATTTATGTAAACTGGTTTTACTTCTCTTTTTCCTTTTCCACTGTGACTTATAGCAAATACCATTAACAAGACATCGTTTTCATCTACTATTTTATGATGTTTAGAAGAAGAGGCAACTGTATAACCAAAGCTTTTTACTAGCTTTATAAACTTATGTTCCTCCAAGGGTGAATTATATCGCATGTCACTCTCATTTCTAAAGTAATTAATATTATAACAGTTTTTAGTACTAAAAACAAGTGTTAATTTAAAAAAATTTTTTTAAAACCTAAATAAAAAAAATTATATCATAAATTGTAATCAGCTTGGATCAATGTTTCTTTCTGCTTTCTAGTGAGCTTCTTAATCCTGCATTCTTCTCTCATCGCTTCTGACTTTGTTAGAAATTCCTTAGTGTAGACAAATTTAACAGGCTTATTTGCCCTTGTAAATTTTGAGGCTTTTCCGTCTAAATGTGCTTGGAATCTTCTTTCAAGATTATCTGTATAACCACAATAAAGCTTATTATTTACTGTTAATAATATATATGTGTAAAATCTCTTTGGTTTATTATCCTCTAACAAATTTATTTACCTAATTTCCACCATTTTTTGTTAACCTGGTCATTAAGCTTTAAATTTTCTGCTTCTAAGACTGCAATTCTGGATTTTAACTCAGCTATTTGTTCAAGATAATTAATAGAAGATTGTTCTTTTTCCTTACGAATACTATCGCAAGTATGCTGTAATTCGAAATATTTATCTTGCCATTCCTTAGCACTTTGTTCTTCTTTTAAAAGGTTATCTGTTAAACGTTTGGCTTCTCCGGCTTCCTTCGCAAGTTCTTCTATACGTTGCGTAATTCTTTCGATAGCATTTATATCTAGTTGCGTATTTTGTTTCGTAAGATCTCTTACATCTAACGATTGTTCTTGCGAACTATTTCTTTTAAGATTTAAATATTCTCTATTAACTGGATTCTCTATATCTAACAAATGATTGCCTATTGCATCTCTAGTTGCTGTTAATTTACCTCTACCAATCAGCCCTCTAATATTAGCATCAGAAACACTACACATTTCAGCAAATTTCTTTGTAGTAACATTCTGCATAAGTGTTGCGTAACCCTCCCGTAATACTTACGTTACACTATTTTACGTAACTTTCGTTTACTTACTTGACACAAGTATAAAGCATGTTTATCATGAGGGCAATAAAATAACTCCCTTGTTACAAAGGAGTTTACAAAAAAATAAGATGCACTTCTGAGAAGCACACCCTTAAACTTTTCAAATCTATTATAACAGCTTCCTAGAAAAGTGCAAGTTTTGTAATGCGGTAATTTTTAGGAGGATTGAGGATGATTGCAAATCCATGCAAGATTAATATTTCAAGTTTTGATCTTAGCAAGGCAATTACTTTTTCAGGCATTTTTAGCAAGATTAAATTATCACCATCAGCAAGACTGGTTTTAAGGTGTCTTGTTGACTTCTGGAACCCGGAGAAAGGTTTAGTATATCCAGGACAAAAAAAGATTGCAGAATACACAGGGATGACCAGAGAGTCAGTTAACAAATGTATTAATGAACTTAGAAAAGAAAATTTGGTTTTATCCTCTGGTGCTGCAGGAGAAAAGTTAAAATATTGCTTTACTCCTATTTTTTTTGAACTCGTTAAAACCTCACAGGGTAATGATAAAAAATTACAATGGTGTGAAAAATCATCACAGGGGGGTAGTGAAAAATCATCACACCATGAACAAATAATTCATGAACAAAATATAAAACAAATTAATAACAATAAATCAAATAACAAAAATTCTGAAATAGTTATCCTTTCCAATGGATTCAAGGTTAAAACAGACTTTCAGAGGGATTATATAGACGTATTTGAAAAATTAACTTCTGAACAGGTAGATAGTTATAAGCTTTTGGAAGGGTTTGAGCGTGAAAAATGGCTAATAAAAAAACGTCAGGAATTTAAGAAACAGGATGAGACAAAACAAATTAATGAGCCTACGGCAAATTTACAAGACTTAATTGAATTTAAAGACAGAAAAAAAGCTTTACAGCATTGTGCTACTACTTTCAAACTAAGTCCTAAGACGATGTCTAAAGATTCACTTGCTCATAAAATAGCTGATTTTTGGGGATTTACGGATCAAGATATTAGAAATTATTTGCTGTATGGAGAAGTGTAAATTTTTGAGATTCCATTTTTGAATCTCAATAGAAAATCATAGTTCTTAATAATATGACAAAATGGCAACAAAATTGAGACAAATTTTCCCGGAAAATTCGTGGAATAAAACAAGAAAAAATTAAACATTTTTTGTACAAATAATTGCACATATCGGACATGATAAAAAAAGAGAATTTTTAATTAATCTGATATGTTTAAACTGTGTTAGTAGAAGGAAAATAGACTAAAAAGAAAATCAAAAAATCTAACAAAAATCCAACAAAAAAGTGTACAAAAAGTGCACAAAAAATATCACAGAAAAAAACAGAATTATACAGGCTACAGAACCTGAGAAAACTTGAGGTAAAACCAGCTTAAACTTGACATTATCAAGTCTGCAGCTTATTAAGTGGACAAAGTAAAAAATAGTAATTTATATATTAGCTAGAAATATAGAATATGCTTTGTTTTTAGCTTAATTCTTAGCAAAGAATTTACGAGTTTTTCTATATATTTCGGTTATTTTGATACTTAGAAGTAAATTTGTCCATAATTTGTAGAAATAGATGCCCGTATCTTTCCATGCATTTATCGCTTTTTTCTTTGAGTCTCTGAATTTTTCTTCTACCTTTAGCGGTTTTATGCTCTCCCTGTGTAACGAGCTTATTTGCTTCTATCAGATACCAATTCCACCTATATTTATTATCTGATTTATTATGCTTTTTCTGCTTTCTGTAAGTGAGATTATGGCATTCTCTACACATAAAATAATTACACCAGACACCAAAAGATCCACTTCCGTATAAAGGCAAATATAATTTATATTGCTTCTTACTACAAGAAGGGCATTCAAAGTAATACCTATAATTACCGTAATTGCAAGTTTGCTGAGTTATATAAACAGAATACTCAACAGGATCACCATTTATCGTATATCTAAATTCGAGTCTTTCCGGCTCATTTCTAAACATTACTGCTATTTTTGCGCTATTTTGCCATTCCATTATTACCATTTTGTCAGGTACATTAATAAAATCTTTTATCATTTTACTTGATAGGATTAAGCAATTTTCGACTATTTGCCGATTAGAATAAGAATCTCTACCCATTACTAAAAATCCTTTTCCAATGTTTTAAAACCTCATATTCTGTCATATAGGTTATTAGCTCTAATTCTGAGTCTTTTATCTCTATTCCCAAACTATTATTAAGCCCTATATACTGTGCATATAAATATATTTTTTGGTCAGGTCTTTCTGCAAGATAAAAGTTTAATATTTCATTATCAATTACGTGCCACTCAGAAACGATTTTAAGCGATTCTTTTTTGCTTTTGGTATCAAACATCCTATTAGCTAAAATTAAAAGGCTAATGGCTATCTGGTAATTACATTTTTGTGTATAACTAATATCTTTTTTCTGAGAAATATTTTTAACCACTTCCAGGGCATTTGATAAACCTTCGCTTAAAC
>Ga0074193_1002723_pt1 | contig 15086 bp, 3 predicted proteins | sample EPASupsiteHSE605_FD_64523 | JGI IMG/M metagenome (GOLD analysis project Ga0074193, IMG submission 64523) | Bioremediated contaminated groundwater from EPA Superfund site, New Mexico - Sample HSE6-05 | ecosystem: Environmental > Aquatic > Deep subsurface > Groundwater > Contaminated ... | reverse complement strand
CATTTTTAGCACCTTCACCATCGTCATCTTCTGTTACCATGCCCAACATGGCGGTAAGAGCGTAGCGGCGGGCATAGGTGATTGCCGATCCCATGCCCTGCGGATCGGCCTTTGGCAATGGAACAACAGCAAGAGAGCTTTGCCACTGACCAGACTCTGCATGGGTCAGCTTGGTAACCAGCCCTAACGAGTTGGGCTGCTCCACAGGCACGGGGTACTGGCAGAGCCAGATGCCGTTTTCGATAAGCGCATCACGGCAGGCATCCATGACGCTGTTGAGGCTGGCGTACCAACTCTTGGTGAAGAGATTTTCAGCGTCTTTTGTAACAGGTTGTATGGTTCGCTGCACGTTAAGAAGGGCCTTGGCCAAATCGGTAATGTTTTCTGATTGATATTGGTTCATATGAAAATCCTCCTGCGATAACAAAACGACAAAGCCCCGGCCAGCTTAATACTGGACAGGGCTTTGTCGTTGGTTTGAAACAAAACTTCGGCCTTCTTAATTCTGTAATATGTTTTTCAAATTGAATGAATAACAGTCTTCATCATCCATGAATGTATTCCACGAGTCTTATATAATTGGGCTCACTAGACAGTGATGGATTTGCGTCTCTGATTGCCGCCAAGCATGGCTGTAATATGTCAGATATGAACGGCTGATTTGTAAGAATGCAGCCCAGTAGGTTCAATGATTCTTGGGGAAACCGGCTGCAAAGTCCTGCTTGGTGGAGTAGCTCCACCGTGTAGGATGGGTGTTCAATTGGGCATAACCAATCCTGAACCGTAGCCAAAACGACAGGGAATAGTGCGTCAGCGGCTATGCATAACTGTGCCAAGGATTCGGCAACGCGAGGTGTGATACGATCTCGCATCTTGGGCCAAATGTGTTGCCAAAAAGGGAGAACTCGATTTTCCCAATACTCATTCCGTTGTTCACTAGCTCCCTCAAGGGCCCGCACTAGCGTTGCCGCAACTTTTTCAAGCCCTTCTTGTGGCAGTATCGCAATCGTTTGTCGAAAATCTTCGGGCAGGTAGCCTTCCACCGATCCGAGTGCTGCATAAGTTACAAAGGCCGCGTATTGCGGGGCAATCTCTCCCAACTCTACGTAATGACTGGCAGTAAGAAGAAATTGTGGTTTGATGGCAAGTAACATCGGGGGATACAGACGAGGGGAATATAAAAAACCTGTCCAGGCAGACTTGGCTTCCTTTTGATCCTCTGTCCAATCTAGAAGCGGCAAAAGGTGTTCTTCAGTCCACGGAAGATCCACTCGAAACAATGTAGTCAAATATTGCATCAGAGTTACTCTTCCGTAACGATGCGTACATGAAATTTTAAATATAGCCTGTATTTCAGGATCGAGTCCTTGATTATCGTGCAGTTCTTTTGAAAACCATTGATGAATCACTGCCTCTGTGAGCAATCCAACAGGATGATTAATTGCCGTGGAGAGGATATCTGACACTACATCGTCATCCTGGTTCGTATCGTCGGCAGTTTCAAGCGACAATGAAAGTACCCTTCTACACAGCATTAACAATAAGGTATTCTGTTCGCGACGGTGTTCAAATGCATTGGCAACACTATTTAGCCACCACGCGACGCTATGCGCTATATTTTGCAAAATTGTGTCAGGCATGGCCTCAATAACGGGGGGAATATACTGCCATGAACATATTGCCAATTTTTTATCCTGCCAAACCTGTAGAGCTGACTGCCAGCGCTCCACAGGCCAAATATTCTCTTGTGCTAACAGACCTAATGCAGCCAAGCTGTTGCACATATTCTTGCGACAAGAGTCAGGCCATGTGTCTTCGTAGAAGAATCGCTCGCCTCGGGGAGGCTGCTTAAGCCACGCAGCAAGTTCACTACACTTGCGGGGCGCGATGTCAACTTTCCTGTTCTCCTCGTAATCTGGGGCACTCGTGCCACTCCTCCAAGCGGAAAATTCTTCACGCTGGTAGCGCTCCAGTTGTAAGTGGCGATGCTCCAACGACAGTTCTGTGAGTCGCTCAACAGCGATGGTGCTCAAGTTGCTCCCAGATTCCTGTAACTTGATCAAGCGTAACCATGTAGACGCTTCGATACGATATTGCAAACTATCTGGCGAAAGATCCTCGCGATACATTACACGCGGAGGACCACTCAGGACAGCCGCCTCCAGTCGACACTGCGCAGATTGCGTCAAGCTGCCCCCTTGCAACGCCAACAACCGACACACTTCTCTTTGCGTATGCACGGCCCACAGCCACCTCGCTCCATCTGCCAGCAGCCAGTCGACCCACTGTTCTGGGGGAATGCAGTTGTCATAACTCGCAGCAAACAAGGCCATCCGTTTGAATGTCGGGTAGGGAAACTCATGCCACGCCTTCGCAACACGTATTGCACAGGGGAGATCCGCTTTATAGACGGCCAGCCACGAATCACGCAACATCTCAATCAACAGAGTCCAATCATAGAAGTCATAGTTTTGCCAATGGGGAAGGATAGACGGCATGACCCAGTGTGAACGATCATGGAGTTCATTGGCATCGCTCAGTTCTCGCAGCAGATCCAAGGCATCGCACAAGAGTTGCTGCATGTCATTGAGCAATGAGGGCAAGTGCGCGTTCCATTTTTCATTGTAGCCTTTAAGGGGGGAGCGAGCATTTGAACTCGCTAACACAAGCTCCCAGGCTACCGATTTGCGCGGAGGTGAAGGAGAATCAGTGCCCAGTGCTGCTTCAGGCAATTGGAATGGTTTCTTTAGTCTTATCTTTGGGGCCAGTAATGCGCGTAATTCTAAGCGTAGCGTCGTTGTCAGACCATACCGTTGTAAACGATTTTTCCACCTATATAACTGCCAATCTCGCGGCAAAGATTTTACAACATGCCCGCCGATTAACAGACGCCATAGGATACGCATTTCTAAATCAGGAATGGCATTCGGCGAATTACGGCGGATTTTATCCAATTCTTCAATGTTGCCCTCACGCTCAAGGCCGACAATGCTATCTAATGCGTCTTCTATCAGGCGAATAAAATTTTCGTGCAGGTGTCCGCCCTGATCTGCCACCCACAGGATCAAACGCGGGTCATTAAGATGCCGCACCAACCACCGTGCGAGTTGAGCCATTACGCTATCAAAATCCGTCCCTGAGTTACCATTGGAAGCCAATGACATGGGGGGAGCAAGAGTATATGGAGCGGGACGCCGTAGGATGCTAAATCGTAGTTTTGTATTTTCTACATTTTGCGGCTGCACGCCAAAATAGGCAAGATCACCGTGCGAGTAGCGCACATCTGAAAATAACTCCAACCATTCCAGCACAGGGGTAGGAGAAAATTCAGAAAATATTTTGGCAGGTTGTCCAGACTTGTCAGAGAGTGCCCACAACATGCGTCCAACAAAATCATCCTGCTGTGTGCTTTTTGACGGAGGCAGATGGGCATGGGCAAGAACAATGGATTTCTTGCCAGATACGCCGTCACGGTATGTTTCAGCCCATCTGTGCAAAGTCTTGTGCAGTGACGTATGCTTATTACTGTCGTTGTACAGAATGGGAGTAACACCCTTGGCCTCCCATTGAGCGAATTCATGTTCTTTTTTTTCTGCAGTGCAACCGCCTAATGCCCAAGCTTGGGGCGTGCTCTCGCCCATCCTACGGTCAGCGGCTAGGGCATCCATCATGTAGCGCAGCACAGGGTCGTTGATGCTGTATCCGACAAAACAGACAACATAGTTGCGAAAAAGCTCGCTTACAAAGCGAGCTGCCCATCGCTCCGCAAGGTATGCCAGGCCAAAGTCGCCACTGGTAAGTACAAGTTGGTTGAGTGCAGTGGCGTCTGGGGTTTGGGGCAGTAGACCGTGAAGATATACAAGCCCGTCCCACCGACTGCCTTTAGGAACGGGTAGCATTGGTGCTGAATAGGACTGAAAGGGTTGGTGTATATGTTCGGCGGCGGCATGGAATACGCGGTCAAAGTTAGTGGTAACAAGGCGCAATGCTCCTTCACGGTTGCGTGCCAGTCGCAGCAGGGCCGCATGAGTGTCTATTGCACCTTCACGGTGTAGCTGTGGTTCTAAGGTTTGTGCCACCGCTTGGCGAATTGGATTCCGCTGTCCCGGTAAACGGCGCTCCAAGAGGTCAAGGGTGGTATCAAATTGCATTTTATCGAATGATGCCTGCTCTAACTCTGAGCGTGTTGTATTCGTCCGTTTGTAGACCTGCTCTATTAACTCCTTAAAGTCCGGCAGACCAGCGGGATACGAAATGCCCGCGCCACAAAAAAAGACGGCGCGTCCTTCCTCGTGCGCTTGCAGGAGGGCATTGGGAATGTCAGGGCCGTTAGCAACAAACTGCACTTAAATAACCTCTTATAATAGGCTTATGTATAGCATCATTTGGCATAATAGTCAGTTTCATATTGCAATGATGGATAGAGTACCTGCCAAAATAGCGATTAGTTGCGTGCTTTTTGTATCAGTCTTCGTCTTTATATGAGTTAATGTGGCGCTAGGACTATGTATTGAATGACTCTATAAAGCCATTGTGCGCACTATTATCTATCTTTTTGAGGTGGTTTGACCGGGAGCCGTGTAGCACTGGCTGAAGGGTGAGGTGTTGGGGCTTGACTGCACTGCCTTGTCATACAGCCTTATCTCAAATCCCACGCTTTTTTAAGCCGGGGCCGTGTCGCCTCCCGCAGGCGTTTTAATCCCAGCTTTCGGGCCATGAGTACCACAGGGTCTTCGCCGTCCTGGGCCTGAATGCTGCGGGCAAGGCATACCAATATTGGCATGGCGATTTCATCCACAACACAAGACCCCTCGGCCTGTCGTGGGCAGAAGCTATCGCATGTTTCTGGTGACTGCCCAGTATTCCAGAAAAAAATCCCTATATCTTCGGTTGAATGTGTGTACAGCCCATGGGCAATGCGTTCCACAGCGGCTTGGATGCGATTGCCGGTTCGCTTGAAACCCAGTTGTCGGGCAACTTCTCTGGCCAACGCGTTGGCATGAATAGGAGACTGGGTGGGGACAATAGCACGAATGATGCTCTCAATGCGCGCACTGTCCATTTCCCCTTCTTCATGCTCTGGGGTGTACAGCATAGCTGCAGGCATAAGCAGGGCATCGGAAGCAGATTTTTTGCTGGAATCTGTTTGTAAAGTTTCTGAAAGCAATTGAGGAGACGTTACGGATATTTTTTTAGCGTGCTGTTGCACCTGAGGATCAGCACGCATATTCTTCTCAATATTTGAAGCAGAAGCCTTCCGCACTACTTGTTCATGGCGCAAGGCTTCCTGGCGTTCCCTCTCCTGCCGTTTGACAACCAGAAGGCTTTTCAATTCGTTGTTCAGACGCTCCAGAGCGGCATTACGCTGCATCCACCAATCTGTTGACCAGATGCGTACTATCTCCCAGCCTAGGCCCCGTAGCACACTTTCGCGCAACCGATCACGGTCACGGGCCGTAGCAGAGCTGTGATAGGTGGCTCCGTCACACTCCACCCCAGCCAAATAGGCCCCCGGTGCATCAGGGTCAACGATGCCAAGATCAACACGGAATGCTGAAACGCCCACCTGAGGATGCACTTCCCATCCGTTGGCTTCCAGGGCCTGCGCAACAGCCTCTTCAAAGGGTGACTCAAATTCACCCGTTGAATGTTGAGTTGCGCCTGCCAATGCCTGAATGCCCTTTTCTGTAAATTCAAGGAACAGGCGCAAATCCCGAACTCCTTGAGCGCGGGTCTGTTGCAGAGAAATTTGCTCTGCGCGCATGGAACAGAATACCCGCAACCCTACTCTAGCTCGAGTGATGGCCACATTGAGGCGGCGCTCCCCACCATCCTTGTTCAGGGCACCGAAGTTCATACTCAAATGCCCGGCCTGATCCGGAGCAAAGCATATGGAAAAATACATGATGTCGCGCTCATCACCCTGAATGTTTTCCAGATTCTTGACTATGACCGGTTCTTCCCTGTCTGCCGCAAAAAATGGTTCCAGACTGGGGTCGCCACGGCGGGCCGCGTCCAACAAGTCTTCAATGAGTTGCTGCTGTTGGGTGTTGAAGGTGACGATCCCCACACTCCAACCACACTCCCGACATTCAGGGCTACGCAAAAGAGCCACAACATCGGCCACTAGAGCACGGGCCTCAATGGGGTTTGTACGCGATGCGCCGCGCTCGTACACACCGTCCACCGTATGCAATGTGATAGAGGTATCTTCCGTGCAGGCTGAAGGAAATGTTACCAGTTTTCCACCATAGTAGCGATGATTGGCAAAGACTATGAGCTTTTCATGGCGACTGCGATAATGCCAACGCAAGGGCAATGACGGTAAGCCGGTTGAAAGACACTCGTCCAGAATGCTTTCCATGTCGCCGTCAATATCTGTGGCCTCGTCCACATCCTCTTCATCCGCTCGCTGGAAAAAGTTAGTGGGGGGCAATTGTTTGGGATCGCCCACAACAATGACACGCTTACCTCGCGTCATAGCACCGATGGCATCCCATACAGGAATTTGTGAGGCTTCATCGAAAATAATTACGTCAAATTGGGCCTGCCCGGCTTGAAGGTACTGGGCAATGGACAGCGGACTCATGAGAAAGCACGGAGTTAATCGTGGAAGCAATGTTGGCAGGCTGGATACCAGTTTACGCAACGGCATGTGGCGCTTCTTTTTTTGCAGTTCCCTCTGTAGCACATGCCATTCATTGGCCGCACCCTCTGCAAATAACGGATTAGCCCGCAAGGTGGCCGCAATCTGCTCAGCGCACAAGTCACGAAGCTTTTCGTCAAGCTCTCGAAAAGTATGCAAGGTGTGTTCATGCTCTGACAACACAAAGGTTTTGAGCGTGTCCAGGGACTCCACAACGCACATAATCCACCAACGGGCGTAATTCACCCGCAGGGCTTGGGAGCATTCATTTGGCTCAATAAGACCGTCATACAGCGCTGAGACGAGAGGTTGCAGGCCATGCTGTGCGGCTTCACGACATGCACGAAGCCAGGCGCACCATTCGTTGATATTGTCGCCAAGGGCGAGCAGCTCACGGCAAAATGCCATGAAGTCCGGCAATGTCTTATCTAAGAAGAGGTCTGGCTTGCCAATTAGCTCCGTCAACCGCTGATGACTTTCCGAGCATGCCTGCATGGCGGCAGCCCAGTTTGCAAGCGCCACCCACGCTACAGCATTGCCCTGTTGGGCAGTGTTGGCAGTGTCGAGCAAAGAGCGCAGCCCGGCGTGCAAGGCACTGACAGCTTCCGGTCGGTGCGCGAGCTGGGCAAGACACGGTGCAAGAGCATCGGCAAAGTCCAACACCCTTTGCACCGCCGCCAATTGTGTGGCGTAGCCAACCCACATCCCATTGGTCTGTGACGACAGGGATGCACACTGTGCTATGCGTTCCCGCAGCGCACGCAGTTGAGTAAGAAGAAGGGCATCGCTGTCCGGCGTAGTGGAAAGGGCCAACAAGGCGGCCTTTCGCTCTCCCTGATCCAGAACATATTCTCCGCCAGGCTGATGCAGGGCCGTGACGCACTGCTCTGGTAGCAAGATTCCCTGATGCAGGGAGACAACCATGCCTCTTAGCCCGAACTTTTCAGCAGTGTTACACAGTTGTCGCCAGCCGCACCAGCCACGAAAATGCTGTTGCAGGGCCAGAAGTGAGGCAAATAGTGCATTGTTTTGGTGGGGAGAGGCATTAGCAAAACTGGTCGGAGCCTGCAGCAAACCACGAATGCGGGATACGCGTTCCGTATAATCGGTAGTGGTAGCAGCCCATTCTGCAAGGATATGTCGGGCGCTGCCGGTCGGGCCTAGCAGACTGTTGGCTGGGCCGAGCAAGTTCTGCAAAGCCTGATTCAGCGAGGTAAACTCAACGGGGCTAATGCGAAGCGCCACCAGTGCTCCCCGAAGAGTATCCGCAAAGTTAAGAGCCCCGCTCAGTTCTGTGGTATCTGTGTCGAATACTGCCCATACCCCTTGTGTCTGCGTTGCCAGGGTTTCAGTCTGTTCAAGCTTTTTGCGCAGCGGCACAAGGGAAAGCAAGACAGGCAGATCGTTTTCATAGTCCGGTTCCTGAGCGTTGCATACGGAACCCAACGCTTTTTTGACGCGCTTGATAAGTTGGGTGTTTTTCGGCCACCATGCGGTTTTGCTCTCCTGCCATTGCTTTTGAAGCTCCGCCAGGTCAATCGCAAAGACTTCATCGGTGTAGGGTGAAGAAAGGTCTGCGAATGTTGTGTTGTACTCATCCAAAAGAGATAATGCTTCACGAAGCGCAGCAAGCGTTCTGTCCGCATCTGTGGCTAGCACCCAGTTCCATCGGTGGTTCCATGCCTCAGGCAAGGCCCGAGCCATTACTACCCATTGAGCCAAGGTATGCGCGTCATTTCCCAGGTCTCCAAGTCCAAGCAACCGAGCAAGGTCTGCCCCTGAGCGCTCAATAGCCTCAGCACCTTGCTGCGCAAGTTGCAAAGCCTCGACAACTCCGTACTCCCACTGTGGTGTCCATTGATTGTTATTCACAAATCGTAATGGACTCTGAGCGTGTTGCAAGGCGGCATTGCCATAATTTTGTAACTTTTCGGCTATTTCAAGAAGCACTGTATACTGTTGCCTGCACTCAGCGGTAAGTTGAGCTTCGGCAGTTTGATAGTCTTGCAAGGCCGTTACAGCATCACGCACGGCAAGCACAATGCTTGTCGCCTGATGATCCAGAATCCAGGTGCAATTTATCCCACCGATGGTTGGCAGCATATCCGTCAGTGCTTTCCAACTTGACATGTGCTGCATGGTACCTTGTATGGGTGGAATGCCCAGCGCAGCCGTAGCCGCAGCTTCGTTACTTTCCAATGTGAGAGCGTCTTTGAGCGCCTGCGAAACAGCATCTATGAGTTTCTTTTGCCACAGCGGGGACCAATCATCTTGTTCAATAACCCTCAACGCGGTGCTGGCGTGTCGCAACGCCTGCTCCGCATGCACTTTCAATTTGTCCGCCTGAACAAACAGGTCTGCGTAGGCTTGTCTGTCATGAACTTCCGGCCCTTCCCACTGAAGAGGAATTTCAGGCATATAAGCACTACCGACAATGGTCCCCATGGCTATGAATGGGGTCAGGCCATTGCGATATGTCTGGTGCAAATTCCGCACATAGGCATTGAGGGTATCACGCGTACGACAAAGACGGGTAGCCAACTGTGCCCATTCTGAGTGTTCGCGCGTGGAGTGCCGATCCGTTGCGGCCGCAAGTTGCGCCAGCACGGTTGTTTTGTTGGCTTTGTTGGAATGCATTTCCAGACAAAAATCGCCCAAGCCGATTTTTTTAAGGCGGCGATAGACGACATTGAGTGCAGCCGTTTTTTCCGCAACAAAGAGGACTGTCTTTTTTTCCGACAGGCACTGCGCAATCATATTGGCAATGGTCTGGCTTTTTCCTGTACCTGGCGGGCCGATGAGCACAAAATCCTTACCCTTGGCTGCGCTGAATATGGCAGCCATTTGCGAGGAGTCTGCCAACAGGGGGCAATGAATATCTTGGGGGCGTAATGTGGTATCTAGGCTTTTCGCCGTAACGAATGGCGGATCATCAGGATAGGCTCCCGGTCGAGCCAACAGGTGTTCCACCACATGGTTTTGGCGTAAAAGATGTGCATGGTCGCATAAATCTTTCCACATCAAATACTTGGCAAAAGAAAAAGAACCCAATGCCACGGTGGGAGAAACCTCCCAACCCGGTATATCTTTGATTGCGGTTTGCACAGTGCGCCAGATGCCGCTTACATCCAGGCCGTGGCCATCTGTCGGCAATTCTGTGGCGAAGCTGTCGAGGCTTGTGAGGCCGTAATCTTTACGTAGCATTTCCAGCAGGGTGAGATTGAAGCGGGGCTCATCATCTCCCTGAATCAGAGTAAAGCCGCTGCGCACACTGCCCCGTTCCAGGCGTACTGGCAAGAGAAGCAGGGGGGCTTTCACAGGGGCAGAACGGCCACGCGCCCTCCATGTTAAAAAGCCCATGACCAAGTACAGTGTATTTGCTCCTCCCTCCTCCAGAGCCGCACGGGAAGTGCGGTATAAGTTGACCAGACGGCCTTCTAGGTCTTTGGCCTCAAGAGGGGCAAGCAATGTTTTTTTGGGAAGAAGGTCAGCAGCCAACTCCTGTAAAAGAGTCTGCTGTTGTTCTGGGCCTTTGGCAGAGGCTTCCAAAAGTTGTGACGCAACGCGCGGCAAGCCCGCATCCAGGCGAAAACGTTCGCCATCTGACAACATATCTTCCAGTTGCCCGGGATCACGGGTGACAATCTCCACGAAGCGTTTTGCAGCGCGAAAATTCAGCAGGCTATTACGAAGAGAAAGATCAAGCAGTTTGCGCTGCCAAAGTTCCAGACGCCCTACGGGCGTAGCTGGAGGCTCATGCTTTGTGGTGGGGCTGATAGCTTCATCGTCCAAAATGTCCAGAGGTACATCCAATGATAGTGCGCGTTCCACGCTCTTGACAGTGTGCATGGAAGGTTGGCTGCCATTTACAGTGTCAGCATTCGCCATGGCTAGTGGAGTAATGTGTTGTGCCCGAGCACGGCAAAGGTCCAATGCGCACAGAAAGTCAGCACTGGCCTCTTCTCGCAAGTTATGCTCACCCCGCTGGCAGGCAGCCTGAAAACTGACGGGATTTTCAGACAAATTAAGCAATGTCGTTTCAAAAACAAGCAGCTCTTTCAGTCCAACCCTCTTACGAAGTGCCGTCACATCGTCGGTAAGCATGGCGGCAAACATGTCATCAATAAGCCAGCATCCCACAAAGGCATGCCCTTTGGTAAATATCAACAAAGGATGTAGGCCGCACTGCTCCATACAGGCCGCAAAAAGCAAGCTAGTATCCAGGCACGTTCCCAATTTAGCTTCAATGACCTGCGAAGGGCTGCGCACCTTTTGCCCTCGATCCTCAAAGCCTGCGGGCGGCAACACGTACCCTATGCCTTGTGCATACAGGGTATTCCAGAGTGCCGCCAACTGCCGCCATACAGAAGCTTTGGTGCCATCATATCCTGTAAACGCCTGATTTGGCGCACCGGCACGCAGGAGTTGACTTGCCTGCCCCAAAAGGCTGTCAACCGCCGGGTCATTAGGCTGTACAAAAGCGGCTATGCTTTCAGGATAATCCGTCAAGCCACCCCATTGATTACGGGCCAGCACTTCCACAGGATGCAGAGATTCTGCCAGTATTTTTTCGCCATGAGCAAGGCGAATTGTCAGCATGCCTTTTTCCGATTCGACAAGTCGAGCCAGTTGCCCGTGTTCAATAGTAAGGTCAAGCGTATCAAGCGTATATGATGCACGTTCATGAATGTCTGGCAATGAGCAGGAAAACGGTTTGAAAAACTGTGGCAATGCACTGACATCTAAGCGTACATTCTCCAAAGAAAAATCCCCATCATTCTTGATGATTACATCTCGAACGACAGGGAATCCATTTTGCTGCAAGGCAAAGGAAACTTTTTGGCTTGAATCAGCCCGCAAGGAGATCAATACGTTGCCTTCCTGAAATGGAGAGTCGTTTGTCATGGTGTTCCCAGCGATTTGTTAAAGCCTTGATGTGGTTGTGCAGCTGTGGCATCCGTCATGTGAACGAGTAAAATAAGATAGAGCTACTGCTTAGAATAAACAAATGATGCTTGCATCCTTGCCAGTCGTCGGACAATTTGTAGTGCCCGAGCCTGCGAAATCGCAGTGCCTCACAAATGTGATAAATCTATGCAAAGCAAGTGGAAAAAGCAAACAATCTGCAGGCAGTTTAGAATTTGTGGAACACATTAGAAAATAGCCTGCCATAATAGAGATGGCCGGGGAAATCCCCGGCCATCTCTGCTCGATCTCTCAATTATCCAGCTGAGTGCTATGTCTGACTCGGGAATGTGCCGCTACAGAATTTCCACCAACGGTATACTGCATTGCAGCTGCTCAGGGATTGTACTTCAAGCATCGGGTGGGGTCGGTAAGGTGCCTTGTGCCGACCACGGCTCCTTCATTTGCGTTTGCTTTGATTCCAGCAGCAAGAAAGGCCGGAGCAATCCCGGCCTTCACAGAGAATTTTTGTAATGCTGGAAATAGACTTGCCATCACCCTTCGTGACGCCAACCCCAGTCGCGGTCTTTCAGACGACCAGTTTGAAAATAGTCACTCACTTGAGCCACAAACTCTTTGAAGTCGGCATTTTCCACAAGCACACGGTTAATGGACTGCCAATCTGCCTCGGGACGGCTGATGGCTGGCAAAAAAATCTCACTTTCCGAAGGGTTGTCGGGCACCAGTATAATCACACCGATGCCGTGCAAAGCCGACAGCATGCGGAGTTCCTGTTCCACACCACCGTCAGAAGCAATGGCGGTGGTTACCAGATATCCCTCATTGGCCCAGCTGGAATTGCTGACAGCCTGAAAAAAGCATTCACGCACATTAGACGCGGTCAGCTCTTTCTTTACTTCAAACGACCACAAACGAACGCTATTGCTGCCACTTTTTTGGACACAGTTGCGCACGAGGCCATCCCATCCTCTGTCCAAAGGCTGCATGGCTACAATATCCGGGTGCAACCATTTGTTGCCGCCAGCCCCACGTGTATTGCGCGAGCGTGATTCATTGATGCGTAAGCAGTATAATTGCAATTCTGATTTAAGGTAATCCATAAGCACAGGATACAGATCGTGTTCTCTAAGGCTGCGTATATCTTGGGAAAGAGAAGGCACCTCTCTGTCTTCACTCTCCTCAGTATTATCCTGTTCAGAAGAGTCGGATTCTTCACTGCTAGGGAGGCCGTTCACAGGCCATGAATATTTGCGAGGTCGAGGTCTATCTTGTAAAGAAACGCCTGAGTGCTGTAGCGAACGTGCTTGAGCACCAATTTCCGCTGCCACCTGCGCAGTAAAACTGCGCTCGTCGGCAAATCGTGGATTATTCCGCTTGGAAACGTAGTCTTCCGCAAACTGCTGGGTAATGGCGGCGGCAATCTCCTTGGCAATAAATTGCTCACCGGGGTGGGCCTTGAGAAAGGTCAGCACACGTTCCAACTGTGTCATGTCATCACTCCATTCTACCAGCTATTGAATTCCGCCGAAATTTGGGATGTTGCAACAATGAAAATGTACTACGCAACCGCTCCCGTATCTCCGCGCAGGCGGTCATAAACTTCTTTGACAAGCTGCTCCTCAACCGTTTTGCGAAAGTTTTTGTCGCTCATAACGCGGTCAAAGATGCCTTCGTTGCCCTCCATGCGGGCGATGAACAAGCGCTCCAGAATGTCGGCGAACACAAGGCCAAAGGCTTCCAGCGTGTTAACCTTTGATGCCCGCCTGAGGGTTTCGTCTTCAGCGGCGGCTTCGGCCACCTGATCAAAAAAGAGCTGATCCGCCGGGGTAAAGGCGGTGCCGAAGCGTTCATTGAGTGCGTCCACCAGCGTGGAAAGCGGCACTTCTGTTTCATCTCCCTTGCTGCTGCCCGTTTCCGTGGGGCCTTTCAGTGGGTCGGCCTCGCCCTCGTCCAGACGTATTTTGCCTTCTTCCAGCTTTTCCAAACGATAAAAGCGCAGGGCTACTTCATCATCCAGCGCAAAAGCCGCGCCGCCATCCTCTGAAGGAAGTTTGGTCAACAAAAATCGGCTGTAAGCATAGACCTTTTCCAACTCGGAGTCGCCATAGGGGATAATTTGCGACAAGAAGGCGTAAAGATTGCGAAAGGCCCCCAATTTACCCCGAAACATATCCTGCTCTTTTTCCGCAAGGGCTGTAAAGCGTTCCACCGCCAGATCAATAAGGGCATTGAGCTTTTGGTGGTTTGTCGTGCCGTCACCGCGCTTACTGAACCAGATGGAGCAGAAGGACTGCACTTCTTCACTGTTTACGACCCCGCTTTCCAGCAATTCACGGTGCAGCGTATAGAGCCGCTGCGGATCAGGGGCTTCGCCCATGTCGGCGCGTTCGTAATAGGGCTTGAATGCTTTGTAAATGTCGGCACTCTGGTCGCGGAAGTCGAGCACAAAGGTATCACTTTTGCCTGATGCCCGGCGGTTCAGGCGTGAGAGCGTCTGTACGGCCTGCACGCCGCCCAGCTTTTTATCCACATACATGGTGTGCAACAAAGGCTGGTCAAAGCCTGTCTGGTATTTGTCGGCCACCAGCAGCACATTGAACTCGTCCGTTTCAAAGCGTTCCGGCAGTTCCTTTTCTTTGATATTTTTGTTCATGCCGGGTTCGGTGTAGGATTTGCCGCTGTCCGGGTCATGTACTTCGCCGGAAAAGGCCACCAGCGTGCGCACATCCGTATAGCCCTTTTCAAGCAAATAGGCATCCAGAGCCAGCTTGTAACGCACCGCGTGCAGACGCGATTCTGTGACCACCATGGCCTTGGCCCTGCCACCGATCTTGTGCATGGTGGAAGAGCGGAAGTGCTCCACCATGATTTCCACATGCTGGCGGATATTGTGAGGGTGCAGCCCCACAAAGCGAGCCAGAGCACGGGCGGCTTTGCGCTTGGGCACTGCCGGATCATCTTCCACGGCCTTGACCAGAGAAAAATATGTTTTGTACGGCACATAGTGAGCCAGCACGTCATGAATGAAATTTTCTTCAATGGCCTGCCGCATGGAATAGAGATGGAAAGGCGGCAGACCGTTCGGCCCCGGCTCGTTGAACACCGCCAGAGTTTTGTATTTCGGGGTTGCCGTAAAGGCGAAGTAGCTCAAATTGGGCTGCCGCGTGCGGGCTGAAAGCTCCCAGAAAAGATTGGCGCGGGCTTCCTCACTCAGGTTTTCGTCATCCTGCGTATCCAGCACCTGTTCCGCCACCACCGCTTCAATGCCGTCTCTGTTAAGCACCCGTCGCAGCTCTGTGGCGGTTTCGCCACTTTGGGAGGAATGCGCTTCGTCGATGATGACGGCAAACCGCTTGCCTTTGGTCGCCAGCGAAATGTCATGCCCTTCCTTGGTCAGCCGCTCCAGCGAGGCGGCGATGAAGGGGAATTTCTGGATTGTGCTGATGATGATGGGCACGCCGGAGGCAAGAGCTTCCACAAGTTGGCGGGTATTCTGGTCAATCTTTTCCACCAC
>Ga0074193_1002722_pt1 | contig 15106 bp, 11 predicted proteins | sample EPASupsiteHSE605_FD_64523 | JGI IMG/M metagenome (GOLD analysis project Ga0074193, IMG submission 64523) | Bioremediated contaminated groundwater from EPA Superfund site, New Mexico - Sample HSE6-05 | ecosystem: Environmental > Aquatic > Deep subsurface > Groundwater > Contaminated ... | reverse complement strand
AAAGTCGGTTCTGTCGTGCTTCCTGTCATGGTATTCCTCCATTCCGAAGCGCTTATCGGATAATAATTGGTTCCAGTTCATGTTTTTTTAACTTTTAAGACCTCATTATTTGACAAAGGTAAAAAAATATAGGTCAAGGCTAAATATTAACTATGAATTTGAATAACGAAATATTAAATAACATACATTTGCCAAATAATCGTTCAGGAAAGGTGATAAATGTTAATTTTATTTGAATTGTAGAATAATAATAGAGGATAGGAACCTCTGCATGTTAAGGTTAAAAAGGGTTTTTAAGGAATAATTACACAGTTTCACGGATTCATTTTGTATAAGGATTTATTCTTATGTTCTTTTGCGTGTGATTGTGTGATCTTTTATTAAAATAATAGGTATGAATTATATTTCAATGAAATATAGGATTAGTGTTAGCTGGATTGAAATTAAATTTAAAAAATCAAACTTTATGAGAAAGAGCTTTCTGTTTTTTGTGCTGTTCTGTATTGGAACATGTACGAGTGTGCTATATGCACAATCTAAAAAGATAAGCGGAGTTGTGATGGATAAAGATGCCAACATGCCTCTGATTGGAGCGAATGTTATTGTGAAAGGAACCACAAACGGAACAATTACCGACCTGGATGGAAAGTACAGCCTGTCTGTAAATGCCAGTGATGTGGTTACGTTTTCATTCATCGGAATGGAAGCTAAAGAAGAAACCGTAGGAGAAAGAACTGTTATCAATGTAGAACTTACTTCCGGTGCACTTAAAATCAACGAAGTAGTTGTTACGGCTATGGGTATTGAACGTAAAGCAAAGAGTTTGACTTATGCTACCCAAAGTGTGGGCGGTGATGAACTGACCCGTGCGAAAGAAACAAACCTTATTAACAGCTTACAAGGTAAAACTTCGGGTTTAACCATTTCGCCCAACTCATCTGGTGCCGGTGGTTCATCTAAGTTGTTGATTCGTGGTAACAAATCTGCACAGGGAAACAATCAACCCCTTATTGTAATCGACGGTATGCCTATGTCGAACAACTCTTCAACTCAGTTGGAAAGTGAGTACGGTGGTCGTGATGGAGGTGATGCTTTGTCTAACCTTAACCCGGACGACATCTCCAGTATGAATGTATTGAAGGGTGCTTCTGCTGCGGCTCTTTACGGTAGTATGGCAGCCAACGGTGTAATTCTTATTACAACAAAAAAAGGCCGCGAAGGTGCTGCAAGAGTTGACTTCTCAAGCAACGTAACTATGGAATCTCAGGCTACAGCTCCAAGTCTTCAGAGTACTTATGGTGCTACAGTTTTAGGCGATGGCAGTTTGTCGGACAACAGCTGGGGCGACAAAATTACCGGCGAAGCCAAAGGTGCTAATCGTGTAGATGATTTCTTCCGTACAGGAGCCACTTTTATCAACTCTGTTTCTATTAACGGAGGGGGCGAGAAATTGCAGGGATTTGCTTCTTATGCAAATACGTATGCTAACGGTATTGTGCCAACAAATAATTTCCAGCGTCATAACATGACCCTGAAAGAAACAATCAAGTTGTTTAACAATAAAGTTACAGTAGACGGATCATTGAACTATATTATTCAGAAAGGAACAAACCGTCCGGAAGGAGGACAATATTTCAGTCCGCTTACAGGTCTGTATACATTCCCGGCCAACGGCGACTTTGCAGATTATAAGAATAATTACAAGACATTCGATGCTGTAAACAACTACGATGCACAGAACTGGTATCGTGACGTTAACCAGGATTTCTCTGCAAACCCATACTGGGTGCTGAATAATAACAAGCACACAGAGAAACGTGATCGTATGATGGTTTCCGGAACAGTTAAGTACGATATTACAGATTACCTGAATGTACAGGGTCGTCTTAATTATGACAAAACAGCTGATAAATACGATCGTAAAGTATATGCCACTACTTCTAGTGTGTTGATGAACGGTTCTAACGGACGCTATACAGTAAACGATTACAATATGCGTCAGTTCTATGGTGATTTATTGGCTAACTTCAATAAAACATTCAATGAATGGGAAGTAAATGCCTCTTTAGGTACCAGTTTCCTTGACTATTCAACGTCTCGTTTTGATTACGATACAACAGGCGAATTGTTGTTGCCTAACTATTTTGTAATCGCCGCCGATTCAAAGAATGGGGTAAAGAATTATGAATCACCCCGGAAACGTCTTAATGCCGTATTTGCAACAGCTCAGGTTGGTTATAAAGGAATGATTTATGTTGATGTAACAGGCCGTAACGACTGGTCGTCTACGCTGGCATTTACAAACAACAGTTCTTATTTTTACCCGGCTTTTGGTGTGACTGCTTTATTGAATGAAATGATGCCGATGTCCGAAAAGGTTAATTTGTTAAAGCTTCGTGGTTCGTACAGTATTGTAGGTAACGATATGCCTGCTTATATTACCAATCCGCTTAATGGATTTAACAACGGATCTGTAAGCATGAACAATAACATTCCATTTACTGAAATGAAGCCCGAAAAACTAAAATCACTTGAACTAGGTTTCGATTTGGGTATGTTCGACAATCGCTTTAACTGGGATTTCACTTTCTATAAGTCAAATAACACAAACCAGTATTTTGCAATGAATGTACCAACAGGAACAGGATACAGCCAGTATTATTTTAATGCAGGTGATATTCAGAATGCTGGTTTCGAAACGTCATTTAGTTATTCACATCCTATCACAAGCGATTTAACCTGGAAGGGTTCGTTCAATATCTCTTATAATGATAACGAAATCAAGAATCTCGACGATCGTTTGGATTATGTAAATATCGGTAGCGCCCGTGGATACGACTTCCGTTTGGTAAAAGGTGGTTCATTTGGCGATATCTATGCGAAGAAACTAATGAAAGACGAAAATGGAGTGATTGTTACCGATAACAACGGCAGACCGCAGCTTTCTGCAAATAAAGAATTTGTAGGTAATGTAAACTCAAAGTGGAATCTTGGATTGAGCAACACATTCAACTATAAAGACTATTCTCTTTATTTCTTGTTTGATGGTCGTATCGGAGGCAATACGGTAAGTGCCACACAGGCAACTCTGGACTCTTACGGCGTTTCCGAAGAATCTGCTAACGCCCGCGATAATGGCGGTGTTGATGCTGGTAACGGAACAAAGATTGATGCTTATAAATACTATTCTACAGTTGGTGCTAACGGCGGAGCAGGCGATCAGTATGTATATTCTGCTACGAACTTCCGTATGCGCGAGCTTTCTTTGGGTTATACATTCCGTAACTTACTGGGTGTTTCAAAGAATCTTAGTATTAACCTTGTAGGACGTAACTTGTTCTTTATCTATAAGGATTCTCCTAACGATCCTGAGATGTCAATGTCTACCTCAAACGGATATCAGGGTATCGATTATTTCGCTCTTCCTTCAACCCGTAGTTTTGGTTTTAACTTGAAAGCAACATTCTAAAAACGGAATTATTTATGAAAACATCAATTATAATAAATATCAAAAGAGTTTCTCTTTTAATGGTTTCGGCAGCAATGGGCTTGTCGTCATGTACAGGTAATTTCGAAGAGCTTAACAGCAATCCAACTGGTTTGGGTGTTGCAGATCTTCCGTTGTCTACTTATTTCAACGAACCGCAGTTGTCTATCTACTACAACCAGTCGAACGGTAACTGGGAGTATCAGCTGATTCAGAACCTGAATGCCGACTTGTATTCCGGCTATCTTGCTGTACCAACTGCTTTTAATTCCAATAATAATAACAGTTTGTATTCTATGGTAGACGGATGGAACAGCTTTACGCTGAACTATGGTCTGCTTCATGTAATGAAACCTGTTAGCAATATTCTGAAATCTACAGAAGAACCCGATTATATCGCTATTGCCAAGATTTTGCGTGTAGCAGGTATGTCAAAGGTGACGGATGTATACGGACCTATCCCTTATTCAAAATCAATGCAGGGAGGTTTGTCTGTAGAGTATGATAGCCAGGAAGATATCTATAAATCTTTCTTTGCAGATCTGGAAGAGTCAATCAATGCACTTACCGCCTTTGTGGATGCTAACGGCGATCAGTCAACACGTCTTACTTTCGATAAAATGTGTGGAAGAAGTCATACCACCTGGTTGCGTTACGCCAATACACTACGCCTACGTTTAGCTATGCGTGTTGTTAAGGTTGCACCGGCACTTGCTAAAGCTCAGGCTGAGGCTGCTGTTGCCAACAAATACGGCGTACTTACAGCTGCCGATGCTAATATCGAAGTAAAGGATGCGAATACCCGCAACCCGTTGATGATTATTGCACGCGACTATAACGACTGCTGCGTAGGTGCTTCTTTCGAATCTATTTTGAAAGGATACAACGACCCACGTCTTACCAAGATGGTGTTGCCTGTTGGTTGGAAACTTGATTCTAACAAACAACAGATCGATATTACCGATAAGAATGGTAACGCAACAAACTCAATTGGTGAGGTTCATGGTATCCGTAACGGATTCTCTGTTCCTTCGTCTGCTGTTTACAAGATGTATTCGATTCCTATGGTTGAGATTGGAACGACAGTTCTTTCTGATAAATATCCATTGCCAATTATGAAAGTGGCAGAAGCTTACTTCCTGCGTGCCGAAGGCGCTCTTCGTGGCTGGACTATGGGTGGCGATGCCGAATCTCTTTATAATGAAGGTATTCGTGTTTCACTTGCAGAATATGGTGTCGAAGCTAGTTACAACGATTATGTAAACGACAATACACGTATGGCTCAGGACTATGTAGATCCGTACAATTCTGAACTTAATATTGCCGCGATGAACAATGTAACTGTGAAATTTGGTGGTGATAATGAGACAAAACTTCAGAAGATTATTACCCAGAAATGGATTGCTATGTTCCCCGAAGGTCAGGAGGCATGGAGCGAATTCCGTCGTACAGGTTATCCCAAGTTGTTCCCAATTGTAGAGAATCGCAGTGCTGGTTCAGTTGCAAAAGGCGATTTTATCAAACGTTTGCCTTTCTGTCTTGATGAACGTGATAACAACCCTGCTGGTGTTGCTTCGGGTGTTGCCTTACTGGGTGGTGCCGATAATATTGGTACACGTCTGTGGTGGGATGTACAAAAAGGAAACTTTTGATAATTAACTAATGGTTGTAATAAGATAAGGGCTTTCTCGCTATAGAGAAAGCCCTTTCTCATTATGTTTTATTACATTACACACTTGTTGACCGGAAGTAGTGCATTGGACCATAAAAAAGCCTGAATCTCGCAAAAGAGATCCAGGCTTTTTTATGGTTGATCGATCTATTGACTTATTTCAATGCAGCCAATGCGTTTTTGATACGTTTGATTGCTTCAACCAGATTTTCGTCTGATGTAGCATAGGAGAAACGAATACACTCGGGAGCTCCGAAAGCAGCTCCGCCAACCGTTGCAACGTGTCCTTCTTCCAACAGATACATGGCTAGCTCGCCTGCATCCTGAATAACACGGTCGCCTGCTTTTTTGCCATAATATGAACTCACTTCGGGGAACAGATAGAATGCGCCCTGAGGATTGTTTATTTTGATACCCGGTATATCCTTACACAAATTTACAACCAGGTCGCGACGGCGCAGGAATGCATTGCGCATTTCGGCTACACACGACTGATCGCCCGAGAATGCTACTTCGGCAGCTTTTTGAGCTACGGAGCAAGGACCTGATGTATACTGGCCCTGCAGCTTGTTACAAGCCTTGGCAATCCACAGAGGAGCGGCAATAAAGCCAATACGCCATCCGGTCATCGCATAAGCCTTGGATACCCCGTTGATAACCACCACGCGGTCTCTGATCGATTCGAACTGAGCAATACTTTCGTGTGCTCCAACATAGTTGATATGTTCGTAAATTTCGTCGGACAATACGATGATATTAGGATACTTTGCCAATACTTCGGCCAATCCAGCCAGCTCTTCCTTGCTGTAAACACTTCCGGTAGGATTGGAAGGAGAGCAAAGGATGATCGCTTTAGATTTAGGCGTAATGGCTGCTTCAAGCTGAGCTGGTGTAATCTTAAAGTCCTGTTCGATTCCGGCGGAGATAACCACGTTGGTACCTTCTGCCAGTTTAACCATCTCAACGTAGCTTACCCAATAGGGAGCAGGTACAATAACTTCGTCGCCCGGGCCGATAATACTTAGTAATACGTTGCAAACAGATTGCTTGGCACCACCTGATACAATGATCTGGTCTGTTGTATAGGTCAGACCGTTCTCGTTTTTCAACTTAGCAACGATAGCCTTACGCAGATCAAGATAACCGGGAACAGGAGAGTAGAACGAGTAATTATCGTCTACGGCTTTTTTTGCTGCTTCCTTAATATGATCGGGTGTAAAGAAATCTGGCTCACCTACACTAAGGTTGATTACATCGATTCCTTGTGCCTTAAGTTCGTTACTCTTTTGAGACATCGCCAATGTTTCCGATGGCGATAAACTTGCTAAACGATCTGAAACTTGTGTCATATCACTTCTATTTGTATTGAATGTTTTGTTATATCGTGACAAAAATAGATAATAGTATCGGCTTTTGCAACTAATTGACAATTATTTGATGTTATGTAGCACGTGTCCCATACGCTCTTTCTTTGTTTTCATATAGAAAGCGTTGTATTCGTTGGGCGTAATCTCCATGGGAACATTTTCAACTATCTGCAGACCATAGGCTTCCAGACCGATTCTTTTAACCGGATTGTTGGTTATCAGACGCATTTTAGTTACACCGATGGAGCGTAATATCTGTGCACCCACACCATAGTCGCGCTCGTCGGGCTTGTGACCTAAATGTACGTTTGCATCTACTGTATCGAGGCCTTTTTCCTGCAACTTATAGGCTTTGATCTTTTCCATCAGTCCGATACCGCGACCTTCCTGATTCAAATAGACTATAACACCTTTACCCTCTTTTTCGATAAGCTGCATCGATTTGTGAAGCTGTTCGCCGCATTCGCAACGCATAGATCCGAAGATATCTCCAGTAGCACAAGAAGAGTGAACCCGTACAAGGATTGGCTCATCTTTGGTGAATTCGCCTTTTATCAATGCGATGTGTTCCTGCCCGTTGCTTTTCTGACGGAAAGGAATCAGACGGAAATGTCCGAATAGGGTTGGCATATCCACCTCTTCACCTTTGTCAACAATAGATTCGGTTTTAAGACGGTATGCGATAAGGTCTTTTATACAGATAATTTTGATATCGAATTTCTTGGCAACCTCCATCAGTTCGGGAAGACGCGACATGGTGCCGTCTTCGTTAATGATTTCGATCAGTGCTCCTGCAGGATACAAACCGGCAAGGCGAGCCAGGTCTACGGCAGCTTCGGTATGTCCGGAACGGCGCAATACACCACGCGAACGTGCCCGCAAGGGATTGATGTGTCCGGGTCTGCCAAGATCGGATGGTTTGGTGTTGGGGTCGGCCAGGGCCAGGATGGTCTGTGCCCGATCATACATGGAAACGCCGGTTGTACAGCCGTCTCCTAACTTATCCACTGTAACCGTAAAAGGGGTTTCAAGGATGGATGTGTTATTGGATACTTGCATCTCAAGATCTAATTCACGGCATCTCTCTTCAGTAATGGGTGCACACAATACCCCTCTACCGTGAGTAAGCATGAAGTTTACCTTTTCGGGGGTAATTTTTTCTGCAGCTACAATAAAGTCGCCTTCGTTTTCGCGATCTTCATCGTCTACAACAATTAAAAACTTTCCGTCGCGGAAATCTTCTATCGCTTCTTCGATGGTGTTTAATTTAATCTCGCTCATATTTATTTTGCTTGAATGTTTTCAATAATGATTTGTTTTACTTCGTTGCTCACCTTCTGAACCACCCCTATGTCGTGTATCAACAGTTTCCGGTTGTACATTTCAAACAGGTAATAGGTTACGCCCACAGGCAACAACAGGGCAATCACCAGGTTCAACCCCTGGGGGATAGCCTCCCTTCGTTTGCTGTATCCGTTCAGGAACGGATAGTCCATCAATTTGTTGAGAAGCAGGATATGATCAGAGTTGGAAAGCTCTTCCACAAGTTCTTCCAGCAAGGTGGCAATTTGAACCGCTCCTTTATTTTTTTCTCCTTTTTTCCAAAAAGAGATATAGCTTATTCTCGATTTGTTCGATTCGAGGAATGTGCTGCAAAGCGCAGACAGCTCGTCGATCCGTGCCGTTGCCTTTGTATAATCGGGAGGAGTCATAATCACCTCTTTCTGTTCAATCTTCCGTCCTTCGCCTTTACCTACCACCTTTTTGAACCAGTTGATATAGGTATCCGCATTCAGGATAACCGAATCTTTGGCCGCTTTGTAGGTTAGGAAAATGCCTAAAGGAGCCAGAACGGCCGAACTCAGCCACATGCCTTCCCATTCTTCCCATACGCCGCTTCGCGCCATTTTAAAGCCAACGTTATCTATAATGTAATAGATAATGAATAGAAAGACGGATATCACCACCGGCATACCGAGTCCCCCTTTCCGGATGATGGCACCCAGAGGCGCCCCGATAAAGAAGAAAACCATACAGGCAAAAGAAAGTGTAAACTTCTTATGCCACTCTATGATATGCCTGCGTATTTTGTAATCATCGTCTTCCAGCGTAGAGGCCCGGAAGTAATACTCTGATTTTATAGATTCAATGGCACTCCTTGCCCTGTTAAGCAGGGATGCTTTGCCGGAAGGGTCGTTTGCCTGATAGAGACTGTCGAAATTGAGTACCACAGGTGCTCCTTTTTCTACAGCTTCAACCTCCGGTTCATTGCCCGGCTCCGGAATAGCCGCTCTGTTCCTGAAGGAGGCGAACGACTTCTTATAAGAGAAATCGTAGATGCTGCGGGCATTGTCCAGTTTAACGCTGTCCAGACGCTGAGTCATGGAATCGATGGATGTACGCAGATCCTTCAGGTTCTTTCCAACATATTGATTCTGCAGGAACGACTCGTCGGTACGTGTAAAATTGGCATTGAACTCAATCAGCACTTCCCGATACCTGAAAGATTCCCTTCGGTAGGGTACGGCAGTTGTAATATCGGAGGAGCCCTGACTTTTTAGATTCTCAAAAGATTCTCCGTTGTATAGCGACAGAACCAGAAAGAGCTTGTCGGCCGATGTTTTCAATCTTCCCGAATCGGCTACAATCACCCTGGCGTTGTTGAAGCCTTCGGAATAATCGTAGATCATCATGTCTTTAAGCAGTCCGGTTTTATTGTCCTTCTCCTTTACATACACATTAAAGCCGGTAATGCCGTTATAGAAAGTGCTTTCGGGGATGTCAAGTTCGGGCGACTTCTCTCGCATGGAGTAGAGGAGCGAGAAGAGCTTGACCTGTACCACCGGCATGATGTTGTTTTGGAAGACAAATGCGGTAATGCTGACAATAACCAGGGTTATAATAAGCGGGCGCATGATGTGTGTAAGCGAGATGCCGGCAGCCTTCATGGCCAGTAATTCCAGACGCTCGCCCAAGTTCCCAAAGGTCATTAACGATGCTAACAGAATGGCAAGCGGCAGGGCCATGGGTACCATGTAGAGCGCCGCGTAAAAGAACAGTTCGCCAAGTACAGGAATTTCAAGACCTTTCCCTACCATATCGTCAATGTACCTCCACAAGAATTGCATAAGTACAATAAACAGACAAATGCCAAATGTCATAGCGAACAATGGCAGAAATGTCTGCAGCATAAATGTATATAATCGTTTTGCTCGAAACATTGCCTATTCAGGTTGAATGGACAAAAGTAGTGGAAAAAACGATACAAAAGCTAATTCTTTATGTGAAACTACTCTAAATGCCCAGAGTACGTTTAAGTTCATCTACCTGCGTGTCCCACAAACTGATGGAATCGCTCTTTTCCGAAGGTTCTGAAAAGTCGGTTATCTCCAGAGATGTGGCTCCGGTGAGCTCGATGGTATGAATAATAAATTCGAAATAGGCCGATTCGTCCTCTTCATCCTCCCAGCGGTATCTTATACTTACCTCGGGCTTCATGGAAACCACCTGGGCGCGTTCTTCAACCTTGTTCCATTTAAATGTGTACAGCGAGTCGTCGATTGTTACATCGTCTGCAAACCAGGCCGACAATCCGGGAGGTGTCGTAAGATGATTCCACAAGCTTCGTTGTGAAACTTTATCAAAAATGTATTCAATATGAAACTTCTCTTTCTTCATCAGGATCAACTGTTTTATGCGGAGCAAGATAGAAAAATAATTCAAGAAACACAAGGATTCAAATTAAAAAAACACTTAACAATGAACGTCTTAACTGATACACTACTAAAATGGGCAATTTTTTTTTTCACTAAAGAGTTGCATAATATAAAAAGAAGCACTACTTTTGCACCATCAAAATGAAAATGATGGCGAGATAGCTCAGCTGGTTAGAGCGCATGATTCATAATCATGAGGTCCCCGGTTCAATCCCGGGTCTCGCTACAAATAAGAAATAAGGCATTTGGGAGGCTCCACTCTTGGGTGCTTTTTCTTTTTTCTCCCCCTTTGTATCTCAGCATATATTTTTGCATAATCTGTATAGGAAGAATTAGATCAGCGACAAAAGTTGGGTCTAAAATTAAAATGATTTACCTAAGTGTTCCTAAATAAGATTAAATGGATAAGGATCCCAACCAATCATGACTTGAGTTAATTATACCCAAAGGGATACTTGAATACTTTACTATAGTAGGCTTTGATAAAGGGGATAGTGGAAAGTATGTTTATGATAAAACTCAGGATCAAGTACAAATTCTGAGTTTAAATATTATTTTCGCTAAAATATCCTTCACTTCCTTCACTTTTTCAAGTAAGTCGTTTTACAACAGTGTATTAATATGCTGACTGAAGACAAATATCCTTCACTTTATATTTCACTTATTGAATTATCCTTCACTATTTCATTGTTTTGTTCGAATCCAGCACTCTTTATTAGTAATAAACCCCGTAATCTTACGAAAGATTTATTAACCGGCTTCTTCCTGCTATATCTATCAATGTACTTAATCGTGGATTACGAATCGGAGCCTTTATCTATTATCCCGATCCCTTAAGAGAACTAATCCTAAGGATGCGGGAAGCTATTCCTTTCATAACTATGAGTTATTCGTTTAACAGCTGTTGAATGCAAAGTAGCCATATGGATAACTTGCATTCAACAGCTGTTAAACGAAAGGTAGTCATATCGCAAACGAATAGATCTTCGTTATGCCCGGATTAAATGTCTTAAATGAAAGGACTACCTCTTCGTATGGATTTGTCTAATACTGTTATATGCGATACTTTTTGAAGCATTCATCTGAAAAAGTAGACCAATTATTTTAATTTCCTATACTGCATTGTCATCGTTTCCGTCTAAAATTGAACTTAGATGTATACCCGGAAAAAATAAATCATTATTTCTTCCTTCTTCATTGTAATTCTTTTCAATTTTGAACGACTAATATTGAAAAAGGAAAAACAGATGAATAATATAGATCTTGAAAAAGCATTTATCGAAATAATCCAACAAAACGAACGAATTATATATAAGGTGTGTTCGTTTTATATTTCTGATGATGCTACGCTAGGTGATCTTTATCAAGATGTTGTAAGTAATTTATGGGTTGCTTACCCTAAATTTAGAAGCGAATGCGCAATTTCAACATGGATTTATCGGATTGCTCTTAATACATGTATTTCAAGTGTAAGAAAGGAACTGAAGAAACCACAGAGGGTGCCATTGTCTCAGTTGCCGGATATATTCGAACAAACGGAGGATTCTAGTCCGGACGTTTCAGAATTATATCGTTTAATTTATCAGCTGAAAGACATGGAACGAGCTATCATACTACTTTATCTTGAGGAAAAAAGTTATCAACAGATTGCAGATATAGTTGGATTAACCGTATGTAATGTGGCCATAAAACTGAAGCGGACCAAAGAGAAGCTGCTTACTATGTCTAACAAATAAAAATAATAAATATGGAACTGGATGATTTTAAAAAAACATGGGGTTTAATAAATGATCGCATGAAGCAAAAAGAGAAAATGGATGCAGCCATTATAAAGGAAATGCTGCTTGCAAGATCTGATAAAGCATTTAGCCGGATAATAAATTATGATTTCTTTAGTGCGATAGTCTGCGTAGCTGTTATAGGGTTACTTATATGGCAAATGAACCGGTTCTATTTTGGTCCGTTTAAAACAGGAATCTTTTTATTTGCCATTGCCTTTTCAATTGTAGGCGCGCTGCGTAGTATCCGGAATATTCTTATTCTGAATAAAATCAATTTTACGAATCCGGTCAATGAAAACATCCGTCTGGTTCAACACTATAATATTACAGTAAAGCGAAGCAGAATAATAAATTATAGTGCAGCTGTTATTCTGATAGCCCTGGTAGTTGTGGCTTGTCTTTTATCTCCTAATATGGAGATGTGGCGATGGATAGCGATAGTAATAAGTGTTGTAGTAGGATCAATAGGGGCCTGGTGGGAATATAAGCAAATGTATCGAAAGAATATTGATTCAATATTAAAGAGTCTGGAAGAATTGAAAGACTTAGAAGAGAACTAATATTCTTACTTCGAATCTATTTGATTATATTTGTAGGAAGTAACATCGGGAGAATGAAAACATATACGCAGACAGAGGAATGGAATGAAGAGATGAACTTTTCATTTTACAGGATGGAGACTCTTTATGAGCTGAGTAATGGTGATCCGGACGTGCCTCATCGCCACGATTTCTATACCATATTACTGGTTTGCAAGGCCCGGGGGAAACATTTTATTGATTTTCACGAGTACGAGTTGACGGACAACCAACTGTTTTTTGTCAGTCCCGGACAGGTTCATCAAATGGTGGAGGAGGTAAAGCCCCGGGGATACTGCATCATGTTTTCGAGCCAGTTTCTGTTGGATAATCAGATCCCCATTTGTTTTATAGACGAGCTTCGGCTGTTTCATGATTATGGAGATTCTCCCCCGCTTGCATTAAATCAGGATGTGCTGGAAAGGCTGGTCAATTATGCCGACGAGATGGAGCAGGCCGTTCAATCGAATATGAAATTCAAAGAACAAGCTGTAGCCTCTCTGTTGAATCTGCTCCTTATCAGATGCGATAATCTATGTACACTTTCCAATGAGAATCCTCAGACGATAGAGGCAAAGAATACACTGCTGAAATCTTTCAGAAAGATGGTGGACGAGAAGTTTGCCGAATGGCACCAGATAGCAGATTATGCTACGGCATTGAACGTGACTCCCGACCACCTGAACCGGGTGGTGAAAAATATAATCGGTGTTACGGCCAAAGAGTATGTACAGTCGCGTATCATTGTGGAGGCCAAACGGTTGCTTTACTTCTCCGACCAATCTGCCAAAGAGATAGGTTATCGGCTGGGCTTTAGCGAACCGGCCAACTTTAGTGCCTTTTTTAAGAATATAACCGGTATTTCTCCTTCAAATTTTAAATTGAAACGCTGATATCGGATTTTCATATGTTTTTCCTGTTTATTCATATTTCCGGACCATCCGCCCGGTAGTACCTTTGTATTGTAATCAAAAACAAGCGATTGGATATAAACAAATAAACAGAATAGATATGAAAACAGTATTGCATAAAGCGGCATCGAGAGGACATGCCAATCATGGATGGTTGGAAAGTTATCATACATTTAGTTTTGCAAATTATTACAATCCTCAACGGATTCATTTCGGTGCCCTGCGGGTGCTGAACGACGATAAGGTGAGTGCCGGTATGGGATTTGGGAAACATCCTCACGACAATATGGAGATTATATCGATTCCGTTGTCGGGCGAGTTGGAGCATAAAGACAGTATGGGCAATGTAGCTGTAATAAAAGCCGGAGAGGTACAGGTGATGAGTGCCGGTTCCGGAATCTATCACAGTGAGTTTAATAAAAGGGAGGATAAGGAGGTGCGTTTCCTTCAGATATGGGTTTTCTCAAACAAAAAGAATGTAACGCCCCGCTACGATCAGATATCCATCAAAGAAATTGCGAAGGATAATGCTTTCTATCAGATTTTATCTCCCAACAGCGACGATCAGGGTGTGTGGATCTATCAGGATGCCTGGTTCCACCTGGGTAAATTTGAAGCGGGTAAATCGGATACCTACGAGTTTAAGAAAAAGGGGAACGGACTGTATGTGTTTGTGCTGGAAGGACAGGTTGAGGTAGAAGGACAGGTGCTGGACCGCAGGGATGGTCTGGGAGTATGGGATGCCAACCAGCTCACGGTTAAAGCCAGTGCCGATTCGGAGGTGTTGTTGATGGAAGTACCGATGACGGTCTGATTCCAGTCTTGCCAGAGGTATTAATAAATAAGAGGGTTGACTTCAACGCGAAGCCAACCCTCTTGTGTTTTATAGAATATGATTAAACATATTTTACGGCAGTCCCTGCAGCAGTAACCATAAGCATGCTTCCGTTGGCTCCTACAGTTTCGTAATCGAGGTCGATGCCTATTACAGCATTTGCTCCCATGCTTTTGGCCTGTTCGCTCATCTCTTTCATGGCAATCTCTTTGGCTTCGCGCAAAACGCTTTCGTACGATCCGGCACGTCCGCCAACGATATCTCTGATTCCTGCAAAAAAGTCTTTAAACATATTTGCTCCGATAATTGTCTCGCCAGACACAATCCCGTAATACTGCGTGATTTGTCGACCTTCAATCGTGTTTGTGGTGGTAAGTAACATATGAATTGATTTAATTTACGAAGCAAATATACGTTTTTTTATAATTTATCTGTCATAGTAAACTCCAATAATCCACCATTCACAATATCATTGTAGGTAATAAACAGTTTGTCAAGTTTTTTGCCATTCAGTTTTACCTCCTTAACATATTTGTTGGCAGCACTGTTGTTGTTCACTTTTATCTGGAATGTACCTCCTTTTACCGGGATAGATGCCTGATCTACCATGGGACGTCCAATGGCAAATACTGGTTCGCCCGGGCACACCTGATAGATACCCAGTGCACTCATTACATACCAGGCCGACATTTGTCCGCAGTCTTCATTCCCAATAATGCCATCGGGTGCATTGGTATAGAAGTTCCGCATAATCTGATC